>Ga0265316_10005065_pt1 | contig 12933 bp, 21 predicted proteins | sample 4522metaG_FD_202092 | JGI IMG/M metagenome (GOLD analysis project Ga0265316, IMG submission 202092) | Rhizosphere microbial communities from Carex aquatilis grown in University of Washington, Seatle, WA, United States - 4-5-22 metaG | ecosystem: Host-associated > Plants > Roots > Rhizosphere >... | reverse complement strand
GCCGCTGCGGAAGTTGGCCTTCTTGAGCAGCGACTCGTACTGGTGGGTCATCAGGTAGGCCTGGACCTGCGCCATGAAGTCCATCGTCACGACGACCACGATCAGCAGCGAGGTGCCGCCGAAGTAAAAGTTCACTCCCAGACCGTTGGTCACCCACGCCGGCAATCGTTCGAAGAAGGCGCCGACAGGCCCATACAGGTGGTTGAGGTGAATACCGGTGATCATCCATTCCGGAATAAAGGAAATGAGGATCAGGTACAGCGCGCCCACCAGGGTGATGCGCGTCAGAATATCGTTGATGTAGTTCGCCGTCCGCGCGCCCGGTCGGATGCCGGGAATGAACCCACCGTACTTCCGCATATTGTCGGCAACCTCGGTGGGGTTGAAGACGATGGAAACATAGAAGTAGGCGAAGAAAATAATGCCCACCGCGTACAGCAGGGTGTATAGCGGTTCGCCCCACTGCAGCGCCCGCAGCATCGGCCCAAAATAGCGGTTGTCCTTGAACAGCGCGCCCGCTGTCTGCGGCAAGGTCAGCACCGAGGAAGCAAAGATGACCGGCATGACGCCGCCGGAATTGACGCGCAGCGGCAGGTGGGTCGATTGCCCGCCCATGATCTTGCGGCCGACTACGCGCTTGGCGTATTGCACCGGAATGCGGCGCTCGCTGCGTTCCACGAAAACGATGAACGCGACCACTACGATCATGAGCACAACCAGCAGCAGGATCGCAGGAACGGTGAAGGCGCCCCAGGCCGAGTTCTTGACCTTTTCCCAAAGATCGGCGACGCCACGCGGCAGGCCGACCACGATGCCGGCGAAGATCAGCAGCGACATGCCGTTGCCGACGCCGCGCTCGGTGATCTGCTCGCCCAGCCACATGATGAACACGCTGCCCGTGGTCAGGGTCAGCATGGTCATCAAAACAAAACCGGCGCCCGGGTTGACCACGAAATCGGGTTGTCTCTGTAGGGTAAACGCGATGCCCAGCGACTGGACAGCGCTCAACCCCAAAGTCAGAAAGCGCGTCCACTGGGTGATCTTCTTGCGCCCTAGTTCGCCTTCCTTCTGCAGCTTGGCCAGCGGTTCGTATACCACCGTCATCAACTGCAGAATGATCGATGCCGTGATGTAGGGCATGATGCCCAGGGCAAAAATCGTTAGCCGGCGCAACTGGCCGCCGCTGAACAGATCGACGAAACCCAGGAAGGTGCCGCGGTTCTGGTCGAAGAACTGGGACAGCTTGTCGGCATTGATCCCCGGCGTGGGAATGTGCCCGCCCAGGCGGTAAACCGCCAGCAACCCAAGCGTGAACAGAATGCGCTTGCGCAGATCAGGAACGCGGAATACGTTGGCTAACTTCTCAAGCATGAACGAAAACCTCAGTAGCCAGTAAGCAGTTGCCAGTTGCCGGTAGTCAGTTGGTAGTTATCGGTTGTCAGTTGCAGCCAGTCGCGGAGGCAACCGTCTGCTGACAACTGACTACTGACTACTGACAACTTTGATGGTGCCGCCGGCCTTTTCGATCTTCTCCTGGGCCGACTTGGAAAACTTGTGGGCGTGCACGGTGATGGCGCTCGACAACTCGCCCTGGCCCAGCACCTTCACCAGCGAGTTCTTTTTGGTAACCACACCGGCTTTGCGCAGCACCTCGGGAGTAATCTCGCTCGCGCCGAGGCCGGCAAGCCGTTCCAAATTAACGACTTCGTATTCAATCCTAAAGATATTAGTGAAGCCGCGCTTGGGTAGACGGCGGTGTAGTGGCATCTGACCGCCTTCAAAGCCGCGCATCATGCGCGAACCGCTGCGCGATCTCTGGCCCTTATGGCCGCGGGTCGAGGTCTTGCCCATGCCCGAGCCCATACCACGGCCCACGCGCTTGCGCTTCTCCGATGCTTTTCGAGGTGCTCGTAAATTGCTGAGATTCATTTTGTACCTTCAGTTGCCAGTAGTCAGTTACCTGTTGCCAGTTGCCCGTTTCACCGCGCCCGTTGCTGATTGCAAGTCGCGAGTCTCTGTCGCTCTTGCTGACAACCGGCTACTGGCCACTAACAATAATTACCAGATGTGGAACCTTGGCCACCATGCCTCGGATCGAGGGCGTGTCTTCGCGCTCGATCACCTGGTTCAGGCGCGTAAAGCCGAGTCCCTTGACCACCAGCTTGTGTTTCACCGGGGCCGCGATGGCCGAGCGTACCCACTTGAGTTGCATCTTCGTGCCTTTGGCCGCGGCGACGGTTTCCTTCTTCTTGCGTATGCGCGCCATGATTACAGCTCCTCGACCGTTTTGCCGCGCTGTGCCGCCACATCTTTGCGATCGCGCAGTTGGCCCAGCGCATTGAATGTGGCTTTGATCACGTTGTGCGGGTTGGTGGTCCCAATGGATTTTGTCAGGACGTTCTGCACGCCCGCCGAGGTCATCACCGCGCGTACCGCGCCGCCGGCAATCACGCCAGTTCCTTCCGGGGCCGGCTTCAGCATCACCATGCCGGCGCCGTAACGGCCCAGCACCTGGTGCGGAATCGACGTCTGCGTCAAGTTCACCCGCAACAAGTTCTTCTTGGCGGCTTCGATGCCCTTGCGGATGGCTTGCGGAACTTCCTTCGCCTTGCCGGAGCCGTAGCCCACGACCGCGGAGCTCGGATCGCCCACCACCACCAGCGCTGCGAACGACAAGTTCTTGCCGCCCTTGACGACCTTGGTGACGCGGTTGATCGAGACCACCTGGTCCTTCAGCTGGTACTGACCGGCATCAAGCTTTTTCTTTACTGTTGGCATTCCGTTTGTAACTCCTGAGGAGCTAACGCCCCGGAAAAAATTCATCCTTGCAACGCGGACTTGAAGGGTCCGCTTTTACTAAAACTCCAGACCGGCTTCGCGGGCGGCATCCGCCAGCGCCTTGACCCGGCCGTGGTATAGGTATCCGCCACGATCGAAGACCACCTTCTTGATGCCCTTCTCTTTGGCGCGGTCGGCGATCAGCTTGCCGACTTCTTTGGCAGCGCTCAGGTTTCCGCCGGTCGGGCGCTTGTCGCCTTTGATGCCTTTGCCCTTCTCCACCGAAGTTGCCGATACCAGAGTTGCCCCCTTGGTGTCGTCAATCACCTGAACGTAAATATGGTTGGTGGAACGATACACGTTCAGCCGTGGACGCTCGGACGTCCCAACCATCTTTTTGCGAATCCGGCTGTGTACCTTCTGCCGCGTCTGATCTTTCGATGTCTTTGCAATCATTGTTTCGCTCTTCGCTTCTCGCTCTTCGCCATTCGCTGACTGGTAGTTGCCCATTCTGACAACTGACAACCGGCTACTGGCAACTGTTATTTCGCTCCGGTCTTGCCGACCTTCTTCTTCAGCCGCTCGCCGGTATAGCGCACGCCCTTATTCTTGTACGGATCGGGCGGACGCAGTGAACGCATTTCGGCGGCCACGAATCCGACCTTCTGCCGGTCGATGCCGCTGACCGTCAGATGCGTCAGCTTAGGATCGACCGCCACGTCGATGCCGCTCGGCAGCGGGTACTCAATGGGGTGCGAATATCCCAACGTGAACACCACGGTCTGCTTGCCCTTCATCTCGGCGCGGTAGCCGATGCCGACGATGTCCAACTCTTTTGTCCAGCCCTTGGTGACGCCCTCGACAGAATTGTTGACCAGCGCGCGTACCAGGCCATGAATGGCGGCCTTGGAATCGTCGTCGCGAACAATCGTGAGAATTCCGTCGTTCTGCTCCAGCTTCACGCCAGAAGGCACGTGCGTCGTAACTTCACCCTTGGGGCCCTTGACCCGCACCGTGTTGCCGTCGACCACGTAGGTCACGCCCTTGGGCAACGGAATCGGCTTTCTTCCAATTCTCGACATATCTCGCTCTCAATCACCGGCACTCGCCGGCTGATGGCTGACAGCTGACGGCTGACAGCTTCTTAGTAAATTTCGCACAACACTTCGCCGCCGACGCCTTCCTTGCGCGCCTGCCGTCCCGTCATCACACCTTTGGGCGTAGTCAGAATGTTGATACCCAGCCCGCCGAGAATGCGCGGAATTTCGGTGTGTCCGACGTACACGCGGCAGCCGGGACGCGAAATCCGCTTCAAGTCCGAGATAGGCGAGGCATTGTCGGAGTTGTACTTCAGGTACACTCGCAGGACTTTGCGGCCGTCTTCCTCGGTCAGCTTGAAGTTGGCGATGTAGCCCTCTTCCTTCAGAATGCGGGCCATCTCGACTTTGAGCTTCGAGTGCGGGACATCCACCTTCTGTTGGCGCGCCTTGATGGCGTTACGAACGCGGGTTAAAAAATCCGAGACCGGATCGGTCAAACTCATGCTTTGCTTCTCCTCAAAACGTCGCCCGTTAGCTTACTGCCCTCGCTCGGTGGCTTGGGCGCCCAACCAGCGCTCTTGCGCCGGCGAGGCAAATGTAAGAACCAGCCGCGACGAACTTCCAACTACCAGGCTAGCTGTCGACAGCCAGCCAACTGCTACCAACTCGATTTGGCAACCCCGGGAATCTCGCCCCGCAGGGCCAGATCGCGGAAATGCAGACGGCAGAGCCCAAACTTACGCAGGTAAGCGCGCGATCGTCCGCAGATCTTGCAGCGATTGTGCTGCCGGGTCGAGAACTTAGGTTTCTTGTTCGACTTGGCGATTTGTGATGTTCTGGCCATTATTTCCTTTTAGCTCTTAGCTTCCAGCCTTTAGCAGGCGGCTTGTCGAATGGTCTTAAACTAGCCCCGATCCCCTAACCCCTGGCTACGGCAGTCTGAACGGCATGCCCATGTGTTTCAGCAGGGCGCGTGCCTGGTCGTCGTCGCCGGCCGAGGTCACGATGGTAATATTCATGCCCTTCGTCTTCTCGACCTTGGAATAATCGATCTCCGGAAAGATCAGTTGATCGCGCACACCCAGCGTGTAATTGCCGCGTCCATCGAAGGACTTGGTCGGCACACCACGGAAGTCACGCACGCGCGGCAGTGCAACGTTGAGCAGCCGGTCGAGAAACTCGTACATCCGATCGCCGCGCAGGGTCACCATCACCCCGATGGGCATTCCTTCGCGCACCTTGAACGCCGCGATCGACTTGCGCGCCTTGGTGATCACCGGCTTCTGGCCGGTGATCTGGCCGACCTCGGTGGCTGCGGGATCGATCAGCTTCGCATTCTGCGTCGCTTCGCCCACGCCCATGTTCACCACGATCTTCTCCACCTTGGGAGCGGCCATGGAATTTTCGAGGCCGAACTCTTTCATCAGCGCCGGACGAACTTCCTTGTAGTAACGGTCACGCAAGCGGGCGGTCGCGCGATTGGTCGCCTTCGGCCGCGCCGGCTTCGCATGGGGATCAGCAGCAGCAACTTCCGCCTGCTCTCCCTTGGCCTTCTTGCCCTGAGGCTTGCCTTGGCCGGCCGGCTGCTGCGCTTTTTGCTTTTTCTCGTCTGCCATATCTTTTGCTTCTACCTTTCTCACGGTTTCGGTTTGTTCGTGCAACCGGTTCGTGAGGAACTCAAATCAGTGGTTAGTGCTTAGGGGCTAGTGGATAGGGAAAATCCGGCCACTTGCCAAAATGTAATATCTGCTGCTGCGCAAACTATCCACTATCCACTATCCACTAAGAACTATTTTTCTAGCGTCGCGCCGCAGCGCTTGCACACCCGCACGTGGCGTTCGCCGTGCTTTTCGTGTCCGACACGGACCGGCCGGTTGCAGGAAACGCACATCAGCATGACATTGCTGATGGCAACCGGGCTCTCCTGCTCAGCGATCCCGCCCTTGATGTTCTTCTGCGGATTGGGGCGCACGTTCTTCTTCACCATCATCACGTGCTCCACCAATACCTTGCTCTCATCCGGCATGACGCGCAGCACGCGGCCTTGCTTGCCCTTGTCGCGTCCGGTAATGACCCGCACCTGATCGTTGCGGCGAATGTCTACGCTCTTTTGCATCTCTCTCCTCAGCAACTAGCGACTAGCAATTAGCTTCTAGCCTTTAGCTCTTAGCCGCCGATCTCAAAACCGTTCCACCCATGGTGCACTGTGCGCAAACTAGTTGCTAGCTGCTAGCCGCTAGTTGCTAAAGCACCTCTGGTGCTAACGAAACAATCTTCAAGAACTTCTTCTCGCGCAACTCGCGAGCTACCGGACCGAACACGCGCGTCCCCACCGGTTCATGCTGGTCGTTGATCAGCACCGCCGCATTCTGGTCGAAGCGGATGTAGGTGCCGTCACGGCGGCGATGCTCCTTGCGCGTGCGCACGATTACAGCCTTTACTACTGTGCCCTTCTTGGCGGTGCCGTCCGGGGAAGCTTCTTTCACCGAGGCGGTTATGACGTCGCCCAAGCCGGCGACCAGACCGGTGGAACCGCCCAGTGGCAGGATCATCTGCAACTTGCGCGCGCCGGAGTTATCGGCAACATCGAGCATGCTTCTCATCATTACTGCCATAAGCTTTTCTCCTTACTGCGTCACACCCTGCGGGTGCCCCATGCTTTCGCCCGCATTTGGCGAAAGGGTGGGCCTAGACGATCGGCTGCTCCTCGACCGGCGCCACCTGCGCCGCGCGCCGCACGATCTCCTTCAACTGCCAGCGCTTCAACTTCGACAGCGGACGCGTTTCCTCGATCTTCACTACGTCGCCAAGATGGGCCTCGCCCTTCTCGTCGTGGGCGTAGAACTTCTTGCTGCGCGACACTACCCGCTTGTAGAAGGGGTGTGCCTTCTGGCGCCGCACTTCGATGACGATGGTCTTGGCCATCTTGGTCGAGACCACGTCGCCGATCAGGATCTTGCGGCGGCCGGCCGCAGTCGTGTGAGTTGCTGTTGTTTCGGCCATGGCTTACTTTTTCTCCGTCGCGGCAGCCTTCTTCTTGGCCGCCTTCTTCTTCGGTGTCGCCGGCCCGCTGGCTGCCGCCGCCTTCTTCTTGGGCGCGACTGCCCCGTTGCCGCCCGCCAGTTCCTTCTCGCGAATCACGGTGTGGATGCGGGCGATGTCCTTCTTCAGCTCGCGGATCTTCTTCAAGCTCTCGGTCTGGCCCATCTTCAACTGAAACTTCATCTTGAAGAGCTGGTCCGACAGCTCGCGCTGCTGGTGCGTCAGTTCGACATCGGTTAAATTGCGAATCTTCTCTACATTCATTTGTTAGCTCTCAGCTGTCAGCTATCAGCTTGTTTCTTCCTGTCGAGCATCTCGCCGATCCTGTCTATCGTCACCGTGTACGCCAAGGTCTTTGGCCGACAGCTGACGGTTGACAGCTCTCTAGTGCATGCCTTCGCGCTGCACGAACTTGGTGCGCAACGGCAGCTTGTGCGAAGCCAGGCGCATTGCCTCAGTAGCGTCGGCTACCGATACCCCTTCCATCTCGAAGAGGATCTTGCCCGGCCGCACCACCGCGACCCAATGGTCCGGCGCACCCTTGCCCTTGCCCATACGGGTTTCAGCCGGCTTCTTGGTGACCGGCTTGTCCGGGAATAGGCGGATCCAGATCTTGCCGCCACGCTTGATGAAGCGCGTCATGGCCACGCGGCTGGCTTCGATCTGCCGATCGGTGATCCATCCCGGCTCCATGACCTTCAAGCCGAAATCGCCGAACGACAACTGTCCACCGCGCCAGGCCTTACCGCACATGCGCCCGCGCTGCTGCTTGCGGTACTTCACTTTCTTTGGCATCAACATAATGAGTCAGCCCTGCGGAGCCGAAGCCCCGTTTCAAGTTGCTAGTGGCTAGTGGTTAGTGGATAGAAAAAGCATCGGTTGCCGGTTTTTCTGGCCACTAACCACTGACCACTGTTTCTAAAACGCTCCGCTCTGTACGCCCTGCGGCTCGCGGCGCTTTTCCTTAAAGATCTCGCCTTTGTATACCCAGCACTTGACGCCGATCTTTCCGTAAGTCGTGTTGGCCTCGGTGAAACCGTAGTCGATGTCGGCGCGCAGCGTGTGCAGCGGCAGACGTCCCTGCAGATACCACTCGGAGCGCGCGATTTCGTTGCCGTTCAAGCGGCCGCTGACGCGCACCTTGATTCCCTTGCATCCGAAACGCAGCGCCGAGTCCACGGCCTTGCGCATGGCGCGGCGGAAACCGACACGCTTTTCCAGTTGCAGCGCGATGTTCTCCGAAACCAGCTGGGCATCGAGTTCCGGCTTGTGCACTTCCTGGATGTCGACGTAGACATCGCGGTTGGCGCGCTTCTGGATCTCCTGCTTCAGCTTGTCGATCTCCGTTCCCTTGCGCCCGATGATGATGCCCGGACGCGCGGTACGGATAATGATGCGCAGCTTGTTGCCGGGACGCTCGATCTCAATCGAGCTGACACCCGCCGACTTGAGCTTGTCCTTCAGCTCGGCCTTCAGCTTGATGTCTTCCAGCAGCAGTTTGTCGTAGTCGCGCTCCACGAACCAGCGCGACCTCCACGGCTTGGTGATGCCGAGGCGGAATCCGTAGGGATGGACTTTTTGTCCCATAATTTCGTTTCTTCTCCGCGACGACCGCCTTCCGGCATCGCCGCTCGTGCTGCCGTTTAGGCAGCGATTGCAAAACTGTTACTTCTTCTTGGCCGGCCGCTTCGCCGGACCCTTCTTCTTCTCAGGAGCCTTTTTCTTCGCCGCCTTCTTGGCCGGCGCTTTCTTCACAATCTTCTTGGCTGCCTTCTTCGCTGGCGTCGCTTCCCCGACCGTCTCGACCAGGCCAGCCTTGCCGTTGCCCGCGCCCTTCTCTTCCAGCGCCAGCTCGATGTGCGAGATGCGCCGCTGATAGCGGTACGCGCGGCCCATCGGCGCCGGACGAATGCGCTTCATGCGCGGGCCGTCATTGGCGATGGCGCGCTTCACGTAGAGCCGGTCCACATCGACGTCGAGACCCTTCTCGGCGCTCACATAGTTGGCGTTCTCCAAGGCAGAGCGCAGCAGCTTGTACAACTTCGGCGCGATGCCCTGCTTGGCGTACAGCAGCGTGTCCAGCGCATCTTCCACGCGGCGTCCCTTGATCAGGTCCAGCACCAGCCGGGCTTTCTGCGGGGAGACGCGCGCGTAACTCAGTTTGGCCGTGAATTCCATGTCGTCTCCTTACCTGCCCGGCGGCGGCGCCGGTTTGGCCGCGGTTTCCGTGGCTGCTCTCACCGAGTGCCCTTTGAAGCTGCGAGTCATGCTGAATTCGCCCAGCTTGTGGCCCACCATGTTTTCGGTGACATACACCGGGATAAACTTCTTGCCGTTGTGCACTGCCAGGGTGTGTCCCACCATCTCCGGGATCACGGTTGAGCGGCGCGACCAGGTGCGTACCACCTTCTTCTCGTTGCGCTGGTTCATGCCGTCGATCTTGGCCTGCAGGTGCGAATCGATGAACGCGCCTTTTTTGGTTGAACGTGCCATATCGTCTCAGTCCTACTTCTGTCTGCGGTTCACGATGAACTTATCGGTCCGCTTGTTGTTACGCGTCTTGTAGCCGCGGGTTGGCTTGCCCCATGGCGTTACCGGATGACGTCCACCACTGGTCTTGCCTTCGCCGCCGCCGTGCGGGTGATCGACCGGGTTCATGACCACACCACGGTTGGTGGGGCGGATTCCCAGCCAGCGGGTGCGGCCAGCCTTGCCAATGGAAACATTTTCGTGGTCGAGGTTGCCCACTTGCCCGACCGTCGCCATGCAGTCCACCAGGACTTTGCGGGTCTCGCCGGAAGGCAGCTTGAGCAGAGCGTAGTCGCCTTCCTTGGCTACCAGCTGCGCCTGGGCGCCGGCGGAGCGTGCCATCTGCGCGCCCTTGCCGGGCTTCAACTCGATGTTGTGCACCGTGGTGCCGGGCGGAATGTTGCGCAGCGGCAGCGCGTTGCCCACCAGGATGTCGGCCTCGGGACCGCTGACAATCTTGGCGCCAACCTTCAGGCCCACCGGATACACAATGTAGCGTTTCTCGCCGTCGGCGTAGTTCAACAGCGCGATGCGCGCCGAGCGGTTGGGATCGTACTCGATCGATGCGACCGTGGCGGGAATGCCGGTCTTGTCGCGCTTGAAATCGATAATGCGCAGCTTGCGCTTGTGGCCGCCGCCCCGGTGCCAGATGGTCAGGTCGCCCGAGTTGCGCCGCCCGCTGGTACGCTTCTTCGATTCCGTCAAAGGCTTGTACGGACGGTTCGTCGTCAGGTCATCGTTGACCGTCGACGTCGTGAAGCGCCGCGTCGGGGTATACGGTCTGTAAGTTTTGATTGCCATGTCTCTACTCGTTTCTCACTGCGCCAGCGACTTTGCGCTTCGTCTTACAAATTCTCCGCGTATTCAGGCATCTTCTCGCCCGACTTCAACCGCACGTATGCCTTCTTCCAATCGGGACGATAGCCCGTAAACTTGCCGCGGCGGCGCTCTTTGCCTTCGAAATTCGCGGTGCGCACCGAATCCACCTTGACCTTGAAAATGCTCTGCACCGCCTGCTTAATCTCCGTCTTGGTCGCCTTCACCGCGACCTCGAAAACCAGCGTGGCTTCCGTTTCCTTCACACCCAGACCCTTTTCCGTGATCACTGGGCGGCGAATGATCTGATAAGCCGACTTCATTTACGCCACCTCCGCGTGCTTGCGCTTGGGCGCCGAGGCCTTCAGCGATTCCTGCAATTTCTCCAGCGCAGGCCGCGAGAAGATAGCGCTGGCATAGCGCAACAAGTGGTAAGGATGGACCTGGTTGGCAGCCAGCAATTCCACGCCTGCCAGATTGCGTGAGCTCAGATGCAGGTTGTGGTTCTCGCTCTTCGAACCCTCGACCAGCAGCGTCGTACCCTTGGCGCTCAGTTTGTCGAGCGTCTTGCGGAACCCCTTGGTCTTAGCTTCCTGCAGCTCAAAGTTTTCCACCACGATCAGCTTGCCGTCGGCAAACTTCGCCGCCAGCGCCGAGCGCAACGCACCCAGCAGCTTCTTGCGGGGGAAGGAATAGTCATAGGAGCGGGGCTGCGGTCCGTGCACGGTTCCGCCATGCCGCCACAGTGGAGAGCGGATGGAGCCGACGCGCGCGCGTCCGGTTCCCTTCTGCTTCCACAACTTCTTGCCCGCGCCGCTGACCAGCTTGCGGTTCTTGGTGGCGTGCGTGCCGGCACGCTGCCCGGCGCGGTAATGCCGCACCGCTTCCCAAAGCAGGTCTTCGTTGACTCCGCCGAATACTTCATCGGCCAGTTCGAAGGAACCGACTTTTTCGCCGCCCAGATTCACTACATCAATCGTCGCCATAATCTCTTCCGTATCGGGAGCACTTCCTCCCGCCCAATTTTTCGCCCGCAAAACGCGGCTACTTGCTCTTCTTCGCCATCTGGCGCTTCGAAGCCTTCAACGGATCGACCGTGCCCGCGCCGCTGAATCCACGGCGCTCTCTCGGCGGCTTCTTGGACTTGCTGATGATGATGTAACCATCTTTCGGTCCCGGCACCGCGCCTTCGACCACCAGCAGGTTCTCGTCCTTGTCCACGCCCAGCACCCGCAGATTGCGGATGGTGACCTGGTCGACGCCCATGTGGCCTGCCATGCGCATGCCTTTGAACACGCGCGAGGGGAAGGCCGAGGAGCCAATCGAACCGGTGATCTGGAACATTGAACCGTGCGAGGCAGCACCGCCGGCAAACTTGTGGCGCTTTACTACGCCGGCAAATCCGCGGCCTTTGCTGGTGCCGATCACATCCACAAACTTCTCGCCCTCGAAGATGTCCACCAGGACTTTGTCGCCGACCTTGGTGCCGTCCTGGCCTTCGCCATCCACCACCACCGCGACCTCGCGCATGAAGCGCACCGGCGGCAGGTTGTTCTTGCCCAGATGGCCCTTGGCCGCCTTGGTCAGGCGCGATTCTTTGACGAACTCGACCAGCCCGATCTGCGCCGCGTCGTAGCCGTCCTTGGTGACCGTCTTGCGCTGGGTCACAACGCACGGTCCAGCCTGCAGCACGGTGACTGGGTGAACGTCACCCTTGTCATCGAAGAGCTGCGTCATTCCGACTTTTCTTCCGAGAATTCCGTTGACTGCCATTTTTCTGTCCTTAACTCCGCTTCCTTTAAGTCCGGCGATTTTTGCGCCGGGGGCTTTCGCCACGGAAGCTTTGTTTATTTGGCTTTCAGCTGTCAGCCATCAGCCATCAGCTAAGCCCCACGGCTCGGGTTTTAGCTGAGAGCTGAAAGCTGACGGCCGACAGCTCCTACTTATGCTCTTTCCCGAACGCCTTGATCTCCACGTCCACGCCGGCGGGGAGTTCAAGCTTCATCAGCGCATCCACTGTCTGCTGCGTAGGCTCGAGAATGTCGAGCAAACGCTTATGCGTGCGAATCTCAAACTGCTCGCGCGACTTCTTGTCCACGTGAGGCGAACGCAGCACGCAATACTTGTTCTTCACCGTGGGCAGCGGAATCGGTCCCGCTATCTGCGCCCCTGTGCGTTTCGCGGTGTCCACGATCTCGCCGGTGGACTGGTCGAGAATGCGGTAGTCGTAAGCTTTCAGCCGGATGCGGATTCGTTCTTTGCCAATCACGTTAGCTTCTCTCAAAGATCTGGTCTGGGGCTTGTCGCCCTGCGGCATTTGCCGCGATTAATAAATGGGTGCGACTCTCGGCCGCACCCCGGAAACTACGCAATAATTTCAGCGATGGTGCCGGCGCCCACGGTGCGTCCGCCTTCGCGGATTGCGAACCGCAAACCCTTCTCCATCGCCACCGGCGTGATCAGCTCAATCTCCAGGCTCGCGTTGTCGCCCGGCATCACCATCTCCGTGCCCTCCGGCAGCGTCGCCACTCCCGTAACGTCGGTGGTGCGGAAGTAGAACTGCGGCCGATAGCCCTTGAAGAATGGCGTGTGCCGTCCGCCCTCGTCCTTCGACAGCACGTACACTTCGCTCTTGAACTTGGTGTGCGGCGTGATCGATCCCGGCTTCGCCAGCACCATGCCGCGCTCCACGTCTTCCTTGGCCGTGCCGCGCAGCAGCAGTCCGGCA
>Ga0265316_10005060_pt1 | contig 12935 bp, 10 predicted proteins | sample 4522metaG_FD_202092 | JGI IMG/M metagenome (GOLD analysis project Ga0265316, IMG submission 202092) | Rhizosphere microbial communities from Carex aquatilis grown in University of Washington, Seatle, WA, United States - 4-5-22 metaG | ecosystem: Host-associated > Plants > Roots > Rhizosphere >... | reverse complement strand
AATCTGAATCAATAGTCGCTATCTTGCGCACCCTGATAAGCGACTTTGTCTTTAATCCATTTAATTCAGATGGTGTCAAAGTAATATCAAATTCTTCCTCCCATTTTAATTCGCTGGTTATAAAACAAACTGTCACATCTAACTCAGAAGCATATAAAACAATTGCTGGTCTGTTTTTGTTACCTTTTAAATCAGTAAATGGAAACGGAATTAGAACAATGTCGCCTTTTTTCACTTATATTTTAATTTTAAATCATTTACTGAATATAAGTCGGGCTCATGGTTTAAGAAATCAAAGGATTTTGATGATGATGAAATCTCCTGTATTCCCTGAGTCACAATCTGGTCATCAATTTTATTTAATAGAAACTCAACAAAGTCATTCACTTCCTTAACCTTTGCTGCCGGAAGTTTATGAATGTTAGAAATGGTTTTTTTTATTAAAATTTGTTTATCCATGTCAATATATTATCTATGACAAAGATAAGACTTAAATAAAATGCTGCCAAAATTTTCGCTTCAAATGACGGTTATATTACTACCATCCGCCATCAATTAACCAAATCATGATTAAATTTTATTATTGCCATGCCACCTGGGAAATATTTGTTGCAAAGACAAGATAGCTGTCTTTTCGTAAAGTATGGAAAAAATGATATTATTTTAAAAAATATTTTAATAGTCGTCGGTTTAATTATAATTGGTGTTGCCTTAGTTAATCGAGTAATAAGCACTCAACTTAAATGGTTGTTGACTCTCAGAAACAACATCAATTTCAAAATGAACTCCAAGATTATCAATGACATAATCCAATCTCATTATGTATTTATTATTTTGGAATAACATTTTGTCACGATATAAAAATAAATACAGCGGTTCTTCAACTTTGTCTCCTGATGATGATTCTTTCTTTACAACTAAAATTAAGTCGCTTGGATTATCAGCTTCAATTTCTAATATTTGAATTTCTATACTATTTGTTTTCAAAAAAATAGATTTTTCCTGATTTGATAGTTTTAAGCTTGTGTTTTTGTCGTCAAAGACGAATTTTCTCACTTTAATGTTTTCATTCATAATTTTTATTGTTTTTTTAATTATCCTACTCATTTGTCTTTTCGGTTTTGCCCCGTTTTTAAAGTGGTCGCTGGTTTCCACATCATAAAATTACATCATTATAACCTAAAATCAAGTTTACATGTGCTATATAACAAAATTAAAACAACGTTAAATGGTTGATTATCAGCCTGAAAATATTACGCATAATTGATGGATTAAAATTTCCAAATAATCTTTTAACATAATTTCGAAATAAATATTTTCCCAAAATCTATCAGTTTTATAAAGTCATTTAAAGTTTACAAGTGGACGGACTTTCACCTTCACATTTTTACCCTTCAAATTACCGGATAAATAAACAAAACCCACAACCTTAAATTCGGCGTGGGTTTTGAAATGAACATGGGAAAAGAAAAGATATGAGAATCAATTATCCTTCCCCAACAATAACTATTATATTAAACCGAATAATATTCATTACATAATAAAAAATCCGTCTTCGACTACGCTCAGCCTGACATTAAAAGTCATATCGAGCGAAGTCGAGATATGTCATATAATATATTCGGTTTAAAATATCAATTACTTAACTTTTTGAAATGCCTGTTCCAGGTCTGCCTTGATATCTTCGATATGTTCAAAGCCAACAGATATTCTCAGTACACCGGGTTCAACACCCGATGCTTTTTGTTCTTCCACCGAAAGCTGTTCGTGCGTGGTCGAGCTTGGATGAATGATCAGGGTCTTGGCATCGCCAACATTGGCCAAGTGACTTACAAGCTGAACATTGTTTACAAATTTATCTGCTGTTTCTTTGGTGCCTTTTATTTTGAAAGCCAAAACGCCGCCAAAACCATTTTTAAGATATTTTTTGGCAAGACCATGAAACGGACTGGTTTCTAATCCCGGGTAATTGACATTCTCGACCTGTGGATGTTTTTCGAGCCATTTAGCAAGTTCCAATGCGTTGCTTGTTATTCTGTCGAGTCTCAGGGAAAGTGTTTCAATACCCTGTAACAAAAGAAAAGCATTGAAAGGGCTTAAGGAACTTCCATAATCGCGCAGGCCTTCGACCCTTGCACGTATTATAAAAGCTATGTTTCCGAAAGGCCCGTTTGTACCAAATACATCCCAGAATATTAGCCCATGGTAACCTTCCGATGGTTCGGTAAACTGGGGAAATTTTCCATTGGCCCAGTTGAAATTTCCTGCATCCACAATTACACCGCCGATACTGTTACCATGCCCTCCAATCCATTTGGTTGCCGATTCAACCACGATATTCGCTCCGTGCTCTATTGGCCTGAAAAGATAACCGGCAGCGCCGAAAGTATTGTCAACAATTAATGGAATCTGGTGTTTCTGGGCAATTTTGGCAATGGCATCGAAATCGGGTATATTGAATTTTGGGTTACCGATAGTTTCAAGATAAATAGCTTTGGTTTTGTTATCAATGAGTTTTTCAAATTCTTCTGGTGCATCGCCATTGGCAAATTTTACAGTAATTCCAAGACGCTTAAACTGAACTTTAAACTGGTTATAAGTGCCGCCATATAAAAATGAAGTGGAGACAAAATTGTCACCGGCGCCTAAAATATTTGTTAAAGCAATGAATTGTGCTGCCTGGCCTGAAGCAGTTGCTAAAGCTGCCACCCCGCCTTCCAACGCTGCAATGCGTTTTTCAAAAACATCGGTCGTAGGATTCATGATACGGGTATAAATATTACCGAATTCTTTCAGGCCAAATAAATTGGCTGCATGTTCCGAGTTTTTAAAAACATAGGAAGTGGTTTGATAAATAGGAACGGCCCTTGATAAAGTTACGGCATCGGGTTCCTGGCCTGCATGTAACTGCAGTGTTTCGAATCTTAATTTTTGTTCTGACATAATAATTTGTTTTAAAGTTTAATAATTGATTTTTATTTATTGATTATTTTATACAACCTATCCGCTTCGATTTATGCGGAATGCATCAGTTTTGAATAGCCTTACAATAAATGCCAGGGTCAAAAAAGATGCATCAGCGCATGCACCATAAACAGCACATGTAACACATCCTGATCAATGAATGATGCGGGGAAATTTGAAAAGGGTTGGACAAACTTAATTGTCTTAATAAGTTGAATTCAGAGGTTGTATTTGCTTTTACTTTCATGGTGTTAAATTTATTTATATTTTTCCCTTTTGGGGATTAGGAATTAGCACCGTTCTTTCCTAAACTTAATTTAGATGGTTGCTAGAGGGTCACTGAGCCTAATCTCTCGCCTCTTCTTTATAAATAATTACACCTTACTATAAAAAAATTGGGGAGTAATTAATGACGTAAAAGTAATAATCAATTTTCGAATAAACAAATTTTTAAGAATAAAAATAATTAAATATCCCAATATCTTTATTAATAAATATTTTTATAGTATTTGATTTTATTGGATTTTAAGGCATTAAAAACTTTTCAATCAGTGTCTTTGAGAAAACTCCGGTTAAAAATATTGAATGATGAATATCAATTTTAGAATAATGAAGTCTGGAAACCTCATAACTACTGCTTAAAAGTTTGTGTTAGATTAGAAATAATATCAATTTACTTTTCTTTGTCTGCCACACAAAGAAAAGATAACAAAAGAAAAGTCACCACGAATGAAAAATTCAGCCTAATTTGTTCAACCAGATTTAAATTTCTACACTCACCCGGCTGAATTTCGCTCCATTCGTGGACAAGCCAACACACATGGCAAAATGTTTGACATAAAAAAGATCAATTATCTACACTAAATAAAACTTGAACAAACTTTATTATTCAAAATTCATAATTCGAAATTTGTAAAAAGAAAAAATATCAGAAAATCACTAACTTAATATTTAATAGAAGTTAATTCAAATAGTCTCATTAAAACTTCCTATCCTATACCCCTGGATATCGAGAGTGACAAACTTAAACCCGTACGATTTAAGAGTGGTTACAATTTCAGTTGCTAAGGGTTCTTCCAGTATTTTCGACCGGTCCGATTTAGAAACTTCAACACGTGCCAGATCATCATGGCATCTGACCCTGACAGTTCTAAATCCTTTATCAATTAGAAATTTTTCTGACTTTTCAACTTTTTCCAAATCTTCGAGTTTAATTTCATGTTCATAAGGGATACGCGAAAACAGGCATGCATAAGCAGGCTTGTCCCAGGTTGGTAAATCGAGCGCCTTTGAAAATTCACGGATCTCGGCTTTGGAAATTTTGTTTTCCAGCAGGGGGCTTAATATTTTAAGTTCACCGGTAGCCTTCATTCCCGGCCGATAATCGTTCAGATCATCGGCATTGGCGCCATCTAAAACATATTGGATGCCCATTTTTGAAGCTTCTTCTTTTATGGATCCGAATTCATTTTTTTTGCAGAAATAACAACGATTGACAGGATTGCTTTTTACCTCATCTGCTATTTCATCGGATTTAATAATAACATGTTTTACACCGACATTATTGGCTATGCTTATCGCATCCTCAAGCTCATATCTCGGAAGGGCCGGTGAATCGATGGTTATTCCGGTAACATTTTCTTTTAAAGCAATTTTTGAAGCTGCAAGAAGAAAAGAACTGTCCACTCCACCTGAGAATGCAATAACTACCTTTTCAAGATTTTTAAGATAGGACAGTAGGTTATCGAATTTTTCATTTTTAATTATTACATCGCTATTCATGAATCAAATTTTAAGGATCATTGGATGCAAAACAACCAATGGGCCGGAAAGTTTTATAATATTTTTTGCTAATTCCGGATGAATTAGTTTTCAAAACACTGATTATTTTATGGCTATTGTCTGGGAAAGTTTGATATCCCTGGAACTACTGCCAATTATAATATCAAAATCCCCGGGCTCGACTTTCCAACCATTAGAAATAACATCCCAAAAAGCAAAATCGCGCCATTTGAGTTTCATGGTAATGGTTTTCGTTTCTCCCGGTCCGAGCGATATTCTTGATAATCCTTTAAGTTCTTTTTCCGGTCTTGGAACAGAACAAACTTTTTCTTTAACATATAATTGTGCAATTTCATCCCCTTTAACTTTACCCGTGTTTGTAATATCTACCGTTACTTCATACATCATATTATCTGATTTCTTAATCTGAAGATTGCCGTAATTGTATGTTGTGTAAGATAAACCAAAACCAAACGGGAATTCAGGTTCCAGTTTGTTTTTATCGAGAAAACGATAACCCATGAAAACTCCTTCATTATAATGAATTTCCAGGTTTGGATTTTTATATTCTTTACATGCAGGAGATTGTTCCGGACCTTTTATAAAAGAAAATGGAAGCTTGCCTGAAGGATTCATATCCCCAAATATTACAGAAGCAATTGCATTCCCTGTCTCCTGTCCAAGATAAAACATATCGATTAGGGCTTTGACATCTTTCAGCCAGGGTTGAAGGCTTAAAGCAATACCTCCGTTCAGAACAACAATAGTGTTGGGATTTGCTTTGGCCACGGCTGATATAAGGTCTTTTTGTTTTGAAGGAAGAAGGTTGGTTCCGGGATCAACGCTTTCACCCTCAACCATATTTGAAAGGCCGGCAAATACTATTGCAACATCTGCTGATTTTGCTGCATCAACAGCCTCATCTATTTTGGATGTTGCTTTAACCGGTAAATCATAGTTCCAACCAAGTTGAATAACAGCATCGCCTGCATCCTGGTAATATTCAATAACAATTTTATTATCTTTTCCTGCCTTAAGATGAAGTGTATCGATATCATACACCGTCCCATGATCGGACCAATCATTAATAATTAACCTTTCATTTAAATAAACTTTTACCCCGTCATCACTCATAGTATATAAGATACAATCTGCATCTTTTTCTGTTTTAATATAACCGGAAAATCGAATTGAAAAATTATTCATTTTTATTTCAGGCGATGGCGAACTTTCTGACCATTTAAAATCAACGGTTTTTTCAACTCTTGTCAATACCGGTTTTCCTGATAAATTCATATTATTGAAATATTCTGCCATCAGTCCATTTTCTTTTTTATCCGGGGTCAGGAAATATTGGTTTTTAACCGGATTGGTTTCAGGAATATTAAAATTGTCGCCTTTGGCAAAAATTACTTTTACTTTATCGCCTGCCCTTTTTGAAATTCCTTCAAGGGGACTTACTGAATAATACGGGTCAACAAAGGAACTCCCACCTCCATTTGTATAACAAACATTGGCATTCGGGCCAATTACAGCTATGGTCTTGATTTTCGAAACTTCTAAAGGCAATGTATTGTTTTGATTTTTTAATAAAACAATTCCTTCCTGCGCGGTTTTTAATGCTAGTTTTTTATGGGCATCACTTTGAACAATCGAAGCATCGGGCCTGTTTCTTTCATTAAAGAGCCCTGCCATAAACATTACCCGCAAAAGCCGGCGAACCTTATCATTGATAACTTCTTCACTTATTTTTCCTGCTTTCATATCTTTCAAAATACTATCCCTGTTGAAATAAAATCCCAATGGCATTTCCAGATCGAGGCCTGCATTCGCGGCATTTTCGGTGCTATAAACCGAAACCCAGTCAGAAACGACAAATCCTTTAAAACCCCAATCTCCTTTTAGAATATCTTTCAGCAGATGTGAGTTTTGGCTGCAATGCTGGCCATTCACAATATTATATGCCGACATCACCGACCATGCGCCGCCTTCGCGAACGGCAGCCTCGAAAGCCGGTAAATGTATTTCGCGCATGGTTCGTTCATCGACAATTACATTAACCCTGTTCCTTTCCCATTCCTGGTCATTCATTGCAAAGTGTTTAACCGCAGCTATCACCTGTTGCTCCTGTAATCCTTTTACCCAGCTTACTGCAATTCTTGAGGCAAGAAAGGGATCTTCGCTGTACGATTCAAAATTGCGACCGCCATAGGGAAAACGATGAATGCAAACACATGGACCTAAAAGATAATCCCTGCCTTTAGCTTTTGCTTCCTGTGCCATAGCTGCAGAAACTTCATGAATGAGAATGGTATCCCAGGTAGCTGCCATAGCAACCCCGGCAGGAAAGGAGGTAGCTTTTCCATTACGAACACCAAGTGGTCCATCGGTAACATGAATGGCCGGGATTCCCAACCTTTTTATTTCATGGGTATCAAAACCGGTTGTATCTCCGCTTATAAGAAGTATTTTTTCATCGAGGCTCATTTGATTGAGTAAATCTTTTACCCTTTCCTCAACAGTTTTTTCAGTATATTTATTTAAATTATTTCCATTGCATGTATTTCCCAAGCTTAATGCAAGTGCGCATAATGCAACAATACAGGTAAACTTTTTAAGTGATTTCATAATAAATCTTTTTAGGTTCAAATGATCGGTTAAAATTAATAAAATAAAATATGTTTAAATTTTGCTTTCATAAACATTTGAAATATTTTTAGGCTGCTTAAAAAGAAAATAATTTAATTTAAAAGTACAAGATTATGCAGGATTTTAACCGGAGAAAATTCTTACAAAAAAGTCTGTTAATTGGGACAGGATTGATCTTATTGCCAAAGTTAAGCAAAGGCAATTTGCTGAATATTGAAAACATCGACATATCAGTAGTTACAGGTAATAATTATTTTGAAAATACTGTAAAGGCAATTGAACAACTTGGCGGAATAAGCAGATTTGCCTCACGGGGAACAAAAGCAGGTTTGCTTGTCAATTTTACCGGTCAGTGGACCCGGCCCAGCACATATGTTAATCCTGAAATCGTCCTTGCTGTGCTCAAAATGCTTAATGATGCCGGGGTAAAAGAAATAACCTATCTGGTTCCGCCTATGGCCGGTTATTTTAAGAAAAATAAAAAGTCGGCCCAATACGAAAGCATCATCAACACAGTAAAAAGTAATTCAGGTGAGTTCAAAGAAATAGAAATCCCCAAAGGTGTTTCTTTGAATAAAGCGTTAATAATAAAGGATTTGTTCGATTGTGATGTTTTCATAAATATTTCAATAAATAAACATCACTCAGGAACTTTATTTACAAACAGCCTGAAAAATTATATGGGAGCTACCAAAAGGGAAACAAATTTGTTTTTTCACAACGGGCCGGAGAAAAAGGAAGGGCAGGAAGACATGACATTCCTTTCTCAGTGCATCGCTGATATAAACCTGGTGCGCAAACCCGATCTTTGTATTTCTGATGCCACGGAAATATTAAAAACAAACGGGCCTTTCGGTCCCGGTGAAGTAATTAAACCTGGAAAAGTTTATGCAAGCTCAGATCCTGTCGCGATGGATTCTTATGGATGTACTTTCCTCGATTACAGACCGGAAGATATCTATACTACGGTAATGGCAAACAAACATGGCATTGGAAGAATAGATTTAAAAAATTTAAATATCAAAGAAACTTCATTAATAAACTAATTTTATTTACCATGAATTTTCCCTTAATGCAAATGAGATGCTTTTCTTTTATTTTTCTGATTAGTATTTTTAATTCGACTGCATTTGCTGATGGCCTGAAAAATTATTTTCCTAAAAATGAAGAAATAAAAAACTGGAAACAGGCAGATACTTTAAAGATTTATAAGGGTGATGAATTATTTACTTATATTGATGGTGGTGCTGATGTTTATTTTGAGTATGGTTTCAAACAGGTTGCAACAGTTAATTATTCCAACAAAGAAAATGACCAGTTGCAGGTTGAAATTTATGAAATGAAGGATTCTTCAGCCGCCTATGGAGCTTATTCTTTTTACTTAAATGGTGAAGGTAAAAAATTAATTGCAGGTACTGATGGGATGTTCTTCGATTATTATGCGGTTTTTTGGAAATCAAATTTGCTGGTTGTAATATCGGCGCCGGTGCCAAATGAAAAAATAATCCCTGTCATAGAAAATATTGCCGGTTACATTAGCACAAAAATAGTTAACATATATCATCCTCCTTTAATTGTCAGCAAATTACTACAATCGGGCATCACTGAAAGCAGCATAAAATATTTCAAAGGTAAGGTTGGCTTAAGTAATATTTATAAATTCATTCCGGGAAATGCTTTTTATTTTAATGAAGGGGTTTCTTTTAATATGCCGGAAACTAAAGTTATTATTTTCCGGTTTAATTCCGATTCAGTTTCTGTAAACCAATTATCAGAAGCATTAAATAAAATGAAAGAATCAAATAAAGATGCAAAATTCATTAGCACAGATAATGCTTTTGACTATCAGGATTTCAAAGCCAATCAGATAAAATGTCTTGCATTTAAAAATTATATATTGGTAACAATTTCAAAAAATGATGAAATCAGAAACCTGAATATTGAAATCGTCAAGAAAGTTTTAAATTGAAATATCAAACTTCTGATTTTACTGCAGTATCCTTTATTAATTTCCAGGCATTTCTAACTTTATTTTATTGTTTATGTACGCCATATGATCAATCAAAAAAGTATGTTTGAATATCAATTTTTTAAAGTTGCAAAAATTGCATTTTGGATCATGCTTACTATATTTGTGTATCTTTTAAGGTAAGCAGGAAGAGAACTTATTTTACGCCACGAAGAGGCAACTTAATTAAACCCAATGGCAACGCCTTGGGATACCAGGCACCAAGACAATATGCGTCCTGAAAGGACAGATTAAAATAAGACGATATGGCACAATCATTATCAAAATTGTATGTACACATCATATTTCATGTTAGAAACAATAGTTGTCAAATACGTAAACAGGAAAAAGACGAACTATTTGCATATATGGGTTCAATAATAAAGAACAATGAATCAATTCCGATCCTGATAAATGGTGTAGAAGATCATATACATATTTTATGTGTAATGTCAAAGAATATAGCCCTTGCTAAGTTAGTGGAGGAGATAAAACGACATAGCAGCCAATGGATAAAGACCAAAGACCTACATTATGCCCAATTTGGTTGGCAGGGAGGCTATGGTGGATTTTCAGTAAGTCCTTCATTACATGATAAGACAAGAAATTACATAGCACAACAAGAAGAACATCATAAAAAGATGGGTTTTAAAGACGAATATTTATTGTTTTTAAAAGAATATGGTATGGAGTATAACGAACAATATTTGTGGACGGATTAAATATAATCTGCCCTTACAGGGCGGAGATTTTATATAGGATTAAATACCCGGGGCGATGCCATCGGGTTGAAGTAAATAAGGCCTTCAGCCTAAAAATGAATTAGTAATTGGGTCATTCATTGGACAAAACAGGAGTTTTAAATTGAAATATCAAACTTCTGATTTTACAGCAATATCTTTTATTAATTCCCATGCATTTTTAACATGTTTTTGCTGAACATAAGTTTGGGCAATCACCATTCTTAAAGAATATTTTCCATGAATTTTGGTATGGGTTATATAAATTTTCCCGGTAGAATTTATTTTGTGAAGTAGTTCTTCATTTAAAATATTTAAAGCATTTTCGTCATTCAGGTTTTTAGGTTTATATCTAAAACATACAAGATTGATGGTAACCGGTTCAAGAAGTTCAAAATCCTTTTCATTTTCAATTTCTTTTGCCAACTCATTAGCTAACAAAATATGAGTTCTCAATTTTTCCTGCAATCCTTGAATTCCGAAATTCCGGATGACGAACCACAATTTTAAAGCCCTGAAACGCCTGCCAAGCGGAACTCCCCAATCGCAATAATTATTTACATGGTCGTCCGATTTCGTTTTTAAATATTCAGGAATAACCTGGAATGTCTTTATTAAAGCATTTTTGTCTTTTACAAAATATGCCGAACAATCGAAATTGGTAAATAACCATTTATGCGGGTTGAAAACAAAACTGTCGGCCTGTTCAATTCCATTGATCATCCATCTGTATTCAGGCAAGATGAGTGCTGAACCTGCCATTGCAGCATCGATATGCAACCATGTATTATATGTTTTACAAATTTTTGCTATTTCAGGCAGTGGATCAATGGCAGTAGTTCCCGTCGAGCCCAAAGCAGCAACTATACATATTGGTTTCAATCCATTTTTTAAATCATCACGAATAGTCTGATCTAAAATTTCCGGAATAAGCCTGCATTGTCCATCAACTTCTATTTTAACCAGGTTCTTGCTTCCAAACCCGGCAATCTTAGCAGCTTTTTCAATTGAAGAATGGGCTTCTTTTGAGCAATATATTCTGAAATTTTCATATTTATCAAAACCTGATTCATTGATTTTGAAATCTGAAAATTTTTCCCTTGCCGTAAGAATAGCACACAAGGTAGCCGTTGATGCAGTATCCTGGATAACCCCAAATAAATTTTCAGGCAAGCCAAGCATTTGTTTTAGCCAGTTCATTACCTTTTCTTCCAGTTCTGCTGCAGCAGGAGAAGTTTCCCATTTCATGCACTGTGCAGCAAGGGAAGAGGTCAGCATTTCCGCTAAAATAGAAGGATAACTTGAATTCGCGGGAAAATAGGCAAAGAAATTCGGGCTTTGCCAATGAGTGACTCCGGGTATTAAAATATTTTGAAAATCTTTGAAAATTTCTGTAATTGATTCAGAATTTTCCGGTGGGTTTTCAGGTAAACTCTTAAAAATATCTCCGGGTGAAACCTGTGATTTTACAGGATATTTCTCAATGTTTTCGTAATAGTCTGCAATCCAGTCAACGAATTGGTGGCCAAAATTCCGGAACTCAGCGTTTGAAATCATTTGTATATATTTTAAAATTCATTTTCAAATATAATAATTGTTGCTGGTTTAAAATGCAATTGTTATTTTTGGTACAATCGAAGATGAAAAGTACTTTTTATCAATTAACCTGACAATCGGTAAAACAGTTTTTTTATTTTTTCTAAACTTCAATTTTTAATAAAATATTTTCTACTTTTAATTTTGAAAAGTTAATTCAATGTCGTTTAATTAAGAAAAAAACTAAAATGAAATTGTCATTGCGAGGAACGAAGCAATCTCTTTATCAACAGATTACTTCGCCACGCTCGTAATGACGATCTTTATTAAACGACATTGAAAGCTAATTAATGACTTGACAATTCAATAATAGGTATTTTTAATTAGACCTTAATTTTATACATACATTCAACCATTATAATATTTGTATTATGTCGGAACCAGATCGCAGAAATTTTATAAAAAAAGGCATTTTAATAAGTGCCGGAGTTGCAATTTTACCGAAACTGGTGAAAAGCAATTTACTAATTACAGCATACCCTGATGTTTCTGTAGCAAAGGGTCCTGATTATTTTCAAAATACAATTACAGCCATCGAGCAACTTGGTGGTATCGATAAATTTGTACCGAAAGGCTCAAAAGTCGGGTTACTAATAAATGCCCCCAAGCATTGGACCAGGCCAGGTTCTTATACCAACACCGATGTTGTCCTGGCAACCCTTAAGCTCTTAAACGATGCCGGTGTAAAAGAAATAATTTACCTCAATAAATTGTCTGATGATTTTTATGAAAGAAGTAAAAAATCTGAACAATTTGAAAGCATTATTAAAACAATAAAAACAAATTCCGGGGAATACAAAGAAACAGAAATCCCAAAAGGTGTTTCTTTAAAAAAGGCAAATATTATAAAAGATTTATTTGAATGTGATATTTTTATCAACATTCCTGTAAATAAGCATCATGCCGGAACAGAGTTTTCTAATTGTTTAAAAAATTTTATGGGAGGTTGCGAGGGTAAAACCAACAGATTTTTTCATTTGGGTTCCGGGGTAAAACTTTCCAAAGTTTTAAATTTTTATGAAGATGCTGAGTTTTTATCTCAGTGTATAGCCGATGTAAACCTGGTGAGGAAACCTGATTTATGCATTTCCGATGCAACTGAAGTATTGAAGACAAACGGACCTGCAGGTCCGGGTGAAATAGTAAAACCACTAAAAGTTTACGCCGGCACAGATCCTGTTGGCATGGATGCTTAT
>Ga0265316_10005058_pt1 | contig 12939 bp, 14 predicted proteins | sample 4522metaG_FD_202092 | JGI IMG/M metagenome (GOLD analysis project Ga0265316, IMG submission 202092) | Rhizosphere microbial communities from Carex aquatilis grown in University of Washington, Seatle, WA, United States - 4-5-22 metaG | ecosystem: Host-associated > Plants > Roots > Rhizosphere >... | reverse complement strand
GCCGCCTGGTCCTTTGCGCGCACCCAACTGGAGACCGTCGCCAAACAGGCGTTGGCCAAACGCCCCGCGCTCGCCGCCAACAAGTGACGCCGGCAAACAAGCGGGTAGTGCCGGAAACGGGCGGTTCGGGCGGTTCGGCCCCTTACCTATTGGGGCCCTCAACCGATGGCGAAGACGGCGGATTTTCTTCTGCCTTCTCGGCAGAGGTTTCCTCTAATTCGGCAGATGGAGACTTACTCGCGGGCAGTTCTGCCAGTGGCGCTGATTCCGCACCCGGAACGATTAGGGGGTCGGCCTTTTCGATGCCCTTAGAATCTCCCGCCTTGCTCGGCTCCTTCTTGACTCCTTCGGGTCCCGTTTGATCCTCAGGATGTCCGCCACCACTTCGTGGAAACCGGGCGGGTGGAGTGATATTCTCTTGATTCTGGACATCTTCAAAGTCCTCCGGTGTTGGGCCGATACCACTTACCATATCGAACTTCTGCTGAGCGGAAATCATTTGCGGCTCCTCAGACGCGATTAGGACCTTTACCCGGTCAAAGTCCTTATCCCACCGCTGGATCACATCGCACTTTGTCAAAAGAGCCGAAGCGGCGTGAACCGCATCACCCGGCTTCAGGTTATAGTCTCGCGAAATCTCGACGGCCTTTCGCGCAACGCGCTCGTCCACGTAGGCCTTTTTCAAAAAGGGCCATTCGAACATGCCCTGTATCTTGTTGATCTGGTTCGGCGTCAATTTCTGCGCGGGCGACGGGGGCTGGTAACGGGCCCAAAGTTCCTCTAACGGAGATTTTGCCTCCGGGACGGCGGCGATTGCCGCGGCGGCCCACTGAGGAAGGGGAGCGTTACCGGCCTTTTTCGGGCGGATGACCTCTACGATTACCCACGCAGAAATCCAGATTTCGACTTCTCCGGCTTCGGCGTGGCGCAGCACGTCCTCGCAGGTAAGTCGCCGTGAGGTTTCGTCTTTGTTCAAGAAACAGATAAAGCAGCTCGTGTCCCAGTAGATCCTTCTAGGACTACCCATCGCTAATCGCCTCTAGATATTGCTTGAGCGTCATACCTTCCGTGAAGTCACTCACGAGCCCAGACATTTCCTGAATCGTAGGAAGAGTCCCTCGCTCGGCGAGTTCTAGGGCTTCGGCATCAAGCTTGACGGGAGCGCCGGAGCTGTTGGCGTAAATCATGCCGGAGACCGTTACGCGTTGTCTCAGTAGCGCTTTCACCTTATCTTCCTGCTGGAGTTCAAATTTGCAGGTAACGGCCTTGCCCGTCGTCTCATCCCACACCCGGAACTCATTCCTCTTGTGGACAGTAATGGATTCCAAGTTTCCTACAACAGATCCGTATCCGGAAAAGGTAACCTGCGTTAAGCCTTGGACGTTCTCAAGGGTCTTCTCCGTGATGTGGCTCTCCTGCTTTGTTCCTCCACCATTAACATAAACCGCGGAAGCCCCGTAGCGCTTCGATTTTTCGGCAAGGGACTCTAAGTAATCGAGGGCCGAACTGGACATGAACTGAGTCGGTTGTCCGCCAGTTGTCAGCAGATGGGTGTTTCGCAGAACCTGCGCTTCGACGACGGCAGATATGTCCTGGACCTTCTTGGATCTCGGGGTTGGACAGACTCCGACAATAGGGGGGCTGTCTTGCTGGAGCGAAACGACCTCCCAAACAACACTCCCCTTGGTGTCTTTGGAGATGGTCGCATCAAAGTCGCGTAGCATTCCAAGGAAGTCCCGCAGCGAGTCAATGAACGCACCGAGGGGTATTCGGTCCCTCTCGCCGATCCTAAGGAAAATGGTCTGCGGCATAGTCGGCGCCTCCGTTGTGGTACACGATCCCAAGTAGGCCGCTATCGGCGTTCGCAACGCCATAGCCGCTCATTGGGCAAGGTCGAGATCTTGAAGCCGCGGTTCGCAGTCACGGCTTTTTCGCTTTCAATGCTGCTTCGTCCTCTTTCGCACAAGCTTCGGCAACACCCGGGCGATGGCGGCCAAACCTGATCGAGGGCCCCAAAATCCCGGCGCTCCGCATTTGAAACCCCACGCGTATTATAGCCGAAATCTGCCGCACTTCGATCCTATTCACCTGGCTGGACCGCGCGGGAAAGCCGCTGGGCGTGGTAGGCGGGCGAGGCGAGTACGGCGCGTCCCGCGTGTCGCCCGATGGGCTCCGCATCGTTGCTTCGCGTAACAGTCCCGGCGTCTCACCCGGTCGCCCAACATCCAACTGCCCAACGACTGGTCGCGTGACGGGCGCTCCGTTCTCTACCAGGAGACCTCTCCTGCCACCAGGACGGACCTCTGGGTCCTTCCCGTGACGCCGGAGGGCAAACCAGCGCTAGGTGCCCAGCCGAGACCGTACCTCCGCACACCGTTCGACGAACGTTGGGGCCGTTTCTCGCCCGAAGCCCCGCCGTGCTGGGTGGCATATCTGTCGGACAAAACCGGCCGCGACCAAGTCTACATCGCGGCCTTCCCCGAGCCGCGCGGCAAGTTCCGGATTTCCCCGGAAGGCGGCCTGTATCCGCAATGGGGCGCGGGCCGGCGCGAGCTGTTCCCAACGCCTGCCGTCGATCTGGCATCGATCCCTTACGACGAAACCGCCGACGGCCGCTTCCTGGTGCGCGCCACGCCGTCGCAGGCCGGCCAACCGCTCACCGTGATCGTCAATTGTCCGGCGCTGTTGAAAAAAGAAGCGCCGGTGCTCATTGTGGCGCCCATCGTGGTTGACGCCACTTTCCGCGGGATGCTACCCTGAACGTCTTATCAAACACGGTTCTCCTAAGAAATCATGCAAGAAACACTGCGCGCTTTAGGCGGAATCCTGCTGAGAGCGGTGCCCACGTTTGTGCTCGTGGTGCTGCTTCATTACTATTTGAAGAAGATCTTTTTCCAGCCCATGGAGAAGATCCTCGCCCAGCGCTATCAGGCTACCGAGGGCGCCCGCAAACTCGCCGAGCAGAGCTTGGCCCGCGCCGCCGCCAAAACGGCGGAATACGAGGCGGCGTTGCGCGCGGTCCGCTCGGAAGTCTACCAGGCGCAGGAGCAGTTTTACAAACAGTTGCATGAAAGCGAGGCGGCGCAACTGGCCGCGGCCCGTCAGAGCGCCGACGCGGCGGTGACCCAGGCCAAGGCGCAGCTTGCCGGCGAAATGGAAGTGGCCAAGGTAAGCGTGGCCCGCGACAGCGACACGCTGGCCAACCAGATTGCCGAATCCCTCCTCAGGGGGTACGCCGCATGAAACGCGCCGTCCGATTGGCCCTCGTGATCTCGCTTGGCGCCGGCCTGAGCTTTGCCGAAGGAACGGGCGGCGGCGAAGGCAACCTGACGTTCTGGAAATGGGCCAACCTCCTGCTGTTGGTGGGCGGCTTGGGATACGTCATCCGCAAGTCGGTCCCACCCCTCTTCGCCGCGCGCTCGCAGTCCATCCTCAAGGACATCTCGGAGTCTGGGAAAATCCGCCAGGACGCGGACGCCCGCGCCGCCGAAGTGGACCGCCGGTTGGCCGGCCTGGAAACCGAGATCGCCCGGTTGCGCGCGGACTCCCAGCGGGAATCGCAAGCCGAAACCCAGCGCCTGGCCGCCCACACGGCCGCCGAAATCGCCAAAATCCACGCCCAAGCCGAGCAGGAAATCGGCGCCGCCGGAAAGGCCGCCCGGGCGGAATTGAAACGCTACGCCGCGGAGTTGGCCGTGGCCCTGGCGGAACAGAAAATCCGCGCCCGCATGACCCCCGCCACCGAAGACGGACTGGTGCGCGGGTTTGTGCGCAACCTCAAATGACACTCTCTGCCGTAGCTACGCGATATGCCAGCGCCCTGGCGGACGTGGTGACCGCCGGTGGTTCGTCCCTCCGTCCGGAAGACGCGGTGGCGCAACTGCGCTCCTTCGAAACGGCCCTGCGCTCCTCGCCCGAACTGCACAACGCGCTGGTTACGCCGGCCGTGCCGGGCAGCCGCAAGAAGGCCGTGGTGGGACGAATCGCCGACATCCTCGGGCTCTCGCGGATTGCACGCAATTTTCTTTTTGTTCTGGTGGACCATCGCCGCATCGCCTCGCTTACGGCCATTATTCAGAGCTTTGAGCTGGTGGTGGATGAACGCCTCGGCTTCGCCCGCGCGGAAATCGCCTCGGCAAGCCAGCTCACCGAACCGCAGCGCGCGGCCGTGAACCGCGAACTGGAACGGCTCACGGGCAAGCGGATCCGCCCACGGTACGCCGTGGACGGCGCGTTGATCGGCGGCGTGGTGGCGCGCATCGGATCCACCGTCTACAACGGCTCGGTGCGCGGCCAATTGGACTCCCTGCAACGCCGCCTGAGCGCGGAAGGCTGATCGGAAGGAATTATGGCTCAAATTCGAGCGGACGAGATAACCAAGATTCTCCGCCAGGAGATCGAGAACTACGAGCGGGCGGTCGACGTGACCGAGGTCGGCTCGGTGATCTCCCTGGGCGACGGCATCGCCAGAATCCATGGCCTGGAGAAGGTCATGGCCGGCGAGCTCATCGAGTTTCCGCACGACGTGGCGGGCATCGCCATGAACCTGGAGGAAGACCAGGTGGGCGCCGTGCTGCTGGGCGATTTCGCCGAAATCAAAGAGGGCGACGAAGTGAAGCGCACCGGCCGCATCATGTCGGTGCCCGTGGGCGAAGCCCTGATCGGCCGCGTGGTGGACGCGCTGGGGCGCCCCGTCGACGACAAGGGACCCATTCTAACCACCGAGTTCAACCCGGTGGAGCGCCTGGCGCCCGGCGTGGTTGCCCGCCGCCCCGTGAAGGAGCCCGTGCAGACGGGCATCAAGGCCATCGACGCCATGATCCCCATCGGCCGCGGCCAGCGCGAGCTGATCATCGGCGACCGGCAGACCGGCAAGACCGCCATTGCCCTCGACACCATCATCAACCAGAAGGGCGGCGACATGATCTGTATCTATGTCGCCATCGGCCAGAAGCGCTCCACCGTAGCCCAGGTGGTGAAGATACTCCAGGATCACGGCGCCATGGAGTACACCGTGGTGGTGCTGGCATCCGCCTCGGAGCCGGCCCCCATGCAGTACATCGCTCCCTTCTCGGGATGCGCCATGGGCGAGTACTTCCGCGACAAAGGCAAGCACGCGCTGTTGATCTACGACGACCTTTCCAAGCACGCCGCGGCCTATCGCGAAATCTCGCTGCTGCTGCGCCGCCCGCCAGGCCGCGAGGCGTATCCCGGCGACGTGTTCTACCTCCACAGCCGCCTGCTGGAGCGCGCCGCCAAATTGAATGACGAGAACGGCGGCGGCTCGCTCACCGCCTTGCCCTTCATCGAGACTCAGGCGGGCGACGTTTCGGCGTACATCCCCACCAACGTCATCTCCATCACCGACGGCCAGATCTTCCTCGAGGCCGACCTGTTCAACTCCAACGTGCGCCCGGCCATCAACGTGGGCATTTCGGTCAGCCGCGTGGGCGGCAACGCCCAGACGAAGGCCATGAAATCCATCGCCGGCGGCTTGCGGTTGGACCTGGCGCAATACCGCGCTCTGGCGGCCTTCGCGCAGTTCGGGTCTGACCTGGACAAGGCATCGCTCGACCAGCTCAATCGCGGCAGACACCTGGTGGAGATTCTGAAACAGGGTCAATACCAGCCGCTGCCGCTCGAAAAACAGGTCATCATTATTTTTGCCGGCACCAAGGGCTACCTGGACGACCTGCCAGTGGAGCAGTGCCGCAAGTTCGAAGAGGAGCTGTACCGCTTCGTCGACAACGGCTACCCTGGCCTGTGGGAGGAAATCCGCACCAAGAAAGCCCTGGACGACGCGCTCACCGCCAAGGTGACCGCCGTAATCAAGGAGTTCAAAGCCCGCTTCGTGGCGGAGCAGCGGTAGGGACACATGCCCAGCCTGATCGACATCCGGCGGCGTATCCGCTCGGTCAAGAACACGCAGCAGATTACCAAGGCCATGAAGATGGTCTCGGCGGCGAAACTGCGGCGCGCGCAGGACCGCGTAATCTCCGCGCGTCCCTATGGCGCGCTGTTGCGCAAGGTGCTGGGCAACGTGGCCGCGGCGGTGGCAGCCGATGACGAGGCCGGCGGCAATCCCCTGCTGGCCGTGCGTCCGGAGCGGCGCGTGCTGCTGGTGCTCGTCACCAGCGACAAGGGCTTGGCCGGCGCCTTCAACACCAATCTGATCAAGGCCGCCCAGCGGTTTGTGGCCGAGCGCTCGGCGGGCGGCGGCGCGGGAGCCGGCGCAGGGGCAATATCCGGCGCAGGCGCGGCAACCGGCACGGGCGCAGCGGGCGGCACGGGCGCGGCGGGCATGGGCGCGGCAACCGGCACGGGCGCAGCGGGCGGCACGGGCGCGGCCGGCATGGGCGCGGCCGGCATGGGCGCAGGAACGGCGGGCACGGGCGCGGCCGGCATGGGCGCAGGAACGGCGGGCATGGGCGCGGCCGGCATGGGCGCAGGAACGGCGGGCACGGGCGCGGCGGCCGGCGCAGGCGCCGCCGTCTCCATCCGCATGGAGTTGATCGGCCGCAAGGGCCGCGACTTCTTCCGCAAGCGCGGCGCCACCATCGCCGGCGAGCACATCAACATGGCCGCGAAACTGGTCTTTGCCGATGTGGCGGCCATCGCGGGCAAGGCCATGGAGATGTACCGCAACGAAGAGGTCGACGCGGTCTATCTCATCTATAACGCGTTCAAGAGCGTAGTGGCGCAGGTTCTGACCACGGCGCGCGTGCTGCCCATCGAGATGCCCGAGCGCGCTACGCCGGTGGATTACATTTTCGAGCAGCCGCCCCGCGAAATGCTCGCTGCGCTGCTGCCCAAGTACGTGGAAACGGAATTCTACCGTGCGCTGGCGGAATCCACCGCCGCCGAACACGCCGCCCGCATGACGGCCATGGAAGCGGCCACGTCCAACGCCGGCGATATGATCGAGAAGCTCACTCTCTACATGAACCGCGTGCGCCAGGCCAGCATCACCAAGGAAATCATCGAAGTGGTGAGCGGCGCGGCGTCGGCGGAGTAAACGAAGGATTGACATGGCAACTACCAACCAAGTCGTGATCGGCAAAGTGGTCCAGGTGGCTGGGCCCGCCGTGGACTGCGAATTCCCGGAAGGGCAGATTCCGCTGGTCTACACGGCCATCCGCATTACCAGCAAGGGGTTTCTGGTTCCCACCCCCATCGACATCATCTGCGAAGTGGAGCAGCACATCGGCGAGGGGCGCGTGCGCACCATCGCCCTGCAGCCCACCGACGGGCTGGTGCGCGGCATGGAGGCCATCAGCCTGGGCCGGCCGGTGGAAGTGCCGGTGGGACCCGAAACGCTGGGGCGCGTCCTCAACGTCATCGGCCAGCCCGTGGACAACATGGGCCCCGTCAACGCCAAGCTGCATTACCCCATCCACCGGCCGTCGCCCTCGTTCGAGGACCAGTCCACGCGCCTGGAGATGTTCGAAACCGGCATCAAGGTGATCGACCTGCTGGAGCCCTACCTGCGCGGCGGCAAGATCGGCCTGTTCGGCGGCGCCGGCGTCGGCAAGACCGTCATCATCATGGAGCTGATCAACAACATCGCCCAGAAGCACGGCGGCGTGTCGGTCTTCTCCGGCGTGGGCGAGCGCACCCGCGAAGGCAACGACCTGTGGCTGGAAATGCAGGAATCCGGCGTCATCGACATCCACGATTGGAAGAAATCCAAGTGCGCCCTGATCTACGGCCAGATGACCGAGCCTCCCGGGGCGCGCCTGCGCGTGGGCCTGACCGGCCTCACCGTGGCCGAGTATTTCCGCGACGAAGAAGGGCAGGACGTGCTGCTCTTCATCGACAACATTTTCCGCTTCACGCAGGCCGGTTCGGAAGTCTCCGCGCTATTGGGCCGCATGCCTTCGGCCGTCGGCTACCAGCCCAACTTAGCCACCGAAATGGGCGAGCTGCAGGAGCGCATTACTTCCACTAAGAAGGGCTCCATCACGTCGGTGCAGGCCATCTATGTGCCGGCCGACGACTATACCGATCCCGCGCCGGCCACGGCCTTCGCGCACTTAGACGCCACCACCAACCTCTCCCGCGATATCGCCGCGCTGGGCATCTATCCGGCGGTCGATCCGCTGGCTTCCACCTCCCGCATTCTGGACCCGCTGATCCTCGGCGACGACCACTACGGCACGGCGCAGATGGTGAAAGGGATTCTGCAGCGGTACAAGGATTTGCAGGATATCATCGCCATTCTCGGTATTGACGAGCTTTCCGACGAGGACAAGCTGACCGTGTCGCGCGCCCGCAAGATCCAGCGTTTCCTCTCGCAGCCGTTCCACGTGGCCGAGCAGTTCACCGGCTATAAGGGCAAGTACGTGAAGCTGGCCGACACCATCAAGGGCTTCCGCGAGATCGCCGAAGGCAAGCACGACGACATTCCGGAGCAGGCCTTCTACATGCAGGGCACCATCGAAGAAGTGCTGGAGAAAGCCGAAGCATTGCGCAAGGCTTAAGTATGGCCGACTTACTGCAACTGGAAATCGCCACCCCGGAGCGCCAGTTAGTGCGCGAGCAGGTAACCGCCGTGCAACTGCCCGGCAAAGACGGCTATCTCGGAATCCTGCCCGGCCACGCCGCGCTTCTGGGCCAGCTCGGCGCCGGCGCCCTAAGCTACACCGCCGCCGGTGGAGATCGCTATCTGGCGATAGACGGCGGTTTCGTCGAAATCCTGGACAACCACGTGCGCGTCCTTGCCGACCTGGCGGAGAAAGCCGAAGACATCGACGTGCCCCGCGCCCAGGCCGGCTTACAAAAGGCGCAGGGCGAGTTAGCCAACACAGCCGCCGAAGTTGACCCGGGCATAGCGCTGGCCGCGGTGAATCGGGCCCAGGCAAGGATCAGCGCCGGGGAACATAAGAGTTAGAAAGGCTGCTGGCCCCGCGGCTACGGCTTAGGTCGAATGCTCACGCCGCAAGCAGGCAACGTCCGCGATCTCGCGCCGAACACAGGCCACCCAGGCTTACCGAATACCAACATGTCAACATCAGGCGTGGAACGTAGCGAAAAGATAGAGCGGAGCTCGGGGAACGTGTTCGCCGACCTCGGCTTTGCGGACGCCGGCGAACGGCAGACGAAAGTCCGTCTGGCCATGGCGATCAATGATGCCCTCCATCGCCGCGGGTTATCGCAGGAAAAGGCGGCGAAGCTGTTAGGCATCAACCAGCCCAAGGTCTCGGCTCTATCGAAGTATCGCCTGGAAGGCTTCTCCGTAGAGCGGTTGATGCGGTTCCTTACGTCGCTCAGCCAGGATGTTGAGATTATCATCCGCAACAGGCCGCGGGCTCGCCGGCCGGGGCGAGTTATTGTCACGGCTGATTCGACGAGTCCTCGCCACAGCTCGGGCCGTTCCGGATCGCTGCCGCGAAGGGCAGGCCCGTCCAGCGACGCAGGGGCACTTCGCCCACACGTCGCGGTACGCTAGTTGGGAGGAGGGTCTATGCGCGATTGCCAAGCAATGGTCGTTTCCAATCCCGGCGTGATGGTGGGCAAGCCTGTAATCGCCGGCACGCGTATCACTGTCGAGTTGATTCTGGAGAAATTGGCCGCCGGGGAAACGGTCGAACAAATAGTGGATGCGCATCCGCGGCTCAACGGCGGCGCGGTTCGGACAGCGCTTGCGTTTGCGGCTGGCGCCCTCCGCGCCGATGTCATCTACCCTCTTGAGACTGTTGCGCGCTCGTAGCGCCTCGCCGGGGCGCGCCGAGCCACCTCACCGTCTCAACAGACCGCACAAAAACGCCCAAAAAAGTTAGCCGCTGAACCCGCGATCTACGCCCTGCCCCCTAATGGCCGCTGGCGCATTTCTCGAAGTCCTGCTCGTGGTTGAAGGCTTTGTGGGCAATACAATCCACCCTCGGGGCATCGGCCTTTCTGCACGCCCCGAAGTTGTCTTTAGCCGCCTGGTCTTTGCCCAGCAACTGCTTGAATAGCCAATCGTACGCTTCCGGAGTCTTTTGCTGATCGAGCCGGCTTAAGAAGCCCTGGAACTTCCCCGCATTGTGCTCCTTCTCGAATTGGGAAACCGATACAATGTCGTCCCATTTGCAAATTACTCCCACCTCTGCGCGTACTATTTGCGCCAGCTTGGGTCCATCGGAGTTGTATGCGGCCCTGAAGTTATTGATGGAGCGGGGATCCTGCTGGACTGCATGGAATAGGAAGAACACCCCCGCCAGAGGTTCTTTCTTGTCCCAATGATATAAGAAGCTGGTAAGAGATCCCCGATTACTGGTGAAGAGCGAATGAACATTGGTTGCGATGGCCGCCCAGTCGGGCGCGTCGGAGTTTCGCGCCACAAGGTCGAAGAACTTCGCCAGGCCTAACTCGTTGGAACAATCTGTGTACGCAGTCTGCGTGGTAGTGTCATCGCGTCTGTCATTCAGAAGCGTGTTCAATGCCGCCGTGTTGCGCGTGGAGCGCTTGAGAATGTCGGGAAGGCTGGTGTTGGTGCCTTCCAGGTACTGTCCGAGAGCGGCCAGAGGACCTGGTGTCGAGGGACCCAAAACAATTGGGGCTTTCTCCGTGGCGTCGTCGCCGAAAAGTCTCAAAGCGATCGACGACTGTTCCTTAGCGTTCAGGAAGTCCGAATTCAACGCCGACGCGGCTTGCCGGCACGCCGGGGAAAGGTCGGCGGCCGCCATCCCGGCGATCGGCGCCAGGAGCAGGAAAAAAGTGCGCATACGAATATTCATAGACGGTATTCTTGTACCACACTTGCCCCCGCCTGCGCAGCAGCCGCGCCGCCGGCAGATGCACGGTCTCCGCGCCGCAGGGCGCAGCCCTTCCTGCGCCTGCATATCGAGCAAGCTCCGGCGCCGGATGCCTTTGCGGTGCCGCCTCCAGGCGCGGGCCGGCGGTCCCACCCCGCCGGGCCCGCTCCCGTGCTCCGCATCAGCGGTAGCGATACAACTTGATTCGCTGGATCAGCCCGTTGCGGCTGGCATCGCCGCCCAGTCGCAGATCCTTCCCGCCGCCGTTCTCGTCCCCGTTCAGCCTCCGTCCGGGAACCCAGTTGCCATCGAGATAGGTGCCTTCCTCGATGGATAGGATGCCCGCGATCGGATCCCCCGGCGTGTTCGGAGCCGCGGCAAATCTGACTTCCAGCGGTCCGCTGCCTGCCACCAGGTACTCATCCGGCCCCAGCGAGAGGAAGAGCGCTCCGGTCCGCTCCGGCAATGTGGTTGCTTCCAGGGACACCGTCGCAAACACCGGCGCGGTCGCGGCCCCGGCGGGAGGCGCCGCCCCTCGGAAGCTCCGCGGATAGCTCGCTTCCAGGACGTAATTGCCCAGCGTGATCTTCTGCGCCGGCTCGCCCGCGCCCACCACGATCCCGGCCATCTTGCCCTTGCCCTGGTTCTCCAGAATCACCGGGGCCAGGTGCGTCAGCGTGGCATAGCTCCGCGCCAGCCCCAGTTCCGCCGGCTCAATAGGCTTCATGCCGGGGCGCGCCAGGCTGTACTCGTCAATGGCGAATGGCGAAAATCCCATGCCGTCATGCTGCCCAAAAACATAGAAGGAGTGGTAGGTGCCCGTGTTGCCATCCGTCTCGGGGATGAACAGCGGGTTTTCCCCGGCGAAGGATTCCTGGTACCAGTTCGCCCAGACGGGGAGATTCGGCGTATACAGGTCTGGCCCGCGGATGTCGATCGCCGGCGCCCCCACCTTCCAGACGTTCCCCACCTCGGGCTGAGGGCGCCCGCCGCCCCGCGGCGCCGGCCGTTCCGGACTGGGCATGGAGCACGCGTTGTTCACAAACATAGGCAGCGGATACTCGGCCTTGCCCGCCGCGGCCACCGCGCCAACATATTTGGCATAGTTCCACGCCATGAAGACATCGTCCGTATACGTGCTCTTGCCGAAGACTTCTTCCCATGTCCCGGCGGTCTTGGACCCGCCCCCTTCCCACGCCTTGCGGAGCATCGGATGCAGTTTGTCTTTGTTGGCGGCTATATAGTCCAGCAACTCTTTGGGCACGGCGCCCGCGAAAGCCTTATTGGCCGCCTCGCTCCTGTCCCGCGAGTCGCCCCCCAGGCCCACTTCGTTCTCCACCTGCATCATGATCACCCTGCGCGTGGGGTCCACTTCCTTGATGTGCCGCATCAGGGCCGCAAAAGCGTGCGCATCGGCATCGCGGTTCGCGGCGCTCAATGTGGTGAGGATCTCCGTGCCTTTGCCCTCCCTGTCCGGAACGCGTGGAAACCGGCTCTGGTTGGTTTTCACCCACGCCGGAATGTAGCTCGATACCCCGTTCTTCCAGCTTCCGAACCACAGGAAAATCAGCCGCAGATTGTACGCTTGTGCGTCCTGGATCTGGCTGTCCACCAGGGAGAAATCGAACTTACCCTCCTGCGGCTCAATCAACTCCCAATGGACGGCGCTGAGGACGGTATTGACGTGCATCGCCACCATCCGGGGCCAGATCGCCTTCGGGTATTCGACCGTGGACGAATTGGAGTTCCGCAATTCTCCCGCGAGCATCAGCAAGGGCTTGCCATCGACGATCAACTGCGTGGCCGTGCCCTGCTTCTGAAGATGGGGGATGGCCGGCGGCGCGCCTCTGCCTCCCCTGCCTTGCGCGCACGCTGGCAGCGCAGCAAGCGGCAATAGTGCTATCAAGCCAAATAAGGTTCTCATGTCCGTATTGGTCTCCCAAACATGTCGTCGCAAGCAGTATACTCCAGTAGCCCACATGGTGGCGAAGTAACAAGCCGGGCTGACCACAGCGTGACGCCGGGCGGCGCGCCGCGACCGGAAAGGCAGGACTGCCGCTTAGGCGAACAGCGACACTTGGCGTGGAATCTGAATCCCAAGCTGTTCTGCGAAGCTCGACACGTCCAGGTTGCCGAGTTCGGCCGGTTCGAGCTTGTGGAGGCCTCCGCCGTATACCCGGCCCTCGCTGAGCAGCGCACTGGA
>Ga0265316_10005057_pt1 | contig 12941 bp, 11 predicted proteins | sample 4522metaG_FD_202092 | JGI IMG/M metagenome (GOLD analysis project Ga0265316, IMG submission 202092) | Rhizosphere microbial communities from Carex aquatilis grown in University of Washington, Seatle, WA, United States - 4-5-22 metaG | ecosystem: Host-associated > Plants > Roots > Rhizosphere >... | reverse complement strand
CCGATGCGGGCTGGCAGCTGTTGCAGAACCTCACGCAAGCGGACGTCGCGAGCTACCAGCCCTACTGGGCGCTCGCCGGGCATCTGCTGAAAGCGCTCGGGCGAGGCGCGAAAGCCGCCCAGGCCTACGAGCTCGCGACCGGTCTGTGCGAGGATCCGGCGACGCGAGATTTCTTGCGTCGCCAGTCGGCTTGACCGATGTTGCTTTTTAAGCCGAAGCGATACGGCTTTCCAACCAAGTGATTGCCGAATTTCTGAGCGAGGCCGACGCGGTAGCCCTTGGGCTGACGTTGAAGCTCGCGGTCGTCACCACGGCGGTGCTCATCGCGACGGGAACCCCCATCGCCTGGTGGCTCGCCAATACGCCATCGCGACACAAGGCTTGGATCGCTTCGACGATCGCACTTCCGTTGGTGCTGCCCCCCACGGTTCTCGGCTTCTATTTGCTGGTGTTGCTCGGGCCGAACGGCGTGGGCGGCCGGCTCACGCTGGCGTTGGGGCTGGGAACGCTCCCGTTCACGTTCGCGGGGCTCGTGCTCGCGTCGTCGCTCTACTCCTTGCCCTTCGTCGTCCAGCCCCTGCAGAATGCCTTCGAAGCGATCGGGCCTCGGCCATTGGAAGTCGCCGCGACGCTGGGGGCGGGCCCGTGGGATCGCTTCTTCTCGGTGGCCGTTCCGCTCGCGCGTCCTGGATTCTTGGCCGCGGTCGTCCTGGGCCTGGCCCACACGATCGGAGAGTTCGGCGTCGTCTTGATGATGGGCGGCAATATTCCGGGCAGGACCCGTGTCCTTTCGGTGGCCCTCTTCGACCACGTCGAGGCCCTGGAGTACGCCGACGCCCACCACCTCGCAGGCGGTATGGTTGTCTTCTCGTTCCTGGCCCTCCTCGCCCTTCATTCGTTCCGTGCCTCCCCCAGGCCGCGCTGATCCTCCCGGAATCCGTATGGCGCTGCGCATCGCGCGCGGTCCCGCCTCGGTGGTGCTCGATCTGGACCTGCCCCCCAAGGGAGTCATCGCGCTCTTTGGCCCATCGGGATCCGGCAAGACGACTTGCTTGCGGCTACTCGCGGGGCTGGATCGCGGTCAGGGCGAGGTTCGAGTTCTCGGCGACTGGTGGCAAGACGATTCCCGCGCGCTGTTCGTACCGGTGCACCGTCGATCCGTCGGATGCGTCTTCCAGGACCACACGCTCTTCCCTCACTTGTCCGTGCTCGAAAATATCCAGTACGGAAAAAAGAGGAGTCGAGACCCCGAACGCATCGACACGGACTCCGTGGTCGAACTCCTGGGCATCGCGCCGCTGCTGGACAGGCGGCCCGATAGTCTGTCGGGCGGCGAGAGGCAGCGCGTGGCGATGGCGCAAGCCTTGGCGCGACAGCCCCGGGTGCTCTTGCTCGACGAACCGCTCGCCGCGCTCGACGAGGCTCGAAAAAAGGAAATCCTGCCCTACATCGAGCGCCTGCGGGACGAGCTGTCGATCCCCATCGTTTACGTGAGTCATGCCATCGGGGAGGTCACGCGTCTTGCCGACCACCTCGTTTTGCTCGAGGCCGGCCGCGTGGTCGCCAGCGGACCTATCCATGACGTCCTGACCCGGCTGGACCTGGCAGGCACGCTGAACGAGGACACCGGCGTGGTGATCGACGCGACGGTCGTCGCCCATGACGGCCCCAACGAACTGAGCCAGATCTCGTTCGACGGAGGAACCCTCTGGGTCGGGGGTATCGACCGACCGGCCGGCGCCAAAGTACGGGCTCGCGCGCTGGCCCGCGACGTAAGCCTCGCCCTCGAGCGGCCCGGACCGTCGAGCATTTTGAACGTCCTCGTCGCCCGCGTCACCGCGGTACGCGACGAAGGCCCCGATCGCGTACTCGTGGGTCTGATGCTCGACGGCGGGCACGTCGCGCTTCTCGCGCGCGTCACGCGCCGCTCGATGGGAACGCTGGGATTGCGCGCCGGCCTGACGGTCTACGCGCAGATCAAGAGCGTCGCCCTGTTTGCGTAAATTCAGGGCGACCCGCGTCCGTGTGAGCGAGCGCCCGCACCATCCTGCGCGCGGGCTCTTCACGGGCGATGGGTATCCGGATCGTGGCGCCCGTGCTGCGCACGACGAGCTCCCGCCCCGTGCGCCACGGCCGCCGGCAGAAACGAGGCGGTTGGTTCCGGATCGGACCGACCCCTGCACGGGGCCCTTCCGGAGTTCGCTTGCGCAGGTGAACATAGCGACTCGGTTGCTCGACGAATCACCCCAACCTTCACGGCCCCTTGGCGGAATCGGCAGACGCAGCGGATTTAAAATCCGCAACCCGAAAGGGTGTCCGGGTTCAAACCCCGGAGGGGCCACAGACCTTGTTTTGTCGGTCGGAACGAAACGAATCGGGCGCCGTGTCCGAGGGAGTAAACAACCCCTTGCAGCCATGTTTGCAGGCTAGAAGCAGAGACCTTACAGGCGGCCGTCGACGCGCTGACAAGGGCGCTTGGAACGGCGCCGGACGAGGCGATCCCGGAGCTCGTGTCCGAGCGGCGCGCGCTGCGAGAGGAGCTCCGACTGCTGCGCGAAGAAGCTGCGCTGGGCCGGAGGACAATCGGATCGCGCAAGGAAGTAGACCCCCAGGTTGCGTCTTCGTTCCGGACTTCAGCGCGCAGCGTCGGGCGGTTGCAAAGCGCTCGCTCGAGCGGGTGCGGAAAGAGAAGCGCTCGAGGCCGATCAGGATCGTCGTCTACAAAGGCGAGCGGCCGCACTTGGCCGACGGCAGACACCGCGTCGAGGTCGCCCGGGAGCGAGGCAAAAAGACGATCGACGCGGAGATCGAATACAGGGGCCCGCGAGGGGGCTCCGGAAACGCGTGAAGAAGCCGGATCAAGCTGTAGCCGGGAGCCTCGGACACCGCCGGACATTGACGGACGACGGAAAGTGGGTGATATTACCCAAAGGTCGGACGGATGATCGTTCTTCTAACGCCTAACGCGCAGCGGGAAGCGGAAGGGTTGCCGCTCACGATGCGAGCCCGGCTGGATGACATCATCGTTCGATTGCAGCGATGGCCCGACGTCTCAGGGTGCAAGCCACTGACGGGAGAGTGGAAGGGACACCAGCGCATCCGCATGGGTGACTGGCGAGTCATCTTCCACGTCGTCACCCCGAGCGTCATCGTCATTCGCATCGCGCACCGTTCCAAGGTCTACGAATGAAGGAGCCCCCATGAAGAAGAGCCAAGCCGTTGCCGGAACGTTGACGATCGCCGGAACCGAGTACGTGGTCATTCCGCGCGCGGAGTACTTGAAGCATGTGGGGGGCGTGCCCAAGGGCAGCGTCGAGGCGCTTTCCTTCGTGCGCAGCTCCGTAGCCGAGGGGCTCCGGGCGGCGCGCGAGAAGGCCGGCCTGACGCAAGGCGAGCTCGCCTCGAAGCTCGGCAAGAGTCAAACGCTGGTGAGCCAAGCCGAGGGGGGACGCGAGCGCGTGGGGGCTCGCTACGTCGCGGCGGTTCTCAAGGCATGCGGGCTTCCCAAAGACTGGAAGCCTGCGAGGCGGTAGGAAGGGTGTCCGGGTTCAAACCCCTCCGATCCGCTTGGTTCAGAGCGACCGGCCAATGACCAGGCTGGCACTCGTGTGCCCGTAAAATAGAATGTCGGCTTCGGCGCTCACGAGAATTTCCCACTTCTTTGCGATGCGGGACCCCGCCGACCCATTGTAAGCGTCGGTGCCGTCGCAATCCGCTTCCATACAGGTGCATCCCGGGGATTGGCCGCAGTCGCTTTGGTGAGTGGGCTGCCTGTGGGTGCCCCAGCCCAGCTCGATGGATGCGATGTTGTGCCAGCGAATATTGGAATGCCCTTTCTGGAGTACGTAGTCGAATCTCGCGCCCCCCGCCATGAAACTGGCCGTCGGAAGAAAGCAATCACAGTTTCCTCCGTCACCCGCCGCGGCAAAGGCCGAAGGCCCCAGGCGAAATGTGTGCGTCGCGCCCGCGGGGCACGTCCATCTGTCGGAAGAATGAGCCACTTCCATCGCGGTGTGCCACTTGACATGGGTGGAGTCGAAGGTGCGGACATCGATGTCGGCCCGGGCCGCGCTGACCTGCCTGGCCCTGGTGGTCTCGGCCTGCGGGCGGGAACAGCCTTCCGCCGAACCATCCGCTGGCGGAACGTCGGCCGGACCGGCTGACGGATCTGCGGCCGGATCAGACGGAGCAGCGCCGGGCGATGGCGGTCCGGGCGACTCGGGAGGATCCGGCCCGGGCGACGGCAGCCCGGCGGACGATTCGGACGGGGGCGGCGGGGACGGGGACACGGCCGATGTCGGCACCCCCGGACCGGACGGCGGCGCCGCGCCCATCAGCGCCGGACTTCGCCCGCTGCGCCTCATGACCCAGCGCGAGTATCAGAACACGATCCGCGATCTCGTGGGCGTTTCCGTCCAGCTCCCCACCTTGCCGGCGGACGAGCAGGACCTCGCGTCGGGCTTCGCCTTCCACACGACGGGAGTCGTGACGCAGCCCGCGGCCACCCAATACGGAAGCGCCGCCCAAGCGGTGGCGACGGCGGCGGTCGCGAAGCTCATCACTTTGTTGCCGTGCTACGGCGGCGCTGGGGCGTCCGCCGCCGCCGAGTCGGCGTGTCTGGCGTCCTTCCTCGGCCCGACCGGGTTCGCGTCGCAGATTTATCGGCGGCCGCTCACGACAACGGCCACCACCGGCGAAGTGGATCGCCTGACCGCTCTCTACCAAACGGCGCGCACGTCGTCGGGCGCGGCGATCTCCGACGCGATGGAGCTCGTCATCGAGACGATGTTGCAAACGCCCGGGTTCCTCTATCACTGGGAGCTCGATCCCGGCGCCGCGATCGTGGAAGGGGCGCTGGTCAAGCTCGGAAACTACGAGATCGCCAATCGCCTCTCGTACCTTCTGTGGGGGACAATGCCGGACGCGACGCTCTTCGCCGCTGCCGCCGCGGGGCAGCTCGGCGACATGGGCGCCGTCGAGAGTCAGGTGCGCCGGATGTTGATGGACCCCAAGGCCGCCGACACCTATGCCGACTTTTTCGTCGACTGGCTGGACCTCGACATTCCGCCGGCGCCCAAAGATCCGACCATTTACCCGCAGTATGGCGACGCGCTAGCGGGGGCCATGACGGACGAGGTTCGGAGCTTCGTGGACGCGATCGTCTTCAGCGGCACCGGACGGTTCGATGACATCCTCACCGGGACATCGTCGTTCGCCAACCAGGACCTGGCGAACTTGTATGGAATTTCCGGCGTCACCGGGGCCGCGCTCGCGCCCGTGTCACTGAATCCTGCCCAGCGCTCGGGCTTGTTCACCACGGGGGCGTTTCTGAGCGCGACCGGCGGGCCGGCGGGCTCCGATCCGCCTCTTCGCGGCAATGCGATCTACCAGAAGCTTCTCTGCGAGCTGCTACCAGCGACCGCGCCCGCCATGCCTGCCGTCGATCCGCCGACGCCCTTTGGCACTACGACGCGGCAGCGATTCACGGTGTACGGATCCATGCCCTGCGCGACTTCTTGCCACGCCCAGATCGATCCGCTGGGCTTCGCGTTCGAGAACTACGATGGCGTCGGCGCCTACCGGACCATCGACAACGGGGTGCTGGTCAATACCCGCGTGGGCGTGACCCTCGACGGCCTAGCGACCACGGTCGACGACGCCCGAGGCCTCTTGACGGTGATGACGACGAGCGACGAAGTGCAGACCTGCTTCGCCCGCCAGTGGCTCCGCTATGGCCTCGGACGGTTGGACACCCCAGAGGACGCGGCCTCCCTCGACGCGGCTGCGAGCGCCTTCAAGATCAGCATGCGGGACATCCGCGAGCTCGTCGTGGCGATCGCGACTTCGTCGACCTTCCGCTACCGAACCCCTGGAACGGGTGAGGTGCTGCAATGACGCCCGACCGCCGCGACCGGTATTCGAGACGGGCCTTCCTCAAGGCGCTCGGCCTCGGCATGGGCATCTTGCCCTTGCTCGACTCCGACCGCGTCGTCGCCGCGTCGGCGACGCCCCCCAAGCGGTTCATCTCCGTCACGTGGACGAACGGCATCGTGCCCTCCGATTTCTATCCCCCGGCAGGGCCGCTGACCGCGCCTCTGCCCGCGATCTTGTCGCCGCTCGAACCATGGAAATCGAACGTGCTCGCGATGCGCGGACCCGGCGCCGGCATCCTGACGGGCGGCGTGGACGCCCAGGTCATGGTCGACGCCGGCCTGATGTATGAAGGGCACTTCACCTACGGGTCGCTGCTGACGGGAAGCTACGGGAACGCGGGCCCTCCGACGGCGTCGATCGACACGCTGATGTCGGACGCTCTGACTCTGCAGGGGTTCGCCACGCCGCAGCTCAACGTGGGCTGCCGCCCCGGCCCCACCGGGACGAGCTGGAAGGCGGGCGGCGTGAGAAACCAGTCGATCACCAGTCCCTACACTCTCTACACGCTCCTCTTTGGAGGAACGACCACCTCCCTCGTGCGGCAACGGAGCGTGCTGGATTACTGCATCGACGACCTGACGCGGTTCGAAGCGCGCCTCGGCAGCGAGGACAAAGTGAAGATCGACGCGCACCTGGCTTCGATTCGCGCGATCGAACTGGGGCTCGCCATTCCGCCGGGCTGCCAGCCAGTGTCGCCCACCCCCATCGGGTTGGATTTCACTCAGAATGCGAACTATCCCATTCAGGTCGCGATGATGATGGACCTCGTCGCCGCCGCGGTGAAGTGCGACGTCGCCCGGGCGATCACGTTCGATCTCATCGACGACGGAGGCGGTCTTAGTCTGACCTTCCCCTGGCTCGGCATCCCCAGCCCCAACTACGAGAGCATCGCTCACGAAGGCACCGCCGGCTACCCCGAAAAGACCCAAATCGACACCTGGTTCTACAGCCAGGTCGCCCGCCTCGTAGGCCAGCTCGCAGCCAACACCGAGGGTGCGTCCACGTCGCTCGACAACTCGGTCATCCTCGTCTGCAACGACATGAACGAGGGCGCAGCCGAAGAGGTGGTGAGCCTTCCCTACCTCATCGTCGGCAGCGGAGGGGGCTTCTTCAAGCAGGGGACCTGCGTGGAGTTCGCGGCCAACGTCCCGAACAATCAGCTCCTGACCAGCGTTTGCCACGCCGTGGGTTTGCCCGTCGCGAGCGTCGGGACGACATACACCGGCGATCTTGACTTGCTCTTGCAGGCCTGACGCCGTCGCACGATCGGGGCATCGCGGCCGTGAGTGGCGCGCTGAAATCCTAGAACCCTGTGGAGATCGGCGTCTCCCGTTTACCGAGATGAGCCGGGCACCGCGGTCCGGTACGCGTCGACGCTCACCCACGACATGCGGCCAAAACCGCCCACGTAGCGAATCGCTTGCACGGTGAGCCGGTAGAACGCGAAGTCTGCAAAGTCGACGTAGGCCTGGGCGCGCGGATGAATGCCGAGGAAGAACCGCCTGGCCTCGAGAGCGGGCGCACCCGTCTCCACTTGGGCATAGCGACCGAGCAGCGTTACGCGCGCGAGCGCCAGTGGGTCTTCGTCGGCGGCGCGGGCTTCTGCAACGAGGACAGACGCTTCACTCCGGACATCGAGGTTCTGCCGGTGCTCTGCCATCTGCGACAAGAGAAGGAGCGGCATTCCCTGCTCGTCTGCGGCAAGCGCGACGAGCGAGCCATACGGAAAGCCGTTCGGCTCGCGCGCAATGGTAGAGAGCGCGCCCGTGCGAGCGCGCGCGACCAGCGCCCTGGCCGTAACCGCGTGCGACGGGGGGCGGTCCGCGTCGCTCTCCGGAGGCTGCTGGGTTCGATCGCTTCCGGCCATGAGACGACTCTAGCCGCATTTCGCGCACTCGTTCATGGCGTGGAAGGACCACGGATTCGGCCCTGCCCGGCACAATCGCGCAGCTCACGCCGCAGAACGTTTCGGATCTCACGGCGTATCTCGAAAGCTTGTAGCCGCTCGCGGCCAAGCGGACGCAGTCTCGCTTCCCGTCTAAGGACTTCGCGCGCAGCGGAAGCCGAGATAGCTGTCACGATCCCAGGGATAGCCGACCCATTCCGCCGCTGAAAACAAATACGAAGCGTCGTAGTTGTAACTTCCGCCACGCACTGGCACCGGGGACACTGGCGCAGAAAAGAATGGGGGGTAGGGGAATTCGTACCCGAGCAACGCGCAATCGACGCATGGATTTACAGGCGGGCCACGCCCGTCGAGCACTCGCTCCATCATATTGCCAGCGAGATCCGCCTGGCCGTACTTGCCGTTGCCCGCCGGATCCGAACCGACTCGGGTCTGCGTCACGGTGCTCACGCAGCTCGGGTCGACCATGCACGGCGCGTAGACCGCAAGCGCGTCGGTAGGCGTTTGGGAACCCCACGGGTAGATTCGTTGCTCGGCTCCGCCGCTGGCGGCGTAGTTCCACTCGGCTTCGCTCGGCAAGAAGCCGCCGTCCCAGATGCAGAAGGCGTACGTCTCCTCGAAGGCCGTGCACGTGACGGGCAAGGTTTCGTTGGGGCCCGCCGCCGGCGTCCAGGTCGTCCCGTAGCACGCGAGCGTATCGTTCCACGCTGCGACTGTAGACGGGAATAGCGGTTTCGTCGGACTCATCGGAGCGCTCTCCCACGCCGCGCTCCAGCCGATTTCGCTCGCATTGAGCCCCGCTCCGTTATTCAGGTGCGTGTGCTTTCCGGAGCCTTCGGCGGGGCGCCATCCGCTGGCCCAAGCCGAAACGAACTGGCGGAAACGGCCGACCGTGACCTCGTACTTGTCGAGCTTGAAGTCGCTGATGGTCGCCAAGGCGGCCACGCTCGGCAACCCCGTGCCGTCGTAGTCGCGGTAAAACGTGCCGCCCGTGACGAGCAGGCTCGTACAGCACGACTCGTCCGCATTCGGTCCGCAATTTTCAGGAAGGCCGATGCAACTGGCCAGCGCCACGCCCGCTTCAGTCGCACCCCCTTCGCCCCCTTCCGTCACGCCCGCTTCGGCCGTGCCCCCTTCGCCCCCTTCCGTCACGCCCGCTTCGGCCGTGCCCCCCTCGCCCGGGCTCCCCTCGCCCGGGCTCCCCTCGCCCGGGCTCCGCTCGTCCCCTCCCGTTCCGTCCCCTCCCCCCTCGCCCGTGTACAATTCACCGGCCTCCCCGACGATCGGGATTGGACCGCCAAACGGGCCCTGGCCCTCAGCCCCGGCTGCATCGTTTGGCGGCGGTCCCGCCTCTCCCCCGGCCGAACCGGCGCTCCCGATCGGAGCGGCGCCATCCTGGTTCATACCGCCCGAGCTTGCAGCGTCAGGCGCTCCGGCGGCGCGGTCAAAAACGGTCCGCCCGCAAGCTCCGCCAAGAATCGGCAACGCGATCCAAAAGACGCAGGCCGGTAGGGTCTTTGGTCGCGACCGCGCCGGTCCCAATGACATGACCTCTGCCCCCCATCCTACACGCGATCCCTCGCGATTGCCTACGTGACGGCGCTGCCGGCCCGTGCGCCACCGCCCGACGTCTTGACCAGGCAACGCAGGACCTCGGCGACGCTCCACGCCTGCGCGATGCAGCCGCGCGGCAAGAATGGCGACTCCGCGTCGAATATTTCGCTGATCGATCCAACGCCGGCCTCCGTGACGTGCGCCCGGAAACCGTCGAGGAGCTCGCGCGCCTCCGACAGGTTTCCGTCCACCTTCATCACGGCATCGACGAGGGGACCGATGAGCCATGCCCATACGGTTCCCTGATGGTACGCGAGGTCGCGCGCACGCAAGTCGCCGAAGTATTTTTCTTTGAAATCGGGATTGCCGGGCGCCAGCGACCGCAGCCCCACCGGGGTCGCCAAGCGCCTTCGCACTTCCTCGAGGACCCGCGCCCAGCTGGACGGGTCGAGCACCTCGTGGGGAAGAGCAATGGCGAGAACTTGATTCGGACGAAAGGAAGAATCGTCCCCGTGTTCACCGTCCACGATGTCATAGAGGTAGCCGCCGGCCTCGTACCAAAAACGCTGATTGAAGGAAGCACGCACGCGCTTGGCGTGTTCGGCGTACTGCCGCGAGGCGCTGGCCCCTCGCTCCCCTTCCAGCCAGCCGGCCAGGAGGCGCAACGCGTTGTACCAGAGAGCATTGATCTCGACCGCCTTTCCCCGACGCGGGGTCACGACCAGGTCTCCAACCTTTGCATCCATCCACGTGAGCGCGTACCCCGGCGCGCCCTGAGAAAGGAGGCCGTCGCGAGGATCGACACCGATGGAAAAGCGCGTGCCTGCAAGGTGACGGTCTGCAATCTCGACGAGCGTCGGTAGGAGAAGACGGAGCGTCGCCATGTCGCGCGTATATTCGAGATAGCGGTCGATCGCGTGAAAAAACCAGAGAGAGGCATCGGCCGTGTGATAGAGGCCTTCGCTGCCGTGCTCGGGAAACATGTTCGGAATGAGGCCGTCGCGTACGTAATTGGCAAACGTGCGAAGAATGTAGCCCGCCTCCTGCAAGCGGCCGGTCACGAGCGTGAGCCCCTCCAGGCTGATCATCGTGTCGCGTCCCCAATCGGTGAACCAAGGGTAGCCGGCAATCACGGTGCGCACGTCGTCGCCCGTGGCGTGTGCACGGGCGAGGTCTTCCGCCCGGCCAGCGGGCGTAATCAGGAATTGATCGGCGGCGAGAACCAGCTCGGCGGCCAAGCCTTCCCGTGCGGACAAATCCGCCGAGGCGATTAGACGCTTGCGTCGCTCCCGCTCGGCGATGGTTGCGCGTGCCGGGGTCAGCGCCTGGACGGTTCTCCACGACTCCGTCGAGGCGACCAGAGTGGTCGCGGTCCCCGCGGTCAGGGCGACGCGGAAGAACCCCGGGCTATAGAGTTCGCCCACCGAGTCGTAGCCGCGCGATCGTTCGACTTGATAGCGCACCTCGCGCATTCGCTTTCGGTCGATCGTGAACGCGTTGGGCTCGCGATCGATGAGTAGCCGAAGCGGCGGGTACCCCTCGGCGGCGACCTCGTAGCGGTCCTCCACGACGGTCAGGGCGTACGGGCCGTCTACAGGAAAGTCGAGGGGCCCGTCGTGGGGACGAAACCGGATCCATGGCTCGGTCTCCAGGCGGACCGCCACGTCGCTCGCGATGAGTTGGTAGCTGACCATGACCGTGTTCTGCTGGTACGGCATCCAGACTCGGCGTTCGAGAACGAAGCCGGGCGCCTCGTAGCGCCAAACGGGCAATCCGTATTCGAGCCGAAACTCGGCGAGCGTCGCGAGCGGCAACGCGTGCCCGTCTTGGAGTGCTCCGGGCTGTGCGCCCAACTGGACTGCACGACCGTCGGCCAGCCGAATGGTCTCGCCCAAATGCGCCAACATCAGCGTGCGCCCGCGCGGAGAGGGAAGCGCGGCCACGAGCAGTCCGTGAAAACGACGCGTGGCGATTCCCGCAAGCGTGCCGGAGGCGTATCCGCCAATTCCGTTCGTAACGAGCCACTCCCGTGTCACATAGGGGCTTGTCGGGTCACCTTCGCCGTCCAGTTCCAGACCGGCTTGGGGGCCGACGGCCGGGCTGGGTACTCGAAGGGTCGGCTCACTCATTGGGGTGCTCCGTCGTAGGCCCGACCAGCATCGCGCACTGGCCATTCAAGTTCCAACCTTGGTCCGAGTCGGGGGGTGGCGTGCCATCCCCGCCGTAACGGGGATCCTCCGAGGACCAGATGAGCGCCCACCGCGTGGAGCGTGGCGGCGCCAAGAGCGGCTCGGGCGCCGACGTCAGTTGCAAGTCGCACCCGAGATTCACGAGCAAGAGCCGATCTTCCGACTCTGTCTCGCCGAAGAGGCGAATGACGAACGCATCTGCGCTCAGCACGGCACCGTCGTGACCCCACTGTCCTTGCGCACGCACGGTGGGATCGTTCCGGCGAAGGTCGAACAGGTCTCGGTGCAGGGCAAGAGCGGCGGTGTTGCGCGCGCATTCGCCGCCATCGAGCTTGCACTTGAGGAAGGTGGCCAGGGCGCTCGGGTCGTCGATGCGATCGCGCATTTCGGGGAGACGCATCGACGGGAACTGCGCCAGGAACGCGGACCGCCCCCTACGCACCGACGCCGCCAGCTCCCCAAGATAGTCGGCGAAGTAGAGAAACGGCGCCGACGAGTTGAATTCTTCTCCCTGGAAAATCATCGGGGTTCCGGGCGCGAGCATCATCAGCGCCTTCATCGCCCGCAATCGGCCCGGATGCACGCGAGTGCACAGCCGCTCGCCGCCAGCGCTATTTGCGACCTGATCGTGGTTCTCGACGAAGGTGACGAACCGCTCTGGCGGGAGCCCTCGCGCGGACATGCCCCTTGCCTTCTTCTGCCACGCGTACCGCTGCCCCTGAAAGAGGTATCCGTGTTTCGCCGCTGAAACGAACTCCTGCGGAGTGCCCCGGTAGTCGCTGAAATACGCTTGGGCGCGTCCCGTCAGGGCAACCCGCGCCGAATGATGGAAGTCGTCGTTCCAAGCCGCGTCGAGCCCGTGTCCTCCTTCTTGGTGAAGGCGCAAAAGGCGCGTGTCCTGGGGTTCGTTCTCCACGATCACGAGGGTACCGCGTCCGCGCGCGCAAGCTCTCACGCGTTCGCCGATCTGCGTCAACACATGGGGCACCGAGTCGTCGTGGATGTCTTGCGTTGCGTCGAGGCGCAGCCCGTCGAATCGGAACTCGTCGATCCAGTAGCCCGCATTCGCAAGGATCAGCTCGCGGACGCCGCCGTTCCCTTCGCCGTCGAAGTTGACCGCAGGCCCCCAATCGGTCTTGTGCCGCTGCGTGAAGTAGGTATCCGAGAATTGGGCGAGATAGTTCCCGTCCGGGCCGAAGTGGTTATAGACGACGTCGAGGATGACCCCGAGCCCGAGGCCATGGGCCCGGTCGATGAAGCCTCGCAAGTCGTCGGGCGAGCCATAGAGGTGCGTGGGCGCGAAGAGGTCGACTCCGTCGTAGCCCCATCCGAAGGCCCCGGGAAACTCCGCAACGGGC
>Ga0265316_10005056_pt1 | contig 12942 bp, 8 predicted proteins | sample 4522metaG_FD_202092 | JGI IMG/M metagenome (GOLD analysis project Ga0265316, IMG submission 202092) | Rhizosphere microbial communities from Carex aquatilis grown in University of Washington, Seatle, WA, United States - 4-5-22 metaG | ecosystem: Host-associated > Plants > Roots > Rhizosphere >... | reverse complement strand
CAGTACCTGCGTCGTACTTTTGCTCGCGCCGCTTTTCCTTTTCCCCCCTCAGGGGGCTCTGTGTGACCAGTCGGCCGCCGTCCAGAAAACTACGTTCTTGAACGAGCGGCAACAGGGGGCGGGGGACTGCACTCGCCGGAGAACTGATTTGGTAGCCGGCGCGACGCGGTGCCGGCGCAGGTCAGGGCCATTGCATTGGCACGGCTGATCGAGAACCGGAAATCTCCGCGGATCGCGCACATTCCGCCCCCTTTTTCGCGCTAAACTTGCAGCATGCAGATCACTCTCGATCTACCGGAGGAGATGTCCGCTGTTTTGGCCGCTTCCGGCCCGGATCTGCCGCGCGCGGCCCTGGAAGCCATCGCTCTCGAAGCTTACCGCGAAGGCAAGCTCTCGACCGCGCAACTTCGGCGCTTGTTGGGCTATCAGACCAGGGTGCGGGTCCATGCTTTCCTGAAGCAGCATGGCGCTTACGTGCGGTATGCATTGGAGGACCTGGAGCATGATCGGCAAGTTGGGGACACGCTTCAGATGCCTCCAGCCGCATGATCGTCGTGGCTGATACGACTCCGCTGAATTATCTGGTCCTCATTCAGCATGTGGACTTGCTTCCCCTCCTCTTCGGTCGCGTGTTGATTCCCCCCGCAGTCCTCGCTGAGCTCCAGGACCCGGAAACACCGGATTCGGTGGTGTTGTGGCTTGCTGGTTCTCCTTCCTGGCTAGAGGTACAGCCACTTCAGTCAATACCGGACCCCGCGCTCGGCTATCTGGACGCGGGAGAGCAGGAAGCTATTGCGCTGGCCGAAGAGATGAAAGCGGATCAAGTCCTGCTCGACGAGATGGATGCGCGCCGGGAAGCCGCGCGTCGCAAATTGCCCTTCATTGGCACTCTCGGCGTTTTGCGCAGAGCTTCGCAGCTCGGCTTGGTGCATTTGCCTTCCGCTCTCGCCCGGCTCCAGCAAACGACGTTTTACGTCGATCCGGAGCTGATTCGTTCCCTCCTAAGCGAGGACGCTCAACGCAGGAAAGAGTAGGGATGCCCACGGTTGGCGGCGGCCAAGAGTCGCCCGTTGCACTGCCCGCTATACCACAAGCAACGCGTTCGGATACTTCTCCGGCCGGTGTGCAACAGGTGTTTGGGAGACCGGGTCAGCATCCGGAAACGGCGGCAGCGGACTGTGATGCCGGGCCGGGAGCGGCCAGGCACAGGGCCAAGGCAGTAAACGCGCAGGCAGGGTAGATCGCTCGTTTTAGTTAAGCCGGCGGCTGGGATGGCCGCCGAAGGTGATGCACCCTAAGGAATGCGATTTTCCACTCCGCACTATCGAGGAACTGCTCCGGCGAAACGCCCTTCGAATTTCGGAGTTTGAGAGAGATCCAGGTAGCGGCCAGTTGGGAGTGCGCCTCCCCTGCCGACAGAAGTTTCCGGTACGACGGTGATTTTACCAAGCTACCACCGGCAGCTCGGCTTCAAGGAACGGCATCTACCGGGAGGGAACCCACGGGCCGGTCCCGCTGCCCGCCGGCCGTGCCTCGCCCGTCAGCTCCAACGTTCGATGGCTTCCTGCGGAAAGCTCCGCAGTTCAGTCTCCCTCTTAACGGACGAAGGGGATTTTGGGTCGGAAGCCTCGGCAGCCAGAAATGCGACTATGGCTGCGGCGGCGAACCCCCACGACAGCGGGAAAGCCGTATGCTCCAAGCTCCCAAACAGTTCGGTGTTTCCCGCCAGGACCAAGACAATCGATCCCACTGTCATGGCCAAGCCAATCAAATTAAAAGCGTTATTCGAATTCTTATGGGCGATAGGCGGCATCCGTAACCTCCACGGCCCTCTTGCGACATCTATTCGGGCCGTTGACTTTATCGTACATGAGTTTTTCGTGAAGATCAAAGGGATAAATTTGTTCCCTCATGTAAAATTGCCCGCCGCCTGAGCGGGACCGGTCACCCCGATCAGTTGCTCGATCTGGCCGCCCCTGCCCGGTGCTTCGGCTTGGCCGGCGTGTATTCGATGGCCGGGGCGGGTGTTGCGCGACAGTTGGAGCGGGCTGCAGGGGTGGATACCCTGGCCCGTGGGCCGCAGAAATCCCCGCGCGGTTTCTTCATGAGAATCTCATGAGTTATTCGCGCCGGCCCTGTCATGCATTGTGTTGACTATTGTCCGGACGATGCTGGAGGATCGTACGCTGTGCCGGGAGGCGATCCCCGATGCCAGCCGAATCATCGCTCCGGCGGATTTACCGGAATGCGGCAGTGGCGCTCGACCGGCCGCCGCCCGGCATGCGCACCCGGTACAGTTGGCGAAGCTTCGTATACTGCTCGATAGCCTCCGTCCCGCCGTCGGCCGCAATCTTATCCAGAAGCCAGCCCGGCTTCAGGGGATTCTGCAATACGCGAAAATCCTTTCCGGCGGTGACGAAATCCCGGTAGTCGATTACCGGCAGCCCGCAGAACTGCCGCGCGTCCGCCAGCGCGGTGTCGATGGCGGCGGTGTTGAAGGTCCGGTACTTCACGGAGGCTTCGCGGTCCACCAGGAAAACGATTTTCGATTTCAGCCGCGCGGGCAGATAGTACCAAATTTGCACGAACGTCTGGCCGTCGGCCACCACTACCGGCCCCTGCTCCGGAGCCCCTCCCAGAGCATGCGCAAGCACGAACTCGCCGGCCACCACATCTTGCGGCGGAGGAGCCGTCGTCATGGCCACGATCGGCCGCACCAAAGCCAACGCCAGCATCAGGTACGCCGGTAGCGATCGCCCGCCCGACAAGCGCGCCGCCACCGCCGGCAGCAGCAGCATCACGCCGGTAAGGCCCGCCAGCGCGTAGCGCGCGGAGTACAAATGGGTCACCAGCATTCCCGCGGCCACAGCCAAAGCCGGGATCGTCAGGAACAGGATTCCCGCGACAATCTCGTGCGCGGGCAGGGAAGACGGCTGCTCCGCCGGCGGAGTCGGCGGCGGAGTCGGCGGCGAGGACGAGCCCGGCGATTTCCATGCCCGCACCGCCCACACCGCCAGCGCCGCCAGCGCCAGCACCAGTACGCTCAAGGTGGGTTGCAACCCGTCCTCCCAAAACGCCAGCACATCGATAGGGTACGGCGGGGACCACGACACCTGGCTGAACCCGCCCACCACGGCCCGAATGGTGGCCATCCGCCAGACCAGCGGCGCCGCTCCCAAAGCCATTGCCGCCCAGAGGCCCCAGTCCGTGCGGCGCGCCTTCCACGAGCGATACGCTTCTCCGCCCGCCAGCGGCACGTAGAGCAGGATGGCGTAATAGTGGCACATCAGCGCGCCGATCAGGCTGAGCGCGAGCATGGCGCAAGCGGCCGCATGCCCCAGCCGCTTTTGCGCCCACCCGGAGCTTGTGGCCGCCTGCCACGCGACCAACATTAGGCCGCAAAAGGCCAGCTCCGGCCCATAGGCCCGCGCTTCGTAGGAGTAATCGTAAGCTTCGGTCGCGATCGGCAACAGCAGCGCCGCCAAGCCATAGAATATGCCCAGGCGGCGCCGCACAAACCAGAACAGGCACAGGCAGAAAATCCAGAAGCCGGCAATCGCCGGCAGGCGCGTGGCCACTTCGCCCGCTCCGAACCAGCGCATCGCAAAATGAGTCAGCAGGTGCGTGAGCGGCGGGCTGGCGTCCACCTGTTGCGCCAGCTTCCATGTCCCGGCCGCATCCGGCGCCGACGCCGCGATCACGGTGAAAATCTCGTCGTACCACAACGGCTTGCCGCGCGCGTGCAGCATGGCTCCGGCGGCATAGCAGATGGTCAGCACCAGCAGGACGAAATACTTGCCCTTTTCCAACTGGGCGGCCATGCGGCGCGCGTCAGTCTCGAAATCCGGGACGTTGGCAGGCATAAGTCGAAGCTATCACAGCAGCGCGGGAAGGTATGGCATGGTAAGAACATGCTCGTTCTCGCTTCGCAGTCGCCGCGCCGCGCGGAGATTCTTCGCCAGGCCGGCATTCCGTTCACCGTCCGCGTAGCCTCCGTGGACGAAACCGCGCGCGCCGGCGAAGCGCCGGAAGACTACGTGCGGCGGCTGGCGGAAGCGAAAGCCACGGCCGCGCCGGCCGCGCCGGAGGAGATCGTGCTGGGGGCCGACACCACTGTGGTGATCGACCACGAGATGCTGGCGAAGCCGGCCGATGCCGCCGACGCGCGCCGCATGCTGGCGATGCTTTCCGGCTGCCGCCACGAGGTCCTGACCGGCATTTGCCTCAAGCGGGGAGCGCAGCGCATCTGCGACCACGCCGTCACCGCGGTGTGGTTTGCGCCCCTGAGCGCGCGCGAAATAGACGACTATGTGGCCAGCGGCGAGCCCATGGACAAGGCCGGCGGGTACGCCGTACAAGGCGCCGCATCGAAGTTCATTCCGCGGATCGAGGGCTGTTACTTCAACGTGGTGGGCTTGCCCATCGCGCTGGTCTACCGGCATTATTTGGAGATCGCGCGGTAGAGGCGGGCGGCTTGGTGAGCGCGCGGGCCGGAGCGTGGCGCCGGTCTAGCGCGCTCCGCTGCTGCGCCGCTCCTGCCCTCGCACTGACTCGCGAGTGAAAGCCCCAGTCAAAACCCAGGAACCGACTCCACGCCAGCCCGAAATCCACCCCTACGATAAGGCCGTGTTTACGCCACCGTGGCGATGTCATGCCACGGCGCTGGCCGTAGCTTCACTTGACTCGATCAAGAACCATCACAGAACGGACCTTCACCCGACGCCTGTCCTGGTGCGCGGAAATCATCATCTGTTTGCCGTCCGGCGAGACTTCACGGGTCCAGTAGTGATGTTCCCCAGTGGGATCATCGGTCTCTCCGTCCACTCGGTTCGGGGCCACGTACGTACAACGCAGGACGGGACCGGTTGGGAGCGGATAAAACCGGTCATCGCACCTGAGACGGTATGCTCGCGCTCTTGCTTTAGACGGCCCACCTGTGGACGAGAAGAGCAATTCGTCTCCCTGTCGGGCGATCACGCGCTCGTATGACGCCTCAGTTTTATCCAGCTTGGGCTTGGATTGAGCGGCATTGGCCCGCCATGTACCAACAAACGGGTCCTGGTCCGGCGCTGGCGGACTCTGCTGGGCGTGCGCCACGGCGCTGGCTCCTGCTATCACAAGAATACGAAACGCTCTCACGGCTTATCTCCCACCACCTGTTTTCCGTCGTCCACCCGCTTGCCTTCGATCGCCGTCTTCTTCACAACCACCATCGTACTCCCCGGAATGTCCGTTTCACTGCCGGAACGCGCCAGCCTGGCGCCACAACGGTATAATCGAGACGTGGAGTCTGGTATGAATCGCATCGAAAGAATCGAAGGCCAGGTGAAGAGCCTGAACGCTGAAGAGCTGAAAGCGTTTCGGGATTGGTTCGCAACCTTCGATGCCGAGGCTTGGGATGCCCAGATCGAAGTCGATGCGAAGAACGGCAAGCTCCGTTCTCTCGCAGACCGGGCGCTTCGCGATCACGAATCCGGCCGCTCTTCGCTTCTGTGACGCACCACGCCGCTCCAGACTTCTGGAGTTCTTACGGATCCCTCCCTTCAAAGATTCAAAGCGTCGCTGACCGCGCATTCGCGCTGTTGAAAGCCGATCCACACCACCCTTCCTTACATTTCAAGAAGGTAGGCAGCTTCTGGTCTGTGCGGGTTGGCATTCACCATCGGGCACTGGGTACAGACGCGAGCGGCGGCATCCTTTGGTTCTGGATTGGCACGCATGATGAATATGACCGGTTAATCGGGTAGGCAACAGTGAACCAATTCCCCGTAGCCTTTAAGCGTGTCGCGGAAGCAGAGCAGAAAGCGGAAGGCTGCGGCGGACTCCAAGCGTGTTTCGGTGTCCGCACGCCGACCCACCGCGGTGGCATCTTCTGGCGCTCCTGATCGGGCGCGCGCTGGCGTGCGGCGATTTCGTCCGGGGCGCGTCACTTCGCTTCCATCCGCACGTGGGAGTCCGCGAGAGCATAGTGGACGAGGCATGCCCCGCGGTGCTCGGCGAGTTCCGTGACCAGTGTGTGCCGGTTACCGTTTGCGCACCACCAACTCCACTCCGCCCATCACCGTGCGGCCCGGCATGGCGACGCCTTGAATCTCCTGGTAAGACGTGTTGGTCAGATTCGACATCTGCAGGAAAGGATGCACGCGGCCGGGAGTGTAAGCGGCGTTGACATCCCACAGCGCGTAGGCCGAGGCCGAACGCCGGTCCAGTGCGCCAATACGCGTGCGCAGCACCACCCGGCTGGCCAGGGTAGCCTGCCACACCACTTCGCCCGAATGCGTGGGGTAGTTGAACGTGTACTTAGTTTCGCCCAGCGGAACGGTGTCCTGGGTGCCGCGCAGCCACGAGTACCGGAAATCGATGGTCTGCGCATGGGATATGGCCAGGCGCAATGAGCTTTCGACGCCGGTGAAATGCAGGTTGTCGATGTTCAGCGCTTGCCACAGATCGGCGGGCGAGGGGCGCCAGTAGTCGATGCCGTCGCGCACGTTGCGTTGGAAGACCGTGACCTCGCCGCGCCAGCGCTGGGTGGGGTTCCAATCCACGCCGGCTTCGTAGCTCCAGGCCCGCTCCGGCCGCAGGTTCGGATTGCCCAGGTTGGCGGGATCTTCGTAATAGAGATCCGTGTAGCTGGGGACGCGGAAGGCGCGGCTGGCCGAGGCGCGGAGCTTCACGCGCTGCGATAGCCAGTAGCCGGCGGCAGCCGTGGGGTTGAACTCCGCCGAGAAATCGCGGTAGACCTCCTCGCGGGCCGAAAGCGACAGCGAGAACCGTTTCAGCGCGCGGAAATCCAGCGCCGCATACGCCGCGGCACGGCTGCGCGCGTGGATTCCCAGGTTGTTGCTCACGATGGATTCGTGCAGCGCCTCCACGCCGTAATGCAGCTCCGTGTTGGTGAACAGGCTCTCACTGCGCCGGACGGCGGCCTGGAAGTTTTCGTCGCGGTGGTGATTGGTGTAGATGGCCGGCTGATCGCGAAACAGCACGAACAGGTCGCTGTGCCGCCGATAAGCGAAGCTGGCGCTGGTCTTCTTGCCGAGCGCCTGCCGGAAGCCGGCGAACCATGTCTTGGTATCTTCCCACGAAGGGTAGTCGCCGTAGAACTGGTTGGCGCCGAAGGGGTGGTCCATGTAAGCCAGGGTGAGGTCGCTCGCTCCCCAGGCGGTCACGTAATGGGTGCTGGAGGCCAGTTGCAGGTTGCGATAATCGCGATCGGGCATGAAGCCCGAAGAGAAGTCGCGCGAGAACGACAGTTGCTCGTCGAGCGAGCCGAAGACGCCCGAGAGCGAACCCTGCTGTTCGTTGATCCCGAAGTTTCCCACCGAGGTGCGCAGCCGCAGTTCGGTGGTTTCCGGCGGATCGGTAATGACGTTGATGGCGCCGCCGACGGCATCGGAGCCGTACATCGTGGAACCCGAGCCGCGCAGCACTTCGATGCGCGCCACCGCATCCACGGGCACGGGAATATCCATATCGTGGTGGCCCGACTGCACGTCGTCCAGTCGCTGCCCGTTCAGCAGCACCAGGGTCTGCTCGAACGTGGACCCGCGAATGGACACGTCGTCCTGCACGCCATCGGGCGCGCGCGCCTCGACATCGAGCGAAGGGTCGAGCCGCAACACGTCCACCAGGCTATTGAGCACCAGGCCCTGGCCGCGTATCGGCAACAGGGTGATGGCGCGATCGATTTCATCCAGCGACAGGGGCTCGTACGTGCCCGTGACGACGATAGTTTCGTGCACGGACGGGGGGGATGGAGACGGCGGCGGTTGTTGGGCAAAGCCCAGACCAGCCAGAAGGGGGAACAGAAGGAGTATTTCGGAGTGCAAGTGCTATTGTACAAAAGAAAAGCAGGTTCACCGGACGGGACCCCTAACAGGGGAGCCCGCCGCAGAGGCGCGGAGGATAGAACCGATTACCTCTGCTCCCTCTGCGTCTCGGCGGTGAACCCTCCTTCCCGCGCGCTAGAATCGTAGTCATCCTATGAACGCCAGAATGCTCGCCCTTGTTCTGCTGCCTGCGCTCGCCCTGGCGCAGCGTCCGGCCGCGTCGTCCGGCATCGACAGGACCGCCATCAACGCGTCCGTCGATCCGTGCGTCGACTTCTACCAGTACGCTTGCGGCGCCTGGAACGCCAGCCACCCGCTTCCCGCCGACCGCGCCCGCTTCGGCCGTTTCCAGGAACTTCAGGACCGCAACCAGCAGGTCGATCTCGAGATCCTGCAAGCCGCCGCCGCGAAACAGGACCGCACCGAGCTGGAACAGAAGATCGGCGATTACTACGCCAGTTGCATGAATACCGCCGCCATCGTCAAGAAGGGCATCGACGCCCTCACCCCCGAGCTCGACCGCATCGCCGCTCTGAAAGACATGGCCGGTATCGGCGCCGAGACGGCACGCCTGCACCGCCTCGGCGTTACCGTCGTGTTCGGCTTCGGTGAAGAGGCCGACCCCAAAGATTCCAGCCGCACCATCGCCAGCCTGCGCCCCGAAGGCCTGTCCCTACCCGACCGCGACTACTACCTCAAGCAGGATCCCAGGTACGTCGAGATCCGCCAGCGCTACCTCCAGCATGTCAAGAATATGTTCCAACTGGCCGGCGACAAACCGCAGGCCGCTTCGCTCAAGGCCACCATGGTGCTCGATTTCGAAAACGCGCTGGCCAAGGACTCGCTCGATCGCGTCACCCTGCGCGACCCCGACAAAACCTACCACCTGCTCCCCAAAGCCGGGCTGGCGAACCTGTATGCCGCCTTCCCCTGGGACGCTTACTTCAAGGCGGCCGGCGCGCCCGCGTTCGAATCCGTCGACGTGGTTTATCCCGATGGCATCAAGCTGCTTGCCACCGATCTCAGCTCGCAACCCATCGACGCCTGGCAGGCCTACTTTTCCTATCACCTGCTGAGCTCCTCCGCCAGCGAGTTGCCCCAGCCCTTCGAAGACGAGTATTTCGATTTCTGGCAGCGCTACCTGGCCGGTGTGAAGGAGCCGCGCCCGCGCAATCTGCGCTGCGCCGCCGCCACCGACCGCGCGCTCGGCGACCTGCTCGGCCAGAAGTTCATCCAGGTGGCCTTCGGCGCCGACGCCAAGGCCCAGATCACCAGCCTGGTGGAAGGTGTCGAGCGGGCCCTGGGAGACGACATTTCCAACCTCTCGTGGATGACCGAAGAAACGCGCGCCTCCGCCATTGTCAAACTCAAAGCCATCACCAACAATGTGGGCTACCCCAAAAAGTGGCGCGACTATAGCAAGGTGGCCATCGCACCCGACGATTACCTGGGCAATTCCCTGCGCGCCGCCGAGGTCATGAGCCAGCAGCGCCTCGAGAAGATCGGCAAGCCCACCGACAAGACCGAGTGGACCATGACTGCGCCCACCGTCAACGCCTTCTACAGCCCGGAGAACAACAGCATCAATTTCCCCGCCGGCATTCTGCAGCCGCCGTTCTTCGACCCCCGGCGCGACATGGCCGCCAATTATGGCGGCATCGGTGTTGTCATCGGTCACGAGATGACCCACGGCTTCGACGACCAGGGCCGCAAGTTCGATGCCTCCGGCAACCTGCGCGACTGGTGGACCGCCCAGGACCGCGACGAATTCGAAAGACGCGCCTCCTGTATCGCCGACCAGTATTCCGGATACACCTCCGTGGACAACGTGAATCTGAATGGCCGCCTCACCTTGGGCGAAAACGCCGCCGATAACGGTGGACTGCGCGTGGCCTACATGGCCTTGCAGGAGGCGCTGACGCGCACCCCCGGCCAAAAGCTGGACGGCTTCACGCCCGAGCAGCGCTTCTTCCTGGGTTTCGCGCAAGTCTGGTGCGAGAACATGTCGCCGCAGGAACTGCGCCAGCGGGCCATCACCGACCCGCACTCGCCCGGCCGTTTCCGGGTGGATGGCACGGTGCACAACATGCCCGAATTCCAGCAGGTCTTCTCCTGCAAGCCCGACGCCCCCATGGCCGCCCACGCCGCCTGCCGCGTCTGGTAGCCGCGGGTGGGAGGGTCCGAATGGCGCCGACACCCGCGCCGCCGCGCCGCATCGTTTGCGCCCCGCGCCAATCCTCTATATAATTGTCCCAACGGATTCTGCCGGCACTTGGAGACTTATGGGCCGTCGCGGGCTACGCGCGATTCTGATTGCAGTTATTGCTATTCCCGCGGGCGAAGCTGCCACCCCTGCCCTTGACCAGCAGTTCACCCAGACCGTTCGCCCATTCATCGCCCGCTATTGCGCCGCCTGCCACAGCGGCGAAACGCCCGCCGCGCAGTTCGATCTCAATGCGTACTCCACCGTGGACATGGTGGTCCGCGACCTGCCCCACTGGGCACTGGTGATCGACAAACTCACAGCCAAACAGATGCCCCCGCCGCCGATGCCCGCGCCGCCCGATCAGTCCCGCCAGCAGGTCATCGATTGGGTGAAGGCCCTTCGCGCGAGTGAGGCGCGCAAGAACGCGGGCGATCCCGGCCTGGTGCTGGCGCGCCGGTTGAGCAACGCCGAGTACAACTACACCATCCGCGATCTCACGGGCCAGGACATGCAACCGGCGCGGGAGTTTCCCGTGGATCCGGCCAATCCCGCGGGTTTCGATAACTCGGGCGAGTCATTGACTATGTCGTCCGCGCTGCTCAATAAGTACCTGCAGGCCGCGCGCGGAGTGGCCAATCAGATGGTCCTGACACCCGATGGAATCGACTTCGGGGCCTTTCCGATGCTGGTCGAGACCGATCGCGATAAGTATTCCATCCAGCGGATCCTGAGCTTCTATGCGCGCCAGCCTACCGATTATACGGATTACTTTCAGGCCGCCTGGCGATACCAGTATCGCGCCGCTCTCGGAAAGCCGGGCGCCACGCTGGCGGCCATGGCGGCCGAGGCCAAGGTGAGCGCGAAGTATCTGCCCATGGTCTGGCAGATCCTGCATGACAAAGACGCGGTCGGGCCCGTCGCCAAATTGCAGGGGATGTTCCGCGCGCTGCCCCCGGCCGGCGGGAATCCGGACGATGTGCGCGCGCAGTGTGTGGCCATGCGCGATTTCGTGGTCAAAATCCGCCAGCACACGGCCATGCAATTTGCCGCGCCGGTGGTGAAAGGATTGCCCGGCGCATCGCAGCCCCTGCTGAACTGGAAGATGCGCCAGTACACTTCGCACCGCCGCGCGAGCGACCCGGCCGATCTGCGCAACGATACCGACCCGCCCCCGGAAGCGCCCGTGATTCCGAGATATCCCGGGCTGCACCAGGACGGGGCGGTGCGCTGGGCCGCACTCTCTGCCAAGGCCCGTGCCGGCGATCCGGACCTGGTGGTTCCGGCGGCCGAGCGCAAACGCTACGAAGCCGCGTTCGAACGCTTCGCCAGCGTCTTCCCGGATACCTTTTATGTCACCGAGCGCGGCCGCTACTTCCCGGACGATTCGGAGGACAAGGGGCGCCTGCTGAGCGCGGGCTATCACAGCGTGATGGGCTACTTCCGCGACGACACTCCGCTTTCGGAGTTGATCCTCGATGAGAAAGGCCAGAAGGAGCTGGAACGCCTCTGGAACGAATTCGACTTTATCGCCGATTACACGGCCCGGACGTGGGTCCAGTACTTCTTCAATGAGAGCGGCGAAGTGCACGGTCATGGCGCCGAGTCCGGCTCGCCGCGCCCGCCGGATCACGAGATCACCGACGCGGCCGTCATCACGGGATTCCGCGACGAATATCTGGCCAAGGCCGCGGCCGATCCGGCGAACGATCCAGCCGCTCCGGAGGCCATCCGCGACCACTTCGACGGCGTGAACGCGACCCTCCGGAGCTTGGAAAAAGAGCATCGGGATGCCGAGCCGAAGCAGCTCGACGCCCTTCTCCGCTTCGCCGCGCGGGCCTACCGGCGGCCACTTACTAAGGCGGAGCGCGACGACTTACTGGCGTATTACCGCACGCTGCGGGAGAAGAACGAACTGTCGCACGAAGATGCCATCCGCGATGCCCTGGTCAGCGTGCTGATGTCGCCCGACTTTCTCTACCGCATCGACCTCCTCGACGCCGGCACGGCTGCTTCGGGATCCGCCATCCGCACCGCGGCATGGAAAACCCCCGGGGGCGCCGCGGTCCAGCCGCTATCCAGCTACGCGCTGGCCAGCCGGTTGAGTTACTTCCTGTGGTCCAGCATGCCGGACGATGAGTTACTCCGGCACGCGGCGGCGGGCGACTTGCAGAGGCCGGAAGTCCTGCTGGCCGAGACCCGCCGTATGCTGAAGGACCAACGGGCGCGCGGCATGGCTACCGAGTTCGGGGGCAACTGGCTCGATTTCCGCCGCTTCGAAACCAACAACACCGTCGATCGGAACCGCTTCCCCAGCTTCGACAACCAACTGCGCGAGGCCATGTTCCAGGAGCCCATCCGGTTTATTCAGGACGCGATCGAGAACAATCGCTCCGTGCTCGACATGCTGTACGGCGACTATACGTTTGTGAACCCGGTGCTCGCCAAACATTACGGCATGCCCGAGGTGAAAGGCAGCGACGACACCTGGGTTCGCGTGGACGATGCCGCTAAGTTCGGGCGCGGCGGGTTGCTGCCGATGGCGGTGTTCCTCACCGAGAACTCGCCCGGCCTGCGCACCAGCCCTGTGAAGCGCGGATACTGGGTGGTGCGCCGTGTGCTTGGCGAGGTCATCCCGCCGCCGCCCCCCGTGGTGCCCGAGTTGCCGGCCGACGAAGCCAAGACCGATCTGCCGCTGCGCGAAGTGCTGGCCAAACATCGTTCCAACCCGGTGTGCGCTTCCTGTCATGCGCGGTTTGACGTCTTTGGCCTGGCGTTTGAAGGCTACGGACCGGTGGGTGAGGCGCGCACCAAAGACCTGGCGGGACGTCCGGTGGACACCAACGCGGTTTTCCCGGGCGGCAGCCAGGGTTCCGGAGCCGAGGGTGTGCGCACTTACATCCGCGAGCA
>Ga0265316_10005052_pt1 | contig 12946 bp, 15 predicted proteins | sample 4522metaG_FD_202092 | JGI IMG/M metagenome (GOLD analysis project Ga0265316, IMG submission 202092) | Rhizosphere microbial communities from Carex aquatilis grown in University of Washington, Seatle, WA, United States - 4-5-22 metaG | ecosystem: Host-associated > Plants > Roots > Rhizosphere >... | reverse complement strand
AGGAGCTATTGGATTTCTCGACTTCAGAGGCACTTTTAACCATGCCATTATGATCAGAACATTTCTGAGTAAAGCTAATACACTTTATTATCAGGCAGGAGCCGGCATTGTAGCAATTTCTGATGAAGAGAAAGAACTACAGGAGGTGAATAATAAGCTTGGAGCACTCAGAAACGCTGTTGAATTGGCTGAAAATATTAAGTAATAATTAATTGCAAATGAAATGAAGAAGATTTTGGTTATTGATAATTATGATTCCTTCACCTATAACCTCGTATATTATATTGAAAAGGTGACAGGCACCTGCCCTTCAGTCTTCAGGAATGATGAGATCTCACTCGACGAGGTGGGTGGTTATGATAATATACTTCTTTCACCCGGACCAGGTGTTCCGGTTGATGCAGGGATTTGTATTGACCTGATAAAACGCTATGCATCAACGAAAAACATTCTAGGAATATGTCTTGGACACCAGGCTATAGGAGAGGCTTTCGGAGGCAAAATCCTTAATCTCAGTCGTGTTTATCATGGTATTGCATCACAGGTCCTGATTACGGATATTAATGATCCTCTTTTCATAAATATACCTTCCCCGATTATCGGTGGCAGGTATCACTCATGGGTGGTGTCAGGTGATGATCTGCCTGATTGTTTTAAAATCACCTGCAAGGACGAGAACGGAATAATTATGGGAATAAGCCATAAAGTTTATAATGTGCATGGATTACAGTTTCACCCGGAATCGATTCTGACCGAGCATGGCTTGGACATAATAGCGAACTGGATAGATAATTAATCGTAATTTAAAGATAGTCAGTTAATTATATGGAGTTCTAATGGCAAAGTAAATAATTATTAAACATGCGTGAAATACTGAATCATCTGTTCGAACACAAAACCCTTAACCGGATGGAAGCAGAAAGAGTGCTTACCTGCATTGCAAAAGGTATTTATTCAGAATCGGAAATTGCAGCTTTTCTTACAGTTTACCTTATGAGAAGCATCACAGTGGATGAACTCACCGGGTTCCGCGACGCTCTTCTGAATCTTTGCATCAGGATAGATCTGTCAGAATTCGAACCTATGGATGTATGTGGCACTGGTGGCGATGGGAAAGATACTTTCAATATATCAACTCTCTCTGCTTTTATACTTGCAGGGGCGGGAATCAAAGTAGCCAAACATGGCAATTATGGTGTTAGTTCGATATGCGGCTCTTCTAATATACTGGAGCATTTTGGATATAAATTTTCAACCGACAATGATAAATTAAAAAATGAAATAGATAAATCGGGTGTCTGTTTTTTGCACGCTCCACTTTTTAATCCTGCAATGAAAAATGTGGTGCCTGTCCGCCAGGCTCTTAAAATAAAGACATTTTTTAATATGCTGGGGCCCATGGTTAATCCGTCTTTTCCTGCAAAGCAACTCATAGGAGTCTACAGCCTCGAGCTTGCACGTTTGTACAATTACCTTTACCAGCAATCTGCAACAAAGTACATGATTATTTTTAGTCTTGACGGATATGACGAGGTTTCCCTCACTTCTGAATTTAAGTATATTCTTAATGGGGTGGAACAGATCGTTTCACCTGAAATGATGAACTACAGCAGAATTCTGCAATCAGAGTTGAGCGGTGGAAGGAGCGTCCAGGAAGCAGCTGATCTATTTATGAATGTCCTGAAAGGTGAAGGTACGATAAGTCAGAATAATGTTGTAACAGTAAATGCCCAGATGGCTCTGAAATGCTATTACCCTTCGAAATCTTTTGAAGAATGCCGCGAAATTGCAAATGGATCCCTGTTTAAGAGAAAGGCTTATAAATCATTTATCAAACTCATTGAATTGCAGCCGTGACCATTCTTGATAAAATAATTGCAAATAAGAAGATAGAGGTAAAACTTGTTGCCGGAGTGACTGCTGTCAGAGATCTGGAAAGAAGTGGTTTTTTCAAACGTGATACAATATCTCTTTCAGGATTCCTGTCCGACAGTAGCAAAACAGGAATTATAGCTGAGTTCAAAAGAAGATCTCCATCGAAAGGTATAATTAATTCATCATCACCGGTTGATGAAGTCACATCGGGGTATTTCAGAGAAGGAGCTTCAGGTGTTTCAGTTCTTACTGATACACAGTTTTTTGACGGGTCGATCACCGACCTTATGCTTATCCGTGAGAAAAGCATTTTCCCAATATTACGAAAGGATTTTATTATTGATGAATATCAGGTGATACAATCAAAATCTGCCGGCGCTGATGCAATTCTGCTTATCGCAGCAGCTCTTGACACCCTGCAGATAGCGAACCTTTCAAAATTATCGCGGTCACTTGGAATGGAGGTTCTTCTCGAAATACATGAACCGGAAGAACTCGAAAAGGTAAACCGGCACATTAATATAATAGGCGTTAATAACCGTAACCTGAGGACATTTGAAGTAAACACTGATATCTCTGAGAATATCGTTCAGAAAATTCCAGGCGGATTTTTGAAAATTTCTGAAAGCGGTATAAATTCATCTCAGGTAGTGAAAAAACTCAGAGTTTCCGGATACGATGGATTTCTTATTGGAGAGAAGTTTATGAGTACACCTGATCCGGTGAAGGCTTTTTCTGAATTTGTAAAGGATTTAATCTGACGGTATGATACAAGTTAAGGTATGTGGAATGAATGATCCTCTGAATGTTAAGGCAATAGCTGAAGCAAAGCCCGACTTCATGGGATTTATATTCTTCCCTGGATCACCAAGATATGTAGGTGCAGCACCTGATATGGCACTTTTTCACAATGTCCCATCAGGCATTAAAAAGACAGGCGTTTTTTTCAATGAAGACAATCATAATATTCTTGATGTAACACTCCGTACAAGTCTTGATATGATACAATTGCACGGTGATGAATCGCCATTATCGTGTTTCCAGTTGCAATCTTCGGGACTCTCAATAATTAAGTCTTTTAATATTGATCACAATTTTAGTTTTGAAATTCTGAAGCACTATTTACCATGTTGTGATTATTTCTTATTTGATACAAAAAGTGAAAAGCACGGTGGCAGCGGCCGGAAGTTTAACTGGGAGAAACTGAAAGAATATTCTCTTGATAGACCATTTTTCCTTAGCGGAGGAATCAGTCCGGAAGACACAGGTGTAATTAAATCCTTAGGCAACAGAGGATTCTTTGCGGTGGATATAAACAGCCGGTTCGAAAATTCTCCCGGGATTAAGGATGCTGATAGGGTTAGTACATTTATTAATGAAATTAAAAATGATCAGATATGACATATAATGTAGATGAACGGGGCTACTATGGCGAATTTGGAGGAGCTTTTATTCCTGAAATGATGTACCATAATGTAAAGGAATTAGCGGACAATTACCTTAAAATACTTAATGATAAGAAATTCAAAGATGAATTTCATTCATTATTAAAATATTATGTAGGAAGACCTTCGCCTTTGTACTTTGCCTCACGGTTGTCAGATTTTTATAATACAAAGATTTATATTAAACGGGAGGATCTTAATCATACCGGAGCACATAAAATAAACAACACTGTCGGCCAGATACTCATTGCAAAACGTCTGAACAAATCAAGGATCATTGCCGAAACAGGAGCCGGTCAGCATGGAGTTGCAACGGCAACCGTGTGTGCACTGATGGGAATGAAATGCATTGTTTATATGGGACAGACAGACATTAAACGACAATCTCCGAATGTCTTGCGGATGAAAATGCTGGGCGCAGAGGTAGTGGCAGTTACGAGTGGTAATAAGACACTGAAGGATGCTACAAATGAAGCTATACGCGATTGGATCAGTAATCCCGTCGATACTCATTATATTATAGGTTCGGTAGTCGGACCACATCCATACCCCGACCTTGTTGCCCGGCTGCAGTCAGTGATAAGTGAAGAGATGAAATTCCAGGTTAAAGAGGTATCAGGAAAAGAAGACCCTGATTATATAATTGCATGTGTTGGTGGAGGGAGCAACGCAATTGGCTCCTTCTACCATTATCTTGATAACGAACATGTGAAACTGATTGCCGTGGAAGCCGGGGGAAAAGGTGTTGAGAGCGGAGAAACGGCGGCTACTATGGCGACTGGTAGTCCGGGTGTAATACACGGAAGCAGAACAATGCTTATGCAGACAGAAGACGGTCAGATCACTGAGCCCTATTCTATTTCAGCCGGACTCGATTATCCAGGCATCGGACCGGTTCATTCATATCTTCATAAAATAAAAAGAGTTGTTTTCGACAATGTGAATGATGCTGAGGCTCTTGAAGCTGCATTCAGACTCACCAGGCTTGAAGGAATTGTGCCGGCTCTTGAATCGGCTCATGCCCTTGCATGGTTAGGAAAACATCAATTCCGCAAAAATGATATTGTTGTCGTAATAGTCTCAGGAAGAGGAGATAAGGATATGGATACCTATATAAAATATATGTGTGAGAATAAATCTTAAAAAAGCATACACTTTATGTTCCTTCGTGATAACCTTTGCGGCCTTTGTGGTAAAAGGTTAATTCATCAAACCACAAAGGAACACGGAGTAAAATACAAAGTTACACAAAGGGTTTAAGGAATGTAATCAGATACAGATGAATAGAATCGACAAACTTTTCAGAGAGAAAAAGGGCAATATACTTTCAATCTATTTTACAGCAGGATATCCCAGGGTGGATTCGACTGCAGGTATAATCAGAGCTCTTGCAGACGCCGGTGCTGATATGATTGAGATAGGCATGCCATTTTCCGATCCTGTTGCTGACGGACCTGTTATTCAGCACTGCAGTGAAAAAGCACTCCGGAATGGAATGAACCTTAAACTGCTTTTCACCCAGTTATCTGATATCCGGGTTGAAGTGAAAATCCCGCTTCTTCTTATGGGATATTTAAACCCGGTTATGCAGTTTGGTATAGAGAACTTCTGCAGGCAATGTATGCGGATAGGTATTGACGGAGTCATCCTCCCCGACATGCCACCGATCGTTTACCAGAAGGAATATTTCTCAATATTTAATGAATATAATCTTTATAATATTTTACTCATTTCACCCCAATCTTCCGTTGAAAGAATTACAACTTTAGATAAAATCAGCCGTGGTTTTGTTTACATGGTTTCTTCCTCATCAGTAACAGGTTCAAAAGGAAACTTCTCGGATGATCAGATTTCATATTTTAAGCGGGTAAGTGAGATGAAACTTAGAAACCCGGTTCTTATAGGTTTTGGAATTTCGAATTATGAGACTTTTCTAAATGCAGGAAAATATGCGAGAGGAGGGATCATCGGCAGCGCGTTTGTTAATATTCTGGAACAGGATGAAAAGAACTTTGAGAAGATAAATCAGTTTATAAAGGAAATTAAAGGCTGTCTATAGTTAAAATAATGGTAATAATAAATCAGATGTCTTAAAAAAGTGTATAGAAAGCAAAAAAAAGATATAAATATTGAATAATGCCCTTAAAAAATTGATGTAAGTTCAAAAAACATACATAAATAATTTGAAATACCCTCTAAAAAGGTATATGTTTGCAGAAAATTCTATGTTTTTGAATTTATGTTAATTTTTTAGCTGATGAAAATTTCCGGGAAAAGAACTCTGTTGATGCTACTTCTGCTTTTTATAAGTTGTGCAGGTTTATTTGCTGCCGATAATACCCCTGTTGATTCAGGAGCAACAGCATGGATGTTAACTTCCACTGCCCTTGTCCTGCTTATGATTCCGGGTCTGGCAATGTTTTATGGAGGATTAGTTCGTTCAAAGAATGTGCTTGGGACGATTATGCATAGTTTTGTGGCCATGGGCATTATAAGTGTTTTGTGGGTGATCGTTGGTTACAGCATGAGTTTCGGGAAAAACATTCTGGGTGGATGGTTCGGATGGAATTCAAATTATTTTTTTCTAAAAGGGATTGATACAAATATTTTAGATGCAGGTATTCCTGAATATGTTTTTACTATGTTCCAGGGCAAGTTCGCAATTATTACTCCGGCGCTTATAGCCGGAGCATTTGCTGAAAGGGTTAATTTTAAGGCCTATTGCTTCTTTATCGCCATCTGGAGTCTTTTGGTTTATAATCCTATTTGTCATTGGGTTTGGAGTTCCGATGGTTTCCTTTTTCATCTTGGAGCTAAAGGGGCAATAGACTTTGCAGGAGGAACAGTAGTTCATATTTCTGCAGGGGTCAGCGGTTTGGTAGCTGCATTATATCTTGGAGCCCGCAGAGGTTATCCATACCAGGTGATCCGTCCGAATAACATGGTGATCACTATGCTTGGCGCAGGTCTTCTTTGGGTTGGTTGGTTCGGATTTAATGCCGGGAGTAGCATTTCAAGCGGACTGAGCACTGCACAGGCACTTACAGCTACGCAGGTTGCAGCAGCTTCCGGTGCACTTTTCTGGATACTGATAGAAAGTTTTCACCAGGGAAAGGCTACGGCCCTGGGCTTTGCCTCCGGAATTCTGGCAGGATTAGTTGCAGTCACTCCTGCTGCCGGAGTAGTTCAACCTTATGGAGCTATGATTCTGGGTATTCTGGCTTCCTCGATCTGCTATATGGGCATACAGCTGAAAAATAAACTGGGATATGATGATAGTCTGGATGCATTTGGTATTCATGGGATAGGAGGAATCGTAGGCGCTTTGCTTCTTACTTTCTTCATTCGTCCGTCGTGGATGCATGATGCAGCTAAAATTGCAGGTGGAAAATGGACAATCTGGAACCAATTTGGAGTTCAGTCTTTAGCTGTGACCATAGCAATTTTTTATGCTGCCTTAATGACTTTTATAATAATCTTTATATTAAACAAGTTTATTAGGTTTAAATCAACTGAGGATGATGAAATGGCAGGACTTGACAGGTCATATCATGGTGAAAGAGGATATGGAATGTTAAATCCCAGCTAATCAACTAATCTTGTAAATATCAGAAAATGAAACTAATAACAGCAATCATCAGAGAAGTTCAGCTTGACAAAGTACGAGAAGCACTAATTGAAGCTGATATAAAAAGGATCACAGTCAGCCGTGTTTCAGGTCATGGACAGCAGAGAATTGAAGAGATGTACAGGGGGCAGATCATTATTCCAGATCTGATCCCAAAAATCAGAATTGAAATTGGTGTAAATGATGCGTTTGTTGATATAACAGTCAATGCAATACTTAAAGCTGCCCGAACTGATGGTGCCGGAAATGTCGGCGATGGTAAAATATTTATTACACCACTCGAAGAATGTATAAGAATCAGAACAGGCGAGAGGGGAGGAACAGCAATTTAAATATTAACAGAGTTTCTACTTATAGCTTAACCCGGATTGAATAAGTCCGGGTTTTCTTTTGTACCTTTATATTCTCTTATTTTTTTCTAAGTTTCAATAAATCTATTATTATGAGTCAGGAAAATCTTAAAAAGAAAAGTCCAGTGAATAAAGGACTCTCCAGACGTAAGTTCCTGGGTAGTACTGCCACAGTAGCTGCTTTTTCGATGATGCCGATAAATATATTCGGCAAGAATACTCCGGTTGCCAGGGAAGTATCCGGAACAACACCAAACTCAAATTTTGGAGGAGTTCAGATGGGCACTATTACCTACAGTTGGCGCGATAAGCCGGGTGGTGTTGAGAATATAATCAAGTATTGTTCAGAAACCGGGATTAGTTCAATTGAATTAATGAGCAATGATGTGGAAGAATATCTCGGAGCACCAAAGAATCCTATGATGGGAATGTTCGTTCCTCCACCTCCACCTGCAAAACCTGCTGCAGGGACTCCTCCTGCCGCACCACCTGCTATGAAACGTCCTGAACTTACAGCCGAACAAAAGGCTCAGATAGCAAAATATAATGAAGATATGAAAACCTGGCGGATTGCGTTACCCATGTCAAAATATGATGATGTCCGTAAGATGTTCGAAAACGCAGGCATAAAAATTCATATAATCAAATTCTCTCCTGCAAGATGGTCGGATGAGGAGATTGATTATACTTTCAAAGCAGCTAAGGCTTTGGGAGCCAAGGGTGTAAGCGAAGAGCTGGGGATGGAAGCTGTTAAGAAGATGGCACCTTTTGCAGAAAAAAATGGTTTATATGCAATATTTCACACTCACATGCAATTTGCAACACCAGGGTTCAGCTATGACCCATTTATGGCCGTTTCACCCGCAGTGATGTTTAATTTTGATTCAGGTCACTTTTTTGGTTCAACAGGACTACACCCGAATACCATTATCGAAAAGTATCACGAGCGTATCGTAAGTATCCATGTTAAGGATAAAACCGGTCCTAAAACAGATCCGGCCAACACTAATCAGGTATGGGGTCAGGGTGAATGTCCGGTTGAAGATATTCTTCTGCTGATAAAAAAGAACGGATGGCCGATCTTCTGCGATATTGAACTTGAATATGATGTTAAACCATGGTCAAATTCGGTGAAAGAAGTTAAGACCTGCGTACATTATGCAAGGCAGATACTCATGTAGGATTTAATCAATATGCCTTTAAAAAAATCCCTGTCAGTCTTAAAACTTTCCGGGATTTTTCTTAATGGATATATTCTTGTTTTGAGCAGATTAATTAATTGCAGCATTTTATATATTATTGATAAAAATTCCCATATTTACCAGACATTTAAGCGGATTCAATCTTTAGAGAATTGCAATTCCGGTTGAAAAATTATCATTATGCGGATATTGCATCTTATAAAAAATTTTGATTACGGTGGCGCTGAGAATCATGTCCGTGAGTTGGCAAATTCACAGGAGGAAGTTGGGCATAATGTATTTATTATTGCGGGAAAAGGGAGACAGGAATCCTGGGTAAATAAAGGAGTACGTTTTATATCTCTCCCCCTAAAGGACTCTCTGATCCCTGTCCTGATTCCTGTAATCTGTTATTTATCTTTAAAGAATAGGATCGAGGTAATTCACGCTCATCAAAGGCTTCCGATTTTTATAGCATGCATAATAGGGAAAATTACAGGTATTCCGGTTGTTGTAACTATACATGGAAGAACCAGATATGACCTTCGATCATGGATTTCAAGAAAGTGCTCTACAAAGATAATTTTTGTCAGTCAGTATGTACTTCAAGTATCAGCAAGATATGAGGAGATAAAGCATAAATCGGTAATTATACCAAACTGGGTTACAATTTCTAATTATCAATCAGGGAAGGACCCTTATTCAATAAGTTATATAAGCAGAATTGATAAGAACCATTCAAATCTTATCCTTTTAATGATTCAGAAAGTAATACTTCCCCTTCTTTCAGAATTTCCGGATATTACAATTAAAATAATAGGGGATGGTGACTTTTTACCGGAGATACGAGAAGAGGCTAAGAGATTAAATACCAGGGTAAAAAGGGAAGCATGTATCGTTTATGGCTTTGCTCCGGATGTAAAAAGGATTATTCACCGATCAGAGTTGATATTAGGAGTTGGACGTGTTGCTCTTGAGGCTTTGGCATGTGGGGTTCCGGTTTTATCAATAAATCAAAAACGTATGGGTACAATTATTTCAACCGATAATTATCCGTTTTACAGGGATAATAACTTTGTTGCGGTTGGAAACCCTGCACCTGATGAAAATAGTCTGACCGACCAGATAAATAAATTTTTCACAGATTTAAAATACTGGCAAAAAGAAGCTTCAATTTTGAAAGGGTATATCAATGAGGACTTTAATCCGCGTAATATGTCTGATTCAATAGAGTCGCTTTATGATGAAACCATTAAATCGAGAAGAAATATTATGCTGCCAGTGTTTGCATGGATTAAGCTTCTATGAGCATGCGATGACAATAAAGTATTAATTCCATTGGTTCAATCACACCGCAAACTGTAATTCTGTCAATGTCTTGTATAAGCCGTTCTTATTTTCAAGGAGTTCATTATGAGTGCCCTGTTCAATTATTGTTCCGTTCTCAAGAACTATGATTTTGTCAGCGTTACGTATCGTAGCAAGACGATGTGCAATCACCAGTGACGTACGTCCTTTCATCAGCTTATCAAGGGCTTCCTGAACCAGCCTCTCAGATTCAGAATCGAGAGACGAAGTTGCTTCATCAAGGATCAGTATTTTTGGATTCTTAAGAACTGCACGGGCAATTGCAATTCGTTGTCGCTGCCCGCCTGAAAGCTGTATTCCACGCTCACCAACTATGGTATCAAGCTTTTCAGGGAACGACTGGATGAAATTCCATGCATTCGCCTGGCGGGCCGCATCAATGATCTCATCTTCTGACGACCCGGGTTTCCCATAGGCAATATTCTCCCTGATTGAACCCCCGAAAAGGAACACATCCTGCGGAACAATGGCCATCTGTGCTCGCAGTGAAGTAATGGGGAAGCTCCGGCTGTCGCGGCCATCAAAAAGAATTTCACCGCTGGAAGGTTCATAAAATTTCAGTAAAAGTGAAACAATGGTAGATTTTCCAGCCCCGCTCGGCCCTACAAGAGCTACCTGCTGTCCTGGTTCCACATTAAAGCTTACATTTCGCAGCACAATATTTTCCTTCCTCGACGGGTATTCGAAAGCCACCCCATCAATAGAAATTTGTCCGGCAAGGGTGTTGGCAGGATCGTGTATATATTCTTCATCCAGTTTTTCTGCCGGCTCATCAAGAAGGAGCAGCAATTTCTCAGCAGCCCCGATGGCTTTTTGCAGGCGGGTATATACTCCAGCCATACCTGCAATATTACCTGCGATAAATCCGGAATAGATTACAAAAGTGAATAACTGCCCTGCTGCCATTTGTCCCGATGCTATAAGTGTAGCTCCCCTCCATATCACAGCTCCCATCGCGATAAAGAATGCCAGCACTATAAAGGACATTGCGGCCTGGTATTTTCCGCCTTTTATGCCTGCTTTTGCTACTTCGTTGGTTTTTTTACGATATCTGTTTATTTCAAATAACTCGTTTGTAAAGGCTTTCACATTCTGTATTCCCTGCAGGGTTTCTTCCACGATTGTGTTTGATTCCGCAACGTGTCCCTGGGCCTTTTTTGAATATCTCCTTATTGCTCTCCCTGAGAAGAAAGCAAAAAGTGCCACGGCAGGAAGGATTGTCAGCATGAACAATGTAAGTTTGAAGGAACTTATCGTCATCAGGGTTATTCCTCCTATTATTAAGATGAGCTGCGATAACAGGTCGGCAAGAGTTGAGGTAAGGGAATCCTGCAGCAGAGAAATGTCTGACGAAATACGGCTGTTCAGCTCACCTACCCTCTGAACGGCAAAAAAACTCATTGGCAGCTTTATCAAATGATTGTACAGATGTTGCCGGATAGAGGCCAGTGTCTTTTCTGTAACTTCAACAAAGAGGCGAATACGGGAATAAGAAAAAATGGCCTGAACAAGTATAATAGCAAGAAGGATAAGTCCTGTCTGAGTGATTTCGCTTATCATCTTTCCTTTGTTTCCCAGGTCAACCATGTTTCCCAGGAACTTCGGAAACATCAGGCTGGCTCCGCTTGAAATAAGGAGAAACAACATTCCCAGTACGAATTTCCAACGATACGGTTTAATGAATCGATATAATTTCAGCAGTTCTTTCAGACCGTTCCCTGCTTTTTTACCTTTCTTCTTTTCAGCTAAAATATCTTCCGGTTCCATAAAAATGTTATTCAGAGATTATATAATAATGATTAAATGATTTTGTTAAAGACACATTTTGTGCTTATTTGTTACCATATTCCTCAGATATTGCTTTAATTTCAGCTGATGTTTTAGCCAGGATATTCCTGATAGCGGTAATTTTTAAGGTGTCTTTGCTCATAGCAATTTTCCCGATAATATGTCGTATTTCAGATGTATAAATCATGATAGACCTGACATCCTGAATATATTCCTTATTGGAGGAACCCCAAAGGTTCCGGAAGCGTTCCTTTATTTTATCAGTGGTATCTTTCTCCTGCTTAAGGAAATTTTTTCCCTCCTCGGTAATAGTGTAGATATTCTTTCCATCTTTATGACAAGATGTTACGTAATTCTCATTTTTCAAGAATTGCAGTATCGGATAAATGCTTCCTGCACTCGGAGAATATAACCCATGAAAACGATCTTCCAGAACTGATGTTATATCATACCCATGTGACGGGCAATCCTTTACTATATCAAGAATTACATATTTTAAATCACCCTTCTTAAAGAGACGTGATTTTCTCATATTCTCATGAAAGTTATCGCCAAACATATTTTTGATTCTTTTTATTACCGATAATTTTATTCCGTAAATATATAACAATATATCGTAATATATTACAATAGTAATGAAGTATTTTCAATAAACAAACTGCATTTTCCTTAATGAATGAGATCAAATGCCTGAAAATGAACATAAATATGTGACTATTGTTTATTTAAATATTTTTCAGAATAGTCATTTACTAAAACAAAATTTTATGAAAAAGATTTCTACTCTCACAATTATTGCAGTATTCATTACATTATATTCTAATGGATTATCTGCGCAAACTACGCAAGCCGGACTCAACCAGGTTGAGCTAATGAAACAATTTATTGGTACCTGGAGAAATGTAACTAATAAAGACACAGTTTATACCGCAGAATTTAAACCTTATGGAAACGGTGGATTGGAATTCACTCTCAGGAGTGTTACTCAGGGAAAGGTTTGGCTTGAAATGAAACAGCTCTGGGGATATGACAAAAAGAGTGATAAAATCGTTGTTGCCGGACTTATGAAAGATGATCCAAACCTTATGCTTCAGGCAACATGGTTCACTGCGAAAAACAAATGCGAACAGGTTCCGTCAGAGTTTGCTTCCAATCCTGAACAAGCAGGTTTTATAGTGAAATTTGAGATCAAATCACCCGATTTGATTCTTCGGAATGAAATAGTGAATAACAAATCACTTGGAGTGGAAACATATAGCCGTGTAAAAGAGTAGTTGAACTTAAAATCTTATTTTTACTCCTACTCCGTTT
>Ga0265316_10005049_pt1 | contig 12951 bp, 8 predicted proteins | sample 4522metaG_FD_202092 | JGI IMG/M metagenome (GOLD analysis project Ga0265316, IMG submission 202092) | Rhizosphere microbial communities from Carex aquatilis grown in University of Washington, Seatle, WA, United States - 4-5-22 metaG | ecosystem: Host-associated > Plants > Roots > Rhizosphere >... | reverse complement strand
CATGGCTAGTGTAAGCTATTTAGACCAAGAAGGCATCTTACATAACAGTGATTACACTCATTTTACTGCCCGTATCAACTCGGTCCATAAATTAAGCAAAATTATTACTGTAGGGGAAAACGTTCAATTCGATAATCCTAATAATAATGGATACCAAGCTTCTTATACTTATAACGGACAAGGGGAAGCTATTTTTAATAATGCATTTAATTCACCAATTCCCGGAATTCTTACGATGTACCCATTTTTACCTGCTTATGATAACCAGGGCAATTGGTCAAAATCTCCTTCAGGTTTCACTACATATAATCCAAAAGTTAATGAAGATGTGATGAATCAGCAAGAGCACGGATACAATACTGGCGGCAATGCTTATGTTGACTTGAATTTATTTAAAGGATTCACTTTTACTTCTAAAGGAAGCGGTTATATGAACTTTACTGTACTGGATGGTTTTAATGAGGTATATAATTATTCCCAGTCCCAAGAAAATCCGAAAGACAACAATGCTACTAAAGAATACAAACAAACTTTTGGCTGGCAATGGCAAAACTATGCTAACTATACGACCAAGATAATGACCGATCATACAATAGGATTGTTAGCTGGTATAGACGCTTCTTATAGCAAAGATGTAAATATGCAAGGCACACGTTATGATCTGTTAAATGAAACTTCTCAAATGCGCTATTTTAATGCAAGCACCAATGACAGTCTTGCATCACAAATAGTTACAGGTGGAGCTAGTGAAAGAAGCCAGTATGCATATTTTGGCAGGTTTAGTTATGACTATAAAGACAAGTATCTCATAACTGCTAATTTAAGACAGGATTGGTCATCAAAATTTGGGCCTGGCTTTCGCTCAGGTAATTTCCCGTCTTTTTCTTTAGGTTGGAAATTCTCTGATGAAGACTTTGTTAAAAATAGTTTGTCTTTCTTAAGTTTTGGTAAAATCCGTTATGGTTGGGGTAAAACAGGCGCGAATTCTCCAGATGATTATTCTTATTTTTCAAGCGTTAATGCAAGTTTAGCTGTTTTTAAAGCCAGTCTTGACCATTCCAATACACCTTATTATGGTGCAGCACCGGTTATTATTGCTAATAAGCAAATACATTGGGAAGCAATGGTTTCTAATAACCTTGGAATGGACCTTGCTTTTATGCATGATCAATTAAGTGTCAGCATCGATTATTTCAACCGTTACAATGATGGGATGATCATTCATGTTTCTGAACCTTCATTTGCAGGCATATATCAAAATCCCAATTACACTTATCAGGAAGGTGGTGATTCACGGCCATTGGTAAATGCTGGAAAAATTAGTAATAAAGGTATTGAAGTTACAATCGGATATAAACTGAAGATGGGGGATTTAAAATCATCTTTCGACTTTAATTTCTCATATACAAAAAACAAAGTTGAAAATTTACAAGGGGATTCATTAGCTGATGGAAATGTTGGTGTGAATCTGTCTAACGTTACTTTAACAAAAGTTGGTTCTCCAATTTCACAATTTTATGGATTTAAAACGGATGGGATTTTTCGCGAGTCCGATTTGGGATATTTGAAAGGTAAACAAGTGATCCTGAAGAACAACTTTACTATAAAATCCACTGGCGATACCACTTTAATCCAGCCAAATGCACGTCCTGGTGATATAAGGTTTCTTGACCTCAATCATAATGGAAGAATAGAGGATGGCGATAAGACATTTATCGGAAGTCCTTTACCTGATTTCGTTTATGGGTTCTCTATTAATTTAGAATATAAAGGATTCGATTTTCTGGCATTTTTTCAGGGAACTTTTGGCAATAAAATTTTTAACGGTTCAAAACTTGCTTTAATGAACCAGGATATAGGTAGTAATCGTCTTGCCGTTGTATATAACCAATATCGTTCTCCATTGTATAATTCAAGTGGAGTATTAATAGATCCAGGTAACACCAATACTGACCTTTTCAGACTTGATCCAAAAGGGACCAACCAAAACCTGACACGTGTTTCAGATTTTTATGTTGAAGATGGTTCGTATTTGCGTTTGAAAAATATACAATTAGGTTATACAATTCCACAATCTTTAACCCAGAAAGTTGGGATAGACAATTTACGCGTATACATAGGTGCCAAAAACCTGTTAACTTTTACAAAATATACAGGTTTCGATCCTGAAGTTGGGCCAACAAGTAGTTTGGTTTACGGTTTAGATGCAGGAGGAAACTATCCCCAGGCCAAAATGTTTCTATTTGGGGTAAATTTAAAATTCTAAGCTGTAATTTAAATGGTAGATTAATTGATAATAAAATTAAAAAATAAAAATATGAAGATAAAAATTATAAAATATATAAGTGCCTTTATACTGGGCCTGCTCTTGTTCAGTTGCGATAAGAGTTTTGTTGATTTTCAGCCTCTCGCTCAACCAAGTGAAATAACTTTTTATTCTACAATGACATGCGTTGATCCAGCCATTACTGTTTGTTATGCTAATTTTAGTGAAGATAAATTGTGGGATCTTACCATTACGATGACGCTGGGTAGTATCTCATCGGATGAAGCAGATGCTGGTGGCGGTGGCAGAGATGATGTTCCGGAGTATCAACACGTCGATCAATTTACGTTTTCCCCAAGTGAAGCCAATGTATTTCAGTGGCCCTGGGGTTATTTGTATAAAACTATTAATTTTTGCAATATTGCTATTGCCAAGCTACCGTTGATTAATAAAAGTACCGATTCTACTTTTGATCCTGTAATTATCCATAAACGATTAGGTGAAGCTCACTTCCTGCGTGCTTTAAACTATTTTACACTTAACCAGATTTATGGTGGCGTGCCTGTAACTGATCATGTGCCTTTAGTAAGTGAATATACAAAAGGTCGTGACGATATTTCTAAATCGTATGATTTAATAAAGGCCGATTGTCATTATGCCATAGATGCTTTGCCTGAAAAAGGTGGTTGGGGTCAGGATGTAGGTCGCGCAACAAAAGGTGCAGCTCAGGCTTTACTGGCAAAAGTTTTTCTTTATGAATCTTCTTATGCAAAATATTATCCAGGCGATGACAGATTTAAAGGAATGAGCCAACACTGGGATTCTGCGTTATATTATGCACAGCAGGTAATTAATTCAGGCAAATATCAGCTTGTTGGAAGTAACGGTGAAAGGTTTAAGACTTATTTCCCTGATTCTGTTGGTGGATACAGGTATATTTTTATGGCTGCCGCTGATAATTCGCCTGAAGGAGTTTTCGAGATTCAGAATGTCGCAGATGGTCTTGGATGGTACAGTTCAAGGGGTGAAAGTTGTTCCAAATGGCAAGCTCCGCGTAATATAGGAGGTTCTGGAACAACAGATGGTGTTGGTTTTGGATGGGGCTGGGAAATGCCTACTCGTTTTTTAGTAAGTGCCTATGAACCAGGCGATCCGAGATATAAAGCTACTGTACTTTTAAGAGCGGATTCAGTACAAACTAAAACCGGTTGGAGCCATCCTAATTTTAATGCGATATATGCAAATACCGGGGATTCAATGTATTCAAAAAAATATGAAGCTGGCTCTGCTGAATATTGGGCAAAAACGGGGGACTACAATTCAGGACCAGTAGATATAAAATTGATCCGTTATGCAGATGTTGTACTTTGGGCAGCTGAAGCAAGTTTTGAATTGGGGAACAACGATGCTAGTACCGGTTCACTGTATTATATAAACCTGGTACGTACACGAGCAAGAATGAGCGGTAATACTGGTGCTCCTGCAAATTTAGTTGCTATTACTCATGATGATATTGTTCATGAAAGGTTGGTTGAATTAGCTTGTGAAGGACACAGGTTTTTTGATTTGGTTAGATGGAACCTTGCAAATAAGTACCTGAATACAACACTTATGGATGGTACCCCTGTGACTTTTATTCCAATTAAAAATGATTTTTTTCCAATTCCTGAAAGAGAAATTGGCTTAAGCGGGAACAATCTTAAACAATATCCAGGTTGGTAGTGTAGTATTAATTAAAATGCTTTCTATTAAAGAATTTACTTTTAATAGAAAGCATTTTTCTTTTCTTTTAACAATTCAAAGATACTTCATAGTATTTTTCAAGAAAAAATCTTTTTCAAATTTCGTTTTTTCATCTGCTTTTACTTTCTTAGTTGAAATATTTGTCTGCAAATCAGGTAAGAAACATTAGTTTCTCCTGCTTGATAACATGATTGTCATTCCTAAATAAGACAATTATCCCGCAAAGAAAAGGTCATAATTGCGGCAATGAATTCAAAAGTCAGGATCATTTCCATAGTAATACAGGTTCTGGAATTATTAAAAATACATGAGTATCCTCAATGATTATTAAAAATATATTAAACCCAAATTACGCAATAGAAGCGAATGAAATGAGCGAACTACTTGCGTAAGTTGGGTTAACCCCGATTTAGAAATTGTTTCAATCTTATATTTTTAGATTGATTTACAATTTCTTAATCGATTGCAAATTTCTAATGAGCAATTTGGGTTGAAACAGTCATCCCGAGCGGAGTCGAGGGATAAATCATGCTTCGACTCCGCTCAGCATGACAGGGGCGGCATTCATCAATTTAGTAGCTAACTGAACGGACACACATATTAAAATAATACTGATGGTATTTAAGTAATACAATTAAATAAATCGTAATTACTGGGTTGCTTATAAGAGAATGCTGTTTTTCCTGTCGCGATACTTAAGCATCGCGACTTTTGTACTTAAACTGGCAATTTCTTATTTTAATAATAACTTCTCTGAGCAAAATGAATTATTGCCAACGATTCTCAAAATGTATACTCCGGGTATTAAACCTGAATGAATGGACATTTCATTTCCTGATAAAGTATTATTATATACTTGTTCACCAATAAGGTTAAAAATATTGATTTTATAGCCAACATAAGAATCAGGCACCCTAAGATTAAATGTGCCGGAAATTACAGGATTTGGAAAAATCTTTACTTCAGAATTAAGTGAAGAACTTATTACGTCAACATTTGATTTTACGGTTATTGCATATTGCAAAGAAGTACTTGCTCCACATGAATTTGTGTAAGTAATTATTGCCGAAGTACAAGTTCCATCAGGATAAATTGTCTGTCTGCTATTTGTACCTGAAATGCCGCAACCGTTCCATTTCCATAAATTATTGTTACCGGCTTGCGGGGCCAAAATGACTGAATCGCCCAAGATACAGGTTATTTTATTCGAATCTTTCATTATGCCATCGTTGACCTTGAAATAGGGAATAATAGGAGTTTGTGCGCATCCAGTGGCCTTTGTACTCACAAAAGTGGTAATACTGCTGGAATCTAAAGTTGAAGTAAATGAACTATCCGTTAAATCTATAGTTCCTTCATAGGCTATACTTTTTACAGCTGAAGTTGTGTACTTCATTACACGGATAACAGAATCATTCTTAAAAGTGAATGTCTGGTTCTTTGATGTTTTACTTAAATTAAGCACTACCATAACATCATCAGCACCTTTGTATGCAGTAACATACACTCCAATTTGGGGATGATAAGTTGCATCAACCCTGTAATAGCCGGGACGGATAAATTTTGAAAATTGTGCTATTGCATAACCTTTCTTTTTAATGGCTCCACTTGCATTAATGAGATTGCAACCTGGTTGAATCAGATACCACCAAATATACGCACTCATATTATTATAAAAGCAGTCAGTAATTTCTTTTGCTATTTCTGTGCAAGTACCAATGTCGTCATTATTATAATAATGCTCTGTCATCCATACTCTTTTCCCTTTGTTAATTGCATTTGCATAATTAAATGGAATGGGACCGTATAAATGACCTCCAATAAATGATATGTTAGAAGCTGCAGTTGTATCATTTAAAGTTGAGTCTGACAATTGTGTGCCAAAATCAGACGCTTCCGGCATTAGTACTGGTTTGCCTATTGCTGGTGCATTGTTCTTGCAAAAATTTAATAGCTGGGTAGCATTCCATTTGCATGATTCATAAGTTACATTAATATTTGGTTCGTTCTGAATCGAAATGACATCTACATTTCCCATAGTATCACAGAAACGTTTTAAATAAGATGCATAGTCAGCATAAGATGAAGTTTTAAGTTCGCCGGCAATTATACTGCTATTGGTCTTCATTGAAGCCGGAGGTGTCCAGGGTGAAGCTAATATCAATGCCCCGCGTGTTTTAGCCTTTTGAGCGTTTACTTTTTCATCTGCCCATGACAAAGCCGGATCTATACGCACACGCAGTATGCTAAGTCCAAGTTGACTATTGTTGTCATTACCAAATGCCACATTTGCCTCGGTTTCACTAATTCGTCCTGACCAGGCAGTACATGCACCAAAACCATCTATATATTGCTTTGTTTTGGCTGCGTCAATAGTAACAACCTGACTTTTTGATACAACAGACGTAACAAGCATAACTCCAATAAGAACAGCACTTTTATTCATATTTCTATTGTTTAGTTGACTTAATAATCATTATTTATATTTCAATTTCGTTTAGTTAAGAAAATTTAATTGGTAAAAGCTTCGACTCCGCTCATGCTTCGACTCCGCTCAGCATGACCTGACTGACTGCTAATTCATATTGAGCGTAGTAAAAGTGTTTCTTGAACTTAACTAAACAACATTATTTATATTTGTACAATCCTATTTATACGATTTAAAGGTATAATTTGTTCTGCAAATTGACCAACCTTGCTTTGGATATAAAAGTTAGAAAAATAATTAAAAAATTAATTAGCAATTAAATTGAAAATATGATTTTAATTATTTCTTTATAAAACTCGAATATCTGCTATTTCCTGAATTATCAATGATTTTAACAATATAAAAACCTTGAGGTAGCGACGAGACTGAAATTACTACGGATTTTATTTTGCTTTGAATAATTTGTCCTGCATTATTGATAAAATAAACATCTTTAGGTAAATCTATTCCCAGTAAATTAATTATGTCTTTTGCAGGATTGGGATAAACTAAGAATTGATCAGGTTTTTTCAAAGCTATAACTTCATCATTTGGCAAAGAACCATTAGAATAGTTTTCAACTGAATCAGCAAAAGCTCCAAGCGTGGCACTAGGCAAATCGGTCGAATTTGAATAACTCAATTTACTTCCAACATGGCTGGCAAAAACTTTATCTCCTGGTTTAATTAAATTTGTTAGTTTCAATACAATTATCTTATTCGAACTTTTTGATACAGTTACGGATGTTACTGGGTCAACAACGCCATTCACGGTTACACTAAATGAGTTGCTATTAAACACTGCCGGAACAGCACTCATTGCAAAACCAGTATTTACAAGAACCGAATCGCCGGTATTAAACACTTGTAAACTCGCAACATTCGATTGAATAAACAAAATGTCATCAAAATAATACTTACCTACTATAAATTTTTGAAAGACGACCCTCAAACTATCCTGATTTGTTGCCAGTCCATTGTTACCACACATGATAATGTATTTTGTCCATTTTGGAGTAAGAGTTACCTGAATTGATGATAATGTGTTATAATTATAGTCACCAATCATTGCAAAAACGCTCGATTTTGTAGGACTTTCCGCCCAAAAGCTGGCCCTGTAAAATTGCCCGTGAGGTGCTTTAATATTCTCATTGCCCAATTGAATATCCCAATAAGTATTAGATATCACGCTCACATTCACGTAAGCTGCTTTACTTCCTGAATGTGTTACAGTATCTATAATTTTGCAAAAACCTTTCCCGGAACCTGCATCGAAAAGCCAACCCACCGTATCAACAGGGGGTACCAACGTCATAGTGTCCATTGATTCAAATCCGCCATTAAAATTTAAAGTATCCTGGCCCTTTGCAATTGTTGCCAGAAAGAATGTATAAATAAGACCTATGGTAACTATTTTTTTCATATCCTTATAAATTTAAACTTATTGTTTTATTGTAAATTTAATAAATTAATTTATCCTAAAATTATAGTTTTTTTAGATGTAAAGACTATTAAATCTGCGCTATTTTATGAAAATCAACTCTATCAAAACAAAGTCAATATTAATTACAAAACTTAATGTAAAGATGCTATAATCTTTAATCAAACGAAATGAGTTACGATTTATTAAATAGTCTTAATAAACTGCAATAATTCCGAACAATCATCATTTTCTATTGTTTTCACCTTTATTAATAATGCAACAATTATATATAATTATAATGCGGGTAGTGATTTTAGTAATATTATTATTTTTTACATTGCAAATTGACATTGCCAAATTGCCTGAACTGAATAAGATTCAAGTGATGAAATTTGATCAGTTCAGACCTTATTTATCCAGGCAAAACGATACTATGTATTTAATAAATTTCTGGGCCAGCTGGTGCGCTCCCTGCCGTGAGGAATTACCTGCAATACAAAATGCAGAAAAAAATTTCAGCAAATATAAATTTAAAATATTGCTGGTTAGTCTTGATTTTCCGAATCAGCTTAAAACACACCTTTTACCATTTATCAAATCTAACCAGATAAAATCGGAGGTAATATTACTAGATGATCATGATCAAAATCGGTGGATTGATATTGTTGATCCCGGTTGGTCCGGTGAGATACCTTTTACTGTTATTTATGGTAAAGACTTCAGGGAATTCTATTCCCATTCTTTTCGTTCTGAAGAACTTGATTCTATTCTAAAACTTAAACTAAAATTATTATGAAACACCCATGTTTGCGAAAATCACAATTACGCATGAATATTAATGTGGGTGTTCCATATGACATTAATTAACAAAATATATTCATATGAAACGACAATTAATATCTTTAGTTAGCTTATATCTATTTTCCGTACCCCAGGTATTTTCTCAGGGATATAATGTTGGAGACCAGGTATTGGATTTCAAACTTAAAAATATAGACGGAAAATATGTATCATTAAGTGATTACTCCAGTGCAAAGGGTGTAGTAGTGGTATTTACCTGCAACCATTGTCCGTATGCACAAGCATACCAAGACAGAATTATAGAGATTGATAAAAAATACAAATTAAAAGGCTTTCCGGTAATTGCAATCAATCCTAATGATCCGCAAATAGTTCCGGAAGATTCATACGATAACATGATAAGCAGGGCAAAGGAAAAAGGATACACTTTCCCTTATTTAATTGACGAAACACAGGCAGTTTATAAAATGTATGGGGCAAAGCATACACCTCATGTATATTTATTGCAGAAAGAAGGCAAAAATTTTGTTGTAAAGTATATTGGAGCTATTGATGACAATTATGAGGATGCCACAAAAGTAACACATCCTTATCTTGCAGATGCCCTGGATGCACTTTTAGCTGGCCGGGCACCGGACCCTTCATCTACCAAAGCTATAGGATGCTCTATTAAAGATAAACATAATGAAAAGTAATCTTTTAGAAATAAAAATATAAGTTTTAAGAAACAAACCGTCAGATGGGTTGTTTTGATATATAAAATATTTCATAGCATAATTAATTCAGAGTCCGCCGTGTCAAAACTTTAGAATGGTTTATAGGTTTCCCATTCATAATTGGTTTCGGACAAACACCATGGCGGATTCTTTTTCCTGAAGTTTTTTATCCGGCCCAACCATCTCTGTCAAGACTTCGATACTGAATAGCTTCGGCTAAGTGGTTAGTTCTTATATTTTCTGACTTTTCGAGATCAGCTATTGTTCTTGATAATTTTAAAATCCTGTCGTATGCCCTGGCAGACAATCCCAGTTTTTCCATAGCATTTTTAATTAACGACTGGCAGGCTGAATCCAGTTCGCAATATTTACGCAAAAGTTTAGAAGACATTTGTGCATTGCTGTGGATGTTCTTCTGATCTTTGAATCGCTCACCCTGGATTTTACGGGCTTCAGCAACTCTGACCCGAATTACATTGCTTGACTCGGATAAACGATCCTCAGACAATTTATCAAAGGGAACAGGTACTACTTCAAGATGAATATCAATTCTATCGAGCAGTGGACCAGAAATTCGATTCAGATACTTTTGTACAATGCCAGGTGAGCATACACATTCTTTTTCCGGGTGATTATAGAAGCCGCACGGACAAGGGTTCATAGACGCTACCAGCATAAAGCTTGCAGGGTATTCCACACTGAATTTTGCACGTGAAACAGTAACAATCCTGTCCTCAAGAGGTTGCCGCATAACTTCTAAAACTGTTCTTTTAAATTCAGGTAATTCGTCCAAAAAAAGCACACCGTTATGTGCCATCGATATTTCACCGGGTTGCGGAAATGTACCTCCTCCAACCAATGCAACATCAGATATGGTATGGTGCGGGCTACGGTATGGTCTGGTTGTCATTAACGATGAATTCTTGGCCATCTTGCCCGCGACAGAATGAATCTTGGTAGTTTCCAATGCCTCTTGCAATGACAATGGCGGCAATATAGTTGGAATTCGTTTTGCAAGCATTGTTTTTCCCGCTCCGGGAGGGCCAATCATAATAATGTTATGGCCGCCTGCTGCTGCAACTTCCAAAGCTCTTTTAACATTTTCCTGACCTTTTACATCCGAAAAATCAACATCGTAATTCGAAACGTTAGCGTAAAATTCATCTTCTGTATTTACAATTGTCGGTTCCATTGTAATTGCACCTGTCAGAAAATCAATTACCTGTTTCAGATTTTCAACCCCGTAAACATCAAGTCCGCTTACTACAGCTGCCTCTCTTGCATTTTGCTTTGGCAGAATAAATCCTTTAAAGCCTTCTTCACTTGCTTTTATAGCAATTGGAAGTACGCCCCTGATAGGTTGCAATCCGCTATCAAGACTAAGCTCGCCCATCATCAGGTATTTGTCAAGCTTATCCGAAACAATTTGTTCAGATGAGGCCAAAATACCGATTGCAATTGGTAAGTCGTAAGCTGAGCCTTCCTTTCGGATATCGGCAGGCGCCATGTTGATTACTACCTTACGACCCGGCATTTTATAACCATTTGCACGCAAGGCGGAATCTATCCGTTGCTGACTTTCTTTTACTGCACTATCAGGCAGTCCCACTATAAAGAAATTAATACCTTGCGAAACGTCTACTTCAATAGTAATAGTAGTAGCTTTAATGCCATGCACGGCACTTCCGAAGGTTTTTACAAGTATGGGCATTGGTATTTATAAATTAGTCAACAGTTCACGGTTAACAATTAACAAATATGAGAAAAATAATATAATATACAATGAAGATAGAAAAATGTTAGAGTGATAGATATAAAGTTTTAATTTTTTCTTTGCAAATAGTGTGAGTCAGCATAACAGTTATATAGGATATAAAAAACAAGAAGACGTTATGAATTTATATTTGAATTGGGTACATTTGATTATACTAAACTTAGAGTTATTAAAAGTAAGGAAGATCAGACCAAGAAGTTAATTAATTTTATAAGATTTGATCCGGATCCACCTAAACCACCACCTCCTCCTGGAGGCAATACACATGGAACTGGCCCAGGCAAACCTAGAAAATGAAAATATCAGACTATAGAACAAAATATGAAAGTTACACTTCAAAATTAAGTGAACTTAATAGACAAATTGCATTTGCTGGAATTGCAATAATTTGGATATTTAAGAAAACTGAAGGTCAACCATCTTTACTTAATTCTGAATTAATTCTACCTGCCTTTCTACTTGCAGGTTCATTGGCATTTGATTTGTTGCAATATATTTATCAATCAATATTTTGGTGTTTATTCTATCGATACCACGAAAAAAGAAATCATAAGGAAGCATTAGGTAAAACTGCATACAACTATCCTTCATGGACATTTTTTTGGTTAAAAGTAATATTAGTTATTATTTCATATTATTTTATATTTCATTTTCTATATATTACCTTAGTTAAGAATTGTATATAAGTTGAATCTTTTAGGAATAATTATTTAGTAAAACGGGATACAGAAGTGACTGTCTTGTCCTAAATTATGAATACATTCTATAAAATATTCTAATAAAGAAACCTTATTTTAATTTTTTAACCTTAGTAGAAAAAATATTCAATATTTCTTCTACCTTATTACCTTATTTATCAAGCAATAGAATCATAAATAAGGTAATAAGGTTCTTTCAGTGAGTATCGGCATTTCTACTAAGGTTTTTAAGAAAAAATAAGGTTGTTCTTGCAAAATTCAATCCTTGTATCGTCCTAAAAAATGTTTTCAGGTTAATAATTAAATCCAGCTATAAATTTATTTTTTTTAATTTTTTGTGTACCGGAAATTACTAAATTTAAACATCCAAATTATATATAGAAATTCACAAAACTAAATTATTATGAAAGCTAAAAAATCAATTCTGTGTTTGTTTTGTCTGACGCTAACGGTAACACTTTTTGCTCAGGAACAAGATCGAAAAAATATATTCGGTTTCGGGGTTGGTATTAGTCCCGCCAAACAAGCATGGATTGGAAATCCTGCAAACTTCTGGGCTGATTTAAATTCAGGCACTATATTTCATATTTTTTATCAGCGGCAAGTGCTGGAAGCGGTTAGGTTGGGCAGCTATTTCGAATATGAAAGTACCGGGTTTACATCATCGAATGACAAAGTCTCCAGGTATAATGTAGGCGTAAATTGGATAGCTCAATATCCAAAAACTGACTTGCATTTGCAATTGGGAGGTTATTTTGGCTATGGAACCCTTGCAGCTGAAAATTGGGACCAAAGTGTGAGTGGAATTGATTATGGAATAATTATAGGTCCGGCGTATGAAAAAAATCATTTTGGTGTGGCTGTACATCTCCAAACCGGCTTTGGTTATTACTTGTCATCCGGAGCTCCCGATGAAGTTGATTTTTCGATACCCCGATTTGTTTTGAAAGTCTATTATAAACTTTAATGGTAATGGTGCCAAAAATGGTTGGTGTTTTTATCAAAATATTTTCTTATAATGGAACCGTAAATCTGAAGAGGAATTAGGCTCTGCTGAGGAGCAA
>Ga0265316_10005048_pt1 | contig 12951 bp, 10 predicted proteins | sample 4522metaG_FD_202092 | JGI IMG/M metagenome (GOLD analysis project Ga0265316, IMG submission 202092) | Rhizosphere microbial communities from Carex aquatilis grown in University of Washington, Seatle, WA, United States - 4-5-22 metaG | ecosystem: Host-associated > Plants > Roots > Rhizosphere >... | reverse complement strand
AAAGCTGAAGCTACCCTTGCGGCGGTGGTTACGTTCTGTTCGTAAACTCTGACCTGATTGCGGCTCGTTCGGCGATCGCCAATCAAGGCCTCTGAGGTCCCCGGTTCGGTCCCGGGCAGGTGGCTCCATATCAACTCCTAGGTGTACCGTCGTTCCTGCCGAAAACCGTTGTGAAGCGTTGCTGTCCGGCGCGCTTGGCAAGTAGGAACGCTGCCGTTCCGACTACCATTCCCGCGCCCGCCGTCGCCAGCGTCCAGCCCAGTCCCTGCGGCTCCAGCAACGAGAGCATCGTCACAGCAATCAGCAGATAGCCGGTCGTGGCTCCCAGGACCTTAGCCAGTGTCATCAGTACATCCCATCTGGAATCGGCTTCCGGTACTCCATCAGTGCTGCTGAACCGCGTGATTTCCTCGCGCGTGGAAGATCGGTTGAGACTCCACCACATCCCTCCCGCAAGCAATAGAAGCTCGAATGGGCGCATGTGCTGTTGAAGCGGCGTGTATTCGTGGATATCCAGCGAGCCTGGAACGACCGGATACAAAGCATGGGCAACGGCACTGGCCACGCCCTCTGTCAACGAGCCCACTATTAGTGTGTACAAAAGACCCATCACTCCCGACGACAGAAAATCGATGAGGAGAGTGGAACGGAATCTCTCGGACAGCTTGTAGAACGGCTTGGTCAGAGCGCGCACCATCCAGAAACCGAGCATGGTGCCGGCGAACTCAAAGGGTAGATCGATTTCATCGTTCGAATGAGGATTGCTTATATAAGCCGCCTTTTCCGCCCAGGCTGTGATGAAAAACCAGAAGAGTCCGACGTTCATGAGAGTCCGCGCGAACCGCAGAGCATGGTCCAGGTCCGCCGAAGTGTCTAAGGTCGATGCGCGGAGGGTGATTGGAGCCGGATTCCAGACCACCCCGTAGAGTTTGAGGAAAACAAGGGGAAACAGTACGCTGACGATTGCCGGGCCCATGAGGAAATCGTTCCAATGCGAATACTCGATCCGGTACAGAGAATCACCAAGTCCAGAGACGACTTGATTCAATCGGTCGTGAATCCAGGTCCCGGGCCCGAAAAAGTGGACCAGCGTTTTGAAGAGGAACTTGCCTTCGTTTCTGAACTCGGAAAAGAAGCCGATCGTGGCCGTGGCAAGCAGTGAAAGCGAAAGGCGGGTTTGCGGCGGGAGGGGGAAGATCTCTGATGAGAACAGAATTCCGAGAGCCACAGCGGCGCAGGCCATGGCCAGCATTCCAAAACTCCTGGCCCACGGCAGATAAGGCATAGCCGTCTGCAGATCGGCGCGCAGCCAAGCCCAGTAAAGCGCGGTATAGCCTGCCGCGAGAAAAATCGCAAAAGAGAGGCTCAAGAGAGCCATAGTGAACACAACGAGGTGGTTCTTCCAGGGGCTCATTCCTTTGTCGCGCCAAATCGTGTGGGCATGGATGTTCTCCCTGCCGACAAACTGATTCCCGCCACGGGAGGTCATGGTGCCCGACGTGATGGCCGGCGTCGATATGCTATCAGACGATGCTGCCCGATTCAAGGTGCCGCGATGAGAGTGTCACCATGAGAGTTCCGCGATGAGAGCGGCGACAGCTCTGCGTTGTCCGCCGAAGCTAGCCGTCTGGCTATCTCGCACCCTCGGCAATCCGATTTCGGAACCGAGTCTCGGATGGCTTCGTTAACGCGTCGCTGCCGCTGTTGACGAAACACGGCCGTTGCCGGAGTGAATGACCCCGGATCTCGCATTCCGCTCGTATCGTCCGCCATCCGGAAGTTGGCAGAGACGGTAGCGAGCCCCAAGAGCCCCAGCTCGTGGCTCAGACGGCGTTAACTGCTGATATCGGAGGCTTGTTCTCCGGCGCCAGCCCGCGCACTTCTACGGTTCGGCTGTCTCCCGTGAGTGGCCAGTACCTGCGGGAGTGGTTCCCAAACCCTTCGCGACTAGGCAGGAGTTACTTCAATGATGATTTGCACGCTGGACAGCAACGCGCGGGGCGAGGACCCGGTGCGTCCTGCCGCACGGGAACCCGGCGTACCAGCGCTCAGCGTGCCGTCAGCGCCTTCAGCGCCAGGTAAACACCCATAAGGACTGCACCCACTGCCAGGAGCCCCGCCAAAGCCCACGCCAGAGTCTGTGACGCACTGAGTCCCGGCTGAGGGTTGGGAACGGGAGCAGCAGCCTCCGCCGGTTGAGTCGATACGACCGCTGCCCTTGCCGCGGGTTGAGCCGGCACGGCTGACGGTGGCGGCAGCGACGACGGGGGCGTCTGGGTGACGGGCGCCGCCATCGCTGGCTGCGCCGCGGGCTGAACTGGCGGCGGTTCGGTAGCGGCCTCCGTTGCAGCTTTGGGAACGGGCGGCGCTTGAACCGCAGCCGGCGTGACGGGCCCGGGAGGTGGGGCTGGCGCAGGCTTCGGAGTCACTGCGGCTGCCTCTACTGCCACTGCGGCTGCCGTCAGCGGCGGCTGGACGGTTGCCGGCGGCGCCTGCGTCGCCGAATGGAACACCTCTTCGGGCGTCATCCCGACGTTCTCCAGCCTGGCCGCGCGCGGAAGGTAACCGAAAGTCTGACTTGGGGTCAACACTTGCCGCATCTTGGAACTATACTCAAAACCCACCAGCAGGGTCCCCGGACCGACTTCGGCGACGATAGAAGATTGCGGGTCGTCGCGTTCATACAAAGCCACGGGCGCTCCGCCCGACAAGCGGAAGACACGGGATCTCGACTCCGCATTGGCCAGGGCCGTAAGCTCGTCTTCGGCAGGCTTCGTCGGCGCCATCAACTGAGCCACCGACAGATTATCGAGGCCAAACGTCTCTCCCGCCTTCCTCGCTTCTTCGATAACCGAGCGCGGCACGGTCGCCCCAAATTCGAGCAGCCGGGCGATGCGCTCCTCCATCGGAGGGTGCGAAGACAACAGACTGCCGCTGAAGAAGCCCACGTGCACGCTGGCGGGAGAAGGCTCTGCGAAGTACAGATGGGAGACGATGGGACTCGACCCGCCCACCATCGAACCCGCGCCGGCGATCTTGGCCAGCGCCCGCAACAACCCCTCGGGGTAACGGGTCAGCAGCGCCGCATCCGCATCGGCGAGCGCCTCGCGGCCACGCGAGATCGCGGCGCGAATCAACATGGCCAGGAATGGGGTGACGAAGAAGATGTAAATGAAGACCGGAGATCCCACCACCCGCAGCGCCACCCTTTCGATTCCGAGCCCGTACCTCATCGCCGTCAAGCTTCCCGCCAACTCCTGCCGGTCCGGCCGCGCGCCCTTCCATAGCAGGCTTGGCAGCCGAAGAAAAAAGGTGATCGCGAACACGGCGGTACTGAGACGCGTGTCCCGGTTGCCGATGTGAGCCAGTTCGTGCGCCAGTACGCCTTCCAGTTCCCGGCGATCGAGCAGCCTCAGCAGCCCGGTGGTCACGGCGATGGTGGAATGCTCGGGATCCATTCCGGCCGCAAAGGCGTTGGGCGCCATGGAAGGAATCACGTACAGCTTCGGCGGCGGCAATCCCGCGCCTATGGCGAGATTCTCGAGGAGCCGCTTGGCCTCGATCTCGTCCGCGGACTGGCCGGCCGGCCGGGCGCCGCAGAAAGCCAGCGCCTTCAAACCCGGAGACTTCATGAGCCCCCAAGCCACGACTGTCAAAGCCGCGGCCACGAGGAACGCCAAGGCTCCGCTGAGCCAGATACGGGTCTCCTCTTCGCTTCTTTGCCGGTCTTCCTTGCGTTTCACGCCTTCCGGATCGACCAAGCGCTCGGTTTCCGTCCTCAGGCGTCCCCTCTCCTGGGTCAGGCGATCGAATTCCTGCGAGAACTCCGCCCACGATATCTGGCCACTTCGCAGCTCGCTGAACAGCTTCTTTTCAGAGGCAGACAGGCGCTTGTAATCGGGGTTGAGCGCGCGCAGCTTCCCTGGCGGCGTGGCGGCCAGCTTGGTCGTGTACTCCTGCATGCGGACAAACGGGTTCTGGTAGTCGGCCTCCAGCGGCCGGGTGTGGGACGCGAGATATCCCAGTGCCGCGTAAGCTCCCGCACCCATACAGCCCAGGAAGGGAATGATCGACAGGATCGCGACCGTCACCAGGAAGGTCGTCTTAGTGCGGTTCTGTGAGATCCGGTCGTAAACCAGAACGCGCTGTGGAATCGGTGAAGCCACGCTACGCCCCCGCGAAATTGACCTTGACGTCCTGGTTAGCGGCTTCGTCGGCCGAGAAAAAGGCAGCCGGGTCGAAATGAAACCGCCGGGCAAACAGGTTGCCTGGATAGGTCCGGATATTGGTGTTATACGCCAGCACGTTGCCGTTGTAAAACTGCCGCGCGTAGGCGATCTTCTCCTCGGCGTCCCTCAGTTCCTCTCGCAGGTCGTGAAAGCCGGCGGCGGCCTGAAGCTGCGGGTAGTTCTCCGCGACCGCCATGAGGCGTCCCAGTGCCTGCGTGAGCGACTGGTCGGCGATCGCGGAGGCCACTGGGCCCACCGCCTTCGCCAGCGCGCCACGAGCCTCGGCGACCTCAGTGAAGACCGCGTGCTCGTGCTGTGCGTAGCCGCGCACGGTCTCCGTCAGGTTCGGGATCAGGCTGGAACGGCGCTTGAGCTGCACGTCGATGCCGCTCCATGCTTCGCTGGTGCGCAAGCGGGACTGCACCAGACCGTTGTACATCGAGATTCCCCATAGCGCCATCAGCAGCGCCAGGAGCAGGATCAGGGCTACTACCACCAGGACCGCCAGCAGAACCGTCAGGGTCATACGATAAACCTCGCTCGACCGGAAGCAAAACACACCATTCTATCTGGATTACGGCGGGTTGCCAACACAATTCTTTGGCGAGCGCTGGCGGACGAGCTTCCGAGCCGCAGGCTTTCGGGCAGGTTAGGGGTGGGACCGGAGTCCGGCGCGGGCTTACTTCTTCTCCACAATCACCCACAGGTAGAGCTGGCTGCCTTCCACCATCGCGGCCTTGTCCGGCTTCCAGTCGTCCATGTCGAAGCTGTGGGAGACTACTCGCGTGCCCGGTTTCAGCTCGTTCAGCAGCCGCGGCCGCAGCTTCAAGTTCACCGATGGCAGCAGGTACAGCGTGACCACGGTCGCCGGGCGGATGTCGGCGGTGAACAGGTCGCCCTCGATGAACTTCACCTTGTCGGCGACGCCGGCCCGGCGCGCGTTCTCGTTGGCTTCCTGAATCCGCTCCGGGTTGATGTCCACGCCTACTCCGCGGGCCCCGAACTGCTTCGCCGCCGTGATCACGATTCGCCCGTCGCCGCAGCCCAGGTCATAGACGGTATCCGCCTTGGTGACATTGGCGAGCTTGAGCATCTCGACCACCAGGGCCTGCGAAGTTGGAACAAAGGGCACGTCCGGGGTTCGCGGAGCGCTTTGCGCAAAGAGCATCGCCCCGGCGAGGAGCGACAATCCAGCCAGTCGAACGTTCAGGTTCATCGGTCCCCTCCACCAACGCAAAAGACAGTACCACCATAGCCAGACGGCCGGGCGCTGCGCAACCGCTCCCTCACAGTCGTGGTTAGGAAGAACCCAGGGGGCGCAGTGTAGTGTCCCCGTCAGACCATCACCGTGAAAGTCGTGTCGCTGCGCGTGACAGGGCGGTACAGGGTATCGCGCTCCACCGGGTCGCGGCCGGATTCGCGGATCAGGCCCAACAACTCGCCGCGCCGCAGCTCCTGCGCCGTGGTCGCTCCGGCGTCATGGTAGATCTTCTCCTCGACGATGGTGCCGTCGATGTCGTCCGCGCCGAAGCGCTGGGCAACCTGGGCAATCCGCGGCGTCATCATCACCCAGTAGGCCTTCACGTGCGGGATGTTGTCGAGCAACAGGCGTGCCACCGCGATGTTCTTGAGGTCGTCGAAGCCGGTGGTCTTGGGTAAATGTTGCAGCGGGGTGTTGTCGGGGTGAAACGCCAGAGGGATGAAGGTCTGGAAGCCGCCGGTTTCGTCCTGGAGCGCGCGCAGCTTCAGCAGGTGATCCACGCGGTCTTCTTCGTTCTCGATGTGGCCGTAAAGCATGGTGCAGTTCGTCTTGAGACCCAGCCGATGGGCGGTGCGAGCCACCTCGATCCACTCCTCGCCGGCGATCTTGTGGTCGCAGATGATGCGCCGCACGCGGTCGCAGAAGATCTCGGCGCCGCCGCCGGGTAAAGAGTCGACGCCGGCCTCGATCAGGCGCGCGATGACCTCGGCGTAGGGCGCCTTGTTCCGCTTCGCCAGGTAGGCGATCTCCACCATGGTGAGCGCCTTCAGGTGCACGCGGGGAAAGCGCTGTTTGAGGCCGCGGAACATCTCGCAATACCACTCCAGCGTGAGCTCCGGATGCAGCCCGCCGACGATGTGAAACTCGGTGACCGCTTCGGTCGAACCGCGGCCGGCGGTCTCCCAGACCTGTTCGAGCGACATGGTGTACGCGCGCGGGTCCTTGGCCTTCTTGCCAAAGGCGCACAAGCGGCAGCTCGCCACGCACACATCGGTGGGATTGATGTGCCGGTTGACGTTGAAGTAGGTGACGTTGCCGTGCAGCCGCTCGCGCACCAGATTGGCCATGTAACCCACGGCGAGCAGGTCCGCCGTGCGGTAGAGCGCCAGGCCGTCCTCGTAGTTCAGCCGCGTCCCGGCCGCGGCCTTGTCGAGTATCGGTTTCAGACGCTGGTCCTCAATCGCGATTTCCATTTCAAGCCCCAGAGCGAAGGAATAGGATGTCGGCGGCCCAGAATCCGAAGAACAGCACGCTGATGTAGCCGTTCACGGTGAAGAACGCCGCGTTGACGCGCGACAGGTCGTGCGGCGTCACCAGGCTGTGCTCATAGGCCAGCAGCGCGGCCACCGCCGCAACGCCGGCCAGACTGATCGGCCCCAGCCGGAAGGTGTAGACCAGCGCCACCAGGCAGACCAGCATCAGGACGTGGAAGCCGCGCGCGATGGCCAACGCGCCCGCAATGCCGAAACGCCGCGGGTAGCTGAACAGCCCTTCCGACAGATCGAATTCGTAGTCCTGGCAGGCGTAGATGATGTCGAAGCCGGCGGTCCAGAGCATCACCGCCGCGGTGAGCGGCAGGATGCGCCAGTCGAGCGACCCGCGCAAGGCAATCCACGCAGCGGCCGGCGCGATGCCCAGCGCCAGCCCCAACACCAGGTGAGAGAACGTGGTGAACCGTTTCGTAAAGGAGTAGCCCCAAAGCACCGCCAACGCGGCCGGCGCCAGCGCTAAACAGAGCGGGCTCAGCATGCGTGCCGCACCTAGAAACACCATCGTTGCCGCGGCCAGGAAGGCCCAGGCGAAGGATTTCGACAGCGCGCCGGAGGGCAGGTGCCGCGAGCGCGTGCGCGGATTACGTGCGTCCACGTCCGCGTCCAGCAGGCGGTTGAAGGACATCGCCGCCGAGCGCGCGGCCACCATGGCCACCGCGATCCAGGCCAGCTTCGCCGCCAGGCCCGCCACCTGGTACCCGGCGTCGCGAACGGCGAGCAGCGCTCCGACGCCGGCAAACGGAAGCGCAAAAATCGAGTGCTCGAACTTGATCATGTCGAGTGTGAGGACAAAGCGCTTCCAGATGCTGCCCATAGCGGCGAGACACTGCTTCTCGCTATCATTTTAGTCCATGCGCTTCGCCGCCCTGTTGCTTGCCGCCCTGATGCTCGCCGGCTGCGGTCCCAAGCCGGACGCCGTGGAGGACTATGGCACGCGCATGGTCACTCTCCCAGGAGGCCAGCAGGTGCGCGCCGAAGTGCTCATCAACCCGCAGGACCTGGCCCGCGGAATGATGTTCCGCGATTCCCTGGCGCCCGACCGCGGCATGCTCTTCCTACACCGCGAGGCCGGAGAGTATCCGTATTGGATGTACCAGGTCCGCATTCCTCTGGACATCATCTGGATGGATCCGGGGCGCCGCGTCGTGGAGATTGCGGCCAGCGCGCCGCCTTGCCGTACCGAGCCTGGCCAGTGCCCCACCTATGGCGGGCACTACCGCGCTCAGTACGTCCTCGAACTGGCAGGCGGCATGGCGGCGAAATACGGGATCAAGGCCGGCGACACTTTGGAGTTCTGAGCACAGCGCCTTCGGCTTCGCTGGCGGCCGAGAGCTTCTTTTAGAAGCTGGTCTGCGCCCAACCCGCGCGCAAACTGGTCGGCGCGCTGGGGACCATCGACGCGCTGGCGCCGAACTCGCGGGCCAGGACCTTGGCGGACTCCGCCTGGCTCGAGACGATCTGGCGTGCGACCGAACGGATCGATTCGGCTTCGCCGAACCGGGCCTGGCCTTCGCAAACCTCCGCCAGTTTGTGGAGCGACGGCGTCATCTCATCGATCCGCTCGCCGGATGGGGCCGTCGCGATGCCGTACCTCAACAGACGCTCCGCTTCGGGGAATCTCCGTTGCGCCGCGTACATCGTTCCGAGCGAAATGAAGTACTTCGCCAAAGCGGAAGATCCCCGTCCGAGCACCGCGGTCCGGATCTCGATCGACCGCCAGAGCAGAGGCTCGGCCTCGTTGTAACGGCCCGTGGCGTGATAGAACTCGCTGATCTTGTCGAGTGTGACCGCGACGTCCCAGTCGTTCGGCCCGAGAGTCTGTTCCTTGATGGCCAGCGCGCGCCGGTACGCATAGAGCGCCGCCGTCGGCTCGCCCTGCGCCAGGTGCACGTCCCCCAGCCCGTCCAGAGTCCAGGCCACCAGCGTATGCTTGGGCCCAAGCGCGCTCTCCGCGGTCTTGAGCACGGCCTCGTAGAGCTGCCGCGCAGTTTCGTGCTGCCGGGTGGCCTTGTAGACGCCCGCCAGGTTCGACAGCACTTCCAGGACGGAAGGATCCGCTTCGCCGAGGGCCCGCTCCAAAGTCTTGGCGGCTGTCTTCAGGGAGCGCTCCGCCTCCGCATGCCGTCCCTGGTGGCACTGCACCACGCCCAGCCGGTTGAGCGACCGGCCGTAGCGCAGATCGCCGTCGCCGAACGAACGGGCTTCTTCGACCGCCTGGGTCAGATGGCTTGCAGCCAGGTCGTACTGGCCATTCTTGAAGGCAAGCTCCGCATCGCGCGACAGCGCCTCCCAGGCGCTGTCGGGCGAGGCGCCCTCTGCGCGTCCCTGCGCCACCTGCCGCACCCTTCCCATCAGCTTGCGGAAGCCCGTCACCAGGCCGCTCGCCGTCTCCGTCGCCTGGACCTCGATCGGCAGGCCCGCTACCCGCCTGGCGAACGTTCCCATCTGCCTGCTGATCTGCGCCTTCTCGGAGATCAGACGGCTGTCGGCCAAAGCCTCGTGCAGGTCATTCTCGGCATCGACCAGCGTCGCGTAAACATCCAGCCCGGTCAGCCTCTCAATCTCGACCGCGGCGGCGGCCGGACTACGATTGACAACCAGGCGCACCTTCCGGAAACTGCAGCCGTGCCGCAGGCAGTCCGCCACACGCTTGGCCTGCGCGATCGCAAGCCGGTCGGATGTGGTCACGACGTAAATCTCGTCGAAATGCTCCAGCAAAGACGCGGGAAAGGCGTGGATTCCGCGCCCCAGGTCCACCAGGCTCCAGGCGTACCGGGAACGCATGAAGTCGAGCACCGCGCCGAACTGCGCCGCTTCGGGATATTGCTTCGCCGCCAGCGGGGCGGGCGCCGCGAGCACTTCGATCCCCGAGCATTCGGTAACCAGGGCGCCCCAGAAGCTCTCGTCCAGGCGGTTGGCATTCGTCGCCGCATCCAGGACCGTGTACTGGCTGCGACTATTGGTCAGGAACTTCACCATCCCGCAGCTCAGATCGAAATCTGCCAGCCCTGTCGGCTGGCCGCTTTCACGCGCCATGCTGACGGCCGCGTGCAGCGCGACCGTGGTGGCCCCGCATCCGCCCTTGGCCGAGAGGAAGCCGATCACGCGCCCTCTCGCGCGCTGCGGGCCGTTCTGCGCCTTCGGGCGCGCAGCCTGGAACCGCGCGATGACCTGTGCCAAACTGTCCCCGAACGGCGCGTACAGGTAATCGCGAGCGCCCGACCGAACGGCCTCGAGAATCGCCTCTGGGTCGGCGCTCCTGTTGACAACCACGAGCGCGGAAGAAGGTGCCGCTTTGGCCACCGTCCGCAGGAGAGCCTGAATCGAGCTGCGGTCCGCGGGCTGCTCCACCAGCAGGACCTCAGGCTGCAGACTCTGCAAACGGGACAGGAACATTGGTTCGGGCCGCGCCGCCCGCTCGTCGAGGACTACCTGCACAGGCAACTGCCGCAGACACGCCTGGAGTTCGGAGCACAGTGCCGGCGTGGATGCCAACACGCCAACCGTTACTCGCTCGCTCGCGCTCATGCCTCAAACCCCTGCGACGTGGACACAGCTACCGACACTACCGTCACTCGATCGTCAATGCTACCTATAACATTATAGTGGCGTTCGCAACCCCTTGTCGCACCTTCAGGGACCACTTAGTAATATCGGTACTGCCCAGACAAAACTCGCCCCCATAGTGGTACTAGTACTAACCTAGAACTGGGGTACCGGGTTGACTTACTTCTGCGCCGCGGCCTCGAGTTCCTCGATGCGCCGCCTCACCGTACTCGCGTCGCTCGCCTCCGGCGAAATCTGAAGGTACTTCCTGTAGTGCTCGATGGCTCCGGCGCGATCGCCCTTCGCGGCCAGCAGCGTTCCCAGCAGGCTCTGCGCCAGCGGAATCTCGTGATTGGGATCCAGCTCGATCGCCCTGCGGACGCTCCTCTCGGCGTCGTCCAGGCGTTGGAGCTTCAGATCGGCTACCGCGTCGTAGAAGTACAGGCCGGGAAACTCGACTGGATTCAGAGCCAGCGCCCGGGTCGTGATATGAGCCGCGTCCTCGGTTCGCCCTTCGCTCAAGGCCAGCCTGGCGAGCTGCAAGTAGGGCCTGAGGTACTTGGGGTCGGCTTCGAGCGCGTGCTCACAGGCGGCGCGCGCCTCCAGCGGCTTCGACTCCTGCACCAAGACCTCGCCCAGATCGCTCCACGCCGGCGCGTACTGCGGATATTCCGCGACGGCACGCTCAAAATCCTTCTGCGCGGCGCCCCACTTCTTGCGAGCCATGGCCGCGACACCGCTTTCGTATGCCTTCCTGGCTTCCTTCGGCGCATTGAGAGCAGTGATGGAAACCGTGCTGCCCTCGTGGTCGCCCAGTCGCTTCAGCACCACCACCGCTCCCTGGTGCAGGGTCACGTTGACCGTCCGGTAACCCGCCAGCCTGATGGTGACCGGGCAGGAGTCCTCTCCCGCGGTATCCAGACACTCCAGGCCCCTGCAGTTGGTGTTGGCCTGATTGCGAACGGCGTACTGCACCGTGCCGCTGCCGAACACCTCCAGGACGCAAGCCGCGGTGAACTGGCGGTTTAGCCCGACGATAATCTCCGGCGTGGACGGGAATGGCGTGCCGTCTTCAAGGACGATCTTGGCAGTGTGCGTCTGGCCCTGCGCCCAACAAACGCCCGCCAGCGCCAGCACGCAGATACCGGTCCTGGTAACTCGTCTCATGCCGGATTCCCTTCACCCGCAGTATAGCGCCGCCCCTCGGCTACGGCCCATGCCGTCCAAAGATCGCCCCCAGCGCGAAACCCCGACGGCCCCGCAATCCCCCTGGTAGACGCCGGCCTCTATCGTAAACTCATATTGAGTGCCGCCTCAAGATGAGTCCCGCCCCGATCCGGACCGCCTGCTTCGCCAGGCCATGGCCGAAGCGCCGGGGAGCCGCCGCGAGCGCCTGAAGATCTTTCTCGGTTACGCCTCCGGCGTGGGAAAGTCGTTCCGCATGCTCGACGAAGCGCGGCGCCGTCACGAGCGCGGCCAGGACGTTGTGGTGGGCGCAGTCCAGCCGCAGCGCTCGCCCGACCTGGACGAGCTGCTCGGCAGCCTGGAAGTGATCCCGCCGAAAATCGTCGACGGCGTCCCTGTGGTGGACGTCGAGGCCATACTCCGGCGCCACCCGCGCGTGTGCGTCGTCGACGGACTGGCCTACAACAACCCTGCGGGCAGCCGCCACCCATACCGCTGGCAGGACGTCCAGGAACTGGTCGATTCCGATATCGGCGTGATCGCCTCGGTGAACCTGCAATATATCGAGGAGGAACGGGAGAAGGTCGAGATCATCACCGGCAAGCACGTTACTCAGACCATTCCCAAGGCATTCCTCTACGGAGCCGACGAAATCGTGGTGGTGGACGTGCCGCCCCAGTCCGTCGCCGGCCGCGCAGGTGGGGCGGGAGGCCCAGAGGAGAGGGTGGCCCCGCGCCTCTCGGCGTTGCGCGAGCTGGCCCTGCTCCTCACCGCCGATATCGTCGATCGCCAGCTTGAAACGTACCTCGAGACGAGGGGCATGGATCAACTCTGGGGAGCGCACGAGCGCTTCCTGGTCTGCGTTACGCCGCGCACCAACGCCGGCAGTATGATCGCGGCCGCCAAGCGCTCGGCCGACCGCTTCCACGGCGAGCTGTACGCCGCGTACGTCGAGCAGCCCGAGCTCTCGCCGCGCGACCGGCAGGCGCTCGACGCCAACCTCGCCGCGGCGCGCGACGCCGGCGCCAGGATCGAGATGCTCGGTGGGGAGGACTTCGTCGCCACCATCGTCGAATACGCCCGCTCCCAGCGCATCACCCAGATCCTCATCGGCCACAGTCTGCGGCACAACTGGTGGGACCGGCTGCGGGGCGGACCCATCGACCGCCTCATCCGCGCCGCCGAAGGCATGGACGTGCGCGTGTTTCCCCACTGAGAAAAACGAATGCCCGAACCCACCCCGAACCGCCGCGGCCGCTTGAAAGTCTACCTGGGTTACGCTGCCGGTGTCGGCAAGACCTACCAGATGCTGGCGGACGCGCAGGAGCTGGCGCACACGGGTGTGGACGTCGTCGTCGGCTATTTCGAGTCGCACGGCCGCAGCGACACCATACTGAAGTCCCAGGGACTCGAAGTCATGCCCCGCCGGCAGATTGAATACCGCAGCGCCGTCTTCGAG
>Ga0265316_10005047_pt1 | contig 12953 bp, 12 predicted proteins | sample 4522metaG_FD_202092 | JGI IMG/M metagenome (GOLD analysis project Ga0265316, IMG submission 202092) | Rhizosphere microbial communities from Carex aquatilis grown in University of Washington, Seatle, WA, United States - 4-5-22 metaG | ecosystem: Host-associated > Plants > Roots > Rhizosphere >... | reverse complement strand
CGGCCAGTTCATTATTCTTCAGTTGCGCCAGACCCATTTTGTTGTACAGCACGGAATTCTTGCGGTCTTTGCGCAGCGCCGCCTGAAAATACTCGACGGCCTGAGGGTAGTCCTTGTGGGCCCTCGCCAGGTCGGCGGCCTTCTCCAAGTCGGCCACGCTCATCGATTGCATGTCGACCTTGTTCTGGTCCTGCTGTGGAACCGGCGAGCTGACGCTGTACTGAGACAGTGCCATCAGCGTCGCCACCAATACGAATCTTGCTGTGATGGTTCGCATATTCAGCCTCCCTTTCCGGAGTTGCCTCTGTTCCGGTCTGGGCCGTGCCCTTGCCCCGGTGATCTGCTCTCCGCGTACGCCCCAGTTATGGCTCCGATTCGAGCGGTCCACAACGCTATACCTGCTACCTGGGGGATACGCCCGCGACGTTACTTGCATCGGAAAGATATCTCTTGAGAGGACAACAGGTTGGCCGAGGGCAGGAACTGACGGCTAGCAAATTCCGTATTGGAATGTAGCCCCCGTTACAACGGGTTACGTAACCGTTTGGAAGCCGCCGGAGCGTGTCTTTCGGGTGTATAAAGGGGTTGAAGGCGCATTCTTCGGGAGGTCTGCAGTGCCTTCGATCACGGCTGAGCCGGTAAGTTGGGAAGCAGAACGCGCCGAATTGCAGGCGGTGCTGCAGTCTCACCTCTTTGTTCGTTCCCCGACGCTCACCCATCTGCTTTCTTATCTGTGCGAAAAGACATTCTCCGGCGAGAGCGCCCAGATCAAGGAATATTCCGTCGGCCTCGATGTCTTCGATCGGCGTGACTCCTTCGACCAGGATACCGATTCGATCGTTCGGGTTCAGGCCAACCGCCTACGCAAGCGTCTCAGTGAGTATTACGCCACGGAAGGCGCGGCGCATCCGATTCGCATCACTATCCCAGTAGGACAGTACATTCCAGTTTTTCAGAAGGTGGCCGATTCGGATCCAGTCCTGTCTTCGGACCGGCCGGTTACACCGCAGGCGCGAGCCCCGGATGACACGCGACAGATTACTTGGCGCCCCAGTGTGCAGCAGGCCTGGGTGTTCGGCGGGATCTTGATTCTTGTCGTATTGGTTGTGGCGGCGCTTCTAACTCGCGACCGGACGAAAATACAACCTGTAATTCGCACTTCTTCTTTTCAGCAAGCGACCGCCGAAACCGTTGTGGGCCTACCCGTTGGAGAGGAAATCCGCATCCTGGCCGGGGCCAGCCGGAAGTATGTTGATCACGCGGGTAAGCTGTGGAGCCCCGATTCCTATTTTTCCGGCGGGACGGCGGTCCCGAGCGCAGTCCAACACATCTGGCGCACCCAGGATCCGAGCATCTACCGCAGCAGCCGCCAGGGAGATTTCACCTACAACATTCCCCTGAAGCCAGGAACGTATGAGCTGCACCTGCACTTTGCCGAGACTTTCTACGGACCGGAAAGCGCGGCCGGGGGCGGGGAGGGCAGCCGGATCATGACGATTCTGGCGAATGGACAGCCGTTGCTCCGCGACTTCGATGTGCTGGCCGATGCGGGCGGTGACCGCACCGCGGAGGTGAAGGTGTTCTCCGACATTTCTCCGGCCACCGACGGCCAACTGCATCTCACCTTTTCGTCGGCGAAAGGCGGGAATGGCATGCTCTCGGCGGTCGAGATCCTGCCCGGAATTCACGGCCGCATTCGCCCCGTGCGCATCGTGGCTCGCGATGTGCCGTATTACTCCAACGATAGTCACTGGTGGAGTCCCGACGCTTACTTCAAAGGAGGACAAATCAGCGCCAGCCAGGAACCCGCGAACGGCACCGATGATCCGGAGTTCTACGAGACCGAACGCTGGGGCCATTTCTCCTACGCGATTCCCGTTCCTCCAGGCCGGTACACGGTGACTCTGCATTTCATCGAGCACCATGCGGCCGCGGATCGTACAGCCCCGGCAGCGCCCGGCGATCGTGAATTCAACGTCTTCTGCAATGGCAAAACGGTTCTGGCTAATCTGAACATCCTCGAACAAGCTGGGGAGAATCGGCCGCTGGTAAGGAAGATCAGGGGGCTTGAGCCGAACGCGCAGGGCAAGTTGCTGCTGGAGTTCGTTCCGGTGACACGGTATGCCACAGTGTCTGCGATCGAAGTGATCCCGGAGTGAAGTGGTTCGTGTGGGACGGGCACTCTTGCCCTTCCAGGGGAGCAAACTCGACGAGCCGGTCGTCAGTTCGCCAAGATCCCCATGCGCTTGCCGACATTCTTCAGCACGCCGAGCGCCTGCTCCAACTCTTCTTTCGTGTGCGTCGCCGTCATGATGGTGCGGATGCGGGCTTTGCCCTCTGGAACTGTGGGGAATGCAATGCCTGTGCCGAGCACGCCTTCTTTGAACAGCTCGCGAGAGAAGTCCATGGTGAGCTTGCCGTCGCCGATGATGATCGGCGTGATGGGAGTCTCGCTGGCCGGAGTGGCTCGCCCACCGATATCAAAGCCGAGCAAGCCGAGTTCCTTTTTCCAGAAGCGCGTGTTCTCCCAGAGTCTTTCCATGCGCTCAGGCTCGTTCTCCAGAACGTCGAAGGCAGCGATGCAGGTGGCTGCAACCGAGGGTGGATGCGACGTCGAGAACAAGAACGGCCGCGCGCGGTGATAGAGGAAATCAATCAAGTCGCGAGTGCCGCACACGTATCCCCCGAGAGCGCCGATTGCCTTTGAGAGCGTTCCCACCTGAATATCGACGCGGCCATGCATGCCGAAGTGGTCGATGGTGCCTCGCCCGTTGCGGCCCAGCACGCCGGAGGCATGCGCGTCGTCGACCATCATAATGGCGCCGTATTTTTCGGCCAGATCGCAGAGCGCGGGCAGCGGGCCGATGTCGCCGTCCATAGAGAAGACGCCGTCGGTGATCAGGAGCTTTTTGCCCGGCTCACTCTTAATGCTGGTTAACTGTTCTTCCGCGTGCGCAATATCTTTGTGGCGGAAGACAAGAATCTTCGCCTTCGAGAGGCGAGCACCATCGATGATGGACGCGTGGTTCAGCGCGTCGGAGATGATGAAATCGTCCTTGCCCAGCACGGCCGACACTGTTCCGGCATTTGCTGCGAATCCCGACTGGAAAACGACGCAGGCTTCCACGTTCTTGAAGCGAGCGATCTTCTCCTCGAGGTCCATGTGGATCTTCATCGTCCCGGCAATTGTGCGGACTGCACCTGATCCCACGCCGAATTTGCGCGTCGCCTCCAGCGCGGCCTCGCGCAGTTTGGGATGCGTGGTTAATCCCAGATAATTGTTAGACGCGAGGTTGATGACTCTCTTTCCGTCGAACGTGCAGACGGGCGCCTGCTCGTCCTCGAGCACCCGCAGCTTGAAGTGCGTGCCCTTGGCCTTGATTTCCTTGAGCTGGTCGGTGAGATAGGAGAGCGGGTTGGTGCGGATTGCGGTGGTCATGGGTGCCTCGAAGATTCTTGCCACGGATTCACGCGGATGAACGCGGATTCTAAGGATCAGTGTAATTCGTAACGTTGTCATCCTGAGCGCGTTCTTTGCGCGAAGGACCTATGAACTATCTAGGCCGCGGCAAAATGCATAGGTTCTTCGCTTCGCTCAGAATGACAAGCACCAAGGTTCGTGTGCATGCGAAACCCAGATGTTATGCGTTCAAAACATAATCGGATTGCCCGTCGCAACGCTGGCCTCGCACATGCGTTTCATAGTTTGGAAGAACTCTTTCTCTCCCTCGGTCAGAATATCGCTGGAGCCCAGTACGAGATCCACTTCCCGCAACAGCGCTGGTGACTCTTTGACGGGGAGCCAGTCGCCGGTATGCGTGCCGTCGTAGACGACCTTCTTCAGCAGGATCGGGAACTTCGGTCCGGGATCTCCCTGTAGGCCACGCAGAAACTCGCGCACGTGCTGGATCCGTGTGATGTTGCCCAAGGGCTCGGAAATCAGGTAGCCCTCGTGCTCGCAGGATTCCTGCACCCAGTGATCGTGCGCCTCCCATTCGTCTTCGGTCGGATCGCCAGAGAGCGAGGGCGATCCGGACTCGTCCCACATAAATCTCTCGGGTAAGGGATGCGGCTTGGCCTTTCCATCGCGGATGCAGGTGCAACGTACGAATGCGTCGAGACTCATAGTTCACTTTCTGCTGCCGTTCTGGGACTCTGAGTGCATCTTTGGCTGACACAGCCGCGGGCGGTGGCGCCCGCGCCACATAAACATCAACACCTAGCGCACGCCGTTGGGATACACCAGAATCTTGCTGGCTTCTCCCGTTTTCAGTCGCTCCATGGCTTTGGAGAAATCCTTCATCGGGATGCGGTCGGTGATCACGGGATGCAGATTGAGCTTGCCGCTCTTTAGCAGTGCCGTCATCTGATACCAGGTCTGGTACATGCGGCGACCGTTGATGCCCTGCACGGTGATGCCTTTGAAAATAATGTCCTCGGAAAAATTCAGGGAAATCGGTTTCGATGTCAGCCCAAGCAGTGAAATTCTTCCGCCACGCCGAACAATATCGAACGCTGTCCGAATCGAGTCCGGATGCCCCGCCATTTCCAGCACCACGTCGACGCCCAGGCCTCCGGTCTTTTCCATCACGATCGCATTCACATCTTCTTTTGCCGGATTGAGCACGCAGTCGGCGTTCATCTCGCGCGCGATCTTGGCGCGGTGCTCGTTGACTTCAATCGCGAACACCGAAGTCGCCCCCACGGCCTTGGCCACTGCAATGGAAAATAGCCCAATCGGCCCGCAGCCGGTGATGGCCACGCTCTTGGCTGCAATCTCCCCGGCTAGCACCGTGTGCACCGCGTTTCCCAGCGGATCGAGAATCGACGCATAGTCCAGTGGAATGGAGGGGTCGAGTTTCCAGATGTTCGACTCGGGAATCACCACGTACTCGGCGAAGGCGCCATCGGCGTCCACGCCAATGATTTTCACCTTCTGGCAGATGTGAGCTTCACCGGTGCGGCACTGCAGGCACTTACCGCAGGCCACGTGCATCTCGGCGGAAACGAAGTCGCCTTCCTTGACGCTGGTGACTTCATCTCCGAAGGCGGCGACTTCGCCGCAGAACTCATGGCCGGGAATGAGCGGCGGATGAATCCGGTTCTGCGCCCAGCGGTCCCAGTTGTAAATGTGCAGGTCGGTGCCGCAAATCGACGCGACTTTCACTTTCACCAGCACGTCGGTGCGACCGAAGGCGGGAATCTTGACTTCGCGAATCTCCGCGCCCGAGGCCGCGGTCGGCTTCACGACCGCCTGCATGGTTGTCGCCATAATTGCCACCTATGAGTCCGGTATTAAACGGAAAACTGCATAAAGCACAAAACGTATGATTCTAGCACCGTGCGAGACTTCGCCTCTGGTGCCTCACCGCTTCATCGTTGGACGCCGCAAGCGCCAACCGTAGCCTTGACAATCGCATCTAAGGCCGGGAACCTTGTTCGCTAGGGGGGTGAAGATCGTGGGCGTTCGGTTGGTTGCGATTCTGCTTATCTCTGCGTGCTTTCTTGGCGGCGCATCGGCACCGGCGTCGCAGGTAGCGGTGCGTCACAAGGAGGGCTCGGTTCACGGGTTTCTCGTGCTCAGCAACCTTGACGGTACTCCCCTTGCGGAAGGCGATCTCACGCAAGTCCCCGAGGGCGACCGGATCACGAACCGCCTGACATACCACTTCAAGGACGGCTCGCGACAAGAGGAGACCACCATTTTTTCGCAGCGCGGAAGCTTCCGGCTCATCAGCTATCACCTGGTGCAGAAGGGTCCGGCATTCCCGCATCCCATAGACCTCTCGATTGCGACCTCCACGGGCCAGGCTACGGTTCTGTATACGGATGACGATGGGAAACAGAAAACGGCGGTTGAGCGCCTTAAACTGCCGCCAGACCTGGCCAACGGTTTAGTCTTGACGCTGCTGAAGAACATTCCGCCTGATGCTCCCCCGACGGAGGTGTCGATGGTGGTGGCCACGCCCAAGCCCCGTCTCGTGAAGCTCGCGATTGCCGCCCAAGGCACCGAGCCATTCTCCCTTGCTGGATCCAGCCACGAAGCCGTGCACTACGTCGTGAAAATTGAGATCGGGGGCGTCGCCGGAGTGGTGGCACCGCTGCTAGGGAAGCAGCCGCCCGACACCCACGTATGGGTTCTCGGTGGGGAAGCCCCGGCGTTCGTCAAATTGGAGGGCGCATCCTATTTAGGGGGCCCGATCTGGCGCGTGGAGCTGGTGTCTCCCGTCTGGCCTAAAACCGCTGCTCGCGATTCGAAGAATGATAGTTCGCAGAAACACTGATTCGGAGAGGCTACAGCCTCAGTCGCTTCATTCCGCTTTACAATCGTTCGGAATGCGCGCCCGGTTCAAGGCAAGAGCGGGAGTAGTCGGAGTGGTCGCGCTCTCAGCATGCGGGTTGTGGAGTCTCGCTCCAACGCAGCCCACCGCGCCGGTTTCGCGTCAGGAGTTCACGCGGCGACTGGTTGCCGCCGCCATCGAACGCACCCACCACTCCGTGCGCTATGTCTCTGCGTATGTCCATATTCCATATCCTGGCGGAGACGTACCTTCTGATACTGGAGTCTGTACCGACGAGGTGATTCGCAGTTACCGTGCCGTGGGCGTTGACTTGCAAAAGGAAGTCCATGAAGACATGCTGCAGAACTTCGCAGCGTACCCGAACAAGCGGCGCTGGCTGCTGGCGCATCCGGACGCGAATATCGATCACCGCCGCGTCCCGAATCTGATGGTGTTCTTTCAGCGCAAGGGAGAGTCGCTGCCCATCACCAGCCGCGCGGGAGACTATGCGCCGGGCGATCTGGTCACGTGGGATCTCGGCGGGAACGTGCCGCACATCGGGATCGTCGTCGATCAGAAGACTGCCACCGGACGCTTCATGATCGTGCACAACATTGGCGAAGGGCCGAAGATGGAAGACGTGCTTTTTAACTGGAAGATCACGGGACGCTACCGGTACTTCGGGCCTTAAGAGCGGGAAGGTTTCGGCGCCACCTTCTTGAACTCTTCCGACTTTCCCCGCGGAATGGTCAGCGTCTTCCACTCGCTCGAGCGCAGGTGCTTGGCAAGAAACACAATCTGTCCAATGTGGGCGGCATAGTGCGCGATTTGCCGGTTGATGGCCTGCAGAACGGTGTGCGGTTCGCCGCGGATGGTTACGGTGCGCATCACATCGTCGGGCTTCAGCGCGTCGATCGCCCCCAGCACGCAAGACCAGCCTTCTTCCCACCACTTCATGACTTCAGCGCGCGTGGTGGCGGCGGTCACTTCGAATTCGCGATCGCGGAAGCGGTCGGGCTTTTCGCCATCCGTAGTGAGGAAGTCGGTGAAGCGGGAGCGCATGTTTCCCGCCAGATGCTTGACCAGAATCGCCACCGAGTTCGACTCGGGATCGAGCGTAACGAAAAAATCGGCGTCGCTGAGTTGGGCCATCGCGCCTTCGCCCATGCGCTTGTACCCGCGCATCTGCCGGCGCGCTTCGTCGATATAGTGGGTAGCGAGGTCGGTTCCCATATTGTGTCTCAGCGGCTCTGAGCCTGACCCCACCCGCCACCGCCGGGAGTCTCAATAGTAATTCGTTCGCCCTTGCGCAGGCGCGTGCTGAACTTCGCGGGCATCGTCTCGACCGAGCCACCTTGCCGTGAGATCAATGTCTTTCCGGGCGCGCCGTCTGCTCCTCCGGATAGTCCCCAAGGACCTCGCGACCGCCGATCGGCTAGTAAAGTCACTGCGCAGTCGGTGAGGACTTCGATCTCGCGGACAATCCCGTCGCCGCCGCGAAACTTCCCCACTCCACCGCTCCCCGGCCGCAGCGAATACTGCCGCACGCGCAGCGGATAGGCATACTCCAGCGCCTCCGCGGGAGTGTTCAGAGAATTCGTCATGTGCGTGTGCACGCCGGAGATGCCGGGCTTGCCAGGGCGCGCGCCCATACCGCCGGCGATCGTCTCGTAGTAGGCGAACGGCTCACCGTTGCGTGGATCGATACCGCCGATGGTCAGGTTATTCATGGTCCCCGAGGCCGCAGCGGGGATGCGATCCGGAATCGCCTGCGCCAGCGCCCGCAGCAAGGTATCGACGATGCGTTGTGATGTTTCGACATTTCCGCCCGCCACGGCTGCCGGAGGCCGCGCGTTCACAATCGTGCCTTCGGGCGCGATGACCTCAATCGGCCGCATCAGCCCCGCGGCGGCTGGAACGTCCTCCGCCAGCAGACAGCGAAATACGTAGAAGCACGCCGAGTAGGTGATCGCCGCGACGGCATTGACGCTGCCCTCAACCTGCGGATCGCTGCCTGTGAAATCGACCGTGACCGTGTGGCGCGAGTGGCGCGTGTGCCCCCGCCCGCGCAATCGTTCCGCAGGATGAACCGTGATGGCAACGGCAATCTTGATCGGCCGCTCGCTGATGCCGTCGCCATCCAAGAAGTCCTCTGCCCGATATTCGCCCGCCGGCACGCGCTGCAAAAAAGCGCGCATCAATTCCTCGGAATAGTCGAGGAGATCGCCCATCGCGCGCCGGGCGCGCTCCACGCCATAGCGCGAACAGACCTCGCGCAGGCGCTCGCCACCTGTGTGACAAGCCGCGATCTGCGCTCCCAGGTCGCCTTCGCGCTCCTCGGGAGTGCGCACGTTGTTGAGCAGCAGGGCGAGCACATCGGCATTCATGGCGCCGCCCCGCATCAGTTTCACCGGCGGAATTCGCACGCCTTCCTGGTAGATCTCACGGCACAGCCCCATCGATCCAGGATAGGCCCCGCCAACATCCGCGTGATGCGCCCGCGAAGCCACATAGAAATCAGGACTTGAGTGGGCGCGGGCGACTCGCCCGCGCAGGTGGCGACTCTCCACGTACACCGGCGCGACCAGCGTGATGTCGGGCAGATGCGTCCCCCCGCGAAACGGGTCGTTCAGCATCACCACGTCCCCCGGCTCCATCGCGCCGGCGTCGATGGCCGCCCGCACCGACATCGGCATTGACCCCAGATGCACCGGCATGTGGTCGCCCATGGCGATCACCTCACAGGCTCCGTCGAACACGGCGCACGAGTAGTCTCGACGCTCCTTGATATTCGGAGAGAACGCCGTGCGCCGCAGCGCCGCGCCCATTTCCTCGGCGATGGAGTGGTACAGGTTCTTGAAGATTTCCAATTCAATCGGATCGCTCCGCATGAGGCGCAGTGTACTGCAACTCATGGCGCGTTTGTGGTTGGTTCGTGATTACGGTCGCAGTTTCTAGTGCGCGTCCGTGTTCGAGTGAGCGACGAACGACCAGAAGACCGAAGGCGGCGGTGAAGAAATCCGCGCAAAACTGCAAAATTGTGTTGACACTTTATTAATACTGCCGCAATATCTTGTGATATAGGGCCTTCCCATACTACAAGTAGGGTTGGTCTTTCAAGTACAAGGGCCCGTAGTCAAAAAAGTTTTGCAAGGGAAAATCGTTCACGGAGGATCCTTCAATGGCAACGAAGAAGAAGGCAAAAAAGAAGAAACATTAACCGTCAGCGAGGACATTCCTCGCTTACACTCGATTTCTCACTGGCCTCTTAAGAGAAGCACCTCTTGAGGGGCTTTTCCTTTGGAGCTTGGAGCTTCGAGCTTCGAGCTTGGAGCTTTGAGCTGCGAGCCACTGCGGCTCTCGCAGTAGGGAGCACGAAAGCCTGTAAGTCTTGGCTTGCTCAAAGCTCAGAGCTCGAAGCTCACAGCTCAAACAAATCCGCATTCTCCGATCCCCACCTGTGTCACAATAGGCAGACCACGTGGCTCTTGCCGCCGTGACAGGAAAAATGGCGCCCCGCAAGAAGAGTACGGCGAAGCACAAAGCGGATGAGATCCTCATCCCCGACAAACTTTATTTCCGCATCGGCGAAGTGGCCACCCTGTGCCATCTGCCTGCCTATGTGCTGCGTTTCTGGGAGTCCGAGTTCCCGCAACTGAAGCCGGTGAAGAGCAGCACGGGACAGCGCATGTACCGCAAGCGCGACGTCGAGAGCGTGTTGCACATCAAGCGACTGCTCTACGAGCAGGGATTCACCATCTCCGGCGCGCGCCAGCAGTTGCGCAGCGAAAGCAAGACTGACAAGACGCAGACCGCCATCCCGTTCCCGTCGCATTCCACACCCGAGATCCAGCACATTCGCCAGGGCCTGCGCGAGATTCTGAGCATGCTATCGGCTCGCAGGACGGGATAGCGTTTCATGCGGACGGAGCGACTGCGCTCTGACTCGCTTAGGCTTCGACCCAGTTGGTGCGTTCCAGAATCGTGGGCGGCTCGTACGTCTTCCCCCGCGCCAGACGTTTTTCTTCGCGGCGCGTCGTCCACAGCAGCACCGGACCGAGCAATGCCGGAAGCATCCGCGACAGAAATCCGGATTCCTGCTTGAACTCGAGGCGCAGTTCGCGGATCTGTTCGCTCACTTTGCGATCCACTTTCCGGAACTGATGTTCCATCGCCCACAGCGCCGAACTGTACACGCCGCTTAGTTTTCCCATCTCACGCACGAACCGTTCTCTCACTCGCGCATCGGGCGAATCTTTGTAACGCTTGAATCCCGCCAGCAGAGTTCGCGAAATGCGGTAGAGGCTTGGACCGTTGAGCTGGAAATCGCGCCAGAAGGCCCAATCGAGAAAGCGTTTGGAATCTTCCCGCGAAATCGCGGCGTGTTTGAAATTGAATTTGAACTGGCCGTGCACGTCGGCATAGTCCACATCTTTCAGTAAACGGCCCTCTTCCGACATTTGCTGGTACAGCGGAGTGCCCGGGACCGGCGTGTAGAGCATGAACTGGTGGAAGTCGGTGTCGTGCGACACGGCGTGCTCGATTTCAGAGACGATGTTGTCCGGAGTATGGTGCTCCAGCCCGATGATGGTCGAGCCCTGCACACGAATCCCGTGCTCGCGCAATTCGCGCGTGAGTTCCCGCGTGTCGGAGCCTTGCAACTTGCTGTAGCCCGCTTTGGGGGACTCCAGGCCCATCCACAGCCACGACACGCCCAACTCCACCAACTCCTGCATGGTGTACTTGCGAATCGCATTGGCCGAGGCAAATACCGACAGTGCCCAACTATTGTGATTCTCTTTCATAAGTTCGAGCAGGCGCATGGCGCGCTCGCGATGCAGCAGGAAATTTTCGTCCATCACGAAGAACGACTGCACTTTCAGCTCGTCCTCCATCCGGCTCATGACGGCATACAATTCGTCGCCCGTCTCAAAGAAGTTGACGAATTTTCCTTTGCCTCCAAAAAATGCCGAGGTCGTACAGAAGTTGCAGCCCATGGGACACCCGACCGAAGGAATAATGGTTGCCGCCGTCCCGCCCTTGCGCTCGGGCAGACGAATTCCCATGATGCGCGTGCGCATTCCAGAAACGATCGACGGATGGCGGATCGGCGCGCTCTCGTCCTCGCCTAAATAACGTCGCATCCACGAGACGCCCTCGCCCTTCACAATGTGGTCGGCATCAATCATCTTTTCGATCCCAGGGATGGCGGCCACGTGCCCGCCCACGATAATCACCGACTGCGGCGAGAGTTCGCGCGTCATGCGGCACATCTCGCGCACCTTGGCGACGTTCACGATAATTCCCGTGATGCCCACGACGTCGTATTGATTGCTTTTCAATTGGCGCGCGAAGTCATCGCGTGTGGGAAAGTCGAGCACGGCACACGGCGCCGTAATGTTCGCCTGGATCATCATGATGCCCCAGGAGCGATGAAACATGCGCAGCGAGAAGCTGCCCTGGGCGCGCGTGACCTGATTGTGATAAAGCTCCATCGGGTTAATGGAGCGGCTGCCGAATTCGTCGTCCTGCGCGTACGGTCCGAAGACCGAACTCAGCAGAATGCGGGCTTCGGATCCCTTGGGATGTTTCGCGAAACTGCCGGACTGACCACTATGAGGGCTGGGTGCAACATCGCTCGTAAGAAGTTCCAATTCTTTTCATCATCCGTTTCCCCCCACATGCCGTTACTGCAATCGTAGTCGTGCGTGGGCGCATTGCAGCAGCGCGCACGCAGATAACACAAAAAGATTACAAAGTGAGGACACTGGCCAAACGTAACCAGAGAAGCCCCAAAGGTGCAGGCGCACTTGAACCCGGCTTGCCATCTAGCCTAGAATCGCTGCGCGATGGCTTCGGAACCATTGGAGATCGAGCGTCTCGACCGGGGAGTGCTGAGTTTCCGCGGCCCGTTGACCATGGAGAACGTTTCTCCATTCATGAATGCGGTCCGGCGCGAAGACGCTCCCACGATGATTCTAGATTTGACAAACGTTCCTTACTTGGATTCTTCCGGGCTGGGATCGCTGGTCAGCGCCTGCACTTCCTGCACTAAATCTGGGCGCCGCATGGCACTCACGGGCGTGAACAAGCGCGTGCGAAAAGTTTTCGAGATTACCAGAGTCGAACAGATTTTCCTGATGTTTCCCACGCTCTCCGACGCTCTGGAAGCGTTCACCAACGCGGGAACGGCGTAAGGGCCTATGTGGGGACAGCCGCCTTCGGCTGTCCGCCGGGCGCAGCCCGGCAGCAGTGGCGCGAATCAACTGGAAAAACTTCAAGCCGCGCGCACGGGATTCGGCTTCTTCGATCCACCCGCATTCACCGCATCCAGGCGGATGCGCGTGACCCGCGCAGTTTCCTGCACGAGATCACTGGTGAACTTAGCGCCTTCCCCGGCCATCACCGATCCCGCTGCCAGCGCGAAGCGCAACGCATCTGCCTGATCCTCGAAATACAGAACCACTTGTCCCGACATAGCACTTCTCCCCGGGCCCGGAAGCCCCTCAGTCGCGAGCGGTGCGACCTGGAAATCGACTCGGCCAGAGCCTTCCTGATTCTCGGAGCGAATGGACATCAAGTCAAAGTGATTCTCTTGGTTCCACCTACTCGGTAGGGCATCCCTCGCCGCGCCGAAGCTATACTGCCCTTGTCATGCCCGTACTGATCTCG
>Ga0265316_10005046_pt1 | contig 12954 bp, 10 predicted proteins | sample 4522metaG_FD_202092 | JGI IMG/M metagenome (GOLD analysis project Ga0265316, IMG submission 202092) | Rhizosphere microbial communities from Carex aquatilis grown in University of Washington, Seatle, WA, United States - 4-5-22 metaG | ecosystem: Host-associated > Plants > Roots > Rhizosphere >... | reverse complement strand
AACGTCGAATAAATCAGAAACCCGGGAGCCGCCACATCTACCCAATCTCCATAATTAGACAGTGGCGCCAGTTCATCGTCCTGGGTGGTTCCTGCCACTGCGATGCAATTCGTATAAGCCGCGGGATATACTGGCTTATCCCACCCGCTGTTGCCGGCGGCCGCAATGATTACCGCCCCCTTGTTCCAGGCGTAATCCACCGCATTTTCCAGCTCTGCGGACGGACCCATTTCCAGACTGATATTGATTATTTTCGCGCCGTGATCCGCTGCCCAGATAATTCCGCGGGAGACCACCGCTGCCCGGCAGGTACCGTCATCGTTTGCCACTTTGACATTCATTAATCTGCTTTCCGGCGCTATCCCCGCGATACCGATCCCATTATTATCTTTGGCCGCGATAATTCCGGCGACGTGTGTGCCGTGACCGTTCCGATCGTTCACCGTTGGACTGTCCGTAAAATTGACTTCCGCTATAACCTCGCCTGCCAGATCGGGGTGATTCCGGTCGATACCGGTATCCAGAATCGCGACCAACGGTTCTTTATTATTCCCGGCAAAGTTCTGCAGTGATGATATGTGGATTTTGTCCGGCGCCCATTGTTTATCCGGCAAAGGGTCGTTTGTCTCGCTGCCTGGTACAGCTCTGTTTGCCGTCAGCACTGGTTCAGCTGTTTTACCGGATATAACTCCGGAGGCACTATTGAACATCACCGGCGTGTTTATCAGCACACACCCCGAGACAAAAATTACGGATATTATTGACATGCGCATATTCCCAGGTATCTTCATCAGATACTATTGTGGGCATGCGCAGTGCTTGACGGGAATAGTTAATTAGTCCCGACCAGGCTAGTCATTTTGGTGTCTGTCTCTATTCCAACGGAAGTCGGAACCTACCCACAGAAGCTACAGTTCTGAACGGAGCGAAGAAACTCCTTGCGGTTCAGGAAGTCGTTTTGTTTTATTAATGAGGTGATTCCGGTTGGATACAGCCAAATGAAAGCTGATCGTTCTATTCCTATTTTGTATTTCGAATTTATTTGATTATTGAATATTGGATCTTGATTATTTTCAATAAGCTTATTGCGTTTGGTCTATTGCTATACTCGTGCTTACGCTGATACCGCCGGCTTTTGTTGCCGTCACTGTAATCGTGTTAGTACCCATTACCAGTGTAATCGTTGTGCTGAAATTACCGTTCACTACTCTCACAGTACTCGTAGAGCCGTTCTGATTAACCGTCACTTGTGTGATTGTCGGGTCGTTCACCGTGCCCGCCAGTGTGATATTAGCAGTTAATTGGGTATTCGGCCCCGGGCTGGTGATCAATACTGTCAGCGGCGTGATATTAATCCGCGTTGAGACAGTTGCTTGTGCCGGTTGGTTATTCGGGTCTTTCCCGGATACCGTCGCGGCGGAGTTCAATACATTAGGCGCCCCGCCCGGTACGATGTAATTGGCCTTGAAAGTCCAGACTTCACCTGCGTCCAGAATATTGTTGCTATTTTTATCGCCGCCGGTATAACTGGCTGCCCCGGCGTACTGATCGCTCACGTTGACGCCGGATACCGGTATTGTGCCGTTATTCGTGACCGTAAAATTGAACGTAGCCGTATCACCCCAGAACACCGTCTGCGGATTTACTGTACTGCTGACCGCAATGCTCGGCGGCACGGCTGCTGTTGTCGTTTGTGCTGTTGGCGCAGCAGTCGTAGCCGTGGTAGTTGTCGTCGTAGTCGTCCGCGTAGTGGATGCCGTAGTTGCAGCTGTAATTACCGGTTGGCTTGTTGTTGTGGCTGTCGTGGTAGCTCCCGGAATTGCGCCCGGCTGCTGTAATCCGGCCGGTTTGCCCGGTTCCACCGTCAAATGAAAGCCCGGCGTGATAAACGTCTCGATTCCCTGCACAATCACGAAAGCAGAACCTTCTATGTTGCCTACCGTCGTTATCCCGTTCCGGGCCACCGCAACATACATTGTGGTGCCCCGCACCGCTGCCACCGCTGCCTGTGTCTCGATTTCATAAGTGGAGGCGGAGTCCGTTAATTTCTTTACCCGGCTGATCGTTTGCCCGATCGTTTCTTTGAGTTTGATGTTATTGACGGTACCTGCGGCGCTCAGTTCCGCCAGCCCGATTTCCGTATCAGCCTCTAATTCGATCGTGCTGCCTTCAAAGAAAGTCAGGGTCGCGTTACCGTTTGCGGTTTTGACTTTATAATCAACCCCCAGTGTCATACCTTCTTCACCCTTGACCCAGTCTTTCGCCCCCGGTTTGAGCACCAGCACGTCTCCACCCGCGATCGAAAGCACCGTTAACGGCGATGACGCCACTTTGCCGGTCGGGTCGTCGGTTGTTTTAACAGCATTACTTTGCGGCGTTTTTTGGCAGCCCAGTAAGCTGAGCGGCAGTGCCATACAAACTACTGCCGTCAACAGAGTCTTCACAAACGGAACATATCTGGATGTCATATGGCTGATTCTCTTTTTTAATTCAAAAAACAAGATGCTAGTACTTTAGTACCAGACAACATTTTCGCACGGCCTGTATTTCTTGTCAATGTATCTTTTTATCTAGTCCGGGTTTTATTGTTGTTTTTGACTCTAAATTTGTTGCGGTTGATAACTCCTTCACAGACGGAATATAATCAATTCAGGTTGAATAGTGATAATATCGTCGTTTAAAACATGATTTAGCTATTGTTTAAGGTGAAGGGGGGATCGGCCGAATGAAAGTCTGGAGTCTGGTTGTTGCCGGAATCGCTATTACCATTTTTGGGCGATGCTGTCGATGATTTTTGAATCGGTAGTCTTTAGAAATCGAAGCGGATGGAATTTCCTGCCCTGGTGGTTTTGTGATGTTGTTGCAACCATCGGCGGCATTACTACCTTCGCATTCGTCTACATGCGGGTCATGAAGAAATAGTGTCAAACCTGATAACGCGCAGCCGGCAGTATCTGGCAATCCATTCTGATTCTTTTCGACAGGGCTGGCCTGTGTGGCTGGTCAGTTTCGTCACACTCCTGAACGGAGCCTGGAGCATTTCCAGCTTATTATTAACACGTTTGCCCCAACGTGTGCAATACTTTCTGCCATTCGGCGTCTTTCACTGGACGCGTTCGCTTACATTGGTACTGGGATTTATCCTGCTTTATCTTTCATTCCATCTGTTTCAGCGCCGCCGGGCGGCCTGGTGGGTGGCTGTTTTCGCCGCCGCAATCGAAGTAATCGGCCATGCCGTCCACCTTGGTACCTGGTATACCGCTTTACCGCAAGCTACCACATTTACACTTCTGCTCGTTTTCCGCGGCCGGTTTTCCGTGCGCAGTGAATCACGCAATATACGCTTGGGCTTATTGCTGCTTTTTGGCAGCCTGCTTGTCTCCCTTCTTTACGGCACATTCGGCTTCTGGAAGTTATCACAACGCGACTTTGGCATCACTTTTTCTTTACAGGACGGTCTGGTCAGGAGTTTGCGTCAGTTCCTTTTATTGGGCAATTCCGATCTTGTCCCGGCTACCCACCAGGCAGGCTGGTTCTTGCAGTCGCTGGATATTCTGGGTATTGTTGCTGCCGGTTTCGCTATGTACAGCCTTTTTCGTCCTATCGTCTTTCGCTTTATTCAATTGCCGCAGGAACGCGCCCGCGCCGCGGCGATTATTGAGAAATATGGCAAATCAACTTTCGATTATTTTAAAATCTGGCCGGATAAATCATTCTATTTTTCCCCCAGCCGCGAATCTTTTATCTCCTATCGCATGGTCGGCGGCGTCGCTTTTTGTTTGGCCGACCCGGTCGGGCCGGATGGGGATAGGGAGCTTGTAATTAAGTCATTTCTGCAATTCTGCACGCAGAATGGGTGGTTGGCCGCGTTTATGATGCCGGATGACCATACCGGATACAACCGGTACGGACTGTCAATATTTAGAGTCGGCGAAGAAGCAGTGATCGATTTGGAACATTTCGCTGCACATACCAACGAAACTTACCATTTTAAACGTGTACGCAAAAAGTTCGAAAAGGACGGTTACCGTATTGAGCGGTATAAGCCGCCGGTACCCCGTCAGGTTCAGGACGAAGCCCTGCAGATCTCGCGGCGGTGGCTGACCTTACCGCATCACCGGGAGTACGGTTTTTTTCAGGGTCGTTTTGAAAGAGGCTACATAGAAAAATGTACTTTATGTGTGCTGCGCAACGCCAAAGGTGAAATGGTGGCGTTTATCAATGAGGTCCCATCCTATCGTCCTGGTGAAGCCGCCTTCGACCTGATGCGTCATTTACCCGGCACTCACTGGGGCACGATGGACTACCTCTTCGCGCAGATGATGCTCATCCAGAAAAACGAAGGTTTCCGCACGTTCAATTTTGCGGTCGCGCCGTTTGTCGGTGTCGGTAATAAACCTGGCTCTACACTCACGGAAAAAGCCGTCAATCAGATATTTGAGCGGCTGGACTGGTTCCTGCATGCGAAGGGCATTAAACAGTACAAAATCAAGTTTGAACCGCAATGGCGTGATGTCTACGTTGTTTATCAGGGCGGTCCGATCGGCCTTTTACGTATCGCGCTCAATGTGAACCGCATATTGTAGAATTTGTTGAAATGCATGATAGGTCCAACCCGCCGTGCCGCTTTATCCCGCTTGTAAAGAGGCACAGGCGTCCCTGCCTGTGCGTTCGAAATCGCCATTGCGACTCCGTCTCAGGTGGGTGAATCTCTCCTGGAGGGGTTTAGTTTTCCTCTTCTTTCAACCTCTTGGAAAAGGCTCTCACCTTTTTCTTCAGGTTCCTCCGCAACCACCTGTCCCACCACTCGGGATTATCGTAGTAATCCATTGAATAATAAGATTGTCCGTTGGCTTCCATGGTCATTTGAGTCCACCCACCGTTCCACAAAATTTATTTATGCAAGATATACATCTGAGGCTATATCTTAATATTACTTCGCGTTTAGCCTCTGTCAAGAGGGGATAATGGCTCAAGTGGGTTGACCATATTTTTACCTGTTATTTTGTCATCGTCAACTTAAAATCAAATGCGCCGGTTGCGCTGGAGTCGTATTCATTCAGATACGGCGAATAAGTGACGGCTGAGACCTTGTTCTGTTGCGGATAAAATTTATACAGTCTTAGCCAGCCGTCGCCGCCGTGCGGGTCGTCCTGGGTGTCAAATAACAGATTCTCTACTGTATTGCCGTGTGCCGCTGTCGCCGTTGCGTTGTACTCACCGTGAATATGGCCGCAAAAAACTGCCACTACATTGCTATTTGGTTTTACCACATTCTGCCAGATTTCGATACCGGAAACGTTTGAGGAATCTGTGTAATTGCCTTTGGTATCGATATAACCGTGGGTTACCACGATGGCCTTGTCATTGCTGTAGTATTGCAGCACGCTGTCGGCCCATGTATATAGCTCTGCGTTTACCAGCACCTTCGGCGTGCAGGCCAGATTCAGTACCACGAAGTTTTGTCCCAGCGCCGAAAAGGTCTCGTAGTTACTGGCATTACTATTGGCGGGATAATTAGGTTGCGGCACGCCGCTTGGCGGTGGGTATTTGCCGCTGCCGTACCACGGATACCGCGCAAAATCTGTGAACGGGAAATATTTATCGAAATAAGTAGTATCCCCCGCCTCAAAATTAACATCGTGATTACCGGGCACTACCGAATAGGGGATTCCCGCATTGCGGATGATGCCCATCGCTTTCTGCGCATTTTTCCACTCATAATCCTGGTCGCTGGAATAATTGTCCACCAGGTCGCCTTCCTGGCTGACAAAAACAATGTTTTGTGTCTTTGCATTATCAACGATCCATTGCGTTTGTTGCGTAAAAATCTCCGGATATTTTTGCGAGTAATACTGGGTGTCGGGCAGCACCGCGATGGTGAAATAGCCGGAATTCGCTGCTGTCGCGTTGGTTGTTGCCCGGACGGTTGTCGATGAAGCGCAGCCGGAAAACCCCAGCATCGCTGCAGTTAACAATACTCCGACTATAAACCTGCCGATTTTCAAATTAAATCCCATGTTGATTTTGCGTTCCGTTTATTCCGGCGGATAATGCGACTGAAAATCGTACGGATAGACCGGCGCTGGTTTGGTCAGCGTGTCCAGTCTCGCTACTTCTTCCGGCAGCATTTCCCACATGGTCGTTTTCAGGTTGTCAGCCAGCTGTTCCGGTGTTCGGATGCCGCAGACCGCTGAAGAGACCCCCGGTTTGCACAACAGCCAATTGAGGGCTGCCTGCGTGACTGAACCGTGATGTGCTGCCGCGATCCTGTCCAGTTCATCCACAACGTCATAGGCTTTCTGCTCGTCGAAAGTAGGTGGCCTGTCGCTCATCCTGGCACCCTGCGGTTTCGGCATGCCGCGGCGGAATTTGCCGGAGAGGAAACCACCGGCTAGTGGACTCCATGTGGTGATGCCCAGCCCCTGGTCGATACATAACGGCGACAGTTCGTATTCAATATCCCTTGCCATTAGCGAATAGAGACCCTGGAAACAGATGAACCGTTCCCAGTTATGGCTGTCGGAAATTGCCAGCGCTTTCATCAATTGCCAGCCGGTAAAGTTGGAAGCGCCGATATAACGTACTTTACCCTGCCGTACTAAATCATCTAATGTATGCATACATTCTTCCAGCGGCCGGCTGGAATCAAAACGATGGACGATGTAGAGGTCAAGGTAGTCGGTGCCCAGCCGTTTTAGACTCGCTTCGCAGGCTTCGATGATATGGTGGCGGGAAAAACCAACGTCGTTCGGGCCTGTCCCGACGCGATTGCGGAATTTGGTCGCCAGGACAACCTCTTTCCGTCGTTTCCCCAGCGCTTTTCCCAATGTTTCCTCCGATTGCCCTTCGGAATAAAGATCCGCAGTGTCAAAGAAATTAATGCCCCCTTCCAATGCCATACTGACGATCGTGTCTGCTCCTGTCTGGTCGACCGCGCCCAGTGATTTCATGCGGGAATTCGGCCCGAAAGTCATTGTCCCCAGGCACAATTCCGATACTTTTATTCCCGATTTCCCCAGAAAACGCATTCTCATCTTATTGCCTCACAATTTTCAATTATTTTTACGTCCGATAAGGTGTCTCAATGGTCAATATTATACCTTAAAAGATGAGATTGTTCATCCACGCTTTTCGACTCTTACCCGTTTGGAGACTGCTGAAGTAGTGCCTTTTAGGGAATAGTTTCTCTAAAGCTGTCCGAAATATTCTGAACTGTCGGATCAAGCCCGCCAATGAAAAAAACGAATATTAAATTCCAGCTTTGCTGGAATTTAATATTTATCCGTTGTCATTCCCGACCTGATCGTCATCGATCCCACACTTCTACTAATTTCCAAAAGAAAGTGCGGGAGGAATCCATATAAATAATTCCAAATAGTCATTTTCGAACAGTCTCCGATACAGAAGGATTTTTATCGGGGAAACAGACTTTATCAGCAGTCTGCTTCGTGTTAAAACTCCACCCACATATAAGCACGAACGATAACATAAAAATTGTCGCGGCAACCGGGTTAGTTGTACGGGCGACCGGCCGTTCGCCCCTGCGGTATGAAAATGGGCAAGGGAATTGGAATTAAAAGGGCGGGTCTTTTTAGAGCCCGCCCTTGCTTGAACCGTTGGAAAATTCGTTTATTTACTTGGCGCATTTCACCTGATTCAGCATGCCCTCGTGGTAATACTCCACGCGTTTGTCGATCTCGGTATAATCGATCTTGCCGGTCTTCATGAAATTCGTTACCGTTTTTAAACCCGGGATCGAAGCGCGCCCGCCTAACCGGGTGCATTTGATCGCCGAAACCGCGCTGGAGAATTGCGAGGTCTTTTTAACATCCCAACCCTGCAGCAAACCGTAGATGAATGCTCCGTGGAACACATCTCCGGCGCCGGTGGTGTCTACGATCGAAAGTCCTTTATAGGCGGGAATGGCAAAAAACTCGCCGTCGTTGTTTAAACCGACGCAGCCCTTGCCGCCCAGCGTGAAGACCACGATCTTCGGGCCTCTTTTCTGTACGGCCTTGCAGTTCTTTTCATAATTGGTGTCTTTAAACAACCCGTCGTAATAATGCTCGGAGCCGACAAAAACGTCCACTAAACCGGTGTTCGCTTCGGTATCCGGGTTGAAGTAACCGGCATCGTCCACCACGGTCACGCCCATTTCCCTGGCCCATTTGGCCGCGGTTACCTGTGCCGGTCCGATCGGTCCCAGATGCAGGTATTTAGCGGAGCCGATATACTTTTTATCCAGTTCCGCATCGTTCGGCTGCCTGCGTGTGCCGCCTTTGGCAATAAAGCTTCTGGCCATGGTATCCGTTTCTGCCAGGCAAATGCAGAAAGAGGTGGCATTTCCTTTATCCTGCAGCAGATGCGAAACATCGATGTTATGGCGTTTAAAATCATCGATGCAAAATTGTCCGTAGGGGTCGTCGCCGACGATACCCACTATGCCGCAATTGGCGCCCAGTCTGGCTGCCGCCACTAGCGCGCTGCCGACATTGCCGCCGCCCTGCCAGCTGTATTCCTGCAGCCGCGCGAATCCTCCGGCTTCCGGCATTTTGTTGGTCAGGATATTAAAATCCATGACCGGGTTTTCAATTCCGATGATATCTATTCCCATCATCAAACCTCTGTTTTTGTTTATATTTTATCGTAGATAGTTCAATGGGCGTATCAACATTCTGTCGGCATTGGAACAGATGTCAATACGCCCAAATTAAAAACGTTTAATAACCCTTGCTTACCGGGATGCCTTTTTTTCCGGGATCGTCCATTTCAATTTATTCAGCAAGTAATCTTTGATCACTTTTTTCTGATAGCCCTGCATTGCGAACAGGCTGTCCTTCTTGTCCTTGACCTGCTGATAATCTTTGGTGGTGGAATAGAATAAGGCAAAGTATTCCGTGCCGACATTGAGCTTGTTGATGCCCAGTTTGAATGACTCTCTCAGTTGGTCTTCCGGGATACCCGTGCCGCCGTGCAGGACCAGGGGAGTATCGATGGCTTTATTGATTTCCTTCAGGCGCGGCATGCTCAGCTTCGGCGTCTCGACATACCAGCCGTGGGCGCTGCCGATGGCAATCGCCAGCGAATCGACGTTGGTTTTCGCGACAAAATCAGCTGCTTGTTCTGCAGTTGTATACATGTCTTCATTTTTGAAGTCGCCTTTATTAGCGGCGATGCCGACTTTACCCAATTCCGCTTCGACATCAATGCCGAGCGCATGGGCGGCCTTCACTATTTCACAGGTGACACGTACATTCTCGTTGTATTCGAGTTTAGAGCCGTCGATCATCACCGAAGTAAAACCGTCTCTGATCGCGCCCAGGATCGTTTCGTACGAATCGCAGTGGTCAAGATGTAAACCAACCGGGATTTTTACCGTCTTGGCCATCTTTTTTGTGATGGCGGCAAATACACTGGCCGGGATGGTCTCCATCATCGTGGGATAAAGCATGATGATGACCGGGATGCTCAGCTCCTCGCCTGCTTCCACCAGCCATGCGATGCTCTCGTAGTTAAAGCAGTCGTAGGCTAGCACCGCCGTTTTTCTGGCGTCTGCGTCCTTTAGAATTGTGCTCACTTTTTCGAATGCCATGTTGTCCTGCTCCCTTTATTGTTGTTTATTAATTAATATTTTTAACTAAACAAAATCCTTTTCGACATAGCGCATATACTTGACTGCTTCATCCAGTACCGGCAGGAATTTCCCGTGTACTGCGGCGACATGGTGAACATAAGGGCCGCATACCAGTTTTCTTTCCCACTTCGGCCAATCGTCGGTCTCGATCCATATATAATTACCTTCGGTGCTCGGCCCGTCGGTACCGCGTGCTTCACCGGCGAACAATGAATACTTGCCGCCGATGGCATCAAATCTGGCTACCGTGATATCGCCGCCCTTTAATTCCCACTGTCCGTGGCCTTCCAGTAAAACCCTTTTCTTTGCGTCTTTGGCCAGCGATTTCGGGAACGGGCCGCAGTGCCAGAGCAGCTCGGCATTGTCATTCTTGGGGTGTCTGATTGTCACATCGGCGAGGAAGTTCGGGGTTTCGCCGCGCGCGGCAGCTGCCAGGATTACAGATGTAACTGCGCCGTGTACATCTGTTTCGCAGGCTACCGGCAGGCCTTTTTCCGTCACGTCGCCCAGCACAAAACAGGGCGGGAAGCCGAGGTTCGTCCGGAAGATCGACCAGCATTCGCTGGCCATCGCTTTCAGCCCGTATTTGTGGCCCAGTTCCATCATGCTCAGCTCTAAAGCTGCGATCTTGCTCAGTTCTTCTTTTTTCACTGATCTGGTGTCCATCGCGTCGGTGGTTTCTTTTACCAGTGCTTTGATCTGGTCTTTCTGTTTGGCGTAAACTTCATTGAATGTCCCGATGATCTCGGTTTCATTGATCGGTACCACTTCGATTCCGAACTTTTCCAGCAGTTCATCCTCGTTGTAAATGACACTGAGGAATTGCCGGGGGCGTAAAGATATTTGCCCGATGCGCAAACCGGATAAGTCTTTTGTAATTGAGACGACACGGATGAATTTTTCCAGTTCTGTTTTCAAAATCGGAGCGTCCACCCAGCAGTTCTCGATGTAGGTGAACGGTACGCCGAATCTGGCCAGTGCCTTGCCGCTGGCAAATAGACCGCATTGCGTATCGGTCAACCGCCAGGCGTAATTCGGAGGCGGAGCGGGGTCTCGCGGGCCCCACAGCAAAAACGGCTTGCCCATCGCTTTTCCCAGCTTGCCGACCACTTCTTCCTGGCCGAAATTGCAGTGCGGCATGAATACCGCATCTACGCCTTCTTTCCGGAAGTGGGCTTCCACTTTGGCCACATCTTCGGTTTCGTAGAGCATACCGTCTTCGTTCAGCCAATCGATATCAACGATCTTAACATCGTGAAAACTCTTTAATATCTTTAAAAGTTTGGGCATGAAGAATTTCTTGTTCTTGACCGCTTCTGCCGGGGCGGGGAATTTATCGCGCCGGGTGGGCGCCAGACCGATTGTGATCTTGTAATCTCTGTACAAAGCCTTCCTCCAAAAAAATTAGACGATACGAAGCTGTTCTTCTTTGGTCATGCGGTAGAAGAAAATGTCGTTGTTGTAGGTCCTCTCGGGCAGCACTACCATGCAATCGACGAAATCTGTTTTTTCGGCGAAGGGCGCGCAGTGCCAGACACCCGGGCGTAAAACCACCAGCGTTCCTTTCGGTACGCGGAATACTTCGATCTTGTCCAGCGGGATCTCTTTCGTGCCGCTGGCCGGCGCCACATGCATCAGGATGTCCCCATCCAGCGGCAGGCAGGCCTCGCCAGTGTGGTGATGACATTCCATCGCATCGACGATATTATCTCTTTTCTGTACCCGTGTGACGGAGAAGGCTGCCTCGCCGACTTGTCCCAGGCTTAATATTGCCATATCGCGGTAAAACTCAACCGGGCCAAAACCCATCTTCGGACCGCTGGGTTCGGTCATATTTGCGAAATCGCCGTAAATTCTGAAAGCATCGTGGGTTAATTTCTTGACACTGACCGTTTTTTCCATTGTGTAGTATCGTCCTCCAACATTAATATAGCGGCCTGGTCTTTTTCAAGATTTATCCGCTTCCTGCCATCGGTAAGTATAGCATACACCATCTCAAAAAATAAAATTTCGAAGCTAAAAATTGACAATCGTTTTTGACCTGATTGCTGTTATCCATTACAGACAGGAGCACTTGCTCAATGGCGCCGTTTCAAGTTAAAGTAAAGTGAATTAAGATTCTCAAACCCTGCTCTGGCTAAAGGAGTTCAAGAGGGGCGTTAAGCCCTTCTTGATAAAAAAACCAGTCTCTTCCCCGCGCGGAAGAGACATAGAGATAGGGCGTTGTGTTTATATTTAACGGTGTTACAAGCAGCAATCGATAATATTTGTTTCTGAAGCTTAATAGCATTCAATATATTAAATGAAAAAACATACCCCCGGAGAATATCTTATAAATGCCAGACACTATTATTAATATAGACATCGAAGGGATCGGCCCTGTCTGCTTCAACCGCAGTCTCCGTGCCCGCCGCATCATCATTTCGGTCAGTCCCGCCAAAGGTGTCCGCGTCTCTGTGCCGCTGCGGATATCCATTGGTAAAGCCGTCGATTTTGTCCATCTCAAGCAAAACTGGATCCGCAAGCACCAGGCTATCATTGCCCGTGTCGAAAACCGCAAACAGGCGCTGGGTATTCATTTGCAAACCATCGATAAAGCGGCGGCAACAAAACAACTCAGAGACCGCCTGGCATTCCTTGCCCGCGAACATGGATTTTCTTGCAATCGTGTCACCGTCCGCCGGCAAAAAACACGCTGGGGCAGCTGTTCTCCCCGCAATAACATCAGCCTCAATATCAAGCTGGTACAGCTGCCCGCGGAACTGATGGACTACGTGATCCTGCATGAACTGACGCACACCCGCGTGCATAATCACAGCCGTAAGTTCTGGGCCGAACTGGACAAATACGTCAAAAACAGCAAATCCGTCTCCCGCCGCCTTAAAGCAGACGGTATGCTCCTGCTCTGATGTGTTTTTGTCATTCCCATTTGTCATTCCCGACCTGATCGGGAATCCAGTATAGTATGGTGGGTGGAACTCACTTGCCGAAGCAAATGTACGCCCTGATCGCCCTTTGGTCCCACACTTCTACCAATTTCCAAAAGGAAGTGCGGGAGGAATCTTGAGACCCGTCGAGGGTCGAAATACTTTTGCTGTTAAAGCAAAACGTACAGCTGATTAAACTTAACTATCTCCTCACCCAGCCTTACTAATTCCCTGGTTCGAATACAACACCCGCCCATTTGTCATTCCCGACCTGATCGGGAATCCAGAGAACGGTGCTCATTAAATAGCGGCACTTATTGTTTTGTCATTCCCATTTGTCATTCCCGACCTGATCGGGAATCCAGTATAGTATGGTGGGTGGAACTCACT
>Ga0265316_10005042_pt1 | contig 12961 bp, 9 predicted proteins | sample 4522metaG_FD_202092 | JGI IMG/M metagenome (GOLD analysis project Ga0265316, IMG submission 202092) | Rhizosphere microbial communities from Carex aquatilis grown in University of Washington, Seatle, WA, United States - 4-5-22 metaG | ecosystem: Host-associated > Plants > Roots > Rhizosphere >... | reverse complement strand
TAGCCGCGGCCGCGGCGCAGCAGCGACTTGATGTTCCCGTTTACGGCTTCGACCACGCCGAGAGGCACTTTGGTCCGGCAGTAGTTCAGGATGCCCTCGAGGTGATCCAGCAGCATCCGAGCCAGCTTCTGAAAGGGTTCGAGCCGCTGCCAGCGGAGCTGATCGATCCAGCGTTGGAGGTAGTTCAGCATGGCCCCTTCATAGTGGTACGTCCACAACCGGTCCAGACTCTCTTTGAGGAGGTAGGCTTTGAACACTTTCCGATTGAGGGCGAATAGTTGATTCAATTCCTTGCGCTTGCTCGCCGTCAGGTTGACCCACCGGCTCAGGAGCAGCCAGCGTTTCCCTTGCACCAGTTCGCGAAGGTGCTTGCCTTTGCGAAAGAACTCCGCCCGCCGCACTTCGTCGATGGCCTGGTTGGCGTGTTGCATGATGTGGAACTTGTCATACACGATGCGGCATTGGGGAACGTTCTGCTCCAGGCTCATCCGGAAGGGCTCCCACATATCCACACAGGCGGCCTGAATGCCGCGCCGCTGCCGCGCGGTCAATTCCTCCTGGAAGAAGGCGTCCAAGGTTTCCTTCTTGCGGTTTTGGCCGAACCACAACGGCTCCCCGGCTTCCAGGTTGCACACCACGGTGACGAACTTCTGTTTCTTTCCCAGGTAGATCTCGTCCACACCCATCTGCCGCAGCGCCGGCCTGCGCCTGGCCGCGGCCCATCGCTCCAGATACCGCAGGTCGATGGCGCGCACCGTGCTCGCCGGCAGAGCGAAGTGCCGCGCCACTTGCCGGGCCGACGCACTTTCGCAGGCCTGGCCCACTGCGTCTTCAAACCGCTTGCTGCAGGGCGCCTTGCTGGGTAGCAGTGGCACCTTCTCGACCTTCACGCCGCAGTCCGGGCATTTCACCCGGTACACCTCGATATGCACGGTGGTCCTAAACAGGCTCCACGGCAGATCCCACACCGCTCGTTCCTTGCTGTCGTAGGCGTCGGCGAACTTCTGGCCACAGCCGGAGCATTCCAACTTGCGGTTGCCGCATTTGCGCCGCACCCACAACTCCAACAGCTTGTTCTTCTCGTCGATGCGCTGCCGGTACACACGGTAACCCGGCCACTGGAGGATTTGAGTGAATTCGTTATCGCTTGGCAACCTCTGAGTTTTAACCAGAAAAGCCGGATACTCAGAATGCCCGTCAATTCAGCATTTCTACGAATTCCTGCGCAGAGCCAACTTACCGAAGGCCTCAACCTGGCGGCGCTGCCCACCCCCATGGCGAAGCAGGCATTCGCCGTCCACTTACTTACCTTGAAGCGCGGCGACGTTCACGAACTGCGCTGGAAGCAGCTTCAGGTGCCTTTCGAAAGCGACAGCCTCGCGCACCTGCCCGCGGTACTGGACGGCCTCGACGCGACGGAAGAGGAGCTCACCGCGCGCCAGAGGGCCGCCGCACAGCCCGTGGTATGCCTGTACGAATTGATACCCGAGTAACTCAGACGGGGCACTGCCTCGTCCAGACTGAGCGCCAACCGGCAGGGCAGCGGCACGCGCAATTCATAAGCATCGATGAGGGCGGCATAGCCAACCAGGGACGCCTCAGATTCGCTTAACGGGACCCGGCGTGGTGAGAACCACTTTGGGCGCGTGAGCGATGGCCTTCAGAAGCTTAACTTCAAACCGAACTGGATCTGGCGCGGCGGATACGTCGTGGTAATCGTGCCGAACGTGCCACTTGTGCTGACGTTACCCGGGACACCGAAGTTGGTGTGGTTCAGGAAGTTGAAAAACTCGCCGCGAAACTGAAGCTTGATCGACTCTTGGATACGGAAGTCCTTGTCGACCCCCAGGTCCCACTGCCAGAAACCCGGCGTCCGGAAGGCGTTGCGGCCCAGGTTGCCGAAAGGAGCGCTGGCCGGCGGCGTGGTGAAGGTGCAGCCGGCGAAATAGGTCAGCAGACTCTGAGCCGTGCTCTGGCTGGTGGGGGTGCAGGAGACGTTCGGCCGCAGAAGGGCTACGCCCCGGTAATCGGCGCTCTGGCTGATGCCCGTGACATCATTGGCCGCCGACGGATTGTAGTCCACGTTGACGGGCAAACCCGTGTTGGCGGTATTGATGGTGTTCAGTTCCCATCCTCCGATGATCGCGTCGAGCACCGGATTCGCACTCTTCGCAAACCGGCGGCCTTTTCCGAAAGGAAGATCGTAAACCAGGCTCGTGACGTTGGCTAGCTTGACATCGAACATGGTCGGGCCGAATTCCGCGGCGAGATTGTGAATATTCTGCGGATTGGCGGCTTGATAACCGCTGAAAGCTTCCAGCACCTGCTCGGAATCGCCCATCGCGTGGGACCAGGTGAAGGCGTTCAGGAAATACAGGCCGTAGCCAAAGTGGTGCTCCAAGCGGACCGAGAGGCCGTTGTAGTTGTTGTTGCCTACCGGGTCTAGCCAGGTAATGGGACCGAAGCTCTGATCGGGCCTCCGCGCCTGCACGCTCAGTGTCTGCCCAGGCAGATTCGGCACTGCCTGGTTCCAATCGCCGACGATGGGTAGCCTCAGGTCGTGGTTGCCACTGTAGGACACGTCCACAACCGTGTCCTTGTTGATCTCGCGCTGAACCGACAAGAACCAGGATTGGATGGACGGCCAGCGGGTATTGGCGGGAATGTACTCGTTATTGGAATTGACCGGGTTGAAGTTACTGGCGATCCCGGTGGTGAACGCGTTTTGCGCGGTGAGAAACGCGGGGCTGGTCGGGCTCGGCTGGCTGATCGTGCCGAAAATGGCCAATGGACCGTTAATGCCCTCCGTCGCGCTTCCGGCGCGGTTGAAGAAGGTGTAGCTGATGCCGTAGCCCGCGCGAATCACCGTCTTCGGCGCGACGCTATAAGCCAGGCCGAGCCGCGGGCCGAAATCCTTGTGGTCCGGATTGACCAGGGCCCGGTTATACAGACTGCCGCTCGAGGCGCGTACCAAAGTGTTCGTGGTAGGGTCGAAATTCGACCACTGATTGTCGCGCTCCCACAGCGGCGTCGCAAATTCCCAGCGCATGCCCAGGTTTAAGGTCAGCTTGGGAGTCACGCGCCAGTCGTCCTGGACGTACAGCGAGTTGACTTGCTGCCGCAGATTGGTGACCAGGTCGTTGCCCAGCGCGATGGTGCTCGGCAGGCCGAAGTAGAAGTCCGCCAGATCGTAGGCGTTCACGCTGTTCGTATCGGTTGTGGGCGTGCAGCCGCACTGCGCCGCTGTGGGCTTGCTGTATTGCCCGCTATAGGTGAGTTGGCCGTACAGAGGATTGATGTCCAGTACTTCGGTGCGAACCGCGAGAAACTCGTAGCCCATCTTGAGGGAATGCCGGCCCTTGATCATGGAGTAATTCAGCTTTGGGTTGAACGACGTCGGATTCTGGAACTGCGGATTGGTCGATTGCCGGCCGACGGTGGGATTGCTGAAGCTGCCGATAACCTGGGTATTGAAGCCGCCGGTGATGTTGGGAGTGGTCGGCAGCCCCTGGATGCCATAGAGGGACTGTAGGCTCGGCCCGCCCAGATAGACCGGCTGTTTGCCGCCCAGCCCGTGATCGAACCCGAAGCGCGCTTCCAATAGCGACGTGGAAGTTACTGTCCATGTGTAACCGATGGCCGCTTGCTGCTGAATCGAGTGGATGCGACCATTGGCGTCGCCGCCTGAGGGCCCTGAATCGAAAGGCCCAAAGAATTGGATTTCCTTCTTCTGGCTGAAGCGGAGGAAGGCCGTCATCTTGTCCATGATCTGGTAATCCAGCTTGGCGTCGTACTTATCGCTCTTGTCCGTCACCGGTGCGATCTCTACCAGATTGTTCCCCAGACCGGGGGCGGTCGCAGGCGCCAAACCGGCCAGCGCCGCCGCGGCGAACGGGTTCAGTTGCGCGATGGGAATGGCGGTGTTGGCGGCATAGAAATTACCGTTCAGCGGATTGACCACCGGCACCGGCAGAATGCCCTGGCGTTCGGCTGCGTCCGGAAGCGCGTAGGTGGTAAGGAAACCCAGCGACGATCGGAAGCCTTCATAATCGCCGAAGAAGAAGAGCTTGTTCTTGAGGAACGGTCCGCCGATGGTGACGCCAAATTGATTGCGATGGAGGGTGGGCTTTACGAATGGGTTCGTGCGAAAGTAGCCGACGGCGTTCAGGTCGGTGTTGCGCAGGAATTCCCACGCCGTACCATGGATGTCATTGGTGCCCGAGCGTAGTGCGGCATTTACCACGGCGCCGCCCACGCGCCCGTATTCGGCGCTGAAATTGCTCGTCAGGATTTTGAACTCGGCGATGGCATCCGGAGAAGGCTGCACCACCTGGCTCGAATAACCCTGGTTGCTGGTGCCGTATGAGTTGTTGTCCAGACCATCCATCAGAAAGTTGTTATAGGTGCTGCGCATGCCGTTGACGTTGAAGGCGCCCTCGCGAGGCGTCGCGTTGGGTGCAAAACTGAGCGCCTGGGGAGAGATGTGAACGTTGGTGGCAAGCAAGGCCAAGTTCGCGTAATCGCGGCCATTCAGGGGCAATTCGTCGATCTGTTGCGTGTTGATGACCTGGCTGTGATCGCTCGAATCGGTTTCGAGCGCCGAGGCGGCGCCGGCGACGGTGACCGAGTCCGTGACCGCCCCGACTTGCAGGTTGATGTCGACGCGCTGGCGGGCCTCGACGTCCACGGTGGCTTCCGCGGTCGCCCTGGCAAAGCCGGCATGTTCCACAGTGACGGTGTACCGGCCGACCTTGACGTTGAGGAAGTCGTAGTTGCCATTTCCATCGGTTTCTGCCTTGGCCGTGATGCCGGTCTCCTGACTGGTGATGGTCACGGCGGCTTTGGCGACCACGGAATGGGAGGGGTCGCGGACGGTCCCCAGCACCTCGGACGTTTCGAACTGCGCCAACGCCAGAGAGGCAGAGGCGCAAATGGCGAGCAGCAATGTTGCAGGTCTCATAAGCTAGGGAATCTACCATGCGGACTGTTAACGATTGATGAGCGCTCGGCTACAGCACGTTAACGGCGGAGCTCGGTTTCGAAACCGGGATGCGGTTCCCGCGTCTAACTGTACGAGTACGCTATACTTTTCAGCAGAAGGACAACATCCCCATGGCCCGTCAGAGGCGACCCCTCTTCTCGTTACCGGCAATCGTATTGTTTGGCTCGATCCTGGTGGGCATATGCGTGCCCAGGGCGCGGTTGGCGGCGGCGGGTCCGGCGGCGGCCCAGTCGCCGGCGCTCCCCGCGGACATGGGACTTTTCACCAAGGCTCTGGTCCTGGTGGAACAAAACTACGCGGACCGGCTCGATTCCGACAAGGCGATTTACCAGGGCGCGCTGCCGGGGATGATGCGCACGCTCGACCCGCACTCCAATTTCTTCGATCCAAAAGAGTATGCTCTGCTGCGCGAAGATCAGGAGGGCCACTATTTCGGAGTGGGAATGGAAGTAACCGAGCGCGCCGGCAAAACCGTGGTGACGGCGCCGTTCCCCGGCTCCCCGGCGTATAAGGCGGGGCTGCGTCCGGGCGATATCATCGTATCGGTAAACGATAAACCCACCGACGGCCAGAACACCACGGAAGTGGCCGACATGTTGAAAGGGCCGCGGGGCACGCACGTGAAAATCGTCGTCTCGCGCGAAGGGCTGGCGGACTTGCTGACGTTCGCGGTGGTGCGGGAGGAGATCAGCCGGAAGAGCGTGCAGGATGCTTTCTGGCTGCATCCGGGCGTGGCGTACGTGAAAGTTCTCAGCTTCGGCGAAACCACCGGCCAGGAGCTGGACCTGACCCTGAAGCGCCTGGGCGAGAGCAACATCAAGGGGCTGGTGCTCGATTTGCGCGGAAACCCGGGCGGCCTCTTGAATACCGGCGTGGAAGTGGCCGACCGCTTTCTGCCCAAGGGCGCGGTGATCGTTTCGCACCACGGGCGCTCGTCGCCCGAAAAAACCTACACCGCGGAGAGCGGAAATCACGGGCGCAATTATTCCATGGTGGTGCTGGTGGATCGCCTGTCGGCTTCGGCGGCGGAGATTGTCGCCGGCGCGCTGCAGGACCACGACCGCGCCTTGATCCTGGGAGAGACCACGTTCGGCAAGGGCCTGGTGCAGACGGTGTATCCGCTGCCCGAGCGGACCGCGCTGGCGCTGACCACGGCGCACTTCTACACCCCCAGCGGCCGCTTGATTCAGCGCGACTACAGCCAGCAAACGTACTACGATTACTACAATGTCCGCGACGAGCACGCGCGCAATCCGCAGGACGTGAAAATGACCGATAGCGGGCGCACGGTCTATGGCGGTGGAGGTATCACGCCCGACGAGGTTTTCAAGGCACAGCCCATGGATCGCCTGGAGTCGCAGCTTTACCGCAACGGCCTGTTTGCCTTCACGCGCAGTTACTTCTCCACCCACAGCAGCAGACTGGAGAGCGGGTGGCTGCCGGGCGGCGACACGCTCAGCGCGTTGCACGACTACTTGTTGAAGAACAACTTCAGCTTCACCGAAGCGGAATGGGCCGCGCACCAGGATTGGATCAAGCGGTACCTGGCCAAGGAGATGTACATCTGGGCCTTCAACAAGGACGACAGCGACCGGGTATTCGCGCAGTTGGACCCGGAGGTGCAACAGGCCGTGGAAGCGCTGCCCAAGGCTGGGACGCTGGCGGAGAACGCCCGCAGGGTGATCGGGCAGCGGATGGCGCCCAACAAGGTGCGCCAGTAAACGCCCAGGGGCCGCGGTTGCGCTGCGCCGCGCGCGTTTTATTCGCCATCTGTTAACAACCGAATCACGTTGTGAATAATCCCTCACCATTACCTGTAGAACAACAACTGCGTGTAAGAAAAACCCGGCCTATTACCCTTAGAGAGCGACACGGTTTTCCGACGCGGAGGATCGGAAAAATCCTATGCAATAGAGCGCCAGTGACCGGATATTTCTTTGTCAATGGGCAAGCAAAATCTTAAATGCTTTTTTCTTGACTGCGATGTTGGAGGACAATTATCCTATAAAAGTCCCGGTAATATACAAGGTAATGATGATATGGCGATGCCGATAATCCTACCACCTTCCCTGTTCTCGGAGCGAAACACACACTGGGTAGACGACGCTACACGCCGCCGCGCGTTGCAGCGTCTGTATAAACGGCGCGCAGCCGTGTTAAGTCTGATCCAGGCGCTCGAAGCATATCAACTATCCGCCCAGTCCACCGCGTGTAACACCTGAGTGGCGCCGTTATGTTACTCCGACGCGCCGGTCAGGTTTCTTTCGATGGCGAACTTCACCAGTCCCACAATGTCGTGAACGTTGAGCTTGCGCATCAGCGTCGCGCGATATGTGTCCACGGTCTTGGGGCTGATGTGCAGAAGTTCGGCGATGTCCTTGGCGCGCATTCCCTTGACCAGGTGCGTGAACACCTCGATTTCGCGCGGGCTCAGCAAGGCCAGCGGGTCGTCGGGTACGCTGGCTTCCGGCGTGGTAAACAGCCCGGCGCCCCGCAGCAGCGGAGACACGTACTGTCCGCCATCGCGGACGTAGGTGATGGCCTCCAGCAGATGGCGCGCGGGACCGTCTTTCAACAGGTAGCCGTCCGCTCCGGCCCGCAGCGCTTCAATGACCGTCCTGTCCTCGCGGCTGATGGAGAGAATCATGAGTTTGCTCGGGCAGCCGGCGTCGCGCAGCTTGCGGATCACTTCGATGCCGGTCATGCCGGGCATGTTCAAGTCGAGGATGGCGAAATCCGGCCGCGTTGCCACCACCGTTTCGATTGCCGACGGGCCGTCCGAGCATTGTCCCAGCACCCGCATTCCGTTCGCCTCGCAGAGTGAGGCGAAGCCCTCTCGCACGATGGCATGATCGTCCGCCAAGACGACCGTAATCCCTTTCAAGTCCGCCATGGTTCTCTCTCCCCGTTTACGATTACGCCGGCACGAAAGGCACGGCAAGCTTCAGCCTGGTGTCTCCCGGGCTGCTCACAATCTCCAGTTTTCCGCCCAGCGCCGCCGCCTGCTCGCGGATGGAACGCAGGCCGATACCCGACGCTACATTCACTGGCCCGTTGGACAGCCGGGCCACGTCGAAACCCACACCGTTATCCCGAATGCTCAGAACCACGTCGTCGCCCTGCGATTCCAATACCCCCTCGACGCGGCTGGCGTGCGAATGCCGAAGGTTTGCCAGGGCTTCCTGGACTGCGCGGTACACCAGCACTTTGATCTCCTGTTCCGGTTCGCGCGCCAGGGGCTGAATCCGCAGGAAGGCCTCAAACCTCTGCGGAACGCCGCTATTCTCCCACAATTGCCGGACCGCGGTCTCGAGCGGCAACCCCTGCCACTCCGGCGGATGCAGCCGCTGGGACAGCGCGCGCACTTGTTCCTCCGCGTCGCTGGCCAGCGTGGCGATGCGCTTCAGGGCTTGCTCGACCGGCCAGGGTGGATCGATCAGTTGCGAAGCGATGACCTCCAATTGCAGCCGGATGGCCACCAGCAGTTGGCCAACGCCCGTGTGCAGGTCCCGGCCCAGGCGCGCGCGTTCCAATTCGATCTGGCGGACGGCGCCGATTCCGCCCGGCGTTCTGGTTTGCTGCGCCAGGCTGGAAAGATTTCGTTCCGCGTGCACCAGCCGGAAATATTGCCGAATCAAGCGGCTCTGCAAACGGAGCAATGCTCCAGCCTTTTCGTCCAGCGCCAGGCTCGCCCGGTCCTCTATCCGGAGCAACTGGCCCTGCACGTCCCATTCCCGGGGCAACGAATCGGGGCCGCCGCGGCGGGCAGGCCCGGACTCCGAACCGAAGATCAACCGGACATCTCCTATCGTGGAGGATTTTCCGTAGCCGGAATCGTTAGGACCTCGACACCTCTTCGCGGCTACGGTTCGTACTTAAGCACCAATACGTAACTGTAGCACTTGCATCGGATTAGAGATAAAGTATTATAAGGGAATCACGGATGTTGCGAAATATCGACTATTTGCCGCGGCTCGCGATCTTCTTGGCGGGGGTTGTGGCCGGGGCCTTGACCGGCCGGCGGCGCGGCTGCGGCATTGCCGGGATGGATCCGGCAGAGTTCCTGGAGCTGAAGAACTCGCTGGCCAGCCTGGAAACCCGCGTGACGGCGCAGGAAACCACCAGCGCTCAACGTTTCACCCGGATTGAAGCCCGGCTGGACGATCACGCCGCCAAACTGTCGGAAATCCCCTCAACCCGTCAGATTGTCACTGCCATGGAGGGGCTGCTGTCCAAGACGCTGGCGTCTCTCGACGAGCGTCTGAACATTCAGGCGCAGTCCATCGAGGTTCTGAAAACGACGGTCTCGCAGACGGACAGCCTGCTTGAGCGGGTCCTCGAATCGCTCGATGCGCTGCAGACTTCGACCGGCGCGGATCTTCCCAACGACTTGCTGTCACGCCGCACCGCAGGCGTTGGTTAGGGTAGGACAGGCCTCCCGGCCTGTCAAGCGCGGCTGGATGGGTGGCTAGATGGGCCAGGAGGCCCATTATTTGCGGTGCCCCTCGTGGGAGCCCTGATAGCGCTGCCAACCGGTTGCGGCGATCGCACCCGCTCCTGCTACCATCGTTACTTGAACCCGAATCCACAAATCATCGTCCTTGATGCGGGTGGGCAGTATTGCCACCTGGAAGCCCGCAAGGTGCGGGACCTCGGCGTGTACGCGGAGGTGCGTGCCAGCGAGACGCCGGCGGCGGAACTCGCCGGGGCCAAGGGTCTGATCGTGTCCGGTGGGCCGAGCAGCGTGTACGACGCCGGCAGTCCCACCGTGGACCCGGCCATATTCTCGAGCGGCCAGGCGGTGCTGGGGATCTGCTACGGCCTGCAGCTCATGGCCCAGCTTCTGGGCGGCGAGGTGCTTCGCGGCGAAAAGGGCGAATACGGCATGGCCACGCTGGAGCTGGATGACACCTCCGACCCGATGTTCGCCGGCCTGGGCGGCAGCCGGCAGATCTGGATGAGCCACCGCGATCTGGTGGGCCGCCCTCCGGCAGGCTTCTCGGTGGCCGGCCGCACCGCTACCTGCGCCGTAGCCGCCATGGCCGCGCGCGAGCGGCGCCTGTACGGCGTGCAGTTTCACCCCGAAGTGGTCCACACGGCGGGCGGCCAGGAGTACCTGGCGAACTTCGTGTTCCGGGTGTGCGGTTGCGTCGCGGATTGGGACCCGAGCCATCGCGTACCAACGATCGAGCAGGAGATCCGCGATGCCGTGGGCCATCGCAAGGTTTTTTTCTTCGTCAGCGGCGGCGTGGATTCGAGCGTGGCGTTTCGCTTATCGACGCGGGCGCTGGGAGCGGAGCGCGTGCGCGGTGTCTACGTCGACACCGGGTTGATGCGCGAGGGCGAGACCGATTTCGTGCGCGGCATCGGAGGGTTGGCGGTGGAAGACGCCCGCGAGCAATTTCTGGGGGCGCTTGCCGGCGTCACCGACCCGGAACAGAAGCGCCACATCATCGGGGAAGCCTTCGTGCGAGTGCAGGAGCGCGTGATCGAACGGGAGCGCCTGATGGACGTGGACTGGATGCTGGGCCAGGGCACGATTTATCCGGACACCATCGAATCGGGCGGCACGGCCAAAGCAGCGCTCATCAAGACGCACCATAACCGCGTGGCGGGAATTCAGAAGCTGATCGAGAGCGGCCGGATCGTTGAGCCGCTGCGCTCTTTTTACAAGGACGAAGTGCGCCAGGTGGGCCGCGAACTGGGCCTGCCCGCCGAATTGCTGGACCGTCACCCGTTCCCCGGCCCGGGGTTGGCCATCCGCTGCCTGTGCGCGCCCGGCGGCGCGGAGGTCAAGACCGTCGCCGAAGGCTCGGTGATCCCCATACGCAGCGTGGGCGTGCAGGGCGATTCGCGCAGTTATGCGCCGGTACTCGCGATCGACGCGCTCGATACCGCCCGCGCCACGGAATTGACCAACCGGCTGAGAACCGTAAACCGGGTGATTGCCCCGGTGGAAACGCGCGTGCCCGTAGACCGGATGGCGGTGCGCGCCAGTTCCCTGACGGCGGAGCGCCTGGCGCGGTTGCGGCGGGCCGACGCGGCGGTGAGGCGCCTGTCGCACGAAAGCGGTTACGACCGCGAAGTGTGGCAGTTCCCAGTGATCCTGATCCCGCTGGGCACCGCCGATGCGCCGGATTCGGTGGTGCTGCGGCCGGTGGATTCGGTGGATGGCATGACCGCGCAATCGGTGGTCATGGACGCCGGACTGTTGCGGAAAATGTGCGCCGCGATCTTCGAAATCGAGGGTGTGGCGGGCGTGTTCTACGATTTGACCCACAAGCCGCCGGGAACTATCGAATGGGAGTAGGCAGCCGCGGTTACTTCGCGGGCGCCGGCAGCTTCACGTCCACGCCGGCTTCTTTGTTCAGGCGTTCCGTAAACGCGCGATCCACCAATGCCAGCGACACCTGGTTGTGGACGTTGCCCGCAGTGAAGTAGTGCAACGTGTCGCCATCCACCCAATAGGCCGTGGCGGCGTAAATGGTGTGGTCCAGGAAAGCGATCAGATAGTGCGCGGGCTCGGTTGTGGGAGTGGCCTCGGCGGCGGGCTGTTGCGCCTGCTGTTGGGCCATGTCCGGACCGGCGGGCGCGCCCCCATAGTAGTTGTTGATAATCACCGGCGCCGCGGGCGTCTGGGGCTGATTATTAACCACGGTGACGCTGGGTTGGACCGGCGCCGCCGCTGAAGGATCCTGCGGCGCGACATACGGATAGGGAATGGTGTAGTAGCCGCCAATGTAGACCGGATAGGTGTAAAGAAGGGAGCCGCCGGTCCCGCGGTAATACTGGCCGCCGGCCGGATGGACCACGCTGGTGGGAAACCGCGTTACTCCGGGAGTGCCCGGCCCACCGGCCGGATAAACCGCGTTGCCGCCGGGGATCCCCGCCGGTTGGGCTCCGCGAATCTGGGCGAAGAGGCTCGCCGCGAGGCAAGTGCCGAGAATGAGTGCGGAAGCAATTCGCATGGGCGTAAAACCCCCTGCGCAAATTATACCGCCAAATCTCTGTGGAGCGGGCCTCCGGCCGGCCTCCGGCCCGCAACGCCGGCTTTCAGCCGGCGTTGGCCGGCAGTCGGCGACCATCGCGAAGACACGTCGAGGCAATCCCGGTTTCGAGCCGGCGCCGGCTGGAAAGCCGGCGTTGCGGGCCGGAGCCCCGCTCCACACGGGGCCAAACATGGGCTCATCCAGGGCCGCGCTCACGGACGGCACCCTGCTGTTATCATCAACCTATGCGTCGCCTGAATCGCCTGTTCCTGCTCGGACTCTCCGCCGCGGCTTGCCTGCTCGCACAAAGCACCACACTGCTCGACAATGACCAGGTACACGTACTCGCCGTAACCGACCAACCGCACGTCAAGAATGCGCTCCACGAACATAAACTGGACCGCGTGATGGTCTACCTGCAAGCGGGACAGCAGGAAATCGTCACCCAGGACGGCAAAAAGACTACGCTGAAATTCAAGGCCGGCGACGTGAGATGGAGCCCCGCCACCGGCATGCACACGTCCGAGGTCACCAGCGCCGCTCCGGTGTCGTTAGTTGAACTGGAAGTGAAGAAGCCCGGCGATCCCTCCAAGTCCACGAACATCCCGCTCGACGCGGTTAAAGTGAGTTCGAAAGTCTACAAGGTAGAGTTCGAAAACGACAAGGTTCGGGTGATACGCGCCAGGCTTGCGGCACACCAGGTCTTGCCCCAGCACGAGCACGTCTTCAATCGCGTAGTGGTGTTCCTGACGGACCAGCACAGCAAGTTGACCTCGCCGGACGGAAAGACCGATGACAGCCAACATAAGCCCGGGCAGATAAGTTGGGGCGGTCCCGCCAAACACGTGGAAGAGAACCTGCTGGATAAGCCGATCGAAGTTATCGTGGTGGAATTCAAGAGCTGACTCAGCGCCCAGTGTCCGCCAGCCTCCGGAACGCATCCTCGGCCTCCGGATCGGGCGCGTGCGGA
>Ga0265316_10005038_pt1 | contig 12965 bp, 10 predicted proteins | sample 4522metaG_FD_202092 | JGI IMG/M metagenome (GOLD analysis project Ga0265316, IMG submission 202092) | Rhizosphere microbial communities from Carex aquatilis grown in University of Washington, Seatle, WA, United States - 4-5-22 metaG | ecosystem: Host-associated > Plants > Roots > Rhizosphere >... | reverse complement strand
AGGGCAATAAGGCTCCCGCGCAGTTGATCTGAGTCCTTCACCTTGTTCGCCCATCGCCATGAATTGCACATTCGCTCGCCTCTTTATCGGTGCGTTGACGATCGTTTTTGTCGCCACCGCCCACGCCCAAAAAACCCCGCCGAAACCGATCAGCACGCCTGCGCCCGAATACCCGGCGGAACTGGTTGACACCGGTTTGAGCGGAAAGGCCGTCATCGAGGCCGTCATCAAGGCCGACGGATCGGTGGCGGATGCGGTCGTGAAATCGGCCGACCAGCCGGCTTTCGGCGCGGCGGCGGTGGCGGCGATCGCGCACTGGCGTTTCGAGCCGGGCACCAACGACGGCGTGGCGACCGACCGGAAAGTCAGCCTGCCGTTCAAATTTACGGCTCCGCAAGAACAGCAGATGAATGCGTTTTTCAAGCGAAAGGTGTTCTTGAAATTGACGGAGCCGGTCGTCAGCCAGAAGGATTTTGGCCGGGGGCCCAAGGTGGCGAAGGATGCGCGGCTCGTTTATCCGAAGGCGCTCGTGGGTTCGAAAATCGAGGAAAAAGTGCAGGTGCAATTTGTCGTGGCACCCGACGGTACGACGGTGAATCCGAAAATCGTCGGAAAACCGCGCATGGAGTTTGCCTTCCCGGCCCTCATGGCCGTGGCGCAGACGACGTACCAGCCGCCGAAAAAAGACGGCAATCCGGTCTTCGTGGAGATGACGCGGACGCTGGATTTCACCGAAGAACGGGCTGAGCGGGGTCGGGAAGAACTGCCCGGCGACTTCTTTGGGGGTGGCGGCGGCGGTCGCCGCCGCGGCGGCGGTGGTGGCGAAGGGGGCGGCGAAGGTGACTGATTCGAACTCAGGGTAAGAAAATTGGTCGTTCGCAGGAACAAGCGGCGTGAACTTGGGCCCAGGCAGTTGCCCGATGATGCCGCGAAATACCGCCGGGAAAACCGGAACGCCACGGGCACCAAACCGATTGGCGCCGGCACTTCGATCAGCGGTCACTCCACGGCGGCATGTCGTCAGGTTCTGGCGACAGCCGCGAGCGTTACCCAGGTTTACGCCTGGCTTTCTGTTGTCGCCAGAGGCGGTGATGCCGCAAGAACGGTTTCGCCGAGGCGGGCGGCCGAGCCGACGCGCAAATATCGGCGGCGGACCTTGCCGCTGCGTCCTTGCGGTGGCGTGCGCTCGCCCGGGTCACCGTAAGGCTGATGGCGGTAGCCGGGCCGGGCGGGGTCACACGCGCAGCGAATTTGAAAATTCTGCATCCGGTGGAACAGCCCGAGCAGTTGATCGGGAAGCGGATAGCGGTCGAGCCCGGCGCGTTCCAGCGCAAGGAGCACCTCGTGCGTGGCCTCCAGCGTCGAGAGACAGCCGGCTTGCGGCTGCTGTTTGATGACAAAGCGGCTTGGCGCGGCCGGTGTGAACATGATGCGCGGCAGCTGCTGCAGGGTTGGGCTGAGCCGGAGCATCTTGCGCGCGCCGGACCAGGTGGCATCAAGCAACAACACGACGAGTCGCCGCCCGCCCAGCTCGTCCGGCCGCAATTCACCAGCGGAGAGGTTGCGCGCGTTTTCCCCCGGATAGAGCAGCACGGGAAAATTGCGCGGGTCGTGGATCAGCGCCTGCACGGCCTCGTGGTCGTCGAAGCCGACGCCCTGGTGCAGCTCGCTATCGGCGAGGCACAGGTGGGTGAGCCGCCCTGTTGCCGCTTTTGCGTAGCGATATTCCTTTGGGTGGATCAGGAACACAAACTTTGTGCGCGTCGCCATCGGCTGGATCGAGGGGCACCAGCAGAGCGATTTCGGCCAGCCGCAGCGGTAGCACATCTCGCGACTCATGGCGGCGGAGGGCGAAAACGGGCGGAGAGGGAAACGGCGATGCTCATTCGGGCGATCCGGCAAAATCGCACGCTCCAGAGCTAGGGGCAAGCAAGCCCGGTTCGCCAAGTCTGGTTCTCTCTATCCTGGGATCCCTCAAACTGCGGACGATCGCCTGCGGCGATACGTCCGCGCTCCGCCGGACCTGGGAGCGCGGACGTAGGCGCAGCCTCGTCCGCCTTGTCGAACGGATTCAGGCCGGACGATCGCCGGACGGCGATACGTCCGCGCTCCTCCTTGAGCAGGGCGTAGCCTCCCCCGCCCTATTCGGAATCGGTCAGCCCACGAGCTCTGCCGCCGTTTTCACATACTCGAGACAACGGCTGCGGAGATAGCCCTTTTCTTTAAACTCGCGCTGCCCCGCCTCGGTACGGAGGTCGCATTCGCCGAGCAGCTCGCGGCACAGGCAGCTGCCGTGCTTCGCGGCAAAGCGCTCCTGCAACGAGCGGACCGCGGCGTAGGTCTCCTCTGTGCGCGCCTTATCGTCGCCAAGCGCGCGGCCACCGCGGAGTCCGAGCGCAAGGATGCCGCCGGTCACCGCGCCGCAGGTTTCCTGGGCGCGCGCCATGCCGGCACCGAAGCCCGTGGCGAGCTTCACGATCAGCTCCGGCGGCACGCCGCAATCGCCAGCGCAAGCATGGCAGACGGCTTGCGCACAGTTGTAACCCTGGAGGAAGAGTTCTTCCGCCGCCTGGACCGATTGGTTGCTCATGCCTTTTTCAACGGTACATCGGCGTCCGAGCACAAGATCATAACGCCGATCTGCCTCCCGCGCCGACCAGCGCCAGAGATCCACGATTGCAGAGAATGGTGCGGGCGGGAGCGAGGATGCATTACCTGAAATGGAAGACGTTTCTCCTGTTTCATTTTATATCGGGTGAGCGGAATGCGTGCCAGCAGGTGCACGATTGACGGCTGAGGGCGGAGACCCGAACTTTTGCGCGATGGAGAATATCACCGCGCCACTGACCACGGGCGCCCCGCCTTCCGGGGTGACCATTGGTCGTGATCGGCTCGGGGCGACGCTTCTGTTGGGCGTGGGCGGCTTGCTTGCGGTGCTTTCGGTGTATCTGTACCGGGCACCCACCGTGCAGCCAGCGACGGCACCGGCTACGGCGTTCTCTGCGGAACGGGCTTTCCATCACGTTGAAGCGATCGCCCAGCGGCCCCATCCCAACCGTTCGTCGGAAATAGCGGCAGTACGCGATTATCTGCTCGGCGAGCTGCAAAAGCTGGGTCTGAAACCGCTCGTGCAGCGTGCGACTGTAAAACGCGGGGGCAACCGCCCGGATACGGCGGTGGAAAACATCCTCGTGCGAAAATCGGGCACTATGAGCAGCAGGGCGGTGATGTTGGTCGCACATTACGATACGGTCAGCCGCAGTCCGGGAGCGGCGGACGATGGGGCGGCCGTGGCGGCGCTGCTCGAGACATTGCGGGCGCTCAACGCCGGTCCGCCACTGCGCAACGATCTGATCGTGCTGATCACCGACGGCGAGGAGCCGGGCATGCTGGGCGCCCGGGCCTTTGTGGCGGAGCACCCGTGGCTCCGGGACGTTGGTGTCGTCTGCAACTTTGAGGCGCGCGGTACCCGGGGTCCGTCGATCATGTTCGAGACGAGTTCCGACAACGGCCGGCTCATCCGCGAATTCGCGCGGGCAGCCCCGTACATCATCGCGAACTCCCTGAGTGAGTTCATCTACCGGCGGATGCCAAACAATGGCGACTTCACGATTTTTCGGCGGGCCGGCGTGGCGGGGTTGAATTTTGCCTTCATCGATGGCGTGGAACATTACCACCGTGCGAGCGACACTCCGGCCAACCTCGATCAACGCAGCCTGCAGCATCACGGGGAACTTGCGCTCAGACTCGCGCGGCACTTCGGCGACCTTACGCTGCCGTTGCCGTTGGCCGGCGACGCCGTGTATTTCAACGTGCTCGGCGGATGGTTTGTGTACTACTCCAAGGCACTCGTGCTGCCGGCCGCGCTGCTGCTGGCGGGGTTCGGCGGGGTGATTCTTAGGATGGGTCACCGTCGCGGACTCCTCAGAATACGCCGCGTCGCTGGCGGGTTGCTCGTCCTGCTGGCTGGACTGGTGGCCGGCGGATTGTGGGCGTGGCTGGCCTACGTGCTGCGCGACTGGTTGATCCGGCTGGGCGGAGGCACGGCCGCCCCGTTTATCGTCACGTCGGTCTTGTCCGTGCTGACGATGGTCGTCCTTCACGCGATGCTGCGCTGGCGGTTGCGGCGTTTGGAGACGCTGCTCGCGGCGCTGACCGGCTGGACGCTCCTCGCGCTGGGGGCCGGAGTAGTTTTACCGGAAGCCAGCTATCTCTTCTTCTGGCCGGCGGTGCCAGGATGGTTGGCGCTGGCGCTCTGGCTGCGCCGCTACCCGCCGCGATCCGACGCACAAGTGTCCGCGGCGGCGTTTCCCCGGATGCTGTGCTTATCGGCGTCGCTGGGTGTGGTGTTGGTGAGCCCTTTGGTCTATTTGGGATGGATCGCGCTGCCGTCGGCGTATCCTGTGCTGGTGTTGCTGTGCGTGCTGGTGCTGGCACTGGCGTTGCCATGCGTCGAGGCGCTCGTGCCAGTTTTCGGGCGGAGAGTGTAGCCGGCGGTAGCCGGCACGAGGGTCAGCGGCCGGGGTCGGGTGCCGGCGCGGTGGATGGCCCGGCTTGCTTCGGCTTGGTTTGGTGTAGGAGCGGCTTTATGCCGCGATGGTTTGCCGGAATCGCGGCGTAAAGCCGCTCCTACAGTTTGCCTTCAATGTTTCGGGGCAGGACCCGAGGATCTTTACTTTTGGGCGGCCGTGGCGGTCGCCGCCGGGCGCACTGGAAAGGCATCCACTCGCCCGTTCGACAAGCTCAGGGCCCCGAACCTGTCGAGGGGCTCACGTTCGTGGTTACGGGAGCCAGCTCAACGCACGACGCGGGCGCCGCCGCCGCCGACCAGCTTCTCGACCTCTTTGCGCGTGGCCATTGAGGTGTCGCCGGGGGTCGTCGAGGCGAGCGCGCCGTGGGCGGCCCCGTACTCGACGGCCTTCTGCGGGTCGTTGAACTCCATGAAGCCGAATTGCACGCCGCCGGCGAAGCTGTCGCCTCCGCCCACACGGTCGAGGATTTCGAGCTCCGGATACTTGCGGCTCTCGTAGAACTTGCCGTCGTGCCAGAGGATCGCGCTCCAGTCGTTCTTGGTCGCGGTGATGACGCGGCGCAGCGTGGTGGCGGCGACCTTGAAGTTCGGATACTCCTTCACCGCCGTCTCGATCATGGCCTTGAAGGCATCGGTTTCGATGGTGGAGATGTTGTGGTCAACGCCCTTGACCTCGAAGCCGAGCGAGGCGGTGAAGTCCTCCTCGTTGCCGATCATCACATCGACGTACTTGGCGATCTCGCGGTTGACCTCGCGGGCCTTCTTATGGCCGCCGATGCTCTTCCAGAGCGACGGGCGGTAGTTGAGGTCGTAGCTGACGACCGTGCCGTGTTTCTTGGCGGTCTTGACGGCGTCGATGACCAGTTCGGCGGTCGTGGCAGACAGCGCGGCGAAGATGCCGCCCGTGTGCAGCCAACGTACGCCGAGTTGGCCGAAGATGTGGTTCCAGTCGAAATCGCCCGGCTTGAGCTGCGAGGCAGCGGTGTGGCCGCGGTCGGAGACGCCGACAGCGCCCCGGAGGCCGAAGCCGCGCTCGGTGAAGTTGAGGCCATTGCGGACCGTGCGGCCGATGCCGTCGTCGTCGCGCCACTTGATGAAGTCGGTGGCGACGCCGCCCTGCATGATGAAATCCTCGACGAGGTGGCCGACCTCGTTGTCGACGAAGGCGGTGCAAACAGCGGTGCGCAGGCCGAAGCATTTGCGCAGGCCCCGCGAAGTGTTGTACTCGCCGCCGCCTTCCCAAACGGTGAAGTGGCGTGCCGTACGGACGCGGCCCTCACCAGGATCGAGACGAAGCATGACTTCGCCGAGCGAAAGCTGGTCGAATTTGCAGTCGGAGGCGGGTTTGATTTTCAGAGACATGGAAGGCAAGGGAATGAGGGAGTAAGGGATTGAGGGAATAGAAGGGGAAGGGGCTGGGTCAACGGCAGGTTTTCGCACTGCTCGAAAACCCAGATTTAACGTGCGTGAGGGTTATGCGAATGTCAGAGTGCATGCCGTGAATTACCCCAATACTCCGGTGCGGATCGTGGCCGATGACCGGGAGAAAGCTGGCGGGGTGATTGCGGAATTGGGCGGCCGGGCGGACGTGGTGCTCGACGTGCGGCGGCTGCCGGCCGGGGATTTTCTCGTCGAGGAACGGTTTGCGGTGGAGCGCAAGACCCTGGCGGACTTCGCGTGCTCGGTGGTGGATGCGCGGCTGTTCAAGCAGGCGGCGGCGTTGGTCAAGGGATCGCGCCGGGCTGTGTTGATTCTCGAAGGCACGACGGCGGACCTCGGTGGGGGCAGCGTGAGCCGCGAGTCGTTGCAGGGGGCGCTGATCACGGTGAGCGTGTTCTACGGGCTGGCGATCTTGCGGGCGCGGGACGTCGCCGAGACGGCGCGCTTGCTTATCTATCTCGGACGGCAGGCGCAAAAGTTTGCGAGCGGCTCGTTCCCGCGGTCCGGTAATCGACCCAAGGGGAAACGGGCGCGGCAGCTTTTCGTGCTGCAGGGGTTGCCGGGAATCGGCCCCGAGCGTGCGGCACGCCTGCTCGAGCGTTTTGGCTCGGTCCAGGCAGTGACGGCGGCGTCCGCCGACGAACTGACCGAAGTGGACGGCCTGGGCGAAACCACGGCCACACGCATTCGCTGGGCGTTGGAGGAAGCGCCGGGCGACTACGAGGTTTTCGCACAACGCGAAAACCTAAAGTACAGGCAATAGATCCCGACCGGCTGGGTTTTCGCCAGAGGCGAAAACCTCGCCGGGCGCACGAATCGTCGCTTGCACTCGGTCCGTCGTTTGGCTCGGTTTGGCCAAGCGCAGCGCGTCATGTCCCAATTCCATACCACTTCCCGCATCGTTGGCGGCGACGAATCAAATTACACGGCGGAGGCCCGCCTGGTGCAGAGCCGGGCCGGGCGCGGTGAGCCGAGCGTGATCCGGCTCGGTGACATCGTCTTTTTCTCCACGGCGGGTGGCGATGCCTGGATGTTCGACGCCAAGGACGGGGAAGCCGCGTGCCTGGCCCGCGCCGGCCGGTCCCAAGCCGTGCCCATCGAAGAGACGGACCAGAAATTGCTGGTGGCGTGGCAGGCCGACTGCCGCATCGAGGACGACGCGTTCACGGTCATCGAGCGCGACGGCAGCGCGTGCTCGTTCATAGACTATCCAATGGAGGAGATCCGGGGTCTTCTCGGCGGGCCGGCAAACGCCCGGCAGGCGGCCGTAGCCGACATGCTGGCGGTCGCGGACCGGCTGCAACACACCAAGCGCAACGACGCCTGTCCGTGCGGCAGCGGGAAGAAATACAAGCGCTGCTGTCTCGACCGCGACGAGGCGCGCGTGCGACAGGCAAAGATCGAATTTGTCGCCGGGCCGAAGCGGCGCGGCGAACTCGCGCCCGCGACAGTGGAGGACCTTGGTGTCCCCGACATGGGCGAAGTGGCGGACGCTCGACCGGACAAAGCGCCGGCGGCGCCGCACTCTGACCGAACCTCGCGCTTTGCGCCGGAAGTGGAGCGCCGGCTGGACGAGCTCTGGCGGGATTTCGATGCGCCCGCGCACCCGACCACGGAGCAGATGGACGCGTTGCTTGGCCAGCTTCTCACGCTGCCGCCGGAGGCGACCGACTGGAACGATGTGCTGCATCGCTTCGCGCAACACGAGCATGCCGATCTGCCCGGCGTTTTCCGCCGCATCGTCGCGGAGGTGCCGGCGACGAAGGACACCGCGCTGGGCTTCGTCTGCTGGGCCGCACTCGAGGAGTTCACGGGACGCGAGCGGGTCGACCTGATGCCGGAGATCGCGACCGTTTGCCGTCAGCTCGATGGCGAGAGTTACGACGCCGACGCCGTGCATCACGTGCGGGAATATGCGCTGGCGGAGGGGAGTGAAGCCGAGGCGCTGGCCATGGCGGAGCATTTTCTGCCGATATTGCGGGCCGACGCGGAATTGATGGAGTGGACAGTGCCGGCCGCCTGCGGGGAGATATTCGAGCTGAGGGTCGGCGGCCGGCTGCGCGCGACCGACGGTACGGCGGACGATCCCGAAGCGTTGGCCCGGGAGTTGCGGCGCGACTTGGAAGAGGAGATCGATGCCGGGTTCGCGGCGCACGCCGCCGCGGTGATTTGTCGCGACGGATCCGCGGTGGCGTGGACTAAGACGGACTTCGACCTGACGGGCGCCGTGGGGGTGGACGACAGTCCAGAGTGGCGGGCAGCGCTTCGGCGCTTGGAGGCACTGATGCAGGTGGCCCGCGAAGCCTGGCAGTTCGACGGTCGTCCGCCCGGCTGCGCTTTTCGTGAACTTAAACTTTTGGTGGACGCCGCGTACGACGAGCGAGAAGCCGGCAGGGGTAAGCGTAAACAAAAGCCTTTCAACCTATTGGATTGCCTTAACGACCGCATCGAAAGTCGCGTGGCGCGGAGTTCACAGGGTTTCCTCGGCACCGATGTGCCGCATGCGCGCCTACTGCTGAACGCGCACCGTCACCTGCTCCGATTCGCGCAGCGGCATCAATTGATCGCCACCGAGGCCGCCGCGCGCACGGAAAAAGAGCTGGACCGGATGCAGGCCATCCTTCGGCCTTAGCTTTTCGCGCAGCGCGAAAACCTAGAGTTTCGGGAATAGACTTCGATCAGCTGGATTTTCGCTTCGCGAAAATCCAAAGTTAGGTTTTCGCCGGGGGCGAAAACCTGTCGAAGAGCACGACGGCATGTTCGCCGTAGGACGCGCGGGGATCGAAGCGGAAGCCCTCGTAGAGTTGGAGGAACGGCTGGGCGCCGCAGCCGGCCACCTCACACTCGGGTTTGCCCTTCGGACATTGGCCAAACCGGCAGAGGTTGCCCCGGTAGCGGTCTGTCGCCGCCTCCAGCAAAAAGAGGTCAACCTGATGGTGCGGGATGCCGGGCAGCCCCTCCAGGCACGCGATGTCCTGCCATAAATTCGCCGCGTCCGCCACCACGCGTTTGAGTTCGCGCAGACGCGTAAGGTCGGTGAGCCAAAGCGCGAGATCCACGTCCTTGCATTCGTGCCACACTGCGATCCGGGCGTGGCGTAGCCGGGCGAAACGCGGGATCTCCTTCTGCAATGGCGCGGCCACAGAACCGAACAGCACGATGCGCTGCACGAAATCCAGTCGGGCGGCGCCGCCCGCAAAGAGGTCGGCGAAGCGGCGGAATCCGTCGCGCCGTCGCAATAAATGGCGGTTTTGGTCGGCGATTTCGCCGTCGGACACCGGGGTCTCACGTTCCAGGCGTTCCATCTCTTCCGCCAGCTCCTCGTCTTCCACTTCGCCGCGGCGCGCCATTTCGAACAAGGCCTCCTGGGCGGCTTCGAGTTCGTTGACGACCTCCGGCGGAGGCTCCGGCTGGGAGGCAACGGGCGCGGATGGGGGCGGTGGAGCCACGAATGCGCGGGGCATGGCAGGAGGTCGTTGGCCGAAGCGGCGCTGATGGAGACCGCGGACCCAATCTTCGACCGGTGCCTTCCAGCGTTCGCTCCGGTTGGGGATGTTTTCGATCAGGGAACGCGGAGACATGCCGAGTTCCTTGGCCATTGCGACGGCTTCATTGGAGAGCCGACAACGACGTTGGGCGTCGTCCCAGGCCATTTGTTTTGCCGCTTTCATCGGGAGCAGATCGAAGGCGGTTGGATATTCGCTTCGCGAAAATCCAAAGTTAGGTTTTCGCCAGAGGCGAAAACCTCGCCGAACAATAATTCCGATTGGTATTCCATGTAACCGGGAGAATCGAGAGTCAAAGGTCACCGTCCGGCGTGTCATCCGCCATTTCCGGGCGGAGGGCAGCATACAACGCCATTACTGCGGTGCCGACGTAACGGGGCAGCTCCTCCTCCTCTGCAGGCGCGATAACTCCAGCCGGTGCGGGACCGCCTCGGTAGGCGGCGACCAGCGAGAGGGCCGCAAAATGGGGGCGCAGCTCCGCGCGGTCGGGGGCGCCTTCCCATGCTTCCGGCCACTCGTGGACGACACGAAAAAAGCTCTCGCACCAGGCGGCGGCGCGGCGACGCACCCCGAGGTCTTCGTCAGGGTCGTCACCCAAGTCCACGACGGAGTCGAGATCGTCTTCTCCCCGGAGGGCATCGAGCCGGTTTCCCACGGCATTCCACTGCTCGATTACCATTCGCGAGATTTGGCGGGCTTCGGCTTCGTTGTGAAACCATGGCGGCGTGCCGGCCAAGACGACAGGCAAAAATTTGCTGGGCTCAATCACGGTGGGGCAGACGTGGAGGGCGGCGAGAAATCCGTCGAGCGCGGCGAAGCCGGTGTCGCTGTCCGGTCGGCCCCGGAAAAAGTCCTGTAGCTCCTCGCGGGCGAATTCATTGGGCGCCCCGGGCTCAGTCGGGAGAATGTAGTGGAATCCGTCCTCGCCGAGTTTCGCAGTGAGCACGCGCATCACGCGGTCGATGCGCTCCTCATCGTCGTTGGGGCCGGCCACAAAGAAGGGTTTGCCGCCCCTGCCGTAGGTGAAGGTCTCCGGGCAGTCGCGGCTGTTCACGCTGCCAAAAACGCGCCGCGCCTTTTTGTAATCGCGATGGGGCGCGAAGCCCAGCGCCTCCGTATAGGCGACGGCACCTTCGACCAGCTTGCGCGCGCAGGCCGGGTGGAGGGCGATACGGTCTGGCGCCGGGATGATTCGGTCCAGAGTCTCCGGCCAGTCGTTCGCCGACATTTCGGCGACGAAGGCGTCCTTCACGCCGAGGCAATAAAGATCGACGAGTAAAACCGCGGCTTGCAGCCAGCCGGCGTCATCCGTGCGCGTGACGATGACTTGGGTCATGCCTTTCTCTTGGAATCCTTGTTGGGCGAAGGCTTCGTAACGCGTCATACGCGTGGAGCAAATCGCTGAAGGGTTGTCGCGCAACGCGAAAACCCAGAGTTTCGAACCTCGACCCCGACCGGCTGGATTTTCGCTCTGCGAAAATCCAAAATTAGGTTTTCGCCGCAGGCGAAAACCTGCGCCGGACGGCTCGCCGGTAGGAAACAGCGGGATGACCGAGGATGAGCACGAGGGCGGGTTTGTGGCCGGCCGGGATGCCGTGCTTCGCACATAGCTTGCGGTTGCGCGACAGGGGAGGTGCGACACAGCCGATCATGCAGGAGCCGAGCCCCAAGGCTTCCGCGGCGATCATGGCATAGGTGCAGGCGATGACGGCGTCGGCTGCATCGGCGTAGGGCGATACGTGGAAGAGCAGCGCCGTCGGGGCATCGTACAGCACCTTGTCCTCGCCGCGCTTATTGGCCGCGACGATATCCCGACCCAAGGGCAGAATGAAGGACCGGAGCTGGCGGTAGGTGGCCTGTTTTAGAAAGGGGCGCAGAAGGGCGAGGACCAGAGAGTGGTCCACGAACTTCAGGAGGCCTGTATAGAGCTTCGCCGTGTCCCGGGCGAGTTCACGGACGCGTTCGCGTCCGTTCAACGCCACGACTCCGACTTCCCACGGGGGAATGCCCATGGGCGCCGTGGCGGCCGCCGCGATGACGCGGTCCAGCAATTCCGCGGACACGGGCTTGTCCTGGAAACGGCGGACGCTGCGTCGGGAGAGAAACAGGGCTTCGATCTGCTCCGGCGTCGCGCGGGTTTCGGGGTGCGGCAGTTCCGCGAGATCGTCGGGGCTCAGCCCGCGACCGTTCACACGTATGGCGCCCGTCGGGCATGCCATCATGCAATGGGCGCAAGCGATGCACCCAAAGGTGGCGGTGGCGTCGATGCGGAGGTCGCCGTCCGGATCCACCCGGAGGACACCGGTGGGACAGACTTCCGCACAGTCGCCGCAGAGGGTGCAGGTTGCGCGGTCGATGACGGGTACTCCGGATACTTCGCCAAGACTGGAAATGACACTCATGGATGGCTCCTTTGCTGAGATCGAAGCAGAGCGATCGCAAAGAACGCAAGAACCCCTAACGCGGCGGAGCTGCAACCAATCCGGCATCGGATTTTACAGGAGGGAACGGAGGGAATAGAGGAAATTGCTTTTCCACTGATTACGCGGATGGATGCTTCGCGATGCTCACCTGAAGCAGGGCGGAGCGAGTCTGCGCCCCTACGAGGTTTTCGCGCGACGCGAAAACCTGAGATCTCGGAAATAGACCTCGACCGGCTGGATTTTCGCTTCGCGAAAATCCAAAATTAGGTTTTCGCCGGCGGCGAAAACCTCCCGCGGAAGGCCCAGAGGCCGAGGGCAGGGTTGGAGATGTAGAAGATCTTTTCTCCGCCGGAGAGCGTGTTCCAACCGTCCTTCAGTTTCGCCGGATCGTAGCGCTGCGTCATCTTCTTCAAATCCGCGTAACGGAAGCCCACGCCTTCGATCTCCTGCTGCGTAAGATGGCCGGGGCAGTATGTGATGCTGAAGCGATCTTCGCTCGATCCGTGAATGAGGTGCGCGGCGGCGCTGAGGTTGTTGCGCAGCTCCTCGTTGGCCTTGACGGCGGCGAGCGTCCGCGGCGTGCCGAAGTAGCCGTATTTGCGGATGAGCCGGTCGATTTCCTTGTCCTCGCCAAACTCCTTCAGGCCGGGCGCGAGGATCGTCAACTCGCCGCGGTCGGCCATCGCCATGCGCGTGCGGTAAACGGCCTTGTTGCCGAGCCACGTGCTCTTGAATTCGGATGGATCGAGGTAGACCACGACCTTGTCGAGCGGCGCTTCAAGCATCTCGAAATTCACCTGGAGCGAGAGCGCGGCGGCCAGTTGGAAGGCTTCCGTGTCGTCGCCGATGTAGAGGCCGCGAACCTGCAGTTTGCCGTCGGCCCCCTTGCCGACCACGGTCAGCACATAAACGATGGGCAGATGGTTCGTGAAGTGCTCGCTGGCGTAGTTGAGGAGCTTGCGTACGGGAGTGTCGGCGCGGCCCATCATGCGCTCCATACCGTAGGCGGCGCCGACGAAGTGGCTCTTGTTGATGCCTTCCTGACCGCCGGTGCCGACAAAGATG
>Ga0265316_10005035_pt1 | contig 12967 bp, 9 predicted proteins | sample 4522metaG_FD_202092 | JGI IMG/M metagenome (GOLD analysis project Ga0265316, IMG submission 202092) | Rhizosphere microbial communities from Carex aquatilis grown in University of Washington, Seatle, WA, United States - 4-5-22 metaG | ecosystem: Host-associated > Plants > Roots > Rhizosphere >... | reverse complement strand
GAGGCGGCCGTGTCGCGATATCGCCCGTCGGAAGCCTCGTCCCAGTCCTTAGGGCGGCCTTCCCCGTCGCGGTAGGGGGCGAGCACCCGGCGCCGCAGCCTGATCGCGGCCGCGTCGAAGCGATATTCCTTAGAAACCGTCGCGAACCATATGTCCTCGTGCGCGCCCTTCCAGTTGCGCTCCGAGGCCCTGCCCTTTTCCCTTTCCCAGGTTATGCGATTGCGCAATATAAGGCCCGTTTCCCCGAGCGCGCGCTCCACGCTCCCCGAGCAGCGCCAGTCGCAGCAGACGTAGACCGCGGCCTCGGGCTTGAGGAGAGGCAGGGCCGAGCGGAGCCAGGCGAGGGTGTAGTCCTCGTATTCGCCGCTCTCCATCCTCTTCCCGCGCTCCGAGCCGAAAGCCTTGTCCATGTTGTAGGGCGGATCCGCGATCATGAGGTCGATGACGGCGGGGGGCAGCCGCGGCAGCGCGGTCAGCGCGTCGCCGAGGACGACTAGGTCCTCGGCTCCGCCCAACTCGATACGCGAGCCCGGCGATCCCAGCGCCCTCGCTTTCGCGAGGGGAGGCGCGAGGCGCTCGCGGTCCGAGATGTCGAGCCTGAGGCTGCGGTTGCGGGGCGAGGGAATATCGGGCATCTGCCTTTACGTTCCCGCCATGAGCCGGTATAGGTCGACGCTCTCGCTCTTGCCGCGTATCCGGGCTCCCTCGATCAGCTCGAAGGGGGCCAGCCGCGCGGAGGGGCCGAGCCGCCCGTAGGTGGCGCTCGAGAGGAGGAGGTAGGAGCCGTAGTCCTTGTTGAGCCCCTCGATGCGCGAGGCGAGGTTGACGGTGTCGCCTATCACGGTGAACTGGAGTTTCTTCTCGGAGCCCACGTTGCCGGCGATGACGTCGCCCGTGTGCATGCCGATACCGATGCGCACGGGAGGGCGGCCCAAGGCGGCGCGCTCGGCGTTCATCAGCTCGAGGGCGAGACGCATGTCCATCGCGGCGGCGAAGGCGTCGTCGGCGTGGGTCGCGGAGGGTACGGGCAGGCCGAAGACCGCGAGGATCCCGTCCCCGAGGAATTTGTCGATGATGCCGCCGCGCGCGGCGATGACGTCGATCATGCGGCCGAGATAGTCGTTGAGGAAGGCGAATACTTCCTCGGGGCTGAGGGACTCGGACATGGCGGTAAAGCCGCGTATGTCGGTGAACATCACGGTCGCCTCGTAGCGCGCCCCGTCGAGCCTGACCCGTCCGTCGATGATGGCTTCGGATATCTCCTTCGTGAGGTATCGGCCGAAGAGCTCCTTGATGCGCCCTCGCTCGGCGATGCCCTTGAGCATCGCGTTGAAGCCCACGGTGAGCTCGCCGATCTCGTTGGCCGACGTCGCCGGCGTGATCGCGGCGAGGTCGCCGACCTCGGCGCGGGCCATGTTGGCCCGAAGCAACTCGATGGGACGCGCGATGTCGGTGGCGGTCCACGCGGCGATGAGGAAAACGTAGACGAGGACCAGCGCGAGGCCGAGCGAGAGCCCGACCACGATGCGTATGGTGTCGAAGGTACCGATCATGGGGACGGGCATGTCGTCCAGGCGCAGCCCGGCGGCGTGCCGCGGCTCGAGAGCCTGGATGCTGATGGAGTGCGGAGCCGGAGCCCCCGCGCCAAAGAGGAGCTGCTTTTGGTCGGGGCCGAGGCCCGAGAGGGGTCCTACCGTGCGTACGCCGGGCATGACGAAGAGAAGGACCAGCGACACGGGGAGGACGGTCGCGAGGGTGACGACGACGACGAAGTTCCTGCGCACGGGGAGCCTGTGGCCGCCGGGCAGGGTCGAGGCGAGCTCCTCGCGCGAGAAGAGGAGGGGAAGGAAGTAGTTCTGAATCCGATGCCTCTGCCAGAGGTAGGTAAAGAGCGTCGAGAGGGCGAGGATCACGATCTCGACGGGGAGCATGATCGCTTCCGCCCGGCCCAGGCCCTCGATGGAGAATCGGATGGCGACCTCGGCGATTATGGGAACGGCGGTGGCCGCGGCCGCAACTGCGGGCGATGCCCAGATCCTCGCTTTCGCGGCCGAAACGATCCCTTCGGCGCAAGTATCCCCTCGGCGTTTCCTCCTGAAGTACGCGATCAGCGGACGATGGTAGGCGAGGGCGGCGCAGAGGCCCGCGGCTACGGCGCCGAGCTCGATGAAGCCGATCCCGAGCCTCGCCCTCGCGCGGTCGACCAGGGAAGGGAGGGCCTGTGCCCCGGCATCGCCTCCGACGATTGCCGAAGGGCTCTCATGGCTGTCGCCCAAGTCGATGACGATGTCCCTCGCCTGGGGGAGCTCCCGCTTCATCTCGTCGGCGAAGACGAAAAAAAAGCCGAAGAGCGTCGAGAAGAGGACGTAGATTATGATCCCGGGCACGATTACGCGAGCGACGCCGAAGGGCGGCGAGCTGCGACGTTTACTCGAAGCGGCCATGTACCGTGAGTGTAGCGCTGCCTTCCGCCTTACGGCAACAGGCGCGCCCTTCCGACGACTCGAGGCCGGCTAGACGGATGGAGCGCGCTTTGAGTACTATATCCGCACATTCTGAGGCGCGGGTGTCACCAGCGCCGAGGAGCCTCTTCGCTGCGGTATCCGATCCTGAGGGAAGCCTGATGGAAAAGAGAATCGGCGTCGTCGCCATCCTGATCACCGACCCTTCCGCCGTGCCCCGGCTCAACGACCTCCTCCACGAGTACGGGCACCTCGTTTTGGGCAGGCAGGGCCTGCCCCTCCGCGAGAAGGGCGTGCATGTGATCTCCCTGATCGTCGAAGGCAACACCGACGACATCGGGGCCCTCACGGGCAAGGCGGGCAAGCTCTCCGGCGTTCTGGTCAAATCCGTCCTCACCGCGTTCCGGGAGGGTGGCGATGGCCGAACTGGCGACGAGGGAACGAGAGCCTGCTGAGATACTCGCTTTCTACGCGAAGGCCGGTACTGAGGCTTTGACTGGCCGCGCGCGAGAGCTCTGTCTCGAGCGCCACGGCCGGCGCATCCTTCTCCGCGGTCTCATCGAGTACTCGAACCGCTGCGCCTGCGACTGCCTATATTGCGGGATCCGCCGCTCGAACGCGCGAGTATATCGCTATCGTCTCGAGCCCGAGGAGATAGCGGCCCTCGCGCGGAAAGGCTATGCCGCCGGGCTCCGGAGCTTCGTGCTCCAGGGCGGCGAGGATCCTGCCTACGCTGAAGCCGCCCTTCCCCGCGCAGTCGAGATGATCCGCGAATCTTGCCCCGAGGCTGCCATCACCCTGAGCGCCGGCATCCTCGACAGGGCGGCCTATGGACGGCTCAAGCTCGTCGGAGCCGATCGCTACCTTCTCCGCTTCGAGACTTCGGACCCGGAACTCCATCGAAGCCTCCGGGGCGGCGTCGGTCTCGGGCGGCGGCTCGAGGCCCTGGTTGACCTCGCCGACCTAGGTTACCAAGTCGGATCGGGCTACATGGTCGGGTTGCCCGGCGAGACCGAGGAGACGCGGGTCGACAACGCCCTCCTCTGCCGGGAGCTTCGCCTCGACATGGTCGGCATCGGTCCCTTCATCCCCCACGGGGACACCCCCCTCGCCGGAAGCCCCCAATCCCCGATTGAGCTCACGCTTCGAGCGGCGGCCCTCGTGCGCCTCCTCTTGCCGGACGCCCATATGCCGGCTACGACTGCCGCCGGCAGCCTGGATCCGGAGGGGCGGGAAAAGATGATCCTCGCCGGGGCCAACGTGCTTATGCCGAACATCACGCCTCCGAGCGCGAAGCGCAACTACCTCCTCTATCCCGGGAAGATCTGCCTCGACGAGGAGGGCGAGACCTGCATCGGCTGTCTTTCGCTGCGGATGAAGACTATAGGGCGCGAGATCTCCTTCGACCGGGGCGATGCGCCCAGGTTAGGGGGCCAGGCGAAGGTTGGGGCGGGGACAGACCTCGACCATGAGGCCGCCGTCCCCGCGGCCGCGCCGAGCTCTGTCCCCCTAGCGCAAGCAGCATCGAGCTCTGTCCCCGCGAAGGAGGGCGCCCATGCCTGAGAGCAAGACCTACTGGGGTCGAGAGACTGAGAAGGCCCTGGCTAATTTCGGCCCGGGCTGCACTCCCCGCGCGATTATCGCAGCCTACGCCCAGGTGAAGCTCGCGGCAGTCTCCGCCGTTCAAGAGACTGAGGGCCGTTTTCCGGTCGAGCTCAACGCCTGCATCGAGGAGGCGCTGCGCGAGATCATAGCGGGAAGCCTCGACTCCTCTTTTCCCCTGCCCCTCAAGCAGGGCGGGGCGGGGACGAGCTTCAACATGAACCTGAACGAAGTCGCCGCGGCGAGGGCCGGGGAGCTCTACCGTGAGCGTTCGGGGACAGACCCCGGCCTCGACCCCCTCGAGGATCTGAACCGGATGCAGTCGACCAACGACACCTTCCCGACCGCGGTGACCATCGCGGCATACGAGGCGGCGACGCGCGCCGAAGCCCTCGTCGCGAAGCTGCAGGACGAGCTGGCGTCGCGGGAGCGCGAGCTCGAGACCCTCCTCGTCGCGGGGCGGACCGAGATGCAGGACGCCCTGCCCATCCGTTTGGGGCAGGTTTTCGGGGCATGGGCGGGGACGGTCGAGCGGGATCGCTGGAGGCTCTCGAAGCTCCGCGAGCGCCTCAGGACCGTGGCCCTCGGCGGGACGGCGGTCGGTACGGGTTTCTCGGCGACGCCGGAGTACATGCACGCCGCCGAAAAGGCCCTGCGCCGCATAACGAGCCTGCCCCTGTCGCGGAGCCAGAACCTCCCCGACGAGGTCGCCCATGCGGACAAATACGCCGAGCTGGCCCAGGCGGCCGCCCTCTCGGCCGGCAACGCCCGCAAGATCGCCCAAGACCTCCTCCTCTACGGGTCGTCGGCCTTCGGCGAGCTTAGGCATCCCGAGCTCCAGTACGGTTCGACGATCATGCCCGCCAAGGCCAATCCCGTTCTCCTCGAGGCGGCAGTAGGCCGCGCGATCGACGCCGAGCACGAGGCGGCGAAAGTCGTCGCCTACGCCTTCGAGGGCCGCTTCCAGCTCAACGCCTTCCTGCCCTTCCTTGCCGACGCCCTAATCGCCTGCTTCGATTCGCTCGAGCGTTCGCTCGAGAGCCTCGTCTCGATCATTCCCAAGCTCGAGGTCGACCGCGAGCGCGTCGCGCGCAACCTCCGCTCGTCGAACCTCCTCCTCAACCTCCTTGTGCCGAAGCTTGGCTACAACCGCGTGAAGGAGCTCTTCCGCGAGATCGGTCCCTCGGCGGTCGATTCGCGCGGCCTCGGCCCCGACGAGGCCGCGGCTGCCTACATCGACCTCGTCGCGGGGAAGAGCGGCCTTTCGCGTGTGGAGGTGGCCGAGGCCTTCGAGCCGCTCAGGGCGACATCGCCCTCGAGGAGCGGATCGTGAGCGGCGCGCCCAGATCCGAGCGGGCGGCTATCGCCCTCGTGGGCCTGCGGAACTCGGGCAAGTCCTCGCTTGCCAACAGGCTCCTGGACCGCGAAGTCTCGATCGTGTCGGAAGTGCCCGGCACGACCACCGATCCCGTGTCGCGGCCCATCGAGCTCGCGCGCCTGGGGCCTGCGGTTATCTGGGACACCGCGGGCATCGACGACGAAGGTACCCTGGGCGAGCTTCGCGTCGCCCGCACTAAGAGCGTGATCGAGTCGGCCGACGCGATCCTCTTCGTCACCCGCTCGGACATGCCGCCGTGCGCCGAGGAGACCCGGCTCCTGGCCGAGTACCGCGGCGACGCGCGGCCCCTCGTCGTGGCGGCCACTTTTGCCGATGCGTCGCCCGATCCCGAGAAGGCGGCCTTCCTCGCGGGTCTCGGCGCGGTCGCCGTGGACAACATCTCGGGCTCCGGCTCGAAGGAGCTCCGCGAGAGGCTCGTCGCCCTCGCCGATCTTCTCGAGCCCGAGTCGGGCCCCCTCGAAGGCCTCGTGGAGGAGGGAGATCTCGTCCTCCTCGTGACGCCGATGGACTTGGGCGCTCCCAAGGGGCGGCTCATCCTGCCTCAGGTCGAGTCGATCCGCGACCTCCTCGACAAGGACTGCGCCGTGGTCACGGTCAAGGAGCGCGAGCTCGGGCAGTGGTACGGCCGCCTACCCAGGCCCCGCCTAGTCGTCACCGACAGCCAGGCATTCAGCAAGGTCGCCGCCGACCTTCCCGAGGACCAAGCGCTCACCTCCTTCTCGATTCTCTTCGCGCGCAAGAAGGGCGACATCGGCGTCTACCTCGACGGGTCGGCGGCCCTCGGCTCGATGCGCTCGGGCGGCAGGGTCCTCATGCTCGAGGCCTGCAGCCACCACCGCCAGGCAGACGACCTCGGCACGGTCAAGATACCCCGCCTCTTCCGCCAGCTCGTGCCGGGGAGCTTCGAGTTCGAGTACGCGCGCGAGCTGCCGCCTCGGGAGGAGCTCGCGCGATTTTCCCTCGTCGTCGCCTGCGGCGCCTGCATGCGGACGCGGCGGGAAGTAATGGTCCGCCTGGACCGCATAAAGGAAGCCGGAGTCGCCGTCGTGAACTACGGCATCTTCCTCGCCTGGGCGAACGGCCTCCTCCCGAGGGCGGTCGAGATGCTGCCGGAGTACCGCCTCCTCGCCTCGACGGGGGCGTCGGGTTCGATCGGAGGCGCGCGTTGAGCGAAACCAAAGGGCGAGCGACGGCCCCGCGGCGCGGGCGCCTCTCGGCCTTCATTGTAGTCGCCGGCCTTCTCGGTCTCTGGCAAGCCGCCTCGAGTCTCGGCCTGACGAACGCCTATCTCCTGCCCTCGCCGCTCCGCGTCGGCGCCGCCTTCCTGCAGGCCGCGGCGAGCGGGGAATTGGGGCGCCACGTCGCGGCCTCCGGCCTGCGCGTGGCGGAAGGCTTCGGCCTCGCGGTAGTCCTGGCCTTTCCCGCTGCGATTCTTGCCTTCTCGGCGCCGCGGCTCTCGTCGGCATTCGATCCGATCCTCACCTTCCTGCGGAACATCCCGCCCCTCGCCCTCGTGCCGGTCCTCATCCTCTGGTTCGGCATCGGGGAAGCATCGAAACTCGCCCTCATCGTCCTCGCTTCCTTCTTTCCGATCTTCATGGGGACGCTCTCAGGCCTCGGAAGCGTCGATCCTCGCCTCGTCGAGATGGGAAGGAGTGTCGGCTTCTCGCGATTCGGAATCCTCGCGCGCATCATGATCCCCGAGAGCGTGCCCAGCGTCGCGAACGGCCTCAGGCTCGGCCTCGGCTACAGCTGGCGCGCCCTCGTCGGGGCGGAGATGGTCGCCGCGTCCTCGGGCCTCGGCTATTGGATACTCGACGCCGAGGAGATGGCCAGGATCGACGTCGTCTTCGCGGGGATATTGACGATCGGCGCCCTCGGCATCCTCATCGACCGGGGGGCCCGCGCGGCCTCGCATCGGTTCCTGCCCTGGGCTCATCTGGAGGCGCAATGGTACGCCTGAGCCTCGCCGGAATCGGCAAGACTTTCCGCGCGGGAGGCCGCGAGATCCGAGCCCTCGACGGCGTCGACCTCGAGCTTCCCGAGGGCCAGCTCGCTGTCGTGGTCGGGCCAAGCGGTTCGGGCAAGACGACGCTGCTCCGCATAGCCGCGGGCCTCGAGGCGCCGGACACCGGCCGCGCTATCCTCCGCGAGGGCACGAAGCCGGGCTTCGTATTCCAGGAACCTCGCCTCCTCGGCTCCCTGACCGCCTGGGGGAACGTCGCCATCGGCCTCGGCTCGAAGCGGGCGGAGCGGGAGGGCGCCAGGCGGGTCGACGAGATCGTCGAGCTCCTCGGCCTGGGCGGGCATCGGCGTGCCTATCCCTCCGAGCTTTCGGGCGGGCTCGCGCAACGCGTCGCCTTGGGCAGGGCATTAGTCCGCGACCCCGACATCCTCTTCATGGACGAGCCCTTCTCGGCCCTCGACGCCCCTTTGCGCCGGCGGCTCCAGGACGAGCTCCTCGCCGTCCTGGCCTCGCGGCGAACGAGCGCCCTCTTCGTGACCCACGACCTCGTCGAGGCGCTCTACCTCGGGGACCGGACGATCGCCCTCCGAGGGGGACGCGTAGTCCGCGACGAGCGCATCGACTTGCCGCGCCCCCGCGAGACGAGGAGCCCGCTCTTCGCCGGCCTTCAGGATTCACTTTCTAGCACGCTCGGCGGAGGTCCGCAGCGGCGCGACGCCGAACTCGAATACGATAGCCGATTCAAGGAGAATAGCGCATGAAACGCCTCTCTTGCCTTATCGCCGCAGCTGTTCTAGCCGCCGCATCGCTCTCCGCCGCCGGCGGGAGCGACGCCGCTTTCCCGAAGGAAATCCGCGTCTCCTACGCGCGCTCGCCCTTCAACCTTCCCCTCATCGTCGCCGTACGGCGCGGCATGCTCGACGAGGCCTTCGGGGCTAAGGGCGTCGCCGTCAAGCTCTTCGAGATCGACTCGGGGGCGAAACAGGCCGAGGCCATGGCCGCGGGTTCCATCGATATCGCCGGTGTCATCAACAACACCTCGATTCTCCTCGCCGCCGGGGGCGGCAACGACCTCGAGATCGTCTCGGGCTTCTCGAGCCCGACCGGCTTATTCGCTATCGTCGTGAAGGGTCCCGCCATCAAGTCGATCGCCGATCTCAAGGGCCGCAAGGTGGCCGGACCGAAGGGGACAGTCCTCCACCAGCTCCTCGCCGCGGCGCTGCAGCGGGAGGGTCTGTCCCTCCGGGACCTCGACTTCCTCCAGATGGACATTCCCGCGGCGCGGACCGCCCTCCTATCGGGCCAGGTCGACGCAGCCCTTCTCGCCGCGGCCAATATCCTCTCCGCGAAGGCCGCAGGCGCTACAGTTCTCGCCACGGCCGAGGGCTACGTGAAGCCCCAGCTCTTCGTGGCGGCGCGATCGGCATTCATCCGCGATTATCCCGAGCTCGTCGATCTGTATGTTTCCGTGCACAGGCAGGCGCTAGCTTGGATCGCAGCCCATCCTGAAGAAGCTCTGTCCCTCGGGGCGAAGGAGCTGGGCATCAGCGTCGCCGAAGCCCGCGAGATGGCGGAGGCCAGCCATTTCGCCGCCGAATTGGGGCCGGCCGAAGTCGCCGCCCTGGGGGACGACCTCCGCTTCCTCCGTGCCGCGGGCATGCTGTCGGCCGAGCTCGATCCGAAATCTCTCTTTAGGACGGGAATCCTGCGCTGACCGGAGAAGCCCCGGAGCCATGGGGACAGACCTCATTCAAGCCGGGGACAGACCTCATTCAAGCCGCTGCTTTGCGGGGACAGAGCTTCCTTATGCGCCTTGGCTTCCTATGTCCTTTTGAAGTATGCTTGTTCGGTTATGGCCGAAGGTAAGCCCCTCATCGTTCAGAGCGATCTCTCGATTCTTCTCGATGTGCACGACTCTGCCTTCGAGGAGGGGAGGGCGGCTATCGGCGCCTTTGCGGCCCTCGAGAAGAGCCCCGAGCACCTTCACACCTACCGGATGTCGGCAATGTCCCTCTGGAACGCCGCCAGCGCGGGTCTGTCCCCCCCCGACGTCCTTACTGCCCTCGAGCGCTATAGCCGCTACGAAGTGCCGAAAGACGTCGCTTTTATCGTCGGCGATACGATGGCGCGCTTCGGGCGCCTAGTTCTCAAGGAATTGCCGGCCGAAGGGGGTCTGTCCCCGACCGCTCCCGAGGCGGCCCAGGACGGGGTCCAGGCCGCCCTGCCCGACCGGCTCCTCCTTTCCTGCGCCGATACGGATGCCGAGAGGGAGCTCGCCTCGTCGAAGAAGCTCCAGAAATGGCTCATGCCAGTCGCGGGCGGCTTCGAGATACGCCTCACCGAGCGCGGCACCGTGAAGCGCGAGCTACTCAAGCTGGGCTGGCCGGTCAAGGACGAGGCGCCCCTCACGCCGGGCGATCCCCTCGAGGTCAAGCTGCGAACCTCCCGCGCTTCCGGCGGGGCTTTCGGGCTCAGGACCTATCAGCTCGACGCCCTCGGCGCCTTCGTCGGCGGAGGCCTGCCCGGCTCGGGCTACGGCGTCGTCGTCATGCCCTGCGGAGCGGGGAAGACGATCGTCGCGATGGCCGCCATGGCGGCTATCGGCCGCAAGACTCTCATCATCACGACCAACATCGCCGCCGTCCACCAGTGGATGGACGAGCTGGCCGACAAGACCGAGCTGCCGGAGGACGCGATCGGGGAATATACGGGCGCGGAGAAGACCGTGAAGCCGGTCACGATAGCGACCTACCAGATTCTCACCTGGCGCCCGGACAAGGATGCGGACTTCCCCCACTTCGACCTGTTCCGCAGGGAGAAATGGGGTCTCATCATCTACGACGAAGTCCACCTCCTGCCGGCGCCCGTCTTCCGCGTGGTGGCCGAGATCCAGGCGGTCCGTCGGCTCGGCCTCACCGCCACCCTCGTCCGCGAGGACGGCCGCGAGGAGGACGTCTTCAGCCTCATCGGGCCCAAGCGCTACGACGTGCCCTGGAAGGACCTCGAGCGGCGGGGCTTCATCGCGGAGGCCTACTGCCGCGAGATCCGGGTTCCCCTTCCCGAGGAGGAGCACTTCCGCTATTCGGTCGCGGAGCCGAGGGACAAGCACCGGCTCGCCGCCGAGAACACGGCGAAGTACGAGGCGACGCGCGAGCTCGTCGCCAACCATCCCGACGATCCCATCCTCGTGATCGGCCAGTTCCTCGACCAGCTCGGCCGCCTCGCCAAGGAGCTCAAGGCGCCGCTCATCACCGGGCGTACGCCCAACCCCGAGCGCGAGCGGATCTACTCCGACTTCAAGGCCGGTCGGGTCAGGGTCATCGTCGTCTCGAAAGTCGCCAACTTCGCGATCGATTTGCCCGACGCCTCCGTGGCGATCCAAGTATCCGGTTCCTTCGGCTCCCGGCAGGAAGAAGCCCAGCGCCTCGGTCGCATCCTCAGGCCCAAGGCGCGTAACTCGTACTTCTACTCGCTCGTCTCGCGCTTCACCGTCGAGGAGGAATTCGCCGCGAACAGGCGGAAATTCCTGACGGAGCAGGGCTATCGGTATCATATTGAGGCTTGGGAATGATCGAGAGCCCCGTCCCCCGACCTACGCCTGGCGATTGGTCGGACGCCCTCCTCATGTCGGATACCGAGGCCTTCCTCGGAGCCGTGAGGAATTACATCGGCTTGGTCAAGACGCCCTACGACAAGCGCGACCTCGTCGCCAAGCTCGAGGCTTTCCTTCGCCGATCGGAGACGCGGGATTCCCTCCTTGCCCTCCTCGATCCGCTCGACATGAAGGTTCTCGGCTCGGCTATGCTTCTGGGGCCTGTTTTCGAGCAAGCGCTCAAGGACCTCTTTATCGGCGAACTCCCGCTTTTCGAGCTGGGCATCAGGGTCGCCAATCTCCTCGATAGGCTTCTCCTGTTTCGGTACACGGTGGGCGGACGGAGGTTGCTGGCGATCAATCCCTTGATAGAGAAGGAATTGAAAATACGCGTTCTCAGCATCGAGAACGTTTTGGGCCGGCCGGCTAAAACGGCGGGGTCTGTCCCCAGAGCCGCCGAAACCCGGAGCTCCGTGCCCGGTATCGCCGTCGACGCCAAGGCGGCGGTAGCCTTGTTTTGCTATCTTTTCCATACCCCTTTTTCGATTCGCAAGGGAGGAGGCCTCACCAAGCGCGCGGCCGACCGTTTCGCGGGCCTTTACCCGGAATTAGCCGCCGGCGAGGAGGGGGACAGACCCGGCGTTCTCGCTCGCGCCCTATCCGCCGCCGGGGCCCTTCCCGTCGAGGACGAAGAGGAGCGTTATCCCGATCGCGAAGCCTTCGCCCGCATCCTCGCCGAGTGGGGGGAGGATTTGCCCTATTACCTGGCCGCCTGTCTCGCGAACGAAGGCAAGGGGGGGCAGGGTTCCGAGGGAGACAGAGCTCCGATCGGCGGATACGCCGGCGACGTGGGCGGCGCCGCCCGCGGGTACAGGGCTCCGAACGGCCGGAGCGACGGCGTCCGCGACCTCGCCCTCGTCCTGGCCGGGGCCTTGGAGTCCCTGCCCGGCGATCTCTCTCTGAGCCGGTCCTCGCTCGCCCGCTGGCTCAGGATCGCGGCGCGACGGGCCCGTCCCGCCTCCGATCCCGCGCTCGCCCTCGGCGCGCTCGAGGAGCTCGGGATCCTCCAGACCCGAGGCGACCTTTTCCTCCTCGCGCCGCCCCCTCGCCCGGAGGGCGGCTCGGCCGGGAGCGGAAGCGGCGAGGGCGGGCGCGGAGGAGTCCTCGTGGCCGAGGGTTCCCATGCCCTCCACCTCATGCCCGAGGCGAGCCTGGACGATCGGCTCTTCGTGGGCTGCGTGGCCCGCCCGGTCTCCTTCGGGAAGGTATGGAGCTTCGAGGTGGAGCGCGATACGGTGCGGCGGGCCTTCGCGGCGGGATTCTCCGCGCGGGAGATCCGGTCCCGCCTCGAGTCGCTCTCCGGGATGGGCTTGCCGCAGAGCTTCGCTTTCTCCATCTCCGCCTGGGAGGAGGAGTACCGCTCGCTCCGCCTTTATCGCGGCTTTACGCTCGTGGCCGACGAGCGGCAGAGGCCGGTGATCGAGCGCTCGGCGGCGCTGGGCCGAATCGTGGCCGAGACTCTCGCGCCGGGCGTCTACTTCCTCTCCGCGGCGACGGCGGAAGAGGCGATCGCCGCGCTCGTCGCCGCCGGGCTCGATTCTCCTCCCGTCACGCAGGCCTCCGTCCGTCGCGCGCGGGAGGAGGAATCGCCCGTCGCCGGGGCGGCGAAGGCGGGCGGAGCCGAGGAAACGAGCGTGCGCGGCGAGATAGACGCGTTGCGCGATTTCTTCGGTTCGGTCGCCTCTTCTGTCGGGGCGCTCGCGGCGCCCGATCCCGAGCCGAGGCTCGCGGAGCTCCGCGCCAGCCTCGAGGCTTCCTCCCGCCGCGACGAGGAGCGCCGCGAGCTGGCCGACCGCATCGAGCGGCGGATCGTGCTCACCGAGCGGCAGATCGCGCAGTCGGACCCGCATCCGGAGCGCCTCGAGGCCGGCGGGCTCGACTATCTC
>Ga0265316_10005033_pt1 | contig 12969 bp, 7 predicted proteins | sample 4522metaG_FD_202092 | JGI IMG/M metagenome (GOLD analysis project Ga0265316, IMG submission 202092) | Rhizosphere microbial communities from Carex aquatilis grown in University of Washington, Seatle, WA, United States - 4-5-22 metaG | ecosystem: Host-associated > Plants > Roots > Rhizosphere >... | reverse complement strand
TCCCTGGGGTGCGTGGCCCTGGAAGTCGACTGGGAGCCGGCCGCGGAGTGGGCTTGGCTTTGCTCGGTCCGCAAAGGGGGGGTGCCGCTTGTCAACGGCGCAAGAGCCGCCTCCATCCAGCCGCTGTGGGACCGCAAGGCGGGAGAACCCTATTGCAGGGGGTTCCGGGTATCGGTGGCCCGAAACGGTTCGGGCAAGGCGACGGCGGACTTCGGCACGTCCTACTTCCGCGACGTCGCCAGCCGGGTGTCGGCGCGCTTCGTGCAGCAGGGAAAGCTCGAGGCCGGGGAGCACTTCCAGTACGCCGTGGTCGCGCTGCCCAACAACGAGACGACCGAACCGTACGCGCGCGCCGGCTTCCGGGCGGATGAGAAGGAAGTGGTCCTGGGCTTGACGGAATCCTGTCTGTCGGATTGGGTGAGCAGGGCCAGGCCCATCGGGATCGTTGACGCCGACGACCTGCCAGTGTTCATCCCGCAGCAGGTGCTGGACGAGGCGGCGGCGCAGACGCGGGCCGAAGAAGGAAGGGAGACCGGCGGGGTTCTCATCGGCAAGCTGTGTCACGATCCCGCGGTGCCGGACATCTTCGCGACAGTGACGGCGCAGATTCCGGCCGAGCATACTCGCGGCGACGCGGTCAAACTCACCTTCACGCCCGAAACGTGGGCCGCCGTCGAAGCAGCCATCAAGCTGCGGGGCGGCTCGGAGATCTACCTCGGCTATTGGCACAGCCATCCCGTGAGGGAGTGGTGCAAGGCCAAAGAGTGCACGCCGGAGAAGCAGAAGAACTGCGCGCTGGCCAAGGATTTCTTCAGCGCGGACGATCAGGCTTTACTGCGCGCGGTGTTCCCACGGGCTTACAGCCTGGGCCTGGTGGTGAACGATACGGCTTTTGCGGACCTGACTTTCAGCCTGTTTGGCTGGCGGGAGGGATCTGTTCAGCCGCGCGGATTCTATCTACAGGAGGAGAACCATGCAACGTAGACCACAGCAGGCGAGCCTGCCACTCGATCCGTTCGTCGCCCAGCTTCTGCAGCGGGGTGAGGGAGCGCCGCCCATCGAAGAGAAGCTCCAGGTGCTCGCCTCGCTTCGCGCGCACTCGGCGGAAACCGCGGCTCGTCTGGACAAGGCACTGCTCGAGGAAGTCGGCAGGCTCGGTGACGGGCTGGATGTGGCGCAGGAAGAGCAGGCGAAGGTGCGCCGGCTGGTGGAGCGACTCACTGCCACGCCCTACTTCCCGGCGATCTTCCTGGGGACGACGGAGGCCCTGTCCGGACCGGCCGCGATCGTGCAGTCCGGTTCGGAGCGCCGCGTGGTGGGCCTCGCCGATGGGGTCGCCGCGGAGACCCTCGAGACCGGCGACGAGGTGCTGCTGGCCGCGGAACGGAACGTCATTCTCCTCAAATCGGCTTCGAGCGTTCTCCAGTCCGGGGAGACGGCCGTGTTCTCCCGCTACATGCCCGGCGGCCGCGTGGTGGTGCGGGCGCGGGAGGAGGAATTCGTCGTGGTGCCGGCCGGCGCACTGCGCCTCGTCGCCCTCAAGGCCGGGGACCAGGTGCGGTTCGACCGGGTTGCCGGGGTGGCCTTCGAGAAGATGGAACGGGCCCGAGGCGAAGAGTACTTCCTGGAAGACACGCCCGCCGAGACGTTCGCCGATATCGGGGGGCTCAATCGGGAGATCGCCAGATTGCAGCGGTCGATCGCGCTGCATTGCTTCCATGCGGACATGGTGCGCAAGTACGGCCTGCGGCGGAAGAAATCGGTCTTGCTGCACGGGCCGCCCGGAACCGGGAAGACGATGACGGCGCGGGCCCTCGCGAATTGGATGGCGCGGCTGTCGAAATCGGGGCGATCGCGATTCATGAACGTGAAGCCGGGCGGGCTGAACTCCATGTGGTACGGGCAGACGGAGGCCAACTATCGCGAGATCTTCCGCGTGGCGCGCGAGGCGGGTGCAGACGATCCGGACGTTCCGGTTCTGATCTTTCTCGACGAGGTGGATTCCATCGGGTCCATGCGGGGAGAGTCGGTCCACCGCATCGACGACCGGACGCTGAATGCGTTCATGGCGGAACTGAGCGGTCTGGAGGAGCGCGGCAACATCGTCGTGGTCACGGCCACCAACCGGCTGGACACGCTGGACTCGGCGCTGGTGCGCCCCGGCCGGCTGGGAGACCTGATGCTGAAGATCCCGCGTCCGAACCGCAAGGCCGCCCGGGACATTTTCAACAAGCACCTGCGCGCCGAAGTTCCGTGCGCCTCTGGCGAGCACGGTGCGGAGGCTGCGCGCGAGGCCATGGTCGATTCGGCCGTGTCCCTGATTTTCTCCAGCAACGGCGAGAGCGACCTCGCCAATATCACCTTCCGCGACGGCAAGCGGCGCGTGGTGCGGGCCGGTGACCTGATCAACGGCGCGGAGATCGCAGCGATGGTGCAATCGGCCACGGAAAGCGCGTGCAATCGAGAGGCAGAAGGCGGCGAGAGCGGGATCGCGCTCGATGACGTTCTGGCGGCGGTGTCCGACTTCTTCGACGCGAGCACGCGGGTGCTGTCGCCGGCAAACTGCCACAAGTATCTGGAGGACCTGCCACAGGACGTGGACGTGGTGCGCGTGGAGCCGGTCCAGCGCAAGGTCCGGAATCCTCATCTCTATATCAATCAGGCGGCCTGAACCTATGCGAGACAACTCTCACACAACCACGACCAGGATGCTCAAGCTGTGCGGCGCCGATATCGAACTGGGGAACTTTGTCCTCGGCCTGGACCGTGCGGGCGGGACCTGCTATGAGGCCTCGCGGGCGCTGCTGCGGGCGATCGACGGCCTGCCCAAGCCGAAGCCCAGCAGCTACTCTCGCGCGTCCGGCGGATGGCAATCCGCGGTTTACGGCTGTCGCCGCGACGAGAGGGACAGCGGCTGGGCCCGCGGCGGCGACGTTCAGGATTGGGGCCGGAAGTTCCTGCCGGGCAATGGCGGCTGCGTGTACATCGACCTCGACCACCTGGAATTGTGCATTCCGGAAGTGACCAACGCGTGGGATCATGTGGCGGCCTGGCACGCGATGCTGCGAATCGCGCGCCAGGCTCTGACGACCGCCAATGAGGCCCAGCCGCCGGGGCGGAAAATCCAGGTCCTGGTCAACAACAGCGACGGGCAGGGCAACTCCTACGGCAGCCATCTGAACTTCCTGGTCTCGCGCCGGCTGTGGGACAGCATCTTCACGCGCAAGTTTCACATGCTGCAATACCTGGCATCGTTCCAGGTTTCGAGCATCGTCTTTACCGGGCAGGGGAAGGTCGGATCGGAGAACGGCACGCCCGAAGTCCCGTTCCAGCTTTCGCAACGCGCGGATTTCTTCGAGACGCTGCTGGGGCAGCAGACCACGTTCCAGCGGCCCATCATAAACTCGCGCGACGAGGCCCACTGCGGTTCATGGCGCAGCGGTGGGACCGCGGATGCAGCCCGGGTTCATTGCATTTTCTTCGACAACACGATGGCCCACGTCCCGTGTCTGCTCAAGGTCGGCGCGATGCAGATTGTTCTGGCGATGCTCGAGGCGGGGCACTGCCGGCCGGACCTGATCCTGGACGATCCGGTGGACGCCGTGGTTCGCATCAGCCATGACCCCACGCTGAAGACGCGCGTAAGCCTGGCCTCAGGCCGTCAGGTCACGGCGGTCGAGCTTCAGCTCCTGTTCCTCGAAGAGGCGCGCCGGTTCGCGGCGGGCGAAGGCTTCGAAGGTGTCGTTCCGCGAGCGGCCGAGATTCTGGACCTGTGGGAGGACACGCTGGTCAAGCTCAAGGCGGGCGACCTGAACGCGCTCGCGCCGCGGCTGGACTGGGTCATGAAGCTCATGATCCTCGAGCGCGCCATGGACAGCCGGCCGGGCCTGGATTGGGGCGCCAGCGCGCTCAAGCTGCTGGATCATCTGTACTCGGGCCTGGATGAAGACGGCCTGTACTGGGCATATGAGGGTAGTGGTTTTGCCGACCGGGTGGTCACGCCGGAGCACATCCAGCGGTTGGTCGAGAATCCGCCCTCGGACACCCGGGCCTGGACGCGCACGATGCTGCTGCGCAGAGCCGAGCCTGGAACAGTGGACAGCGTCGATTGGGATACCGTCACGCTCAGGATCAAAGGCAAAGGCTACTGGCCGAGCTACCAGACCATCAACCTGGCCGACCCCCTGGGCTTCACGAAAGCGCAGATGGAGCCGGTCTTCGAGCAGGCAGGAACGATGGAGTCGGTGCTCGATGCCATCGCCGGGGAGGCCGTCGAGACCCGTCCGGCGAGCCTGCGCGAATGGGCGGGTCTGGACAGTAGCCAGCGCCGTCTACCGGCGAGTTAAGACTCAAGAAAAGGAGACAACCGTCATGAGATTCATGGAACGGCCCGATAACGAACGGACGCAACAACCCACGGGAGGCGATCCGGGCAGCCTGCTCGAATCAATGCGGCAGGAGGCTAGCCAGTTTCTGTCCGCGGGGGATGAGGCCATCAACCGGGCCCTGGCTGGAAGCAACAGCGAAGCGTTTCTGCGGGCGGGGCGTCAGCAAGGCGGTGAATAGCCATGGCAGAACGTCTGTTCGGGGTGGAGACCGAATATGCCATCGCAGGGATGAACGGGCACGGGATTGTCGATCGTGGCGCCATCCTGCAGCAACTCATGGACCTTGCTCACCACCAGCTCATTCACTTGCCCGATCTCTACTCCGGAGGCATGTTCCTCCAGAACGGCGCCCGGCTGTACATCGACTGCGGGATGCATCCGGAGATGACCACGCCGGAATGCGCCAACCCCTGGGACATCGCGCGCTACATACAGGCGGGAGAGCGGATGCTTGCCGAGCTCTCGCGAACCGTGGAATCCCGCCAGCCGGCGGGCGCGGAGATCATGTGCTTCCGGTCTAACGTGGACTACGGCGGCACTCGCGCCACCTGGGGGTGCCACGAGTCTTACCTGCACCGGATGCCACCGGACGCGCTGCCGCCGCAGGTCATCCCGCACCTGGTGTCGCGAGTGATCTACACGGGCGCGGGCGGCTTCCATCCCCTGTCGCCAGGACTGGAGTTCACGCTTTCGCCGCGCGCGGCCCACATCGAGTCCGTCATTTCCCAGGAGTCCACCGCCAGGCGCGGGATCTTCCATACCAAGAACGAATCTCTATGCCGGGGAGGTTATAACCGGCTGCACATTCTGTGCGGCGAGAGCCTGTGCTCGGAAATCGCGACATTTCTGAAGGTCGGCGCCACGGCCCTGGTGGTGGCGATGGCGGAGGCCGGTCTCGACCCCGGGACGGGCGTTGAACTGGCGTCTCCGCTCGACGCGCTGCACTCTGTCTCCGGCGACGTGACGTGCCATCGGCCGCTCCCGATGGCCGACGGGCGCAGCTTGACGCCGATCGAAATCCAGCGCCACTACCTGGGCATCGCCGAAGCCCACGCCGGCGAAGCGTTCATGCCGCCGTGGTCCGCCGAAGTGTGCCGCCACTGGCGTACGATGCTCGACCAACTGGAGGGCGCGCCGCGTTCCGTGGCGGGCGAGCTCGATTGGGCGATCAAGCTGCCGTTGTATGCCGACTACGCCGGGCGCCACGGCGTAGCGTGGGATCTGCTTCCGTTCTGGAACGAGGCCCTCAGCCGGTTGAATGCCGCATTGGAGCGGACCGCGCAGCGCGGCCAGACGGTTCCCATCGAGGTTCTCATCGGGCCGGAGAGCCCGATCCCCAGCGAGATCGAGCCGCTCACTTCGTACCTGCGCTCGAGAGGACAGCAGTGGGACGGGCTGAGGCAGTTCGTGGACCTCAGGCAAGGACTGTATGAGGCCGATACGCGGTTTGGGCAGCTAGGCGCGAAAGGCATCTTTCAATCGCTCGATGGCGCCGGCGTGCTGGACCACCGGGTGGGCGGTATCGACAACATCGAACACGCCATTGCCAATCCGCCGGCCGTCGGCCGGGCGCGCATCCGGGGCCAGGTGATCCAGCGGCTGGCTGGCAACAACGGCTCGTGGCACTGCGACTGGCAGACCATCGCCGACGAGGAGGGGCACATGCTGGACCTCTCCGATCCGTTTGCCGCGGAGGAGTCCTGGCATAGCCCGCTGACGGAGGAGTCGCAGCCCCCAGTGCCGCCGCCGAACCAGACCGGGCCGGCGACAAGCGCCTTTCAGCGCTACCTCGCGATGCTAAGGGGGAGAACCTGAGGACACGCTCGTGGCACATCTGGAACCGACTCTAACCAGAAAACTCGGGGATCTGCGCGTGAGGATCGACGCGCCGGACGGCGATACGCTGATTCTGCGAGACGTGCCGGCCGACGAGCGATCGTTCAGCAAGGCGCGGACAAACCTGCTGGTGAAAAGGCCCCGGAAGGGGATGCCGTTCTTGATCTGCGTGGACGAGGATCTGCGGTACACCGGGTCCGATCAAATGCTCGCGCGCGCCTTCGCGGCGGGAGTGCTCAGCCAAGGCTGGAGGGTGCTCTCGGTAGGAGGCTCGCTCCAGCGCGATCCGGAGGAGGCGGTTCGAAAGGCTCTGGGAGTCCTGGGGCTCGAAGGCGCCGAACTAACGCCGGGGGCGCCGGGCCTGTACCCGGCTGGAGGGACGCTGGCCGCGTGCGCCACACCCCTCTCGCGGCAGGTCCGGGAGGGCAGTGCGCAGGTGACCGTGGGGCGCCGGGAGCAAGTCGAGCAGGCAGCAGCATGTGCGCTTTCGTGGCAGGGCCGCGTGCCCATCATTGTGGGCGCGCCTGGCGTGGGCAAGACAAACCTGCTCCACGGAGTGGCGAGGAGACTTGGCGAGGCACGGCCGGAACTGGAAGTCGTCCTGGTGAATCTCGACGTTCTGATGGCAGGGACGGTGCTGGAAGGCGAACGAGAGAATCTGCTCGCGGCCCTGCTGAAGGACGCCCTGACGGCGAGCGTCGTGGTGGCGGCGGAACATGTCGAATTCGTGTTGTGGCGCATGGCGCGCGGGCCCGCGCTTCTGTGCGACGCGCTGGACGGCGGACTGCGCCTGATCGCCACGGCGTTACCTCAGAGCAGAGAACGGTTCGACGTCTACCCGCTGACGCGCCGGTTCGAGCTCATTGAATTATCGGAGCTGAGCACGGACGATTCGATGCGCGCGCTCGAGGGGGTTCGCCAACGGATCGCCGCGCACCACGGCGTCGGGGTCGACCCGGACATGGTGAAAACGGCAGTGGATCGCTCCATCTCTCTGGCTGGCTGTCTACCCGCGAAAGCCATTGCGCTGCTCGACGCCGCTGCCTCGCGGGCCGCGCTCGCCAGATCGCCGGCCGTTGCGGTTCTCGACGTCTACCTCGCCGCGGCGGCGATGCCGGAAGCGTAGGCCGCCGAAAGGATTGGCGGAAGGGAACGGATGTATACTGATTCTGAATTGCGGACACACACGGAGAGCCTGGGAACCAATGCGGCAACGCGTCCGGCCAGCCTGATCGTGCGCGCGCTGGGGAGCCTTGTGGGTCGATGGGGATTCAAGGTTGTTTCGATAGAGTCCCTGATCGAGAATTACATCCTGGAGCACAGGCTGGTGAACGGCTCGCATCTTCCTGCCGAGGGGGAACTGGCGGAGCAGCTCGGCTGTGAGGAGAAGGCATTAGCCAGGGCATTGCGGGTTGCGGAGAACAAGTTAAAAGTAACCCGTGATGAAAAGGGCTGGGTCGTTGCGTCTTCGCCGGTTGTCGATTACCATGCTTTCTCTTTTACCAAGTCGGCTGAGACGCACGAACGAAAGCTGACTACGGACGTCCTGGAGAAGGAAGTGCGCCTGCCGCTCTCCGACGAGGACCCTTTTGGCCCGGTCGAGCGCGCGGCCCAGAAGGCGCTGGGGCTCGCCGAGGACGCGCCTTTTATGGTCATCGTGCGCTTCCGGCTGCTGGACGGAGAGCCGAGCGCACTGCACCGGGTGTATCTGGACCCCTCGAAATTCAAGCCGGATTTTCTCGACGTGCACGACTTCGGCAAGGAGTCCCTGATCGACATATACGCACAGAACGGGTACAAGACGTTCGCGCGGGACACTGTGTTGGCGGCACGCATGGCCAATGTGTACGAGGACGGTCTTTTGAAGCAGAAGTACAAATCCGAGGAACACAAATCGCAGAACTACATACCAAGGCCGCGCTGGGAAGTGGTGTTGGACGCCGAGCAGCATTTATACGCGCAGGATACGGGCGGTAATCGCTTCGTACTGGAGTTCCTGAAAGCATCTTACTTCGAAAACTGGAAGTACGAAATCAAGAACCGGCCAGCGCCATAGACTTAGGCGGCGGCCCTGGACGGGTGCACTCCTTTCCGAGCCCAAGGCGTTTGCCCCGATCAGAGGGCCAACTGCCGTAGTCACTTAGCCGGCCGCGGTTGCGGGAGGAAAGAAATGAACGCCTCGTCAGACGTAGGCCAGCGCTTCGATCCGTATATCCGCGTTCCGGGCGCTTCGCATTTTCTGGATCTCGCCGAGAGCAGGAGTGGGACTGTCCGCGCCCTCCTGCTCAGCCGGACCGTCGAGCAGGTGCGCAGCATCATCGGGGCGATCGACCGGTCGGAGATGAAAAACCTGCCTCTGGTATTGCGCGGGCAGATCCAGGAGAGCAAGGGCCTCCTGGGCCGCCGGATCGTCTCGATGCTGGAGGCTTACGAGAGGCTGCTCACGCACCGGGCGCATGCGGACGTGCGAGAGGCGCTGGACACGGTCTTCCGGCCGGTCGGGGCATGGGTCGGGGGGCAGCACGTGATCACTTCCCCGGCTCTGCTGGTCGTGCAGAGCATCCTGTACAGCCATTGCGAGTGGTTTCACGAGCATCTGTGGGAAGCCAACTCGGCGGTGCGGGCTTATCGTGAGCTGCGCGGCGCGGTCTCGGAACAGCGCGCCATCGTCGCCGACGCCCACGCCCGGTTCATCGCCGCGATCATCGCGCACCAGACGTTGCTGCGAGCGGCCTGGAGCTCGGGCGAAGACGATCCGCGCGAAGTGTACGCCTTTTGCGACGGCAAGTGGGCCGACGAGGAGTTCGAAGAGCGAGAGCGCAGCCGGGAGTGGGCCGATGAAGCCGTGGGTCTAGCCCTGGCCGGCACGCTGTTCCCCTTTTTGCGGGATCAGGACGTGGATCACGACCGGGAGGCGTCGATCGGCAAACGGCAACTGGCCGCGGGACTGGTCCTGCACTCGCTGTGCCTCTCGTGCCGGCATCGGCGCGGCGAGTCCGGCAATATAGGCACCATCAAAGAGCAGGCGCTGCGGTCGTTCGACAACCTGCTCGCACCGGAGAGGCCTCATAAGCCGCATCTGGCGTACCTGCAGTATGGACGTTACGTGCACGCGTCCGATGCCTGCCAGCCGGGCGTGGACCTCCTTAAAGAGGCAAGAGAGTGCGTTCTGCGGAACGGCGGCGGCGGGACTCGGAATTACATGTTCGTCTTCCAGCGCGTGTCCTCCAAGCGCGTCTGGCGGGGCCAACGCCTCGAAGATGGCTATTTTGAGCCCATCGTCTGGACTGGCACGAACGCGGAGGGCGCCGCCGACATCTATGAAGCGGTAAGGAACACGGTCGGCGATGGCGTGGTCTTCCGGTTGCACGACCCCGTGTACACGTGCTCCCTGCTCGGACTCGGGAAGAGCGACGAGAAACGCACGGGAGGCATTCTGGGCGAACTCGAGCGCCGGTTCGCGGAGGTCGGGAAGAAACACCTCAAGGCGTCTGGCCGGTATTTCCCGACCGGCTTAGTCGGCCACGTTCTACGTGCCGTGCGGGACTGCCGGCCCCGGGACTTCACTCCGGTAGACATCGTGGCGCGGGACGTGCGCACCGCGGTGGCATCGGCGCACCGCGACGAGCAGTTCGTTCTGTGGCTGCCGAAGCCGGAGCGGATCGACCTCGCGGAGGACTGGAAGACAACCGGCATATGGAGCGACCTGTACGACGACAAGGCCGCGATTCTGGTCGCCCGCTACGTAGCTGCGCTGATGATTGGATTCACGGTTTCCTACGCGCCCCGGGAATTGCTGTTGGACTTTCTTTCCGACGAAGCGGGCGCTCAATGGCGCCCCCTCATCGAAGCGGCGTTCCGCTCCAACGGAGGGCTGCTCATGACCACTTACGTGGAACAGGTCCGATCGCGCCGTGCCATCAGCGTTCCCTCCGGCGATATAGATCCGTGGTTGATCCAAGCGCGCGAAGACGATCCCCAAACCTGGGCGCGAAAAGCGGTTTCACCGGTCCACATCGTCGGGATCGATGTCGGCGGGACGGCGATCAAGGCCTGCGATTTCGAGGTTACCAGGGGAGACGATGGGCTGCCTCGGTGGGAAGCCAAGAGGCAGGTTCGTATCCGTTGGAACGATCTGCCCACTCCGGCCACGGAAGGGCCTCTGGAGAGAGCCAGACTGCTTCTGGAGAAGGTTAGGGACGAGGTCCAGGCGGCAACCATGAGCGCGGTCGGGATCTCGCTGGCCGCGCCGGTTATGGACGACGTGCCTGTAGGCGTCAGCAGTGTTTCCGCCAGGCTGCTGGATGGACGCTCCATCCCGGATATTGCCAACAGTAATGTGCAGAAGCTTCACAAGATCGACTTCGCCGCGGTCGCCCAGGATGTCTTCAAGGGTTGCGAGCGGACGTTGGTGCTCAATGACGGGGAGGCCGACATCCGTGCGTCCGGAAGCGCGCTGCGGGTAAGCCGCGAGGGCGCAACCGTGGTCATCAAGGAGGGCACCGGGGCCGCGTTCGCCCTGTACTTGAACGGCGAGCCGGTGGACGTCATCGCCGAGACGGCGAAAGCAGTGTTGAATTTGCGCTGCACGCCCCAAAACAAGGATGCAGATCAGCGTTTTCAGCAGGGGCAGCTTTCGGAGCGCTGCTCGAAGAAGAAGTTCCGCACGCTGCTGACCTTGCTCAATGGTCCCGACTTGGAAGACGACGTCGCTTCGCTGCTGATCGGAGGCCTGCTCGAGATGTCTGTCGCGCCTGCGGCCGCCCACAAGCGGGAGCCAGCGGAGATCGTCGAGCTTTGGTCGAGGCAGTTGGAGAGTTCGGTTGGGGGCGTGCTGTATCTTAAGGTTGGAAGCGCAAGCTGCCTCGACCACCTGCGAGCGCTGGCGGCGATCGTTTCCGAGCCGGAGGTATTGGTGGATCTCCGCGACTTGTATTCCCAGGCCTTGCGCGAAGTGCAGGATCGTGCGCAACGCATGCTGCAGGACACAAGTTCGGGCGACACGGGCGCTCTGCGGGATGTGGTGGGGATCAAGCGGGAATACGACGCTCTCGGCGAATCCACCAAGGCCGCCGTGTATTGCGCGTGGCTGCTGGGGCGTTGGCTGGCGGACGGTATCGCGCTGGCGTGGGAACTCTTCGGCGCGCGCGAAGTGCGTCTTGCGGGCGGCCCTCTGAGCGGAAAGACCGGCATCTTCATCACCCTTTCGGCGCGCCGGGCGCTCGAAGAGGTCTATGGGTTTGACCTGGAGGCCGCTGAGGACGCATTGGCGGCGAACGCGCAGCTGTTGCCTGCGAGGGAACGCTTTGCCGGGCACGGTCCGCGGGAGATAAAGAGGCTGATGCTGCCGTTCCCGCCCGAGAACCCGGCCGAGGGCGGACCCAAGGGCGCCGCAATGGCCGCGTTCGGCGCATACTTGGCCGATCTGAAGCTCCGGCAACTTCGGGCTTGCCGGAGTGTGGTTGCGGACCACAAAGTTGAACCGGCGCGACCGGACGGATCGTTCAGCGCGGCAGAGGTCGAACGGGAGGTTGAAGGCCAGGAGCACACGCCTAAGCCTTGGCTGCTGACCGACGTCGATGTCGCGGACATGCTGGCGCGGGAGTCCTCGGCGCTCGCACTGACCCGTACCGCCGATGGCAATTTCACGCGCTGGCACGCCCGGCCACGAGAGGGCGCAGTCAACGCCTGAGCCGCATGCCTGGCTGATTCCGCAACGGGGCGGACGTGATTCCAACAGCCCTGCGCAAGAACGGAAGGTGGCCGCTGCCGCCGGAGTCCGTGTTTTCTGCGCGCGGCCACAACATAGTGGCCATTTGCCAGGGGCCACCCTAGCAGGGCCTTCCATACATGCGTCTCAATGGTGTGCACCTGCATGCATGAGGCTTCAGTTCAGCGGTGAACACGCGGCTGGACTGATGGCGGGAGCCGCCGTGACTTTCCGCAAACGTTGGCTCCGCTGGCGTTACACTGGTCGCCATGTTCACTCGCCGAAGCTTTCTTCAGAGCGCCGCTAGCGCCTCCGCCGCCCTCACCGTGGCTGCCTCCCCGCACCGGCTTCTGACCCAGGCCAACCCGGTCTATCGCAACCCCATTCTGGGAGGAGACCACCCCGACGCCAGCCCCATCCGGGTCGGTAACGAATTCTTCCTCACCCACTCCAGCTTCGACTATGCTCCCGGGTTGCTGATCTGGCGCTCCACCGATCTGGTGAACTGGAGGCCCGTCGCCGCCGCCCTGCATCGCTATGCTGGCAGCGTGTGGGCCCCGTATCTCTGTGAGTACGACGGCCGCTTCTACATCTACTTTCCCGCCGACAACGGCCTGCGCGTGGTCCATGCCGAACATCCGCTCGGCCCTTGGAGCGAGCCCGTCGACCTGGGCATCAACGCCATCGACCCGGCGCACATCGCCGAGAATGGACGCCGCTTCCTTTACGCCAACGGCGGCGTGATGGCTGAGTTGACCGCCGATGGACTGGGCGTGAAGGTGCCTCCGCACCACGCGTTCGATCCCTGGCCCGTTCCCGCCTCGATGCGCATCGAATGCACCTGCCTGGAAGCGCCGAAGGTGATCGAGCACAACGGCTATTTCTACTTGAACGTCGCCGAGGGCGGAACCGGCGGGCCCTCCACCAGCCACTCCGTGGTCTCGGCACGCAGCCGCCACGCCGATGGTCCGTGGGAGTACTCGCCCTACAACCCCATCGTGCACACGCCAAGCCGCGACTCGCGCTGGCTCTCCG
>Ga0265316_10005028_pt1 | contig 12972 bp, 11 predicted proteins | sample 4522metaG_FD_202092 | JGI IMG/M metagenome (GOLD analysis project Ga0265316, IMG submission 202092) | Rhizosphere microbial communities from Carex aquatilis grown in University of Washington, Seatle, WA, United States - 4-5-22 metaG | ecosystem: Host-associated > Plants > Roots > Rhizosphere >... | reverse complement strand
GGAGTTTCTGAATTTCCATAAAAATCCTTTTTCTCTTCTCCCTCAAAATTGCCGGTTTTCATAAAATTTTTAACCACCCGGTCCTCCAACGAATGGTAACTTATGATAACAAGTCTTCCACCTGTATTCAATACTGAAAGAGCCTGCTCAAGCATCTCCTGCAGGTAATCTATTTCGTGATTGACCGCAATCCTCAAAGCCTGAAACAACTTTGCATAGAATTTATGTTCCTGACGGAAGGGCGCCAGTTTCCCAACCGTATTAAAAATATCGTTTACAGTTTCTATTGATTTTGAAGATCTGGCAATGAAAATTTCTCTGGCTATCTTTCGTGAATTTGACAGTTCACCGTACCTGTAAAAAATATCGGCTAATGATGCCTCGTCCATTGTTTTAAGAAGATAGGCTGCTGTTACAGTCCCATTTTTATTCATCCTCATATCAAGTGGAGCATCCTGTCTGAAAGTAAACCCTCTTTCCGGTTCGTCAAACTGGTGAAATGAGACTCCCAGGTCAGCAATCAGTCCATCTATTGATTTGATGTTATTAAAAAGCAGGTTGTTTTTCAGGAATCTGAAATTCTGGTTGAGAAATAGGAACCTTTCATCGACCGGAGTATTTATCCCTGCATCCTCATCCTGATCAAATGCGATAAGTTTACCCGTTTTAAGACGTTTAAGAATTTCCATTGAATGCCCTCCTCCTCCGAATGTTACATCGACATAAATCCCGCCGGGCTGTATATTCAGCCCATCAATACTCTCTTTGAGCAGTGCGGGAATATGATAAACCATTATACTTCAAGCTCATTATTACTACCACCCAAAAATTTCTCTGCAAGGTTGGCAAGATCTTCAGCAGGCATATCAATTTTATCGTAAATGTCAGCGGCCCAGATCTCAATTCTTCCATCCTGTCCGGCGAGAACAACATCCCTGTCAGCTCCGATCAGTTCCATTAATTTTTTCGGTACGAGAATACGGTTATTATTATCAAGTGAGAGTTCTGCTGTTCCCTTAAAGAAATTCCTCAGGAACATATTTTGCTCACGGTTATAGGGATTTAATTTTTTCCTGATCTTCACCAGTTGTCTGTTCCAGTCTTCTATTGCATAGAGAACAAGACAGTTTTCGAAGATATCCTTCCGTACCACAAAATGATCCTGAGCATCAGTCGGCATCTGCTTTTTAAATGCCGCCGGAAGTATTATCCTTCCTTTGACATCAACTTTACACGTGTAATCACCTATAAATGTGGCCATCCTCGCTTTTTTCCATTAAACGGCTAAAATAAAGAAAAATATCCACTTTGCTCCACTTTACCCCACATTTTTTCGTTTTTTGTTAATAACTTTTAGGAGAGGAAAATCATTGGCATTCTGAGTACTTATTTTCTGTTTATCTGCTTCGTCTGCTCTTCCTATTCAAATGTACTCACCCCCTTTTTTCCCCCTCTCTACTTCGTAAAGAGGGGAATCTTACTAATATACAATGCATTAAGCTCCATCTTTGCAGAGCAGAGAAGGGCCGCGGGTGAGTTCATAAAGTTCGAACCTGGACCGTTCATAGCCTAAAATCAAACTGAAATTGGCTTAATATTTTTTTTGGTAATTTTGACCCCGTATCCTATTATAAAAAAATATGGAAAATGGATAGTGGATCAGTCAATAAGGAGAACCAGAAAATAGACGTTAAAAACGTCCTCCATTCAAAAAATCCGGCACTTTCGAAGGCTATACCCGGCTTTGTAATAAATTATCTGAAAAGGATTGTCCACCAGGATGAACTGAATGAATTCCTGGGAAAATGGGGTCACCTGAGGGATTCCGAATTAATAACTGCCGGATTAGAACACTTTGAAATTAAATTCAGGGTTTCAGGAAGTGAAAATATTCCAAAATACGGCAGGTTCATATTTGTTTCAAATCATCCGCTGGGAGGACTTGACGGGCTGGTATTTATCCATGAATTATCGAAACATTTCCATGACATTAAATTCCCGGTAAATGATATACTTACCAATATTAAAAACCTGTCAGGCATTTTTATTCCCGTAAATAAGCACGGAGCCCAGGTAAAGGATGCAGCCCTGATGATTGAGGAGGCATACTCTTCAGATAGTCAGATCCTCTATTTCCCTGCCGGACTTTGCTCAAGGAAAAAAAGAGGTATCATTAAAGACCTGCAGTGGCATAAAAGTTTTATAACTAAATCAATACAACACAAGAGAGACATTGTACCTGCATTTTTCTCAGGTCGAAACTCCAATTTCTTCTACAATCTTTCCAATTTTAGAAAACTATTGGGTCTGAAAGCTAATATTGAAATGCTGTATCTTGCAGATGAGATGTTCAAACAAAAGGATAAAGAGATCAGGCTGGTTTTTGGCAAGCCGATTCCGTGGGAAACCTTTGATAAGACAAAATCTGCTTTAGAATGGGCCGATTGGGTAAAGTCCAAAACATATGATCTGGAATCATTTATTTCATGATATCCATTAAACAAAAAAAAAGATTAAATTGCGCCAGAATTTATGAAATAGTATTCAGATATATCACCCCCCATCTCCCCAATATTAAATGAAACCAGTTGTTGAACAGTTACCAAAGGATCAGATTATTGCTGAACTGACAAGTGATAAGCTTCTTCGAAAGACCAACAATGGCAACAATGAGGTTTATGTGTTTGATAATAATAATTCCCCTGCCCTTATGCACGAAGTAGGCCGGGTGAGAGAACTTACATTCAGACATGCAGGAGGCGGAACCGGGAAAGAGATCGATATTGATGAATTCGACACCTCAAAAGTTGATCCTCAGAAACAGCTCGTAGTGTGGGATCCTGAAAACAAGGAGATAATTGGCGGATATCGTTTTTATTTTCCTGAAAAAGGATGTACAGAATGTGATATTACCAAGCTCGCATCATCATCATATTTCCACTTTTCTGATAAATTCCTTCATAAGTATTATCCTCACCTGATGGAACTTGGCAGGTCATTTGTTCATCCTGATTATCAGTCGCGTTCAATGGGAAGAAAAAGCCTTTTTGCCCTTGATAATCTGTGGGATGGACTTGGTGCAGTAATTATTGATAATCATCACCTTAAATACCTTTTCGGAAAGGTGACCATGTATCCTCATTTCAATCAGAAAGCGAGAAACATGATCCTTTATTTTCTGAAGAAGCATTTCAACGATCCTGACGGTCTTGTTACTCCGATCGACCCCGCCAATATTAATTTGAATACTGAGGAAATGAAAAAGATCTTCAGGGCGTGGGGATGGAGAAGATATAAGGAAAACTATAAGATACTGTCAAGGGAGGTCAGAAACCTCAACGAAAATATACCTCCGCTTATCAATGCATATATGAACTTATCACCCACAATGAGGACTTTCGGAACCTTTATAAATCATAAATTCGGAGATGTTGAAGAGACCGGAATAATGATTACTCTCAGGGATATTTATGTTGAAAAGATAAACAGGCATCTCGCTTCATATAAAAAGGATTTCGAAATCACCTGGTTTTCACACGAGAATCAATAGGCCCTGATATTTCTTCCTTCCACGTAATTAATAAAAGACTGGTTTACCACTTTATTCCCCCCCGGAGTAGGATAATTACCTGTAAAATACCAGTCGCCCAGATGTCCGGGACAGGCTTCATGCAGGCCTTCAATTGTTTGAAATACAATTTTAACTTCTGATTTAATTTCGTCTGATTTAAGCATCGATGAAATTTTAGCTGATATCTCATCGGTGGAGAAAGGTTTATAAATTTCGCGTACAAGGTTTTTCATATCGTCGACAGGTTTCTTAAGCTCAGACAATGCGGCATTATAGACAGATTGTATCAGCGATTCTTTTCCTGTATCTTTCAAAAGCTCAATAGCTGCTTTGAAGGCAATAAAATCACCGAGTTTAGCCATATCAATTCCATAACAATCGGGGTATCTCAATTGTGGTGATGAAGAGACAACAACAATCTTCCTGGGATCAAGCTTATCAAGGATCCTGATTATACTTTTCTTCAGGGTAGTACCTCTTACAATCGAGTCATCTATAACTACCAGGTTATCTATACCTCTCTTTATCACACCATAGGTTACATCATAGATGTGTCCGACAAGATCATCGCGGCTTGTGTCTTCTGTTATAAATGTGCGCAACTTTGCATCCTTAACAGCTATTTTTTCAACTCTTGGACGCTGGTTAATAATTTTCTCAAGTTCCTCTCTTGACAGGTACTTTCCCCTGCTGAGTATGTGATCAATTTTTACCTGGTTCAGATAATTCTCAACTCCTTTTATCAGTCCATAAAAGGCACTTTCAGCAGTGTTGGGTATGTAAGAAAAAACGGTATGGTCAAGATCATAATCGACAACCTTCAGAACGCTATTGGCGAGCAGCTCCCCCAGTTTCTTCCTTTCTCTGTAAATTACCTTATCAGTTCCTCTTGAGAAATATATTCTTTCAAATGAGCATTTTCTGGGTTCGGTTGCCTCCCTTATCTTTTCAATGGTAGTCTCTCCGGAAGCCTTAATAATAATAGCGCTCGCTGGTGGAAGTTCGAGGACATTATCTGTTCTTACATTAAAGATTGTCTGTATAACCGGCCTTTCGGAAGCCACCACAACCACTTCATCATCAATATAATAATATGCAGGCCTTATGCCGGCAGGATCTCTCATTACAAATGCATCGCCATGGCCAACCATACCGGCCATCGCATATCCACCATCCCAGTTACGGCTTGCTTTTTTCAGAATTGAACTAACATCAAGGTTTTTTTCAATCAGCGGAGAAATCTCTTTCTTCGAAAACCCCTCTTCTTTGAATTTGCGGAATAATCTTTCGTTTTCTTCATCAAGCCGATGTCCGACATTTTCAAGGATTGTAACTGTATCCGAAAAATCAACCGGATTCTGACCCAATTCTACTAGGCTGCTGAATACTTCTCCAACATTTGTAAGGTTGAAATTCCCGGCCATAACAAGGTTTTTTGACTTCCAGTTATTTTCACGACTCACGGGATGCACATAGTCAATATTATAATTTCCGTAAGTGCCGTACCGTAGATGTCCAAGATAAATATCGCAGGCAAACGGAACTTTTTCTTTAATAAAATCAGGATTTTTAAAATCTTCAGGATATAATTGAGTTAATGCATCAATATCCTGGTAAATGAGGCTGAAAACTTCTTTAATAGGATTTGCTTTGTTTGATCTTTGTCTGAAAATATACCTGTTTCCGGGTGGTACATCCAGTTTAATTCCTGCAATACCCGCTCCATCCTGGCCCCTGTTATGTTGTTTTTCCATCATCAGGTACATCTTCTGAAGGCCATAGCTCCAGGTACCATATTTATTAATATAGTATTCCATCGGCTTACGCAATCTTAACATTGCAATGCCGCATTCGTGTTTGATGTTATCGCTCATAATTATTTATTATTCAGGTCCCTGAGATTAATTATATCAGGGACGATATCGACCTCAGAATTAGGGAACTTCTTGCTTATAATTAAATATAATCTCATGGCTTCCGTTCTTGATCTGAAATTACCTACCCTGACTTTATAATAACTGGGTTCAGCGAATATCAGGTATGAGACCATGTCCGGAAACTTACTCATAAATTCTTGTTGGATTTTACCTGATTCTGTTTTAGCATTTCTGTCGGAACTGTTATAGATCTGTATTCTGAATCCCTCAATACCTGGGTAATTGTTTTTTTCTTCCTGAATCTCATTGGCCAGAATATATCTGTTAATAAGTGTGTCTAACGCCGGATCCTGTATGATGTTAAGCTGGCCTGACTTTGAGTTACCATCTGCCCTTTCAAATAGATCCGATAATCTGACAAAAGACTGTGACCGGACAATCATAGTTGAAAAACAAACAACAACTGTCGTCAAAAAAAGTTTTCTGATCATTTCACAAAGGTAGCAAATATTTCTATCCCAGCTCTGCAGCCAGCTCATCAGTCATTTCAAGATTATGATATACAAACTGGATATCATCGTCATCTTCAAGTGTATCGATAAGCCTAAGGACTTTTTTTGCAGATTCGAGATCCAGTTTCTTGGTATCGTGCGGAATCCTTTTAAGCCCTGCTTCTTCAGGCTCAATCTTAAGTTCATTGAGCTTTTTGTTCACACTTCCGAAATCTTCTTTGGCACAAGTAACAGTAATCATGTCACCGTCAACATCAAAATCTTCTGCACCGGCATCGATCATTTCAAGCTCAATGTCTTCCAGATTCAATCCTTCATTTTTTATTGTGAATATCCCTTTCCTTTCAAAAAGAAACGTAAGAGATCCGTTAGTTCCAAGATTGCCACCATGTTTATTAAAAGCCGATCTTACAGAAGCTACAGTTCTGTTATTGTTATCTGTCAGACATTCAACAAATATTGCAACCCCGCATGGACCATAACCCTCGAATGCGGTTTCGATAAAGCTTTCAGCATCGGCACCTGTAGCTTTCTTTATTGCCCTGTCAATATTATCTTTGGGCATATTGGCACCTTTAGCGTTCTGAACCGCAAGTCTCAACCTGGCATTAGATTCAGCGTCTCCGCCGCCTTCCTTGGCGGCAATTATTATCTCTTTAATAATTTTGGTGAATTTTTTCCCCCTTTTAGCATCTATTGCCCCTTTTTTCCGCTTTATGGTCGACCATTTGCTATGTCCTGACATACTTTAAATATTTATTATACAGAATGCAAAATTAAATAATTCTTTCAAACCTCGGTCATAGTTTATAGATTTGTGCGATTAAAGAAAGGCGTAAGGGCGTAAGGCCGTAAAGGCGTAAGGGTACAGAAGTTTTTATATTCAAGTTGTCTTGTCACGCCTTTGAGCCGTTAAGCCCTTAAGCCGTTAAGCCATTTAATAAAGGAGACGAAAATGAGTAAGAAAGTATATATAGAAACATATGGTTGTTCGATGAATGTCGCTGACAGTGAAGTTGTTGTTTCCATTCTTTCCAAAGTCGGATATGAACCGACTGAAAATATAAAAGATGCCGGATTAATATTAATAAATACCTGTTCAATACGCGACAATGCCGAACAAAGAATATGGGGTCGTCTTAAAGCAATCAGTCATCTGAAAAAACAGAAAAATGATCTGAGAATTGGCATAATAGGCTGCATGGCTGAAAGACTGAAGGAGAAACTGATCGAGACCGATCAGCTGGTTGATCTGGTTGTCGGACCCGACGCCTACAGGGATCTTCCTTTTCTTGTAACTGAAGCTGAAGGAGGTCATAAAGCAGTAAATGTTCTTCTCTCACGTGAAGAGACCTATGCCGATATTTCGCCAGTAAGGATGGATAGGAACGGCGTTTCTTCATTTGTTTCAATAATGCGGGGTTGTAATAATATGTGCGCATACTGTGTCGTTCCTTATGTACGCGGAGCTGAAAGAAGCAGAAATCCAGAGTCGATTCTGAAAGAGGTAAAAGAGTTATTTGATACGGGGTACAGAGAAGTAACGCTTCTTGGCCAAAATGTCGATTCATATAATTGGAACAATGATACAGATATGATGGACTTTCCTGAACTTGTGGAAAAAGTTGCCCAGATTAATCCCCTTTTACGGGTAAGGTTTTCAACTTCCCATCCCAAAGATATTTCGGATGAGCTTTTATACACTATAGCAAGGAATAATAATATATGTAAACACATTCATCTGCCCGCACAGAGTGGGAGCAGTCGTATTCTTAAACTAATGAATCGTGAATATTCCAGGGAGTGGTATATGGATCGTATTAATGCCATACATACCATCATTCCAGAATGTTCCTTGTCGACTGATATGATAACAGGATTCTGCACTGAAACAGAAGAAGATCACAAGGAGTCTCTTTCACTTATGGAGTGGGCCGGCTTTGATTTTGCTTATATGTTTAAGTATAGTGAAAGACCTGGAACAAAAGCTGCAAGAAAACTTAAAGATGACGTCAGTGAACCTAAAAAGGCGGAAAGACTCAGTGAGATGATCGCACTCCAGAACAGGCTTTCAGCAAAATCGAAAAAAAGTGATATTGGCATGACTGTTGAAGTTCTGATTGAAGGGTTTTCAAAGAGATCATCTGAACATTTATCAGGCCGGACCTCACAGAACAAGGTTGTTGTTTTTCCGGCCGGTGATTATAAAAAGGGAGAATATGCAAAGGTTTTAATTGAAAGATGCACTTCTGCAACCCTTATTGGAAAGTGTATTTAATCTCTGAGTTATCTGATCTTCTTATTTTTTACCTCTAAGAATCAGTTGCAGTTCATCCAACTGTTTATTTGATATTTGTGCCGGAGTATCAAGCATAACATCGCGTCCTGAGTTGTTTTTAGGGAATGCTATAAAATCCCGGATTGAATCCTGCCCTCCGAACATGGCTACCCACCTGTCAAATCCGAAGGCAATACCTCCATGAGGTGGAGCGCCGAATTTGAAAGCATTAAGCAGAAAACCAAATTGCTCATTTGCCTCTTCGTCACTGAATCCAAGGACTTTGAACATTAATTTCTGAACTGCAGCATCATGAATTCTTATTGAACCTCCTCCGATTTCAACGCCATTGATTACAAGATCATATGCATTTGCTCTTACTTTCCCGGGCTCTGTTTCCATAAGTGGAATATCTTCAGGGACAGGAGAAGTAAACGGGTGATGCATCGCATAAAATCTATTTGACTCTTCATCCCATTCAAGAAGAGGAAAATCGACTACCCATAATGGAAAATATTTATCCTTCATTCTTAATCCCAGCCTGTTGCCTATTTCGAGCCGCAATTCGGACAAGGCCGTCAATGTTTTCTTTTTATCTCCTGCCAGTACAAGAATAAGGTCTCCGGGTTTCGCATTCATAATATCAGCCCATTTCTTCAGATCCTCCTGGGAATAAAATTTATCTACCGAAGATTTAAGGGTTCTATCTGTATTATACTTTAAATATATAAGTCCCTTTGCTCCTATTTGTGGCCTTTTCACAAACTCAGTCAGGTCATCAAGCTGTTTCCTTGTATATTCCGAACAATTCTCAGCGCATATTCCACCTATATATTCTGAAGTGTCAAATACAGCAAAATTATGACCCTTAACCAATTCAGATAAGTCAGTGAATCTCATACCGAAACGAAGATCCGGTTTATCTGAACCATAAAATTCCATTGCTTCCTTATAAGGTAATCTCTCAAACGGTTCATTGAATTCGATACCTTTTACCTGCCGGAAAAGAAATTTAGCCAGCCCTTCAAAAGTATCTAGGATATCATTCCTTTCAACAAATGACATCTCACAGTCAATCTGTGAAAACTCGGGTTGTCTGTCAGCCCGAAGGTCTTCATCTCTGAAACACTTTACAATCTGAAAATATTTATCAAAGCCAGCTACCATAAGAAGCTGCTTTAAAGTCTGAGGTGACTGAGGTAATGCATAGAAAGTACCCGGCTGCATTCTTGAAGGCACCACAAAATCTCGTGCACCTTCAGGAGTTGATTTAATAAGAACAGGCGTTTCAACCTCAATGAACCCTATGGAATCCATATATTTACGGACTTCCTGAGATACCCTATGACGAAGTAAAATATTGTTCTTAACCGTGTTTCTTCTGAGGTCAAGATAACGGTATTTCATTCTTAATTCCTCACCGCCATCTGTTTCTTCTTCAATTGTGAAAGGAGGGATCTCGCTTTTGTTCAGGATATTCAGCTCATTAACATCAATCTCGATTTCACCTGTAGCCATCTTCAGGTTCTTGTTACTCCTTTCTCTCACTTTACCTTTAGCCTGTACTACAAATTCACGTCCCAGCTTACGGGCTTTTTCACACAGCTCTTTATTTGTTTCCATATTAAATACCAGCTGAGTAATTCCATACCTGTCGCGAAGATCAACAAATGTCATTCCGCCAAGATCCCTCGATTTCTGAATCCAACCGCATAGAATAATTTCCTGACCAGCATTATTCATGTTTAGCTCGCCACACGTGTTTGTCCTGTACATTTCTCAATAATTAAGTTCCAGCAAAAGTAAGAATTTTATGTTTAACCTGTGGACCTGAATTCTTATAGAAATAATATTAGAGTGGAAGTTGAAACAGTGGAATCCCAAATCAATATTATTATATAAGTTGAATATTTTGAACTAATATAAATTTTAATTGTTGGCTACTATATACATAAATGAAATGGACAAGATTGATCCTGAGCAAAGAATAAAAGAATTAGAACTCCAGGTAAGTAATCTGATATCGCATAATAATGTAGCTTCTTTGCAAAAAGAGATGTCCTTCAGGGAAGCAATTGAAAATTCCATTCCAAGTGGTATTGCTGTAGTTGATAATACTGGAAAACAAGTGTATGTCAATAAATCATTTTGTAAAATGTTTGGGTGGGATGAAGAGGAACTTTTAGGGAAGTTTCCACCCTATGTATATTGGTCTCAGCAAGATATTGAAAACACAAATAATGCATTAAAGCAAACACTTAATAATAACTCACCGAAAGAAGGATTTGATCTTATTTTTTGCCATAAAAACGGGAAACTAATTCCTGTTAATGTTGTTATTTCTTCTTTCATACAAAAGAAAAATGAGAAATATTGGTTAGCAAATGTGATTGATCTCACCGAGCACAGACAAGCAGAATTGGCACTAAAAGAAAGTGAAACAAAATTTAAGGAAATAATTAACCAGATTAATGATGGAATTATTGTATTTGACGAGCAGGGGAAAATAATTATCTGGAACAAAGGAGCAGAAAAAATCTGCGGATTAAAGGCCTATGATATTTTAAATAAAAGTATCGTAGATTTCCGATATCAAATGACACCACCTGAACTAAAAGACAGAGAACAGATAGAAAAGACAATAAAAGGTATATTAACACAACAAACACCCGAAATTTTCAATCAGATTTTAGATTTTGAAATAATTAAACCAGACTCTGAAAATTTAATAAATCTTCAAAATACTATTTTCCCAATTGAATTAGAAGGATATAACTTATTCTGCGTTGTTTTCAGAGATACTACAGAAATAAAACGATACGAAAAAGAATTAGTCCGGATAAGTGCCGATAAAGACAAATTCTATTCCGCTATTGCGCGTTATATGTACACTCCTCTCAATACATTCTATACCTTTTCAAAAGTGATGGCAGTGGAAATGGATACCCTTCCAATCAAAGAACTTCAAAAGATGGCTGTGATGATGAGCAAATCAGCCACGAACCTTTACAGTCTTCTAGATAATTTGCTTCAATGGACCAGAATGAATCAGGGGAAAATTTCTTTTAAACCAGAAAAATTGAATTTCATAAAGACCTGTCAGGATGCTCTTTCGATTCTTAAACCAAATGCCGATCTGAAAAACATCAAAATAAATAACATTGCAACAGAAGAGATTACTGTTTTTGCAGATATTTTCATGATCAAAACAATTCTGAGAAATCTTGTTTCGAACGCAATAAAATTTACCGCCAATAACGCACAAATAGATATTTCTGCCAAGCAAACGCCCTCAAATATAACAATTTCAGTTTTGGACAACGGGTCAGGATTATCCTCTGATAATTTAACAAAACTTCTTACCACTTCAGAAATTCATACCGCCTTAGATATTGGAGAAGAAAAAGGAACAACTCTGGGATTATTGCTTTGTAAAGAATTTGTTGAAAAACATGGCGGTAAAATCTGGGCGGAGAGTGCAAATGATTTTGGTAGTGAAGTTAAATTTACGTTACCAGTATCTGCCAAATTTTTAAATGATATCAATAATTGATTTAAAAGTCAAATCCCGATTTTCTTTCTACTTTTAGAGCTCAAACCAAATGACCATGGTTCAGAGTCCGAAAGAGCATTTCATGAAAGCAGCCATTGTTGAGGCCACAAAAGCATTTGACAAACAGGAGGTTCCGGTTGGCGCAGTCATTGTTTGTAACAATATGATTATAGCCAGGGCTCATAACCTGACTGAAACATTGAGAGATCCGACAGCTCATGCTGAGATGCAGGCTATTACAGCTGCTACGAACTGGCTTGGAGGCAAATATCTTGCAGATTGTACGATTTATGTGACTCTCGAGCCATGCGCCATGTGTGCCGGAGCTATCGGCTGGAGCCAGGCTCCGGCTTTAGTATTTGGAGCGACAGATGAAAAAAAAGGATACAGAACCATATCTGATTCATTACTGCATCCTAAAACCAGGGTTGAATCCGGAATACTTGAGAAAGAGTGCAGGGAATTGCTGATGAGATTTTTTAAAGGAAAAAGATAATTGTCATCGCCGCACCATGGCGTGACCCTACATAATAATCTCCATAAATGTAGGGTCATGCCATGGCATGACTCTATGAAGTCCAAAAAAAACACTAATTTTATCTAAAATCTTTCCTATGACTCTCGATAACAGCAGGACAATAATCAGTCTGAGAATAAAACTATTTACAGCAACTATTGTGTTACTGGCTTACCTTGCAATGGCATATATAATCAGGCTGATTAAATTTCCATTATTTGGTATGAACGATACTGCCTGGACAATAATCCTCATTGGAATCTGGATCATTCTTGCTTTCATGCCGATGGTTCTGAATTATCAGTTTTTCAGTTACTCGGATGAAGGAGATTGTATAATTATCAGATACTTTACGGCAGGTATAGTTGGAGGCAGGAAGAACTCTGTTGAAATAAATAAAACCACATTTTCAGGATATAAGATTAAAACCAGTTTTTTTGGGTTTATTCAAAGCCTTGTCCTTTTCCAGAAAGTTCAGGGAGGTGTTGCAACTTATCCACCGGTTTATATCAGTGCCCTCTCGAAGGAAGAGAAGGCAAAAGTCATAAAATCGTTAAGCCTGTACGCTCCTCCTGTGTGAAGGTTATCATCTGATAACATGAGATTTATCATTTTTAATGGCTTTAAACAATCTCAAATTTGACTCACTTATATTTGAACTAAA
>Ga0265316_10005027_pt1 | contig 12974 bp, 8 predicted proteins | sample 4522metaG_FD_202092 | JGI IMG/M metagenome (GOLD analysis project Ga0265316, IMG submission 202092) | Rhizosphere microbial communities from Carex aquatilis grown in University of Washington, Seatle, WA, United States - 4-5-22 metaG | ecosystem: Host-associated > Plants > Roots > Rhizosphere >... | reverse complement strand
GACGAATTCGCCAGGGACCTGACCGCCATGGCGCGGGAGGGCAAGCTCGATCCCGTCGTCGGTCGAGAGCGGGAGATCGGGCGCGTCATGCGCATCCTCTCCAGGCGGACCAAGAACAATCCCGTCCTCGTGGGCGAGCCCGGCGTCGGCAAGACCGCCGTCGTCGAGGCCCTCGCCCAGCGCATCGCCGCGGGCGAGGTGCCCGCTGCCCTCTCGCGTAAGCGCGTCCTCGCCCTCGACCTCGCGGCGGTGGTCGCCGGCACTAAGTACCGCGGCGAATTCGAGGAAAGGCTCAAGCGGATCATGAAGGAGATCGCCCAATCGGGGGGCATCATCCTGTTCATCGACGAGATCCACACGGTCGTCGGGGCGGGCAGCGCCGAAGGCACTATCGACGCCTCCAACATGCTCAAGCCCGCCCTTTCTCGCGGCGAGATCCAGTGCATCGGCGCCACGACCCTCGACGAATTCCGCAAGCGATTCGAGAAGGACGCCGCCCTGGAGCGACGCTTCCAGTCCGTCCTCATCGAGGAGCCGGGCCCCCTCGAGTCCATCGAGATACTCGAGGGCATCAAGTCCCGCTATGAGGAGTTCCACGGCGTCACCTATACCCGGAGGGCGGTCGAGTCGGCAGTCGAGCTGGCCAAGCGCTACGTAGCGGACAGATTTCTTCCCGACAAGGCTATCGACCTCCTGGACGAGGCGGGGGCTCTCAAGAAGGTGGGCGGCCCGGAACGGCCTCCCGAGCTGGCCGAGGTGGAGGAGGAGATTCGAAGGCTCACGGAGGAAAAGCTCGCCCTCGTTTCCACGCAGAATTACGAGAAGGCGGCCGAAGTGCGCGACAAGGTGCGCAAGCTCAAGCTCCGCCTCGAATCGCTCAAGTCCGCCTGGGAGGAATCCGGACGGGAGGGAATGGGTTCGGTGACCGAAGAGGAAGTCCGAGCGGTCCTTTCCGAGGCGACGGGCATACCCTTGGCCAGGCTGGCGGAGGGGGAGACCGAGCGTCTTCTCCATCTCGAGAGGGAGCTGCACGCCCGCGTGATCGGGCAGGACGAGGCCTTGGGCTCGATCGCCTCCGCGATCAGGCGATCGCGCTCGGGCGTATCGGACGGGAGGAGGCCGATGGGATCCTTTATTTTCCTCGGCCCCACGGGAGTCGGGAAAACGCTCGTCGCCAAGTGCCTGGCCGAATATCTCTTCGGGAGCGAGGATGCCCTGCTTCGCATAGACATGTCGGATTTCATGGAGCGGCACAACGCCTCCCGCTTGGTCGGTTCGCCTCCCGGCTACGTCGGATACGAAGAAGGCGGCATGCTCACCGAGCGCGTCAGGCGGCATCCTTACAGCGTCATCCTCTTCGACGAGATAGAGAAGGCTCATCCCGAAGTCTTCAATCTGTTGCTCCAGCTCCTGGAAGAAGGCGAGCTCCGCGACAACCTGGGACACTCGGTGAGCTTCCGCACGAGTGTCGTCATCATGACGAGCAACGCCGGAGCCAGGGAGATATCCTCGAGCGGCATGGGCTTCAGGGCCGAGGACAGGCTCCTCTCCTATTCGGAGATCCGAAGCTCGGCCCTCGCCGAACTCAAACGGCGCTTCAATCCCGAGTTCGTGAATCGAGTCGACGATATCGTCGTGTTCAAGCCCCTGGATAAAGTCCAGGCACGCGAAGTCTTCGAGCTTCTCCTCGCCGAGCTCTCGCGCCGCTTGGGAGAGCGAGGCATCGCCCTCGAGATGAAGGAGCCGGCCAAGGCCCATCTCGCCAACAAGGGCTACGATCCCGCCTATGGAGCCAGGCCCATGCGCCGCCTCCTGCAGTCGGAAGTGGAGGATCCCCTTTCCGAGCTGATCCTCGGCGGACGGCTCCTGCCCGGCTCGGTCGCGGTCGTCGACTTCAAGGACGACGAGCTCTCCGTAAAGGCCAAGCGGATAAGCTCGGGCAGGAAGAAGCCTCCCGTGCCCTCCGTTCCCTAGCCGTAGCTCTGGGCGGCCTCCGGCGTCGGCTCATACGAGCCTAGGCCGCCGGCGCCTAGGGGGCTAGGACGGCGACTTCAATCCTTGTCGTCGCCGATCAAGGAGCGGAGTTCCTTAATCCGGGTCTCGTCCAATTTGACGAAGAGGTTCTTCTCGTGGGTGGGGAGGACGAGGCCGACGGGGCCGTCCTTGGCGCGGCGCAGGTTCTTGACGAAGGCGTAGTAGAGATCCCCGCTTCCCCGCGCGCGGCCCTTTGAATAATAGATCGCGAGCTGGCCCGCATCGACGAGGATTTCCAGGGGGAAGCTCTTCTCCTTGCGTCCCTTCACGAAGACGTAGGATCCAGGCCAATCACGAGCGTGGAGCCAGAGGTCCGAACCCCGCACGTAGTGCCGTAAGAGCTCGTCGTTCTCCTTGGCCGACCGGCCGATGAGGATAGTCCAGCCCGACACTTCCAGGGAAAGTCCGGGATAGCTTCGTCTCCGCGGCGCGCCCTCCGCGTTGGGCCTGGTAGTGCCGCCTTTCGCGAGGGCGCGGGCGATTTGGAAGGGGTCTTCCTCGGCCTCGAGACGGGCCAGCTCGTCGCGGAGCTCTTGCAGGGAAGCCTGGGCGAGGGCGAGCTCGGATTCGACGTCGGCTAAGCCCGAATGCGCCTTCTTGTGGCGCTCGTAGTAGGAACGAGCGTTCTCTATCGGCGACAGCCGCGGGTCTATTGGGATGCGGATTTCACCCCCGTTGAAGAAGTCGTCGCAGGCGAGGTACTTGCCCTCGTATGCGGCTGTCGGATTGGCCATGAGGATGTCGCCCAGCTCGCGAAGGCGCCCTGAGTCGCTAAATTCGTCGGCCTTGGCCGAGAGCTCGGAGCTGCGGGCCTCGAGGGCGCGCGACTTCTTCCCGAAGCGTTCGCGGGCCGTTTCGAGGAGCCGTTCGCGCGAAAGCTCTCCGGCGCTCTCGGTATAGAACCGTTCAACCTTTCGGTTGAAGCCGCCCTCGCCGGGCAAATCCCGCACTGCGAATTCCCGCGTCGGGAGCTTGCCCGCCGACGCCGCGAGCTCCTCCTCTATCGTGCAGGCTTGCCCAGATACCTCGCCCCGCCTAGGCCTCCGCGCGAGGGCGTCGATGACGATGCCCTCGGAATCGACGAGCACGACGTTGCCTGCCCCGCTCCATAGCCGCGCATAGAGTGTAGCCTTTCTCGTCTCCACGCCTATGCCCGATCCTATCTCGCGGTCGCGGAACTCGATCGTGCGAGGCACGGAGAGCTCGAGCTTGACGACGCGCTCGCTTCCTATCTGGACGATCGAATCGATACGGCCGCCCCTGATGCGCGAGCGCAGGCATTCCATGAATCGCAGGGGCCTCGTCGGCTTGGGAGGGGGGGAGGAGAGGACGTGAATCCGGCAAGCCCCTTGGGCGATGGAAATGAAGAGCTCAGTCGCTCGGCCGGCCTTGAAGAGGCCCAATGATATGGAGTCGAAGGAGGGTTGTATGACCTTTTCGATTCTCGCACCGACGAGATCGAGCTCCGAGAGGACGAGGTCGATCTCCTTCCAATTCAAGGACATGGGTACACGACCTCAATATCGAGAGCCAAGTAGTCGCTCAAGGATTAGCGACTGCAAGACGAAGCTCCCTCGGTAATCGAGGAGCTTCGTCATTTGCCGTGACAGTGCTTGAACTTCTTGCCCGAGCCGCAGGGGCAGGGGTCGTTGCGGCCCACTTTCTCCCCGCCGCGCACGACAGTCGCGCCTTCGGGAGCGGAAGCATCGGATACGGCGGAGCCGCCCCGCCCCCCGGAGCCTGTGGAGCCGGCTGCGCCGCCGAACTGGCCGACTTGGTCGTGCGAGGTCGCGGTCGTTACCGTGGTCGCGGGGCGCGCCTGGCGTTCTTCAGGGGTCTGGATTCGTACGAGGAAGAGCCGCGTCGCGATCGTTTTCCGAATCTCCTCGATCATCCTCTCGAAGATATCGAAGCCTTCGAGCTTGTACTCGACGAGGGGGTTCTTCTGCGCGTACGAGCGAAGGTAGACGGCCTCGCGGAGGGCTTCCATGCCCTCCAGGTGGTCCAGCCAGCGATTGTCGATAGCCTGGAGATACTGGTAACGGATGAAATGGTTGAGGTTCTCGGCACCGGCGAACTCGAGCTTCCGGGATATGTCCTTGTCTAGCAGCTCGAGCGCGGCCTTCCGCATGTTCTCGGGGTCTTTGGCTTCGGGAGAATCGTGCTTGAATGGAAGCTGGATGTTAAACTGATCCCTGAGGCCGGACTGGAAGTCCGAGAAAGCGCGCGCCGCGTCCTTTTTCTGGGCGTCCTCGAATTCGTCCATCAGGACGGCTACCATGTCCTCGGCGCTATCGCTGACGCGCGTTCTGAGGTCGGCGTCCTTGAGGATGGCGTTCCGCTGGTCGTAGATGAACTTTCGCTGCTCGTTGAGGACGTCGTCGTATTCGAGGAGGTGCTTGCGGATCTCGAAGTTGCGCTCCTCGACTTTCTTCTGGGCGTTCGCGATAGTGCGGTTGAGAAGGGGATGATAGATCGGCTCGCCGGGCTTCATGCCGACTTTGCTCATGAGGGACTTGAGATTCTCGCCGCCGAAGAGTCGCATGAGGTCGTCGTCCAGCGAGAGGAAGAATTGGGATCTGCCCGGGTCGCCCTGGCGACCGGATCGGCCGCGGAGCTGATTATCGATGCGGCGGCTTTCGTGGCGCTCCGTTCCGACGACGTAGAGGCCGCCTAGGGACCGGACCTCATCGTAGTCACTGCGCCAGGTCTCGTACTCGAGATCGAGGGCTTTCTGGTACTCTTCCTCGCTCGCGCTCGTACCAGCGCGCCTGCGGGCCCTGTATTCGGGGTTGCCGCCCAGTTTGATGTCCGTGCCGCGACCCGCCATATTGGTGGCGATAGTGACCGAGCCCTTGGCTCCGGCTTCGGCTATGATGAGCGCCTCGCGTGCGTGGTTCTTGGCGTTGAGCACTTCGTGGCGTACGCCTCGCTTGGTCAGGAGGGCCGATAGCCGCTCGGATTTTTCGATCGAGACTGTGCCTACGAGGAGGGGCTGGCCCTTCTTGTGAGCGTTGGCGATCTCGTCGCAGATAGCCTCGAATTTCTCGGATTCGTCCATGAAGACGAGGTCGTCCTCGTCCTGGCGCACGACGGTTCGGTTCGTCGGGATGACGCTGACGTCGAGGTTGTAGATTTTCATGAATTCCGGCGCCTCGGTATCGGCAGTGCCGGTCATGCCGGATATTTTTTTATACAGGCGGAAGTAGTTCTGGAAGGTAATTGTCGCAAGGGTGCGGTTGCGGCGCGCTATCTTGATGCGTTCCTTGGCCTCTATGGCTTCATGGAGGCCATCCGAGTATCGCCTCCCGTGGAGGATGCGCCCGGTGAACTCGTCGACGATCTGGACGAGGCCGTCTTGCACGACATAATCGACGTCCTTCTCGAAGATGACCTGGGCCTTCACCGCCTGGGTGAAGTAGTGGATGAACTCGAAGTTGCCCTCGTCGAAGACCGAGCCCTTGATCAGATTGCGCTTATGGAGGAGCTCCTCGATCGTGTTCATGCCGTCGGAAGTGAAGGAGATGCGCTTCGACTTCTCGTCGATCTTGTAGTCGCCCTCAAGGACTTCTCCCTCGTCTTCCTTAGGGTATTCGCCCGTGGCCGGGTCCTTCTTGCACTCGACGAGCTGGACGGCGAGCTTGTTGATCTCGTTGACCTTGAAGGTGTCGTCCTCGGCGGGACCGGAGATGATGAGGGGCGTGCGCGCCTCGTCAATAAGGATGGAGTCGATCTCATCGACGACGGCATAGTTGTGGCCGCGCTGGACCTTGCCCTCGGGCGACCAGGTCATATTGTCGCGCAGGTAGTCGAAGCCGAACTCGTTGTTGGTGCCGTAGGTGATGTCGCAGGCGTATTCCTTGCGACGCAGCTCGTTGTCCATGTTGGACAGGATCACGCCGACGGTCAGGCCGAGGTACTTGTGAACACGCCCCATCCACTGCGAGTCGCGCTCCGCCAGATAGTCGTTGACGGTGACGATATGGACGCCGTCCCCGGAGAGGGCGTTGAGATAGGCCGCTCCGACAGAGGACAGGGTCTTGCCCTCGCCGGTCTTCATCTCGACGATCTTGCCTTGGTGGAGGACGATACCTCCCAGGATCTGTACGTCGAAGGGGCGCTCGCCCAGGACCCGGCGAGCCGCTTCGCGCACGAGGGCGAAGGCTTCGGGCAAGAGCTCGTCGAGGGTCTCGCCGGAGCGGTACCTCGCCTTGAGCTTCTCGGTCTCCTCGGGGAACTGCTCGGCGCGAAGCGAGAACGCCGAGGATTCCTTCACGTTGACTTTATGGAGAATGGGAAGGAGCGCCTTGACGTCGCGTTCCTTTTTCGTCCCGAAGAGGAGGGCGAGGATATTGAAGCTCATGACGGATACAATACCTATTTCCAAGAAGAGGGGTCAAGCGTCGTCGGGAAGCCGGGGCGAGTCGCCCGAGCGCGGCGCGGGAGGCGGCGCCTCCCGCTATTCGCCGAAAGAGCCCGTGACGACCGGATGGGCGCGAGCTTCTGCCCAGAGGAAATCGGTGGGGTTGAGGTAGCGCCTGCCCATTACCACTTCGTAATGCGTGTGCGGGCCGGTCGAGACGCCGGTGTTGCCGACGAGGCCGATACTCTGTCCCTGCCGCACGATCTGGCCGCTGTGGACGAGTATCCTCTCCATATGCCCGTAGCGCGTCATGTAGCCGTAGGCATGGGCGATGATGACGCAGCGGCCATAGCCGCCTTCGACGCCGGCGAAGATGACTTTACCGTCGCCCGTCGCGACGACGGGGTCGCCCGAGCGGTAATTAGAGCAGTCGATGCCCGTATGGAAGTAGCTCTGCCCGGTGAAGGGGTTGGCCGTCATGCCGAATACTGTCGAAATATGGCCCATATTGCCGCCGATCGGCCAGATGGCCGGCACGGTGCGCTTGACCGAGCCTATCTGCCCGAGCATGGATCCGTACTCGGAGACGACGGGCGCCGACCGATCGAGGGTATCCTTGATCTCCGCGAGGGATTGAGCTTCCGAGGATCGCTTGGCGAAGAGGGAGGAGATAGCCAGTCGCTTGGAGCCCTGCGGGGCTTTGTTCGAGACGGCGCCGTCCATTATGGGCGCGAGCGCGGCCTCGAATTCCCCGTAGGCCTTGTTGAGCTGAAAAGCCTGCTCTTTGATGGATTCGAGCTCGTCCTGGGCCTGGACGAGTTCGGCGCTCGAGACCGAAACCCGCGCCTTGGCCCCACCCAGGCTGCCGAAGAAGGCGAAGGAAAGGACTACGACGGCAGCGGCGGACATGCATATCCCGGCCAGGCCGAAGTAGGAAATTCGGATGCCCCTGGGCGTTTTTTCGGAATGGGCGACGACGAGGATCGATATGCTCTGCCTGCCCTCCCGGAGGAATCCTTTCCATGCGGATGCGACGTTTTTAAAGACCCGGACAAGGGCGGCCGTAAAGCGCTTATAGACCGTCCTTTCGGCGCCTTTATAGCGCTGCAGCAGAGTGGACATGCGGTAACAGTATCCCTTACGAGCGTGCATGTAAAGTCCGACAGCGTTGACAGGGCTCTCCGCATGACGCTAAAACCTTGTTATGCCGAGCGTCCTATTTACGAGAAGGGGGCAAGGGGCCCTCCCAACCGCGGGCTTGCTTCTGGTTATCCTGATAGCCCTGCCCGGGGCCGCGCTTTTAATGAGCTCCTGCGGAAGCGGTGAAAAGCCGAGCGTCGCGGTACGACGGGAGCAGCTCTTCTCGTTGGGATACGGTCCGGGCGAGGATCAGCTCGACCTGTTCCAGATCGACAAGAACCGCTCCACGGAGAAGACTCGCCTCACGATGAGCGAAGGCATCTTCTACATCGCGAACGGAGCCGGCATGAAGGTCGTGCGGTATTCGTCCTTCGGCGACCCGCTTTCGATGATCTACAACGCCGATCGGAATCCCGAGCCCGTCTTGCTGAAGGCGGCACCGCTCAAGCCGGACCAGGGCGCCCATGATTCCTCGCCTCCCGAAAGCGAAGGGCTCGGCAGGACCGCGACCGCCTACCCCTTTAGATCGGTGGGCGAGATCGCCGTCGACTCGAGGCAGATGGTCTACGTGGAGGACAGGCTTCCTCCCGAGAGGCGGGTCCGCGACGCGGAGTCCGGCGCCCTCCTCGACCACGTCGTTTTGCGCTTCGGCAAAGATGGCCGCTTCATCGACTATCTCGGCCAGGAAGGCATAGGCGGCACGCCTTTCCCCTATCTGCTCGGCGTCTACGCCCTCGCTTCGAACGCCTGCGTCGTCGTCTCGATGACGCAGGCCGGCTGGTTCGTCCATTGGTTCGACGGAAGCGGCATTCTCCAGAGCAGCCTGAAGCTGCGTCGCGGCGACCTGCCCGTCCTCGACAAGGGCCAGGACTTCATTGCCTCCCTCGATAAGATCCTTCCCGATCTTTCCGGCGACGCCATCCTCATGAAAGTCGATTACTACAAGGAAGCGACCGATTCCTCGACAAAGGAGTCGGCGGGGGCCGAGTTCGTCGAGTCCTGGACGTACCGGATGGATCTCAGCGACGGCAAGTTCGTCGATCGCTGGCGGATACCGGCGATCGAGAAGACAGTCAAGGGCGAGGACGGCCACGCCATCAAGACCTCGCGCGTGCCCGAGTTGCTCGGAGCGGCAGGCAGGGACTTTTTTTTCATCTATGCCGACGACGACGGCCGGACTTATATTTCGACCTTCGACAGGACGAGCAAGGCGGTGTCGCGATACAGCATCGACATCACCGCGGACGAGCTCTTTTACAACTCGTACTTCCTGTCCCGCGACGGCGTCCTCTGCGCGCTCCTCGGAACGAAATACGAGGCTAGAGTCGTCTGGTGGCGCTTCGATAAGCTCATCGGGACGAGCGCGGGGATCGTGAAGTGATCGGCCTGGTCTCCTGCCCCGAAGCCGCGCGCATCGACGCCGCGACTGCTTCGGGAGCGGCGATGCCGCCCCTTCTCCTCATGGAAGACGCCTCCCTCAAGCTCTGGGGCGCCGTAGGGGAAATCGCTAGGGAGAGGGGCGCCGGAAAAGGGCGCTTCCTCCTGGCCCTCTGCGGCTCCGGGAACAACGGAGGCGATGCCCTCGCGATGCTTCGCCACGCCCGCTTTTCGGGCCTGAACCGCGTCGCGGCCATTCTCGCGAAGGAGCCGGGCGAGCTCGCCGCGCTGCACGCCGCCTCGCTCACCGCTCTCGGCGTGACGGTGTTGTCCTGGACAAAAGACCGCCAGGCCTGCGAGCGCTTGATAGGCGATGCTTCCCTCATCCTGGACGGACTTTCGGGCTCGGGCCTCTCGGGCCCCCTTCGCGAGCCCTCCTCCTCTCTCCTCGCGGCAGCCAACGAGGCAGTCGGGAAAGGCGGGGCGGCTATCGCTTCGATAGACCTGCCCTCGGGGCTCTCCGATGCCTACGAAGAGTCCTGGCCCATCGCGGAGGCAGCTTGGACCTTGTCGATCGAGCCTCGAAAAGCCTGCTTGTATTTTCCTCTAGCCCGAAGCCATTGCGGCCGGATCCTGCCTATCGACGGCGTATTCCCTTACGATGCAGCAGTAGCTTCCTCTGCGCAGCTTCTCGAGGCGGCGGATCTCCCCCTCCTCGCGCCGCTGCCCGCAGACTCGGCGTATAAGGGCTCGAGGGGAAAGGTCGCGATCTTCGCGGGCTCCGAGGGCGCGAGCGGCGCGGCCGTACTCGCGTCGAGGTCCTGCCTCGCCGCCGGAGCGGGGATCGCGTCCCTATTCGCATCCCCCGGACTTTTTCCCATCGTCGCGCCCATGCTCGACGCAGTCATGGTAAAACGTGAGCCGGAGGACTTGCGGAGCTTCGACTTATCACGCTTCGACGCCATTCTCGTCGGTCCCGGTTGGGGAAGGAGTAGCGCCAGGCGGGACGATCTCGCGCGCCTGCTCGAATCCGGGATACCCGCAGTCCTCGACGCCGACGCGATCGGCCTCTATCGCGAGCTCGTCGATTCGGGCTTCCGTTTAAAAGCCCCTGCTATCCTGACGCCTCACCCGGGCGAATTCGCGGTATTGACGGGGCTAGAGCCGGGTCGCTCCCTCGCTTGTCCGGATAAGCCCCTCGTGGCCGTCGCGAAAGCCGCGGGCGCCGTCATCGTCCTGAAATCCCACGTGACCTGGATCGCATCGCCCTTGGGCGAGGTCGCCGTCTGGGACGGCAGGGAATGCGGGCTCGGCACTGCCGGCTCCGGGGACGTGCTGGCGGGCTTGACGGCCGGTCTCTTGGCCTCGGGCATAGCACGTGCGCGGCGTTCCGGAGATGGAGATGGAGCGGGAGTCGCGGATGCCTCGGCGCCGTTTTTTTCCGCGGCGCGCGCGGCGGTTCTCGCCCATGGCCTTGCCGGTAGTCGGGCGCGGGAGTCCAGGGGTTGGTTCGAGTCCGGCGCGATTATCGAGGAGGCGGCGAAGCTCCTCGGCAGACCTCCCTCGAATTTTCCTTGACCCCTCGGCGTCTATGCCTTAGTGTTTTCCCCTACTATGCAACGTTCCGTCGCCGGGATACTCGTAGCACAAGGTAAAGTCTTCATCGCGAAGCGCGGTCCAGATGGCAGCTTTCAAGGGCGCTGGGAATTTCCCGGCGGTAAAGTCGAGGAGGGTGAAAGCGACGAGGCGGCGATCGCGCGGGAATACCGCGAGGAATTCGATATCGAAGTTCATGCCCTGCGGTCCCTCGGCGAGTCCGTCTTCCCTCATCGAGGCGAAGACAGGGTTCTCGCCGCCTGGCTCATCGATCTGGCTCCCTATACGAGGCCCAAGCTCTTGGAGCACGAGGAAGTCGCCTGGGTCGGGGCCGAGGAATTGATCTCGCTCGATCTGGTCGATTCGGATAGGAAATTAGTGCGCTTCGTTCTGCCGCTGCTGGCGAAAAAAGCAGCGGGCTAGGCCGTCTATTCCTCTTCGTCCGCGTCGAAGAGATCGAGGTCGGGCTTTTCCTCGCCCTCGTCGTCGATCTTCGTGCCGAGGAGGACCTCGACTTTGCCTTGTATTTTCTCGAGGTCGCGCTCGAGGCTTTTTGAGAGCTTGACTCCTTCCTCGAATACGGCGACCGCCTCCTCGAGGGGCAGGTCCGGCTCCTTGATCTTATCCGCGAGCTCCTCGAGCCGCTCGAGCCTTTCCTCGAATTTCTTCATTTTCCAACCTCCAAGGTCTTTACCCGAGCCGAGCCCCGAGCGAAGCCGATGTCCAGCTCGACCCCCGCGGAGAGCTCCGCGGCGTTGCGTATGGCCCTGCCGTCAGCGGCGGGGCCCGATCTGCGGACTACCGCGAAGCCTCGCGCGAGTACGGCTTCGGGGCTCATCGCGGCGAGCTCGCGCGCGGCGAGCTCCAGGCGACGGGAACGGAGCTCGATCGAAGTCGACATGGCGCGGGCGAGTTCCTCTCGAGCGTCGTCGAGCCGATGCGCGAAGGGCATAACGACGCGCATGAGGCGGTCTTCCACGGCGGAAGGCTCGAAGCGCTGCAGGAGAAGCCTGGCTCGGTCGATGCGCGAGAGCACCGCGGTTTCGAGCTCGCCCGCAAGCTGCGCGACCTCGGCCTTGAGGGCGGAGCGGCTCTCCGAGACGAGCTCGGCGGCGGCGCTCGGCGTAGGCGCGCGGAGGTCGGCGGCGAAGTCGGACAGGGCCCAGTCGATCTCGTGGCCGACGGCGCTGATGACGGGGATACGCGAGGCGGCTATCGCACGGACGACGGCTTCGTCCGAAAAGGGGAGGAGGTCCTCCAGGGAGCCGCCGCCGCGGCCCACGATGAGGACGTCGCCGAGGGAGAGGCGGTTGGCGGTCTCGATCTGCGCGGCGATCCGGGCGGCCGCTTCATCGCCTTGGACCGCGGCCGGGAGCAGGACGATGCCGAGGCCCGCGTTTCTCCGCCTGAGCACGTTGACGATGTCACGGATCGCCGCACCCGTGGGCGAGGTGACGACGGCGACGCGGGTAGGGAAGCGGGGGAGCTCGCGCTTGCGATCGTCATCGAAGAGGCCCTCGGCGGCGAGTCGCCTCTTGCGCTCCTCGAGCATCGCCAGGATGTCGCCTTCGCCCGCCTTCTCCATGCCCTCGACGAGTATCTGGTACTGGCCGCGCGCCGAGTATACGGTGATCGAGCCGCGGGCGCGCACGAGCATGCCGTCGGAGGGCTCGAAGCCGAGGCCGCGGCTGCGGTAGCGGAACATGACCGCCTGGAGCATCGCGCCGCGGTCCTTGAGCGTGAAGTAGAGATGGCCCGAGCTAGCCGGCCTGCAGTTGGATATCTCTCCTTCGACGAGGACGGAGGGCAGGGAGCCTTCCAGGAGTTCCTTGACGATGGAGGTGAGCTCCGAGACGCTGAGCGGCCGGTCGGTGCCATTGATCACGGCGATACGATACGCCAAGCACCCTGCTGGCACAAGAGGCCTTCCGCGGACTAAAATAAGAGCATGGATCCACGAGAACTCCCCGTCTATCAGCAGAAGGAACGAATTTTGGAGGCGCTCAAGGACCATCAGGTCATAGTCGTCGAGAGTCCGACGGGCTCCGGCAAGACCACGCAGCTGCCCATCATCCTCCACGAGGCCGGCTATTCAAAAAACGGTCTCATCGGCGTCACTCAGCCGAGGCGCATAGCCGCCCTTTCAGTATCCGACTTCATTGCGAGGCAGCTCGGCGTCAAGGTCTCGGGACTGGTCGGCTACAAGATGCGATTCGAGGACAAGACGAGCGACGCGACGGCGATCAAGATCATGACGGACGGCATCCTTCTTCAGGAGATGAAGCTCGATCCGGCCCTCTCGCGCTACGGCGTCATCATGGTGGACGAGGCCCACGAGCGGAGCCTCAACATCGATTTCATCCTAGGGCTCCTCAAGCGGGTGCTGGAGGCGAGGCCGGAGTTCAAGGTCATCGTATCCTCGGCCACGATAAACGCGGAGGTATTCTCCGAGTATTTCGGCGAG
>Ga0265316_10005026_pt1 | contig 12975 bp, 11 predicted proteins | sample 4522metaG_FD_202092 | JGI IMG/M metagenome (GOLD analysis project Ga0265316, IMG submission 202092) | Rhizosphere microbial communities from Carex aquatilis grown in University of Washington, Seatle, WA, United States - 4-5-22 metaG | ecosystem: Host-associated > Plants > Roots > Rhizosphere >... | reverse complement strand
GAAATCGTGTTATTCCCGTTTGATCGGCATCATCGCGCGCAACGAGCGCCGTAGGCGCAGCACATTTATAGTTTCCGTTCCACCAGAATGCCAAGCTCCGTCAGGAGCAGCATCGTGGTTGGAGTTCAAGCTTTGGCTTGTGGGGGCGGCGGATACGCTGAAGCGTGAACTCCGGCAAAACGGAATAGGCCGCTCCTGACGGAGCTGGAAATGGTTTTGGACCATCACGGCCGCATCCGGGTGCGCGATGAGCGGATCACGGCGCGATTTTTTGCTTCCGCTGCCACCGGCAAAATCATCGCGGCTCCGTGAATCGGGAAGGGTTGCATCGGAGACGGACTGGCCGCAAACTGGACTGACGATGCAACGATTTAACGATTCACGATTCAACGGCGCCACGCGATGAACCGCATCAAGCTTCTTTCCGAACAGGTCGCCAACCAGATCGCCGCCGGCGAAGTGGTCGAGCGGCCCGCCAGCGTCGTGAAGGAACTGGTCGAAAATTCCCTCGACGCCGACCCCCGGAAAATCACCGTCGAAATCGGCGCCGGCGGGCGCAGCCTCGTTCGCGTGACCGACGACGGCTTCGGCATGAGCCGCGACGACGCGCTGCTCTGCCTCGAACGTCATGCCACCAGTAAAATTCAACGCGCCGAGGATTTGGCGTCCATCGCCACGCTGGGTTTTCGCGGCGAGGCGCTGCCCAGCATCGCCAGCGTCAGCCGTTTCATGCTGACCACGCGCGAACGCGAAAACGCCTCGCCCGAAGGCGCGCAAATCATCGTCAACGGCGGGACGATTGCCGAGGTCAAGGCCGCCGGCAGCGCGCCCGGCACAAGCGTCGAGGTGCGGCAGCTTTTTTTCAACCTGCCCGCGCGGAGGAAATTTTTGCGCACGGAAGAAACCGAGGCCGCGCACATCCAGCATTACCTCACGCTCGCCGCGCTGGCGTTTCCCGAAGTCGCGTTCACCTTCGTCAAAGACGGCCGCAACGTCTGGCAACTGCCCGGCGTCAAATCCGGCGCGGCCACGTCCAGCCACATCGAGGCGCTGCGAGAACGTTTCCGTGCCCTGCTCGGCGATGAAAAGCTTTTGTCCGTGAATTTCTCCGCCGCGCTTGCGGATGACGGCAATCCTTCCGCGCCGGACGAAACCGACATATTTGAAGCCGCCTCGCCGGAAAAGCCGGTGGCATCTGAAATCTCAAATCTCAAATCTCAAATCCGCGTCTGGGGCCTGATCGGCTCGCCCGGCGTCTCGCGCGCGACGCGCGACGGCCAGTTCGTTTTCGTCAACCGCCGCCCGGTGGAAAATCGCGGCATCAATTACGCGCTCATCGAGGGCTATCACACGTCGCTGATGAAGGGCCGTTACCCGGTCTGCTGCCTGTTTCTGGAAATTGATCCCGCCGCCGTGGACGTGAACATCCACCCCGCCAAGCGCGAGGTGAAATTCCACCGCGAATTTGAAGTCCGCAAGCTCGTCGCGCAAGCCGTGCATGACGCGCTGCTCGCGTTTCACGGACAGGAGTCCAAAGTCCAAAGTCCAAAGTCCAAAGTCGTCGAGCAGGCGGAGCTTCCGCCGGCGACGGATATTTCCGCGCCCGCGCTGCCGAATTTCCCGGAGAAATTAATGCCGTCGCCGGCGATTCCATCTCAAACTTCACCCGTCGCGCGGGCGCTGTCGAAACTCGGCTTCCCGCCGGCGTCCCCGGCGGCTGCCGAAAATGTAGTTTCATCCCCCGTCTTCCATCCTCCATCCTCGCCGCAATCCGGGCCATCGGCGAAATCCGAGGATGTTTCCCCAACTCCCATCTCCAATCTGCCAACTTCCGCGGCCACGCCGCTGCTCAACGTGCCGCTCCGGCTCGTCGGCGTCATCGGCAAGCTTTACGTCCTGCTCGAATCCGACCGCGGACTCGTGTTGTTGGACCAGCACGCGGCGCACGAACGGATTTTGTTCGAGCAGATGCTGACGCGGCTGGAGCAAAACGGCTCCGCGCCGTCGCAAAAATTGCTGCTGCCGGAGACGATTGAACTGCCGCCGCGCGACGCCCAGTTTTTGCGCGAGCAACTCGCCGTGCTGACCCGGCTCGGCGTCGGCTTGAGCGAATTTGGCGAGCGGACGTTCCTGCTCGACGCGCTGCCGCCGTTCGTGAAGGTGCCGGACTCGCGCCGGTTTGTTTTTGATCTCGTGGACGAATTGCGCGCCGCCGGACGCGAGGTGAACCTGGCGCGGCTCGGCGAGCACACCGTGGCCAAGACCGTCTGCCGCCACGCAGTGAAGGCCAACGACCCGCTCGGCGGCGCGGAACTGGAAAATCTCGTCGAGGATTTGCGCCGCTGCGCGATGCCCTACACCTGTCCGCACGGCCGCCCGACGCTGATTGAAATGAATTACCGGGAACTGGAGAAAAAATTTGGCAGGACGCAGTGAATTAAATTGCGCTCGACAACTTTGCCTTGCGGCGACAGTTTGAATATCAAATATGGCCATTCCAGATTATCAGGCAACAATGTTGCCACTCGTGCAACTGGCGGGCGACAAAGCCGAACATCAATTGCGCGACGTAATCGAAACTCTCGCCAACGAATTCAAACTGACGGAACAAGAACGCCGAGAACTGTTGCCAAGCGGAAAACAGGAGGTTTTTGTGAACCGGGTTGGCTGGGCGAGAACTTATCTCAACAGAGCTGGCTTGATTCAATCGCCCCGGCGTGGTTTTTTTCAAATCACCGAACGCGGATTGGGAGTTTTGAAACAGAAGCCAGCGCAGATTAACGCAAAATTTCTCCAGCAGTTTGAAGAATTTCGAGCTTTCAAGGCATTGCGACACGAGCCGGAAAACAAAAGCGACAAGGAAGAAGAATCACAGCAACAAAGCACACCGCAGGAAGCATTGGAACAAGCCTATCAAAACTTGAGGGCAGACTTGGCCGCTGAAATCTTGTCGCAGATAAAGCAAAGCCCGCCGTCATTGTTTGAGCGATTGGTTGTCGAACTTGTTGTCAAAATGGGTTATGGCGGCAGTCGCAAAGATGCCGGACAAGCGATTGGCAAAAGTGGAGACGAAGGAATTGATGGCATAATCAAGGAGGACCGGCTCGGTTTGGACATCATCTATCTTCAAGCCAAACGGTGGGAGGGAACTGTTGGCAGGCCAGAAATCCACAAATTCGCCGGAGCATTACAAGGTCAGCGCGCTCGCAAGGGAATTTTTATAACGACTTCGAGTTTTTCACGCGAGGCGATCGATTATGTAGCTAAAATTGAGAATAAAATCGTCCTCATTGATGGCGAACAATTGGCGCAGTTGCTAATTGACCACAACATTGGCGTTACGCCGGTTTCAAATTTTGAAATCAAAAAAATCGATTCGGACTACTTCTCCGAGCAGTGAAAGATGCCCAGTTGCTTCCGAAAACACCGGCGAGCACTGGAGGTTTTGTCCGCAGTGCGGCCACGAGCTGATCAACGAGAAGTGCAAGCTGCGTTGTCCGCGCTGCCATTATTTCATGAGCTGCTCGGATTTCGATTTCGCAAACTGATTTTCAGCCACGGATGAAACACGGATTGAACACGGAAATATTTTCTTCAAAATCTGTGTTTCATCTGTGTTCAATCTGTGGCTAAATTTGCGCGCCCATGAACGAATGGAACATCCAGTCCCGCGCGCCGGCCTGCGAGTCGTGCGCCCGGCCGTTTGCCGGCCGGCAGCCGCTGCACACGCTGCTCTTTGACGAGCACACGGAAAATTTGCGCCGCATGGACATTTGCGAAGCCTGCTGGCAAGGCCAGTTCAGCGACGGCGCGCGCGAGCGCAAAGGGTTCATCTCGCACTGGCAGGGAATATTCGAGGTGCCGCCGCCGGTGGTGGACGCCATCCAGAAGGAAACCGCCGAGACGCTGCTGCGCAAACTCATCGAGCAAAATGAGCCGCGCTATGCGCCCGCCGCCTTCATCCTCGCCGTGATGCTCGAACGCAAGCGCATCCTCAAGGTGAGGGAGCAAATTGTCCGCGACGGAAAGCGCGTGTTCATTTACGAGCAGCCGGGGACGGGAGATATTTTCACCATCGCCGACCCGAATCTGCATTTGGATCAGCTCGAAGCTGTGCAACGTGACGTGGCGCAATTGCTGGAACACGGCCTGAATCCGCCGCAAACCCCGATTGAAACGCCGGCTCGCGCAACGGAACAAGTTCCCGCGCCGGAAAATCAGCCGCTGGCACAAAATTGAAAACAACCAACATTCAACATTCAACGCCCAACGCCGAATCTGCCGGCAGCGCGGTGTCCGTTGGATGTTCGGAGTTGAATGTTGAATGTTGAATGTTCCCCGGATAATCCATGTCCGACCTCGCCGCATTTCAAGACCGTCTCGGCTGCAAATTCCGGGATGAAAATCTGCTGCGACTCGCGCTCACGCATCCGTCCGTCGCGCACGAAAGCGGCGTGGCGACCGCGCACAACCAGCGGCTGGAATTCCTCGGCGACGCGGTGCTGCAACTGGTGCTGACGCGCGAGCTTTATGAAAAATTTTCCGCGTTCGACGAAGGCCCGCTGACGAAGGCGCGCGCCAAACTTGTCAATCGCCGCACGCTGGCCGAGCACGCCCGCGCGCTCGGACTCGGCGCGCACCTGATTCTGGGCCATGGCGAGGCAACGCACGGCGGACGCGAGCGTCCCTCCACGCTGGCGGACGCTTTCGAGGCACTGCTCGGCGCGATTTTTTTGGACGGCGGGTTTGACGCGGCGCGGGATTTCATCCTGCGCGAATTCAGTCCGGCGTTCGGCAAGTTGAGCGTGCTGCCGACGCTGGAAAATCCAAAGGGCGAATTGCAAGAGTTGCTACAGGCGCGCTCGCCGCACGCGCCGAAGTATCAAACCATTTCCGCCACCGGGCCGGATCATGACCGCGTGTTTGAGTGCATCGTGCATCATGAAGGCGTTGAACTCGCGCGCGGCTCCGGCAAAAGCAAAAAGGCCGCCGAGAGCGACGCGGCGCTGGCGGCGTTGAAACATCTGCGCGAAGCGGCGGGGGCAAAGGCCGGTTCCTGAACCGGTCGCGGATTTCAGCGAGCCAGACAATGCGAGCGCGAACAGCATCAGTCAATAGTCCGCCCAAACCCCTCCAATTTAATTGGTAGCGTGCGGAAGACTGGACAGAAATCCGGTCTTGGGTTTCTTCTTCGCGTCGCTTGGTGACTTGGCGGTTTTGCATCCGTCTGCGGTTCGGCCCAAATCGCGCGGCTTGATTTATTCCGCTTCTGACATACTTTATTCGGCTTGATATATGGAATTGAACAATGAAGAAATCCGCCGGTATTCGCGGCACTTGATCCTGCCGGAAGTCGGCCTGGCCGGCCAGAAGAAGATCAAGGGCACGAGCGTCCTGTGCATCGGCGCGGGCGGGCTTGGCTCGCCCATCGCCATGTATCTCGCCGCCGCCGGCATCGGCAAGCTCGGCATCGTGGATTTTGACACGGTGGATTATTCCAACCTGCAGCGGCAGATTCTCCACACGGACGCGGACGTGGGCCGGCCCAAGGCGCAGTCGGCCAAGGAAACCATCCACGGCATCAATCCCAATTGCGAGGTCGTCATCCACAACACCCGCATCACCAGCGAAAACGCGCTCGACCTCATCCGGCCTTACAACATCGTGGTGGACGGCACGGACAATTTCCCGACGCGCTACCTGACGAACGACGCCTGCGTGCTGCTCAAAAAGCCGAATGTCTATGGCTCGATCTTCCGTTTCGAGGGGCAGGCCAGCGTGTTCGCGCCGCATCTGGGCGGGCCGTGCTACCGCTGCCTGTATCCCGAACCGCCGCCGCCCGGCATGGTGCCGAGCTGCGCGGAAGGCGGCGTGCTGGGCGTGCTGCCCGGCATCATCGGTTGCATCCAGGCGACGGAGATTTTGAAACTCGCCATCGGACGGGGCAGTTCGCTCGTCGGACGGTTGCTGCTGTTCAATGCGCTGGACATGAAGTTCCGCGAATTGAAATTGCGCCGCGATCCGGCGTGTCCCATTTGCGGCGAGCATCCGACGATCAAGGAATTGATTGATTACGAGATGTTCTGCGGCATCGTGCCGGAACCGGAACCGACGGCGAATCCCGACGAAGTTACCGTGCAGGATATGAAAAAGGCGCTAGACAATCCGGGCCTCAACATCAAGGTGGTGGACGTGCGCGAGCCGGACGAATACGAGATTGCGAAGGTGAGCGGCGTGCCGCTGCTGCCGTTGAGCCAGATTGAATCGCGCTTCACCGAGTTGGATCCGAACCAGCAGTATTATCTGCATTGCAAGGCCGGCGTGCGCTCGCTGAAGGCGCTGAATTTTCTGCGCCAGCAGGGATTCAAATATGTCAAGAGCGTCAAAGGCGGCATCACCGCGTGGTCAGATGAAATTGACCGCAACGTGCCGCGGTATTGAAAAGCGTCCGTAGCGCAGGTTTGCAACCTGCCGTATCGCCGATTTGCAATCGGCGGCGCTCCAACTGGCCGATGGCTGTTGAACTGTTCACGCCCTGCGGATTGCAAATCCGCGATACAGCCGACTGCAAGTCGGCGCTACGGGGCGGTGCGCGAATGCCCGCGCGCACTATTTGCTTGCGCCCGCCTGACAACAGGACGAATTTGAGCCAACGGCCATGAGTCAAATCCTGCATATTGCGATGGGCATTTTCTGGCTCGCCGCCATTCTGGGCTTGGTGGGCTGGCTTTTCATCCGCGCGCTCAAGCGCAGCGCCGACCCGGCCGTGCTGATTCTTAAATGGATTGTCACCGCAGTGGCTTTGGTCTTCCAATTCACCGTCTCCGTGCCGGCATTCCACAGCGGAGGATCCGATGCGATTTACGGGCTTCTCCTGACGCTCATTTTCGGGCTGGTGATGACCATCATCTGGCGGCACAGCATCACCGACATCGTTGCCAACGGCCTTGCCTCGTTTTACGACGGCGGCACCGAACCGCCGGAGCCGAAGCCGTATTATTCCATCGCGCTCACCAAGCGGAAATTATACCGGCCGCTCGAGGCGATTGTGGAAATCCGCAAGCAGCTCGCGCAATTTCCGAACGATTACGAAGGCGTCCACCTGCTGGCCATGATTCAAGCCGAGGACATGAAGGATCTGGCCGGCGCGGAAATGACGCTGAACCATTTTGGCGATTCGCCCGCCGCGCCGCCCAAACAAATCGCCGCCGCGCTCACGCAGCTCGCCGACTGGCATCTCAAGCTGGCGCAGGATTCCGATTCCGCACGCGCCGCGCTGGAGAAAATCATCGCGAAATTTCCCGGCACCGACATGGCGCTGGCGGCGGCGCAGCGCATCGCGCATCTGGGCGGCGCGGAAAAGATTTTGCTGGCCGCGCACGACCGCCAGCCGGTGGCATTGCCGGAAGGGGTGAAAAGCGCCGGGCTGCGCGATTCGATGCGGGATTTGATTCCCGCCGAGACCGACCCGGCGAAACTGGCGGCGGATTACGTGAAACATCTGGAGCAGCATCCGCTCGACACCGAGGCGCGCGAAAAACTCGCCATTCTTTACGCGATCCATTACCAGCGGCTGGACCTGGCGACAAATGAACTCGCGCAGCTCATCAACGAGCCGAACCAGCCGCACAAGCATGTGGCGCACTGGCTGAACCTGCTCGCCGATTTGCAGATTCGCGGCGGCGCGGATTATGACACCGTGCGCCCAACGCTGGAAAAAATCATCGAACAATTCCCCGGCCTGCCCGTGGCGGAACTCGCGCAGTCGCGCCTGAATGTTTTGAAACTGGAAATCAAGGGGCAAAAAGAAGAAACGCCGGGCGTGAAGCTCGGCGTTTATGAGCAGAACATCGGGCTGAAATATGGCTCACCGCATTGATTGCAGTTGCAACGCGATTTCCTTTTCCAGTTCATGTGTGAGGTCCTGGTCGCGGAAACCGGCGGAGCTGCGGGCCTGCACCGTGACCTCGGTGATTTTCGAGTCCACCGGCGCGACGCTCATCCAAACGTTCCGCGAGTTGACCTTGCCATACAGCGAGCGCACGCCGCTGGGCAGGCTGTTGGTGGTGTCGTGCGGGATGTATTCAGTGATAACAACCCCGTTGTTGATCATCACGGCAACGGATGCCTGATAAACCTGGTCCGGCGTCCGTTCATACCGGCCCGCAAAACGATCCGCGCCGAACGACATCGCCGGCGTCTTGGTGCCGCTGACCGTGGAGATGCAGCCGGCGGCAAGAAGAACCATGCCGATTCCGGCGAACGCTGCTAAAATTTTTGTTTTCATATCCCGCACAGTCCAATCCAAACCGCGCCCCGCGTCAAGCACGATTCGCGCCTTCCTGCCAGCCGGTTGCATTGCCCGAAATCGGATTCTGAACCTGGCCGGAGCCTGGATTTTCCGTTTCAGCGAATGGCTGAAAGCACGGCCTCAACCACGCGCTCCACGCCGATGCCGTTCATGCAGCGGAAATCAATCGGGCATTCGCGGAGAAAACACGGCGAGCACGGCGCGTCGGATTTGAGCAAACGATGGCAAGCGTCGCCCGGCAAACCCGGCCCGGTCAGTTCCGGCGACGTGCTGCCGAACGGCGCGACCACGGGCGTGCCGAGCGCGGCGGCCACGTGCATCGGGCCGGAATCGTTGGTGAGCAGGACACGGCAGAGCTTGAGCAGCGACATCAATTCACGCAAAGAAGTTTTCCCCGCAAAATTAAAAATTGCGGATTGCGGATTGCGGATTGCGGATTCGATTCGACTTGCGACGGCCGCGTCGTTTTTGCCGCCGAACAAAAGCCAGACGCAATTCGTCCGCTGCTGGATTTCTTTTGCGGCGGCGATGATATTTTCAACCGGCCAGCGCTTGGCCGGACCGTATTCTGCGCCGGGATTCAGGCCGAAGACCGGCCCGCCAATTTTGTCCAGCCCGAATTTATTCCTCGCCGATTCAATTTCTTCCGACGTGACGAACAATTGCGGCGCGAGCGTTTCCGGGTTCGCGCCCAGCGCAACTGTCAAATTGAGATATTCAAAGACTTGATGCGCGGATTTTGGAATTACTGGATTTCCGGACTCCGGATTCTGTGAAATGAGTCGCTGGATTTCGGATTCCGAACGCTTGCGCATTTTGACGGCTTGGACGCGCGGGGCGACGGCTTGCGTCAGGAAGAAATTGCGCCACGGACGGGCGCAGCCGATGCGCCGCGGAATTCCCGCAAGCCACGGTTCAATCGCCGAGCGCGGCGAATTCGGCAGCACGAGCGCGAGGTCGAATTTGCCGGCACGCAGCTTTTTGCCGGTGGTAAAAACACTTTCGCCGGGGGCGAAGGAAATGGTTTCGTCAACCGCCGGATGGCCAATCCACAGTTCGCGCAGTTTTTCCGACGTGAGCTGTGCGATGTGAGCATCGGGAAATTTTTCGCGCAGGCGCAGCAGCGCGGGCGTGGTCATCACGGCGTCGCCAAGCCAGTTCGTCCCGCGAATCAGAATTCGTGGGGCAGTTGGCAGTTGGCGGTTGGCGGCTGGTGAATTCATGCGCCGACATTTGCGTTTTCGACTTTGGACTCTGGACTCTGGACCTTGGACTCACCGCCCTTCCAGCGGCGGTGGACCCAGAACCAGTTCGCCGGGTCGCGGCGCACGGCAATTTCAAACGCGCGGTTCACGTCGCGCATGATGGCGGCGGTCGGGCGCGGCGCGCCATTTTCGCGCGTGGGGATTTCGTCGCCAACTTCAATTTCCCATTTTGCCAGCCCGACACGATAGCAGATGCCCGTGTGCAGCGGGCAGTGGTAGCGCAGGGCAAAAATGGCCGGCGCGGGGGAGGTGGCGCAATCGCGGCCGAAAAACGGCAGGCGCAATCCGCCGCGTCCTTCGCTTTGGTCGGCGAGCAGGCCGAGCAGCAGCCCGGTGCCGGTCATGCAGGCCCGCAACGCCGCGCCCTCGGTGCGCCGCTCGAAGAAGCGGCAGCCGGAGCGTTCGCGGAGCGATTGCATCAGGCGGTTGAGCGCGGGCTGATTGAGCGCGCGGTAGGTCGTCGCGCATTTGAAAATGGGCACGAACTGGCCGAACCGGGCGTAAAGCTCGAAGTTGCCGAAATGGCCGATGGCCACGATGCGGCTTTGCGGGCCGGAATCGGCCTCGTGCGGCAGGATTTTCTCCGCGCCGGTGAAGACAAAATGCGGGAGCATTTGCGCGGGAGTCATCGCGGCGGTTTTGATGGCGCTGCAATAATTTTCGCCCAGCCGCCGGAAATGTTCCTTCGCGATGGCGCGGATTTGTTCCAGCGACTTTTCGTTGCCGAAACACATTTCCAGATTTTGCAGCGCCACGCGCCGGTGGCGGGCGTCGAGCCAAAAGGCCAGCGCGCCGGATGCGCGACCGAGCCGGGCGACGAGCGTGAGCGGCAGCGATTGAATCAGCGCAATCAGCGCGCGGGCGAAGAGATAAAGTGCCGTTTCCATTTTTAACCACGGATGGACACGGATGGACACGGATGAAACAAAAATCCGCGAATTCCGCGAATTGACGCGAATAAAAAATCAATTTGTGGAAATTGGCGCGATTCGCGGACAAGAAATCCGTGTTTATCCGTGTTTATCCGTGGTTGATTCACACGCGGTTTCATTTGAAACAGATTTTTCGCACGCAATCCTGAAAGTCGTTCGCGCCGCTGATGATCTGGATTTCGACGCGCATGAAATAAATCGGCAGGTCGCGCCGGTCAATTTTCGGGAAGCGCACGGCGTCCTTTTGCGTGGTAACGATGATTTCCGCCTGGCGTTTTTTGCCGCGGTTGATGGCGTTCAAAACCTCCTGCTGGGTGAAGCGGTGATGGTCGGCGAAGCGTTTGGAATAAACGAGTTCGGCGGCGAGCTTCACCAGGCTTTGATCGAAGCTTTCCGGCTGGGCGATGCCGCTCAAGGACGCGACTTTTTTGCCGGCCAGAAAATCCAGTTCCCGGCGTTCGCCGGTGAAGACGTCTTCGAGATACAGCGGATGATGAACGCATTCAATGACGGCGGCGGCGGAATTTAATTTTGAAATGCGCGCGCGCAGTCCGGCGGTCTGGCCGTCGCTTTTGGTGATGAAAATCGTGTGGGCGCGCGCGAGGTGCGACGGCGGCTCGCGCAGGTTGCCGCGCGGGATCAGGTGCTCGTTGCCGAACGGCTGCTGGCGGTCAATCAGCACGACATCATGCCGGCGTCCGCGCAATTTCCAGTATTGAAACGCGTCGTCGAGCAGCAGCGTGTCGCAGCCGAATTTTTCAATCGCATAACGCCCGCTCTTCACACGGTCCTTGTCCACGAGCACGATGACGTCCTTGAGATTCGAGGCGAGCATGTAAGGTTCGTCGCCGGCCATCTCGGAATCGAGCAAAAGCGACTTGCCGTCAGAAACGACGCGCGGCGGCGTCTGATCTTCGCGCAGGAGAATCTTGTTCAAAAACTTCATGTGCAGCGGCGCTGGTTTGGAACGGTAGCCGCGCGATAGGATGGCAACCTTGCGCCCGGCGTTCTGGAGTTCGCGCGCGAATTTTTCCACGACCGGCGTCTTGCCGGTGCCGCCCCAGGTGAGGTTGCCGACGGCGATGACCTGGACGCCCAGGGTCTTGTCGCGAAAGATGCGGACGTTGATCAGCCAGCGATGAATCTCGACTCCAACCTGGTAGAGCTTGGAACTGCCAAAGAGAATTCCGCGCGCCATTTTCGCCTTGAAATCATGGCGATCCTCGAAAATGACTTCGAAGAAAAAGGTTTGCAGGCTTTCAGCCCAGGCACGGAATTTATCGCGCATCGGGCTTCAATGTGCCAAGTGCGCGCAATGGCGGCAAGGCGAAGCGGCAGGGCAATCGTCCTCGTTCTCGTCCTCGTCCTCGATTTTAATTTCGAGGACGAGGACGAGAAAGAGAACGAGGAGGAAAAATCAGTAGCCGAGCTTGGCGACTTCCTGCTGCAAGGCGAGTTGAAATTGCTGCACGTCGGCCTGCGTGGGTTTGTAGCCCTGCTGCTTCGGCACCACGCCAAGCCGGCCCGTCTGGTCAAGATACCATTCGGCATTCTGCCCGTCGCTGAACGTGACCTTGCCGCTGACAATCGCGCCGGGCTTGGTGATTTGATCCACAGTTACTGATACTTTTCCGCCAACGGGCGGCGGTGACGCCTCGTCGCCGAGCAATGCGGCGGCGGTTGCCGTTTTGGGCGCAATTGGCGGCTCGACAACTTTCGGCGGTTCCGGGTCTTTCAACTTCAACTTCAAATCGTCCACAAGAAAGCGGACTTCCATGTAGGTGAGCTTGATGCTGAATTCCTCCGCCAGCCGGTTTTGAATTTCCGAAAGTTTCGCGCCCTGCAATACCCATGCGGTGACACGCTGCCGTTGTGCTTCATCCAAATTCATGGCAAAGATTTTAGCCGCCGGCGTTTTGGAAATCCAGCGGCAAGGTGGCGCTTTTGCATTTCAACGGGCGCGCTGGGTCACGGCCATTTTGCCGATCTTGGCGAGCACGTCCCACGCCGGGCCGGGGAATTTGTGCATTTGCACCATCACGTTCTCAAATGCGGTTAGGAACCACTGCGCATCAGCCTCGTTGATGACCAGCGGCGGAAGCAGCTTGATCACGTCAATGTCATGGCCGGCGACCTGCGTGATAATGCGGTGCTTGTCCATCAACGGAATGATGGCCGCCTGCGGAAACAGGCTCTTGTCCAGCGTGTGGCACGTCGTCCAGGCCATTTTCAGTCCGAGCGATTTCGGCGGGCCAAATTCGATGCCGGTCATCAGGCCGCGCCAGCGGACTTCCTTCAGGAATTCAAAACGCGGCTGCATCGCGCGCAAACCGTTGCCGATGAAATCGCCCATGCGGGCGGCGTTGGCGATAAGCTGGTGGCGATCCAGCACGTCGAGCGCCGCCAGCCCGGCGACCATGGCCAGGCTGCCCTGGCTGAAGGTCGAGCTGTGGACCACCGACCGTTG
>Ga0265316_10005025_pt1 | contig 12975 bp, 10 predicted proteins | sample 4522metaG_FD_202092 | JGI IMG/M metagenome (GOLD analysis project Ga0265316, IMG submission 202092) | Rhizosphere microbial communities from Carex aquatilis grown in University of Washington, Seatle, WA, United States - 4-5-22 metaG | ecosystem: Host-associated > Plants > Roots > Rhizosphere >... | reverse complement strand
GTATGCTAAAATCGATTACCAATTCAATAACAATCACCAGATAAGTTTTTATAGTTCATTTTTCCAGGATGACCAGCTTAGGGTTAGGGAATATACCGACCTGCAAAACGAAAATGGTGCCAAGAATTACCGTCCTATTGAAACCCAAACGGAGACAGACAATTCAGGTATATTTTGCAATACGCTGCGGGGCGAACACAAGTTATTGGAAATCCTGAATATTGACTGGACAATATTATTTGCTGCTGCAAATTCAACCTCGCCCGATTTTGCAAGCATTGAAGAAGCAAAATTAGGCAATCAGGCCCCAACACTTAATTATTCTCAACCGGTTATTCGTAACTGGCAATGGGATGTTGACCAGAATAGATCGGCGTACCTTAATATAAATTACAAACCTTCGATTTTGGGTCAGTTGTTTGAGTTTAAGGCAGGCGGAATGGCCAGAAATAAATACAGGAAAAATTATGCCAATCAATACTTTTTTGATTGTCCAAAACCTGCCAATTATCCATTTCCCAATCTCCTTACTGTACCACTGACCAATAACGAAAATGCCCAGCAAAAAGAAGGAAACGCCTTATTAAATCCTGGAAATTACAGAGCATGGGAAGATGTAGAGGCTTTTTATGGTTCTGTAACAACATCTTTCGGGAAACTGCAAATATTAACCGGAGTTCGAACAGAGATTACCTATATGAGAAACGAGCATAACCAGAATAGTGTTAAAATTCCGGTCTCAGGGGATACCGTACAATATCATGATCCTTTGCTATGTTTATATCTGACTTATAAATTTACTGAAAAACAAAACCTTCGCTTCTCTGTATATCAGGCTATAAACAGGCAGGGTTTTACGGAAATAATCCCTTACTCCGATCCACGTGCCGGGGCATCGTCAGGAAATCCGAAATTAAAACATGCAACAGGTAATTGTTTCGATTTGCGATATGAAATGTACCCGCAAAATGAAGAAGTTTTTACTGCCGGGATTTTTTATAAAAAATTAAACAATGCCATCGAAAATATTGTATCGCCTGGAAGCGAAAACTCATCATTTCAAAACATCAAGACTTGTACCAATTACGGTTTGGAACTGGTAGCTATGAAATACTTCGGGAATTTTGGATTTAATGCCAATTATACTTATACCCATTCAGCTATTGCTGTACCCGAGCATTTTTTTGTGATTAAAAATGGTGCTTATGACACTACTATAACAAGAAATGAAACCCGTCCTTTGGTGGGACAGTCTCCTCATCTTTTTAATTTAAGCCTGACCTATCGTAATCAAATATGGGGATTTAGGTCAAGTATTGTATATACCATGCAGGGATATAATCTGGTAACACCAAGTGATACCTATGAAAAGGATATATATCAGACAAATTATAATAACCTGGGGCTTACGATAGACCAACGGATTGGTAAAAGGTTTTTCATAATTGCAAAAATTTCAAACCTCCTGAACAGTCCGGTAGTACGCTATATAAAAGATGATGGGTCACTTGTCGAAAAATCGTATAACTATCAAAGTTATTTTATAGGATTAAAATTTAATTTATAACAATTTAAAATGAAAAAACAATGAAAAAAATTTACATTTTATCAATTGCGTTAGCCCTTATGGTTGGGATTATTAATGCAAGTACGAAACATGTACTTCAAAAATCGGGTATCAAAGCGAAAAACGCAAATTCAAATAGCCTTGGCGGGTTATTAGGTTCTCGGACTTTAACAGCTGGTACCTATACTCTCGATAGCAGTGCTTTTGTTGACGTAAATGAAACGTTAACTGTTATGCCCGGTGTTAAAGTTCTTGCAACCGGAAATTACAACATCGAAATTGCCGGAACGCTAATTTGTAATGGAACCGATGAAAATCCAATCATTTTTACAGCTAATGATGAAAAAACTGCTCACGACAGCCTTGGAAGATCAGGCTGGTGGGGTGGAATTCTTATTGACTCCACGTCGTTAAATGTAAGTGTAACTTACACTCATTTAGATTACACTGGTGGCCCGGATGGTAGTGGAGGTTTTCAGGCAAGTTTCGATGTCGAAGGCAGCCAGAGTTATAATGGAGGCGCTAAAATTATTTTTGAAGATAACTGGATGTTTGGTGGTATGGACGATGCCATTCATCTTAAAGGATATATTACCGTTAGTATTAAAAGAAATGTACTGCAACGTTTAGGAGGTCCTGATGGCGATTTAATTAACATTAAAGCAGGACCAGAAGGTGATATTGCCTTCAATTACATTTGGAGCTCTGCTAACAGTGGCGTGAAGCTAAATACAGGCAAAACTGTTTTATCACCGGAAACGAAACTTAATATTTATAACAATACTTTTGTAGATGGTAATTGGAGAAAAGTCGGAGAGCTTTCTTCGTCCATCCTTATTGATCAGTTTGCTGCTGCCAATATTTACAACAATATTTTAGTTGCTTGCCGCAATGGTATCAACATTACTTCTAAAGCAGATATGAATAATACAAAATATGGCAATAACCTTATTTATATGTATAGTGCCACTGCAGACTCTTTTACAAATAACCAATATATCCCGGGTTCAAAAGGAACGCAACAATCGACCGACAAAGTTGATGCCGGCCTTACGGCTTGTGGAAAAGTATTTACCCATTGGGATTCTGATATCACAATTGATACTGCAGATTTTAATGTGCCTACTTTAGCAACCGGTTCGCCTGCTATTGGTGCCGGTACAACCAACGCTACACTATATACTTCATTCTCTGCAGGCGCTCCTGTCGGTACTGCTATGCCCCTGAATACTGACTTGGGTGCATATCCTACCGATGGCACTGGCAACAAACATTTGCCAAGCCCATATCCCGGATATGTTGCACCGGTTAGCATCAATACAATATCAGGTAAACTGGGATTATCAGTATATCCTAATCCAGCAGTTGACGAATTAACTTTAACCTGCCAATCAGCCATTATGGGGAACATGCAAGTTGACATTATTGATATGCAAGGCAGAATAGTTCTTTCTAAATCTTTTGGAACTGCTAATCAATTTAAAATAAATTTGTCATATCTTTCTAAAGGATTATACTTATGTCGCTTAATACAAGGTTCAACAATAGAAACCAGTAAATTCTTAAAAAAGTAAAATGTTCCTGGTAATGAACTACTTCTTCGGAAATAGTTCATTACTTTTTATAAAAAAATGGAAAAGAAATCTTTAAACCAACTCATGCGTGCCTGGCACCGTGACATTGGTTTTTTTATCATCGGGTTGGTTATTATTTATGCGCTAAGCGGTATAGCGCTTATTTTCAGGGATACTGATTTCTTGAAACACAATATTAAGTTTGAAAAAAAGTTATTGCAAAACTTGAATTCTTCGGAATTAAGGAAATCCCTTCACATGAAAGATTTAAATATTACAAATCCTTCGGGCGATACATTATTTTTTGAAAATGGGCTGTATAATAAAACAACCGGAGTAGCTCAATTCTCAATGAAAGAATATATTTTTCCATTCAACAGGTTTATAAACGTGCATAAAGTGAAAAGCAAAGATTCTATCCATTGGGTAAATACAATTTTCGGGCTAGTTCTTCTTTTTATGGTGTTTTCGTCTTTCTGGATGTTTAAAAAGGGAACCGTGTTTTTTCGCAGGGGGCTCATTATAGCAATTGCGGGAGTATTATTTGCCTTAATTCTGTTTTTTATATAAATTAAATTTTAATTCATAATTCTATGAGAACAAAACTATTTATTGTATCCCTGATAATGGGAAGTTCGTTTTTAACCATTCAGGCCGAAGTGCCGGCATCAAAGTATAAAATAGCCAATAAAATTCACCTCGAAGGAGATGGTGGCTGGGATTATCTTTTTTCCGACGATGCCACCGGAATGCTTTATGTATCGCATGGTACTATGGTCCAGGTGGTGGATGAAGCCGGTGGAAAATTAGTAGGGACCATTTCCGGAATGAAAGGTGTTCATGGAATTGCAATAGTGCCGGAACTTAGTAAAGGATATATAAGCAGTGGAAAAGATACATTGATAACAGTATTCGATACCAAAACATTGAAGGTAATCACACGCTTCCAGGCTTCAGGTTTAGGCCCCGATGCTATTTATTTCGATTCATTTAGCAAAAAAGTTTTTACCTGTAACGGGAAATCGAAAACCCTTAGTGTAATAGAACCTGTTGCAGATAAAGTTATTGCAACCGTACCTGTCGATGGCAAACCTGAAGGTTGTGTCTCTGATGGTAAAGGAAAAGTTTATGTAAATTTTGAAGCCGAAAGTAAAATTTGCCAAATAAACTCATCAACATTTAAAGTTGAAAATGTTTGGCCTTCGGCTCCCGGAGAAGAACCTACCGGTTTGGCGCTCGATAATGAAACCCATCGTTTGTTCAGTGCCTGCAATAATAAAATGTTGGTAATTGTCGATGCGAAAACAGGTAAAGTAGTTTCTACCGTACCTATTGGAGAAAGAGTTGACGGTGCTGCCTTTGATCCTGAATTAAAATGCATTTACAGTTCAAATGGTGAAGGTACAATGACAGTCATTGAAGAAAACAATAAAGATTCATTCGAAGTTGTTGAAAATTTCCCAACACAAAAAGGAGCAAAGACAATAGCCGTGAATAAGAAAACACATCATATTTACCTGCCTACAGCTGATTTAAAGGGAGCTGATGATGACGATAACCCAAAAGCCAAACCTAAAATTGTTCCCGGAACCTTTGTGGTATTGGATATTGAACCTGTAAAATAAATCGTTCCATTTAATTGCGGTTTTCAAGTTTCTTAAACTACTGAAATGGCTATTTTAATTCCCTCTTGGAGAAGAGGGTAGGGAGATTGATTAATAAAGTTTTAAGGCTCAATCCCCCAGCCCCCTTTTTAAAGGGGGAATGCTGAAGCCCCTTGTTAACAGACATTGTGATGTGGTTTAATTTTTCAAAAAATTAAGAAACTTGACATTAACGATCTACAGAGGAACTTTATGAATTAACATAGCTTAAATCTAAAATCAATTATATATGAAAAAAATACTATTACTCTCATTCATTTCTGTTACCATCCTTGTAAGCTCGTGTGATCATGGTGCCCGGAAAACAGGACAGGCAAAAAATGCAACTGTTCAAAATCCGGTCAGGAAAATAAGAGGAGCCTTCAACTTTTTTGTTGTAAGCGATTGGGGATGGAATGGTTTCAAGCACCAGCAGGAAGTAGCAAATGGTATGGAAATGGTTGCCGACAGCATTGAACCAAAATTCATTGTTTCCTGCGGCGATAATTTTCAGGTTAACGGGGTTGCTTCGGTGCAAGACCCGCTTTGGTTGTCAAATTTCGAAAATATTTACAGAAAACCATCCATGCTGGTTGATTGGTTCCCTGTTCTGGGAAATCACGATTACCATGGAAGCCCACAGGCTGAAATTGATTATTCAAAAATCAGCCGTCGTTGGCGATTGACAGATCATTATTATTCGTTTGTCAGAAAAATTAATGATTCTGTTTCGGCACGCTTTATTTTCCTCGATACATCTCCATTTGTCGAGGAATATAGGAAGCATCCTGAAGGTTTTCCTGAAATTTCTAAACAGGACACAACAAAACAATTAATATGGCTTAAAGAAATTCTGGCCAATTCAAAAGAACAGTGGAAAATTGTTTTTGGACATCACCCGGTTTATTCTGCCAGTCCAACCCATGGCAATACAAAGGAAATGATTGTGCATGTGAAGCCTTTGTTTGATAAATACCATGTTCAGTTTTATATCTGCGGGCACGACCACGATTTACAACACCTTCGTGAAATGGATGGCAAGGTCGATTATATTGTCACCGGTGCTGGTGGGGAACCCCGTCGCGATAGCTCAGGCACAATGACTATATTCAGTAAATCGTTACCTTCATTTTCTTTGATTTCATTCAGGGCAGATAGTCTGCAATTATGTTTCGTCAGTTCAAAAGGTGAAATTGTTTACCGGTACTCCAGGAAATACAGATAATAAATTTGATTAGTTTAAAAAATGGTTAAAAGTTTCCAAATGAAAGCTTTCACCGTTAATCCGGTGAAGGCTTTTTTTATTGTTCACCTTTAATTAAAATTGTCATGATGGGATTTAAATTAGCTTTAAATTGGGCAGATTTAAAGGCTTTCGATTTAGTAATGGTAATTATTTCTTTTATGGGACTATCGGGAATAATAATTCAGGGTCATAATTTGATCCTCGTCGGCTTAATTGGCAGTTTAATTTTGATTATAATGAGAGGTTTAATGATTATTTGAAAAAACAATAATGTTATCCCGGAAGAAGGGCAAATTAAAAGTAACAAACTGCTATATTTTTTAAAAGGATTTTTTCTTAATTCTGTTATCCCTTCAAACCTCATTTTCTGGGCAGGGATAATTGGACTTGCAATAAAAAAGTTTGGAATTGAAAACAATAATATTTTCAGCTTTCTGACTGGTTTACTTCTCGTTGCAATTATTTCGGGAATTTTGAAATGTTACCTTTCAAAACCAATTATTTTGCTATTGAATTCAAATAAGCTAATAAAAATAGATAAAATTAACGGGTTACTTATTGTAATTTCAGGAATAGTAGTTTTAATAAGAGTAATTTTTTAAGCCAACATTTTTGCATTAGTTTATTTTATAAAAGCAATCGGTTTTTTTGTGTTTTCAGCATTAATAAGATAGATTTTTACCGACCCTAATATTATTTTGGTTTCGAACTGGACCGGTACATGATTTTCATCATCAGTCACCCAGGCAATTACTTTTTCATTTTCATGAAATACCTCACCCGGGATTACCTTTATCGAAAATTTCAGGCAATTATAATTATTATTATTATTGTTATGAAGGGGAAGGGATAAACTTTCTTTACCGAGAAATTTTATAACTATCGGATGAAATTTATTATCTAAAATAACTCGTATGGATATTGAATCGTTTCGTTTGAAATTGGTGAAATCGATGTTTCGTAAATAATAACCGGCGGTTAGAATGTCGTAGAAAACACTTGAATAATTAATGGTATCCCTTTTTAACGGTGAGCCGGATTTCTTGTGTATTGAAAAAATCCTGTTGTGCGGTTGATCGATGGTGTAAATTTCATTGCTCTCTGATCCGTTGATATTCATATTCCTTTCAAACCATAAAGGTTTCAAATCTCCAGTTTTGCTATAGGATTGAAGTTGGTTATACACTTTATAAAACCAATCAATCGAGCTGTAATTTTTTCCGATGGATTCAAAGTAATATGCCTGTTCATGGTTATAAGATCGGGTCGAAACGGTAAAAGAAACCTCACCGGCAGGAATCCTTATTATTCCCAATGTATAATCGATTTCGTACCCCAGTTTTTCCCCCGGGGAAAAAACATGCCAAATGGTCTGGCTATCAATATTTACATGGATAATAATTATTATTGAAAAAGTCATTATTTTATTCAGGGCCATTGGAATTATTTTTTACAAAGTTCCTGAAAATTATTTGTGGAATAGTTTAATAACCTATTTATTTTTCTTTTTTCTAATCTTTAACACATCTAACCGAAAATCCATAATTCTTGCTAAAATAAGTTTTGGTGAAAGAATTATCTTTTTTAGTGAAATACCTATACCAGGCATGGGTTTCATCAAAAATAGTTGAAGACCAGTATCCTCCATATACATTTAAAAACCAATATGAATGGCCATCTGCATAGCCGGCAAGAGGGGCATTAAAACCGGAAGCGCCGGTAATTTTAAGTTGTTTTCCGGCAATATCTTCCCCACCTAAATAATTAATCAATTCTGTCCATTCGTCATCCGAAGGCAGGTGCCATCCGGCAGGGCATGCTTTTTTTGCTGCTTCCCAGGAATATAACCTTCCATATTGTCTGCCGTTTTCAGGGTCTTCATTAAAATACCAGCTTCCCTGGACATTGACATCCAGGTTCTCTGCCATCCAAACCTGGTTTCCAAAACGTGTGCTTTTTACCTGGGCTGGCAATTTACCTGACCATGCAAAAGACGCTATCAAAACAAAAAAGTAAATTCTAATTTTCATTTCATAATATTTAATTTATATTCTGAAAATAAATATGACCCGTAAATTTAATTTTGATGTTTTATTGTTGTTTTACGGGAATGTTAATTTATTCGGATTTTTCTTATTTCATTTTAGCCTGCTGTCTGAGTACCCAGTTTTAATCCATCATATAGATTTTATTTTTTTCTGAAAGGTTTCGTGAAATTGCACTTAATAATTGTTCCTTGTTTATTGGTTTTGAAAGGTAAGCATCGCATCCGGCTTCAAGGCAATTAAGCCGGTCCTGTTCATAAACATAGGCTGTTTGGGCAATAATAGGCACTTCAGGACGAAGTCTCTTTATTTGCTGGGTCGCAGTATACCCGTCTATTATCGGAAGTTGCATATCCATAAGAATTATATCGACGCTTTTCAGGCCTAATCTTATGGCCTCTTTACCATTTTTTGCACGAAATATTTTCAGTCCCGTATGAGCTAGTAACCTTTCAAGCAAATCAAAGTTCGAATCATTGTCTTCGGCAATCAGAATTTTTTTGCCCGATAAAATCACTTTATTTTGAATTTCAGCAATAATTTCTGGTGCTTCAATAGTTGTTTTAACCGGTTCATAAGGAATGGTAAAATAAAATGTTGATCCTTTATATATCTCTGAATGCAGCCATATCCTACCTCCTAAAATATTAATAATATTTTTAGTAATGGTCAAACCAAGTCCTGTTCCATTGAATTTAATATAATCAACCTGATGAAACCGGTCAAAAATGGCATTATGCAGATGTTCTGGTATACCTATACCGGTATCTTTAACGTGAAATTGTATAATATCGCCATAAACAGTATAACCAAATTCCACAAATCCATTGTTGGTAAACTTAACAGCATTTCCTATTAAATTGGTAAGAACTTGTTTCAATCTTAATGGATCGGTTATTACTATGAAATCCTGATTTTCATTTTCAATATTTACATTTAAACTGAAATCCTTGCCGGTGTTTATTCTAATATTTTCAAACCAGCTATGAAGTTCGTGCAAGACAAAGTTCAGGTTGACTTTGATTTTGTTTATTTTTAATTCGCCTGCTTCAATTTTTGCAATATCAATTATATCATCGATAAGTTTTAGCAGGTGTTCTCCGGAAGATTTGACATAATTGAGATATTCTTTTCGAAGATCATCGGTGAGTTGTTTTTCATAGAGAAGATTTGAAAAACCAATAATCGCATTCATTGGAGTACGAATCTCATGTGACATGTTTGCCAGAAAAGCCGATTTTAATTTATCAGATTGCTCGGCCTTTGCCTTTGCTTTTTCCAGTTCTTCAATCTGACGTTTGCGTTCAGTATCGTTTATAATTAATCCCCTGATTCCATGTTTTCGGTTGTCTTTTATTATTTGCGACATATAAATGAAAGCGGAAATTGTTTTGCCGTCTTTTCTAACGGCGTTACATTCTTGCTCATAGATACGATCGTCGTTTAAGATAAAATTGAAATCATCACAATTGAAAATATTTTTTAAGTTAATCCCTTCTTTAACTTCTTGTTTTGAATACCCGAAAGTTCCCAGCCATGTTTTGTTGACGTAAGTTATTATGCAATTTTCATCGGTTTCAAAAATGCTCTGCGGAAGAAAATCGGCAATTTCCCTGTATTTTATTTCGTTGTACCGAAGGTTTTTCTCCGACTGGTTGCGTTTCATTTCCAATCGATGAACTATTTTTACGGATTCAGTCAAACCATAGAATATTTTTTTAAAATAGTCATGGGCATATTTTAACGTCAACGGACGCAGGTAAGTAAACTCACTTTTGTTTAAAGTCTCAAGAAGTTTGTATATCTGCTGCAATGGTTCGATAAATGTTTTACTTATGTATATGTAAACTCCGGTTGCAGAGCATAAAATTATTACGGAAAAAACAATTGATAGTACCAGCATATTTTTTAATCATTAGTGAATATTATAGAATTAATTTTGCATTTTATTTTTAAAATGAAGTTTTATAATTGAGAAACCGTTTCATTTCGATAATTACTTAAAACCTCTACAGAGCCATGATTTAAACCTTTTAAAAGGTATTTATTGTTAAATTCTTTCGACAACAATTTAACTGTATCGGCAGGAACATTATGTAAATCGAGAACTAAAAGTCCATCGAGGGCATCATTGAACTTGGGATCAATATCGAAACAAACAATTTTCCCGTTCAATTCAAGATATTTTTTTAACAATACAGATATGCGAAAATTATCAGGTTCAATATCTTTTAAAATCACATCCAGTCCTTTCAAATCTTTGATATTATTGGTTAGTCCATTGGTGTCTATATTTATTAGCTGAATTTTTCAAAAACAAAACTATTCCGGCATTATTAACTATTCATTAAAGCATAATTAATTTATTGTCAAAGATTAAATGACTTCAAATAATATAATTTTATAAAAAGGTATTTAAACAATTAAATGCCAATTGTTAATTTTATGTAAAGCAATATTTTACTGTAATTCAAGATATAAGAATAATTTTAACGAATTAACGTAAACTTAACATTGGCGAAATATTCGGTTTATAATACATTAGTTCTTTTGGAGCAGAAAAATTTTTAATAATTAACCAATAAATTTTAAATTATGAGAAAATTATTATTTACCCTATTATGTGTGCTGACAATAGTTATTGTTAAGGCACAAAATGCGGATTTCAAACCATCCGGTAATTTATCGGGTTATGGCTTTTTCGATTATTATTACATGTCCCATGCCGACTCATTGGGAAGAGGTGCCGGCAATGTGCAGTACAAACCGCTTTCTACTACGTCTACTTTAATGGTGAATCTTCCGACTACTCCTACTATTACTTATAAGAGAGGTACGACGATCGATAGTCTTGTTAATTTAAACAATCAAAAAACCAATCTTTTGAGCTCCGGGGCAAACAATAATGCAAAATCCAATGGTTTTCAAATCAGGCGGGTTTACCTGGCCTACGATTATAACTTTGCCCCGAAATTCACGGCCTATACTACCCTGGCAGATGAACAGAATCTTGATGCCGGTGGCAATAATACAGTGTTTTTAAAATATGCCTATGTAAAATGGGTTGATATTTTTTCGAAAAGCACATTGATTGTCGGCCAGCAGCCAACCTGTTCATTTGCAACCAATACAGAACAATTATGGGGCTATCGTTCAATCGAAAAGACCATCATGGATATGCATAATAGCGATGCATCGAGCGACCTGGGAGTTGCATTGCAGGGCGATTTATGGCGTGGAATGTCTGGCGACTCCCTTAAACCAAACCTTATCGGGTACATGCTTCAGATTGGGAATGGAAGTTCAGCAAAACCCGAAAGTGACGGGTTTAAAAACCTCAGATGGACATTATATACAAGTTTATTGCAGCAAAGTCTTTCCCTCGGTTATTATGGCGACTTCCATACTTATAGTATTGGTGCTAGTCAATCTATAAGCACTTTTAAAGTTTATGCCAATTATAAAATTAAAGATATTTTCAAAATCGGCGGTGAATTATTTACACAGTCATGGAAAAATTGCGCTACTTATAAAACAGGAGCTACAACAACTGCCAATGAAAATATTAATATAATGGGCTGGTCGGTATTTGTTTCCGGGAATATCATGAAAAAACTTGATTTCTTTGCAAGGTTGGATATGTATAACCCCGATACCAAATATGATAAGAATAAAACGTATACTGCTATTACATCAGCGCCAATCTCACCTTCGTGGGGTTCACCAACAGTACCACTAAAACCATTTTCTCTTTCTGGCAGTGCAGTCAGCCAGTCAGCAGTATTTTCGACCCAGACTTTCTATACCTTAGGTTTTGATTATACCCCTGTGAAAAAGTTACATATCATGCCAAACATTTGGGTTGATAAATTTAGCAGTATGGTAGATGCAAGTAAATTAGGTTCAGCTAAATTGGCAAAGAGCGATTATGATTTTGTTCCCCGCATCACTGTCTATTATGTATTTAATAAATAGTTTGAAGATTATTAACAATGTGGTTTTAGCAATATAAAAGTAAATCGTTCTCTTTTCTCTATATATAAGTTCAAAAGCCGGATAATTAAATTTTGTTAGTGTTTTAAATTATCTGGCTTTTTTTAAAATTGGAATCCGGTATATCCGGCAGGCTTAATAATATCTTAACATTGGCATAAAGTTCAATTAATAAACAAAAAGTTATTTTACCATTAAATTAAATTAGTATGAAGAAATTATTAATTTCATTGGCAATCATAGCTGTAACAGGCGCTATAGTAGCGCAAACTGCTAAAGTAGTATGCAAGATTAAGGGCAGCGATACCTGTTTGCCTCTTGGTCAGAAGGAAGCTGAAGTTTTTATGAAAAAGAACAGCGGCTCATCTATATCTGTTGTAGGTGGTGGTTCAGGAGTAGGTTTTGCCTCGCTGATAGATGGCACAACCGATATAGCTGAAGCCTCACGCGGTATTAAAGTTGAAGAAAAAATGAAACTGAAAGATGCAGGCAAGGAATTCAAAGAAACGGTTATTGCATTGGATGCCCTTTCGGTAATTGTAAATCCAAAAAATAAAATTAATCAACTTACCCGCCAGCAACTGGAAGATATTTTCACGGGTAAGATTACCAACTGGAAAGAAGTAGGCGGAGCCGATATGAAAATTATCGTTTATTCACGCGAATCAAGCTCAGGTACATTTGAATTTTTCAAAGAACATGTCATGCTTAAAAAGGATTTTGCTTCAAGCGCCATGTTGATGCCAGCTACCGGCGCCATTGTACAATCTGTTAGTCAAACTGAAGGGGCAATTGGTTACATTGGACTTGCATATGCCGAAAAAACTGTAAAATCGCTTAAAGTTTCGTTCGATGGTAAAACATTTGTTGAACCTACCATGAAAACGGCAATGGATAAAACCTATCA
>Ga0265316_10005024_pt1 | contig 12976 bp, 9 predicted proteins | sample 4522metaG_FD_202092 | JGI IMG/M metagenome (GOLD analysis project Ga0265316, IMG submission 202092) | Rhizosphere microbial communities from Carex aquatilis grown in University of Washington, Seatle, WA, United States - 4-5-22 metaG | ecosystem: Host-associated > Plants > Roots > Rhizosphere >... | reverse complement strand
GGGCTGGACTACCCTGTCAGCAAGGTGCGCGTTTCCACGGGCATCAAGCGGTTGGATTCCATGCTCGGCGGACGTGGATATATCCGTGGAAGCAGCATCCTTGTGTCGGGAAGCGCGGGGACAGGAAAGACGAGCTTCGCCGCGGCATTTGCAGACAGGGTCTGCCGCAGCAGGCAAAAGTGCCTCTACCTTTCCTTCGAGGAATCTCCCGCGCAGCTCATCAGGAACATGTCATCTGTCGGATTCGACCTCCAGCACTGGGTGGACAAACGGCTTTTGCAGTTCCGAAGCCAGCGTGTAAGCGCGTTCGGCCTGGAGAATCACCTCGTGAACCTTCAGTCCTGGGTGGACGAGTTTTCTCCCTTCGCGGTGGTCATAGACCCCACCACCGGCTTGTCCCAGGAGGGGGAAAGCAGCGAGATCCTGGCCATGCTGACCCGCATCGTCGACCTCCTGAAAAGCAGAGGGATCACCGCCTTCTTTACCAGCCTCTCGAAAGGGGGACCTGGCTGGGAGACGAGCGAGGTGAGCATCTCCTCCCTTATGGACACCTGGCTGCACCTCCGCAACATCGAATTCCAGGGAGAGCGAGCCAGGGGGCTCGTGGTGGTCAAAAGCCGTGGAATGGCGCACTCCAACCAGGTCAAGGAATTCCTCCTCTCTGATACCGGCGTGGAGCTTTGCGACCCCTACATCGGGGCCGGAGAGGTTCTAATGGGTTCTGCCCGTGAAGCGCAGGAAGCGAAGGAGAAGGAGCAGGCAATCGAAGAGATGCAGGCCTTCGAGCAGCATCAGAACGAGACGCAGGCGCAGCGTCGTTCGTTGGAGGCCAGGATCGACGTCATGCGGCTCCGTCTGAAGAGCCTGACAGGCGAGATGAAGGCCTCTCTCAGCAGAGAAGAGCTCAAACAGTCCCGGCTGAGCCAGGAGCGCAGTCGCATGCGGGTCGCCAGGAAGGCGGATTAGGGTACGGTGATGGAGAAGAAGAAGCCTTCAGCGAGGAGCCCGAAGGCCCGAAAGCCGCGCGGGCCCGTGAAAAAATACGCGTATGATCTCCGCCTCTACGTGGCAGGCCAGACCCCCCGCGCCGTGAAAGCCCTGGAGAACCTCGAACGGATCTGCAAAGAGCACCTCTCAGGCCAGTATCGCCTTGTCGTCATCGACCTGCTGAAGGCGCCAAAGCTGGCTCGTGGGGACCAGATCGTCGCGGTTCCCACCCTCGTGCGGAAACTTCCCACGCCGGTACGAAGAATCATCGGGGATCTTTCTGACACGGAGCGGGTGCTCATCGGGCTGGACCTTCGCGAGAGGTAGCATCGAAGGAGAGCATTATGACGGTGAAAAAAGACACATCCGCCGGGCGCGTTCGCCGTGCGGAGATTTTGAAGAAGCGCTCTCAAAAATACGTTCTGAAGCTGTACGTCGCGGGAGCAAACCGAAAATCAGCGGAAGCCATCAGGAATATCACGGAGATCTGTGACAAGCACCTGAAGGGGCGCTACAAGCTTGAAATCATTGACATCCACCAGGCGCCCGTGATGCTGCAGGGAGCGCAAATCATAGCGGCGCCCACTCTCATCAGGAAGTTTCCCTTGCCTTTGAAAAGACTGATCGGAAGCATGGCGAACCAGGACAAAGTCCTCATGGGACTCGACTTGAGACCCCTGTTGTGAGCATGCCCCCGTCCCGCCGGGGGCTCCAGAACAAGGTCACCAATCTCACGACGCGTCTGCGCGAGGCGGAAGAGGCGCTTTCCGCCATCCGAGACGGGGAAGTGGACGCCATTGTCGTTTCGGGGAAAAGGGGCCAGCAGGTTTTCTCGCTGGCAGGGTCGGATTCCGTCTACCGGCTCATCGTGGAATCGATGCAGGAAGCGGCGCTCACCGCGTCGCGGGACGGCAGGATTCTCTTCTGCAACGCCCAGTTCGGCGCCATGCTCGGTGCCCCCATGGAAACCCTTATCGGGCGGAAGCTCGAAGATTTCGTGGACGCCGAAGATCGCACGCAGCTCGCCTCGGTCCTCCAGGTCTCTGAATCGAAGCCCATCAGGGCTCGGATCAGGCTTCACGGCGCTTCCGGGATTGTCCTGTCCCAGGTCTCCGCGAGCTTCCTGCCCTCCCAGGAGGTGCCGTGCGTCTGCATCGTGGCGGCGGACCTCTCGGAGCTGGAGGCGTCCGCCGCAGGACTTCGCCGATCCAATGCAGAGCTGCAAAAGAGCGCGATGAAGCTCCGAAGCCTGGCAGGAGAGCTTGCCAGGGCTGAAGAGCGCGAGCGCCGCCGGCTTGCATCGATTCTGCACGAGGAGCTGCAGCAGCTCCTCGTGGGCGCCCAGATCAGGTTGGACATGCTCGTCGCGGAAAGCGCGAAGGAACTCGCTCCAAAGGTTCAGGATGTCGTCGGTCTTCTCGCTCAATCCATAGCGGTATCCCGGTCCCTGGCGACGGAGATCAGCCCTCCCATCCGCCTTGGCTCCGGACTTCTGGCCGCGTTCGAATGGCTCGTCCGATCGATGCGTGAAAAGCACTCGCTCACGGTCAGGATGACGGCTCGAGGAGCAATCGATCCCGCGTCGGAGGAGACCGCGATCCTGCTCTTTCGCTCGGTCCAGGAGCTCCTGTTCAATGTGGTAAAACATGCCGGAGTGAACGCGGCGGACCTCACGCTGGAAACGGACAGCGATCACCTCCGCATCACGGTATCGGACAAAGGAAAAGGATTTGACACTGCAAAAGCGGAGCGCACGTCAGGCGTCGACAGCTTCGGACTCTTCAGCATTCGCGAACGTCTCAGCCTGGTGGGGGGCGGGATGGAAACGTGGAGCGAGCCCGGGCGCGGCAGCGGCTTCACGCTGGTAGTGCCGCTTGCAGCGCTGCGCTCGGGCAGCGGGAGGCCGGCCTCGACGCGCCGGGCCGCGCGAAAGGCCGGCCCCGGCCGGAAGCCTGCAGTCCGCCGTCCGCAGAAGCGGCGGTCTGTCCGCATCGTGGTGGTGGATGACCACAAGGTCACACGGGAAGGGCTCGTCCTGCTGCTGTCGAAAGAGGCGGGGTTCCGCGTGGTGGGTGAGTGCAGCAGTGGAAAGGCCGCCGTCCGCCTCGCAGGGGAGCTGGAGCCCGACATAATCGTGATGGATGTAAGCATGCCGGGCATGAACGGGATTGATGCAACCAGGGCCATCCATGCACGATATCCCGGGATCCGCATCATAGGTCTCTCCATGCTCGATGCGGCCGGGACAGCCGCGGCCATGAAAGAGTCGGGAGCGATCGAGTACGTGTCCAAGTCGGTCGCACCGAGGCTCCTGGTGCAGATTCTCCGCGCCCTGGCTCCCGCGCCGGCCGCGGGTTGAAAGGTTTTTCCTGACACGCATTCTCCATATGATTGGAGTAACATCACCACGTGAGAGTCTCGAATTCTTATGCTCATTTCAGGAGGTCGATATGTCCGTTCTTCTTTCTCCCATGACCTCTGCGAAACCTCAACACAACCACCTCATCTCCGCCCTCGTAAGGTCCGAATCTCAGCGCCTGCTTTCCCGCATGGAACTGGTCCAGCTGCCCCTCGGCAAGACCCTGGCAGAGTCCGGGGACAGCATGAATCACGCCTATTTCCCCACCACCTGCATCGTGTCCCTGCTCTACGAGCTGGAAAGCGGTGCATCCGCAGAAATCGCAATCGTCGGCAACGAGGGCGTTGTAGGCATCGCACTTTTCATGGGGGGGGATACCATGCCCAACCGGGCCGTGGTACAGAGTGAGGGAAGCGCCTACCGGCTGCCGGCACGGGTGCTCAAGGAGGAGTTCAACAAAGGCGGGGCGCTGCAGCTTCTCCTGCTGCGCTACACTCTTGCCATGCTGACGCAGATGGCACAGACCGCCGTCTGCAACCGGCATCATACAGTGGACCAGCAGCTCTGCCGCTGGCTGCTGCTCAGTCTGGACCGGCTGGCCTCGAACCAGGTGAACATGACGCAGGAACTGATCGCCAACATGCTGGGCGTACGGCGAGAGGGGGTGACCGAGGCAGCCGGGAAGCTCCAGCGTGCCGGGCTGATCCAGCATGACCGGGGCCGCATCACCGTGCTGGACCGACCGGGCCTGGAAAAGCGTGTATGCGAGTGCTACGACGTGGTCAGACAGGAGTTCCATCGCCTGCTCACCGACGTGAACGCTCACCCGCAGCAGATGGGCATCAACATGTCGCGATAGTCCGGTACCTGCTCGACAGGCGCCGGCACCTTCCGATCTCTCGTCTGACATGCTATAGTCCCCGGTCGTGGGAGTTCGCAGTTCATCCGGCCGCCGCCCAAAGAAGACGAGCATCATGATCGTGGACGATCATGATGCCATACGTACGGGCATCAAGTTCGCCTTCCGGGACTCCGCGGAGTTCGTCGTGGTCGGAGAAGCCGCCAACGCGGCGCAGGCGCTCGCGCTCGTCAAGGAAAAGAGTCCGGCAATCGTCATTCTCGACATCTCGCTTCCGGATCGGGATGGGATCGACACGGCTGCGGACATCATCCGATCCACCGCGATGCGGACCCGGATCGTCTTCTACACCATGCACGAGGAACGGGGATGGCTGGCGAGCATGAAGAAGATAGGCGCGGCAGCATGCGTGCTCAAGGGAGAGCCTCTGGCCAGCCTCATCTCCGCGCTGCGCGAGGTACGGGACGGCGGCAGCCGATTTCCGCCCTTCCCTCCGGGTGCCGGCCCGCACGCGTTGGAAGAGGCACCTGCATCTTCGGATCATGATGAATTCCAGAAATTGAGCAGGCGGGAGAAGGAGATTTTCGTGATGCTCGCCAACGGCCGTACCGTCAAGGAAGCGGCGTTCGACCTGGGCTTGAGCCCCAAGACCGTGGAAACATACAAATACCGGCTGATGCGCAAGATGCGCGCGCAGAGCGTCATCGACCTGGCAAAGCTCGCCATCCGAGGCCACCTGGTCGAGCCGTAAGGGTGCCGACAGGTTGCTCCGCCGTCCTGCTTGCAAGGATATCCATGCCGCCGCAAAGAGAAGGGCCGCCCTCCCGCCAATACGGCGAAAGGGCGGCCCTTTCATGACATGAGAAGCGGGCCTTACTTCGTGATGAAGAACGCGACCCTGCGGTTCTGCCAATGGTCTGCGAGGTCGCTGTCGGGCACAAGTTGATCCGAGGCGCCGACCCCCTCCGTGGTAAACATGAGAGGGTTCAACCCCCTGGCAACCAGGGCTTTCTTCACCGCGTCAGCGCGGTCTTTCGAAAGCGGCAGCAGCACGTCTCTCTGCTCGACGTCGCCGACCGCCTTGTTGTCCCAGTACACCTTCACCGCATGCCCCACGAGATTGATCTTGTAGCTGGGGAATTTCCTCAGCTTCTCGGCCAGGGCATCGAGACGCGCCATGTTCTGTTTGGCGAGCTCGGGCTTCACGTCCTGGTAGTCGGCCGTGAACGGCTTGAAGAAGATGCGGGAGCTCAGGATGCGGAATCCGGCGGGAACTTTCTCCACCAGGATATCCACGGGGACCACCGTGCTCAGCACGCCCACGTTGCCGTACTCGTCCCGCACCTTGACGGACACCGGATAGTCCTCCGCGGACAGAACAAGGTCTCCCTTGAAGCCCTTTCCGTTCCAGACCTCACTCTTGACCGGCCACTTCTCCGTAAAGGCCTGGAAGAGATGGTACTCCGGATCGTAGATTTCCATTCTCCAGCTGTCGATCTTTGCCCGGGGGGAGCTCGCATTGACGTTCAGCGTAATATTGGACGATCCCTCCATCGGGGAGAACAGCGCATCAGAGAGTGTAACGAAACCCGTCGGGGGAGTCGTGACGAGCACGAACGAACGGCTCGTCGCGGAGCCCGGCTTGAAGGCGCTGCCGTAGTCAACAGAGAGCCTTGCTGTGTATGCCGCCTCCGGCACAAGATTCCCCGCGTCGCTCTTCCCGTCCCAGCTCACGGTCCTGGGAAGATTCGGTCCGTCCTGGCGGAGAGTTCTCTGTACGTTCTGGCTGGAGTCAAGGATCTCCAGCTTCCAGGAGCGTGCCGACTTCGCCGCGCCATAGGACAGACCGAACGTCATTGTATCCATGATCTTGTCGGCGTTGGGAGAGAATCCGTCGGATCTCGGTATGACCGCGACGGTCCCTTCTGCCGCTCCAGGCTCGGCAGCCTTCGTCACATCACTTACGTTGATCGACTTCCACACCTGGCCGACGTTGCCGAACTCGTCCCGCAAGGTGACCTGGACCGAGTAGAATCGAGCGACATCCACCCAGTTGCCGGCGCTGGACTTTCCGTCCCACTTGATTTCCGGGTTCAACCACTTTCCGTCGAAGCTGCGGAAAGCCTTTCCATCCTGGTCAAAAATGTCCATGGACCAGCTATCTATCCTGGAAGTCACGGAGCTTCCTGTGATGGAAACAGTCACTGGCAGCACCGCCCCGGTGGTGTCCGTCGTAAACAGGGCCGGGCTGAAAATAAGCGACCCGGTCGGGGGCGAGATGTCGAGAATGAAGCTCTGGCTCTGAACCACAACGGGGACTAGCTTGAGGTATTCGATAGTGAGCTTCGCGACATAGGTGCCTTCAACCGCCGGGGCCCCCTCGTCATTGCGTCCGTTCCACGTGAGCGCTGAGGGCAGGTCATTCGCCGTGCCGCGCCAGGATTTCACCGTACCGCGATCCGTCACCATCTCCACCGTCCAGCCCTTGATCGCGTGCGGGTCGTTGAAGGAAAGCGCGAAGTCGATTGTCTGATGCAGCGTGTCTCCGTTCGGAGCAAGACCTGTCTGCTCGGTCTGGATCGCGTTCTCACCTGTGACCGGCTTTGTGGTCTGACAGCCGAGGAGCGCGACAGCGAGCACACCGGCCACCATCGCAAATTTCAAAAAGCCCTTTTTCATGATCCACTCCTTGTAGTGCGTAATCGGGAAACGAAATGTATCCCGTCGTATCAAGAAAGACGAAATCAAATGCCCCGAAACCGGCCTCATTCCCTCTCCATATGATGGTGCGGGTTGGGCGGTGAGAGAGGGACTGTCGCTCATCGCCTTCACCCGCTTTCCATCCTGCCGCCTTACACGTGAATGCCTGACAGCAATAATTTGGCATCGAATCCAACCCATTTCCGTGCGGTGGCGCACATGGAGCGGTTTTGACGTACGACATCATCCACACGAGCCCGTCGGCAATCTGCGCCGGCCGCGTCTCTCGAATGCGTGCTGACTCTTCTATGCGGGGGAACTGCCGGGTTGATCGCCGAGATTGCTCCGCAGGTTTTCCGGGGGCGGGAAATTGACCACGCCGTGCAGACTGCTGAGAACCGTCATCTTCATGAGGACATTCTTGAAGCATCGATCGCAGATTCCATGACTCACCGGTTTTCCACCGTCGGGCTCGCTATTCAATGGTTTCCGGCACCATCCACAAACTCTTTTCATTTTTAAATGATACGGAAAAGCCCGTGCAATTTCGGTGCGGTGGCGCGCTTATGCAAAACCTGACCCCAGGAGCACTTACGCCGTGAATGCGCGCTCCAGCAGGCTCCTGGACCGCACCATGTCGGGTCTCACCCCTTCGGCGCGCATGGATTCATACTCGAGCTCGATGACGGCCACGCGACTGTAGCCGTTCTTTTTCAGCGCGGCGGCGAGCGCGCTGAAATCCACGGTTCCGTCGCCAGGCACCACGTCGATGTTCTTTCCCGCGCCGTCACGCAGGTGCACGTGCTTCACGAGGCTGCCCAGCCGCAGCGCAACATCCGCGGCATTTTCGCCGGCGTAGGTAGTATGGCTGGGATCCAGGGTCACCCCGGCCCGGGGGTGGTCGACCAGCCCCATCAAGTCGAGGGCTTCCTGGCAGTTCGCCATCAGCATGGTCTTGTGCAGCTCCACCGTCAGGTCCAGTCCAAGCCTGTCCGCGCGCTCGCACAGCATGCGCAAATCCGGAGCCAGCGCCCGAGCCAGCTCGAGCCATTGCCCCGGCCCAGGCTCCACGCCGGACGGGACGGTGATCGCGTACGCGCCAAGCTCTCTGGCGAGCTCCAATGAGGCGACTGCCCACTTCAGCATGCCTTCGTGCCGCGCCGGGTCCCCCAGCAGGCCATCTCCGACGTTCAGTGTCGCAACACGCAGGCGCAGGTCCTCCAGCCGGGCCTTCAACCAGGCCTTCTCCCGCCCTGATGCAGTCACCGGGTTGAAGTGCGGGCAATAGCCGGAAATCATGGCAATGTCGCACCTGCGAAAGCCGAGGGCGCTGATTTCGCTGAGTGCGACGTCAAGCGAGTCATGCCGGTAGCCCAGGGTCGAGGCGCCGATCTCTATCATGACTGAGCCTCTCCACGATCGGCCGGAACAAAGACGACCTTGCCTGTTTGAGCGTGAGAGAACAGGTCATACGCCCTGGGGGCGTCCTCCAGATGGAAGTGATGGGTGAGAAGCCCTTCCACCTTCAGCCCGCTGCGCCAGGCATCAAGGATGCCGAAATAGTCCGAGTCGGTGAAATACCATACTCCATACGCCGTGATCTCCCTGGCCAGGAACTGTTCCCATGGGCGAATCGTTGCACGGTGCCCGGCCCCGGCAAAGATGAAGGCACCCTCTGCCCGCGTTGCATTGAGTCCCAGGTTCACCCCTTCGTCCTGCCCGCTCGCGTCGATGGCCAGATCGGCCCCCCGCCCGCCGGTGAGCTCACGGATGGCCCCCAGCGCATCGGTCGTTGTCGGATCGATGACGTGCTCGATGCCGAGTTTCTGCGCAAGCGCCCGGCGATACGGGCTCACTTCGACGACAATCGTCCGAATGCCCAGGTAGCGCAGCATCGTCACGAAACCGGAGCCGACCGGGCCGGCGCCGATGAGAACCACGCTATCCCGAGGGTGCGGGGTGACCTTGCGGAAGGCATGGAAAGCGACCCCGATCGTGTCGCCGCCGAGCAGCGCGCCGAGGTCGAACGGGACGTCATCCGGGAGCGGCATGCAGGAATATGCGGGCACTGCGGCAAACTCGGCGTGTCCGCCGTTGATAAAGCCCTGTTCCCTGCAGAAACGCCGGTCTCCCCTCAGGCAGTACGTGCAGCGCCCGCAGCCCGAGATGATGTTGACTGCCACACGGGAACCGACCCGGGGCCCGAAATCGTTCGGGTTGTCCGCCACCGTGCCTGCCATCTCATGCCCGGGCACGTCGGCGAGCCTTTCCGGTGATCGGTAGCTGCTCATCTCGCTGCCGCAGATGGCAGAAGCGCCGATTCTCAGCAGGACTTCTCCCGGCTTCAGGAGCGGCAGAGGCATGTGCGTGACCTCGGCGCGCGAGTTCCCCGGAAATATGACAGCCCGCATGCCAGATTGACTCATCCCTTGTTTCACGATCCCTCCCGCAGATTGTCTTGATTCGGAGTTGAACCGCAGTGTAGCATTGGCAGGCGTCATGAACAACCTTACCGTCATGATCGTTGATGATGAAACAATCGTTATCGAAGACCTGCGGACGCTCATCGACTGGAGGAAAAACGGATACACGATTGTCGCCTGGGCAAACGACGGCCACAGTGCTCTCGAATCCTTCCGGGTTCACCTGCCGGATATCTGTCTCATCGACATACGCCTGCCAAGAATCGACGGCCTCGAGCTTTCGCGGAGAATCCTCGCGATAAAAGGAAACACGAAGATTCTCATCCTCTCAGCATACCGGGACTTCGACTACGCACGGCAGGCGCTGGAGGTCGGCGCCCTCAGCTACCTCCTCAAGCACACATTGAACGAGCAAAGCCTTCTTGCGGTTCTGAGAAAGACAAGGGAATCAATCATGAAGGATGAGCTGCAGGGCCGCATCATGCGCCGGGAGCTCATTCAGGAGATTCTCGGGGCGCCCGACAGACCGCTGAACGTTCCCCTGAAAAAACTGCGAAAGCACGGTATCGAGCAGGACACCCCCCTGGCCCTCCTGTACATGGAAGAGGACAGGCCGTTTCCCATGCTCACCATGGATGAGGATCCCCCCGCGGCTCAACGCGGTGACCTGCCGGTTGATGAGAGGCTCATCCCGCGGGGAATGAAACTGTTCGACGTCATTCACCTGGGAGGGGAGGCTTTCCTGGTGATTCTGGCCTCCGGGCAGCCGATGGCGAAGGCCGAGCTCGCCCCCGGCATGAAACGGCTCGCGTGCGCCGTCCAGAGAAAGATACGCTCGAGCTGGAAAGCGACATACTCCGCCGCGTACCTGGACTTCTCCGTCAGCGTCTCGGAATTAAGGAAGGGATATGCGATTCTGAAGGAGTCCCTGGCAGGCCGGATCTTCGACGGCAAGGACGCCGTCATCGCGGTGGACGCGCTGACCCCTGCTCTCCCGGGGCCTGCCGTGAACGTCAATCACCTGAATGGAATCACGATGGCCGCCTTTACATCAGGCTTCCAGGACCTGGCATCCATGGCGGCCGGAGTTCTCGATGAGACCGTGTCCTCTCGGAACGTCCACGAGCTCAGGGCTGTCTGCACGCGGATGGTTGCGTTCCTGATTTCCCTGTATCGCGAGAAGCTCCATTACAGCGACGAAATGTTCCTCGATCGATGGAAGGCACAGTTCGAAACCTTTTTCAGCGCGCAGGCGGTCAGGGACTGGCTCGTGGCCGAGCTGGCAACGGTTCGATCGATCTATGACGGGCTGGCCGGATGCTCCGCGCTCGTTCGTCAGACCGTGGAGTATCTTCACGACAACTACCATCGCCCGGCAGCGTGCCTGAACGAGATTGCGGGCACCCTGGGCATGAACGGCACGTACCTGGGACAGAAGTTCAAGAAAGAGACCGGGAAGACATTCCTGCACTATCTCACCCACTACAGGATAGAAAAGGCAAAGGCGATGCTTCACACGGGAAAATACAAGGTGTACGAGATCGCGGAAAAAGTCGGCTACGCCAACAGCCAGTACTTCAGCAGGATCTTCAAGGAAGCAACGACCATGACGCCCCACGCGTACATGGAACGGGAAGGCAGCAGCGTCGAGTCCTAGGAGCGTGGAGGGCGATGGCACGCACAAGACAGTCGGGCCCGAGCGTGGGCTCCCGGCGCGCAAGCGCGCCTGCCGCCCTACGAATACCGCCCTTCGGGCGGTACGCGCTAGCGAGTCCGGGTGCCGGCTGCGGTCCCCGATTCAGAGAGCTCGCGAGGCGGGCTGACGGGGACTACGATCGTGACGACTGTGCCGCAGCCTGACCGGCTCTCAATGCCGAAGCGGTAGTCCTTCTTGTAGACGTAGTCCAGCTTGCCAATGACATTTGCGATCCCGATCGGCCGCAGCCCGCTCTGCCCTGACTCGCGGGGCGGCTCTCCACGGCTGAGGATGCGCGCCAGGGTTTCCGAATCGATGCCTACGCCGTCATCTCTCACGCTAATCGATATGCTGCCCGTTTCCGCGGGGCCGACGAGGATCTCGATGCGTCCCCTGCCGGCCTTGGGACAGATCCCGTGAAGAATGGCATTCTCCACGAGGGGCTGGAGAATCGCTTTCGGAATAAGCACGTCGCTGCACTGGGGGTCCGCGGAGATGGACACCGTGAAACGGTCCGAGTAGCGGTATTCCTGTATCGTGATGTATTTCTTGACCACCTCGACTTCCTGGGCCACCCGCACGAGGATCATGTTGTCTCCGAGACGGATCGTGTCCTGAAGAAGGGAGATGAAGGCCTCCATCATGCTGATGATCTCACGATGCTTCTTCTTGCGCGCGAGGTACACGACGGAGTTCAGCGTATTGTAGATGAAATGAGGATTGACCTCGGCAAGCAGGAGCTCGAAGGAGATCCGTTGTTTGGCGCGAAGGTTTTCTACGGCCTCGCTCATGGAGCGTTCGAGGTCCTGCGTCATCCGGTGAAACACGTCCGCGACCTCCTCCAGCTCGCTCGTACCGGCGAGGTTGATGCGGGTCTTGAAATCCCCTGCGGCGACAGCTTTCATCCCGTTGTTGAGAGTGACGATCTGCTGCATCGTGGTCAGGAGAATCGGCAGGACAAGGAACCCGGAGAGCACGTAGCTGAACAGGAGGGACAATGCGAGGATGGCAAAGACCGTGTAGTTCATGCTGAAAAGGATCTTGCGGCCGTCAATGGCGCCGACGATCTTCCAGCCGGTGGCAGCGACATTCTTCGAAAAATAGTAGCCGCCCGGCGTCCGGGTTGTCGTGAGCTGCGCTGAGGGGGGATCACGCGGCAGCGGTTCCGTCAGCCACTTCATTGAAAACAGGGGAACGCCGCTCTCATCGAGGATGAGCAGGTTGTCAAAACCCTGCTCGAATGCGTGTGCATCTTTCAGCAGAATCTGCAGATCGAGATTCAGGACCATTCTGCCGATCGCCTGTTTCTTCCGCACCTCATAGATATCGGAAAAATAGCTGATGATGTCCGCCTGCTGGGTCATGTTGAACTTGACCGGCAGGCTGTAGACGCGCGAGAAGCCCGTGACACCAAACTTCGTGACGTTCTTCAGATTCTCCCGTTCGAGCAGCTGGGCGAAATAGTCGTCGTAAGGAGACACCGTCCAGAACACGTGCCCCGTGTTGGTGATCAGCGCGAGACTGTGAATGTATTCCTTCAGGAAGATGAGGTTCTGGAGATACACGACAACGTTCTCTATCGCGTGGATCCTCTCCCTCGGAGTGCGGTAGCTTTCCTGGGCAAGGAACTTCCTGATCTCGGGGCTCACGGAGAGGTACTGGGTAAAGCGGAAGACATCGTCGATGGTGCCTTCGAGGCTCGTCGTGAGCTTCTCTATCCGCGCGCCGGCATCTTCGAGCGCCTTCTGCAGCACGATCTTGGAAAAGACATAATACATGGCGAACCCCGTGGCTGCCAGAAGCACCATGACCAGGAGGTAGATCCTGAACATGACCCTGGACTTGATGCTCTTGCTCACGGGTGTTCTCCGGCTGCCATGATGCGAGTATACCATTGCCTGCGCGGATACCAATCGATCAGATCGGATGCCGCGGCCCCGGAATCCCGCGGC
>Ga0265316_10005023_pt1 | contig 12980 bp, 14 predicted proteins | sample 4522metaG_FD_202092 | JGI IMG/M metagenome (GOLD analysis project Ga0265316, IMG submission 202092) | Rhizosphere microbial communities from Carex aquatilis grown in University of Washington, Seatle, WA, United States - 4-5-22 metaG | ecosystem: Host-associated > Plants > Roots > Rhizosphere >... | reverse complement strand
CGGTCGGGCAAGCTGACCGCTATGGCGGAGGAGGTCTCCCGCACGCGCAAGCTCTCGACATGTCTGATCCGCGTTACCGACGACGCCGGGGAGTTGGTCGCGCTCTTCAAGGGCATTGCCTACATCAAAGCCTCGCCCCTCGGCGCCGAAGCTGGGCATTGAGCTACCGAAGGCCGCCGTCAAACCGGTAGATCGGCAGCCGCCGTGTACGCAGCCTCATAGTAAGCAGTAACGATGAGAAGAGCGTGGTCGGCGCGCCGCTCCACGTCCCTGCTGTTAACCACTGGGTCGTATTAACCAGAGAATGTGAGAGTTCGAAGGCAGAAAGCGCGGGGTGCGGTAGCAACCCTGACGGTTGCACCCGTCGCCCAAAGCACCAGTTTCCGAAACGGAGAATGGCCGGGCCCGGGTGAACGACGCGAAATGCTTGCAGGACAGTGGGTTTTGCGCGCTCGCTCGGAATCTTCTCTGCGCAGGGAACCTGTTAACCACCGGGGCGCCGGAATTCACGTGTTTGGAGTTTGGCTCCCCGGGTAGGACTCGAACCTGTAACCCTTCGGTTGACAGCCCAATAGCCCTGTCTCGAGGCCCGTGCCTGGCACTCAGTCTGAACATCCCCGAGATTCCGAGAATCTATGCCATCTCGTGAGCCAACGGTACACAGGACTCCGCGATTGACGGTCACCGCCGGAAATGCCGAAAATCTTCACCCCTATCCTGCCCCTGCTCAGTGGCCGATGGACTCGCATCCAGACCTCGGATCCTCTCGTCTGGGCTCCGGCGCTGCCGGACGATGGCCCCTTCCAATGACCGACGCAGCTTGCCTATCTGCGATCCGAATAAATGACGATTCGTCTTTTTTCAATCAACCTCTCTTGCAGGAGACCGGACGGCTCGCCACCCGGTCTGTTCACGCGCATCCGAGGCTCCGTTGCAACATTTCGGCGGTACGGGCGCGACGCGACCATGTCAGCCCGCTAGTTGTCCGCTGGACAGGCAAGGCAATAGTTCCTGGAATTTCCCGCATGCTCCAACCTGACTTCCAGACACGGTCGCGGTCAACGCGGGGAATTTCAAAGGAAACTGAACGGCAACTATTTCAGCAGGCCCATGACGATTATGAGCGCGAATTAAGGGGTGTTGAGCGCTTGTTGTGTACGCTGTTGTGTACCCGCTCCGGTCCATCCAAAGACGTTCGCCGTCGCTGCACCGCCATGATTCCGCAGTTTGCCCGCCTCCACCGGGTCGCCACGGTTCGCCACGAGAGTGCGCGCCAACTGGCTTCCGAAACTACCGCTCACCCGCTGGAACCCGCGAATTACGGCGCCAACGTTGGAGCCTGGTAGTTCAGCCTGTAAGCGTGTGCCTTCCCATTGTGAAGGCCGTTACCAACGATCTGGCTATTGTCATTGATGTCCCAGGCATCGTATAGCACCCAACCGCTCCCCCTGGGCAGCAGCCCATTCAGATCGACCATGCCTCCACTTTTCGTCCACATAAAGGCGTGGTTGCTCCCGTCCTTCAAGGAACTGGAGCCCACTACAATCCCTCTATTGTTGATGGCATGGGCGGTGCTATGGCCGCCCGGGAAATGGCCTAGATCGATTATTCCGACACCTTCGGTCCAGAGGAACGCATGTGTGCCCAGGATTGAGAGCCCGAGAAAAAGATAGTTATTGCCGTTATTGAAGCCAGTGTCGCTCTCCCCAACCACCTGACCGCTGTCATTGATTCCAAACGCGGAGCTGTTTCTACCGCCAAGAGTGCCAAGGTCAACCATGCCAACACCTGGAGTAAAGCGGAAGGCTCGGGTAGCGCTGTCATTGCTCGATTTGCTCTCACCGCTAATCTGCCCGTTTTCATTGATGGAGCGTCCAACGCTGGTGGAGCCTCCCAAGGTCCCAAGGTCCGTCATACCATCGGACTGCGTCCAGAGGAACGCGTGGTCGTTCCCCAAGCTGTTGGACGACTCACCTGTGACCTGGCCTTTGTCATTAATGTCCCTCGCAAAACTAAAAACATCGACTGTACCTATGTCGCTCAGAACTCCCTGAGGGCTGGCTAGAAAGGCGTTAGAAACACTGTCGGAACCCACAACGAGACCTGCTCCCGCAATGACCCCGCTGCTATTGATCCCGTGACCCTCACTGACATCGCCGCCGGGGAGTGCGCCAACGTCGACCATTCCCAGTCCGTCGACATAACGGAAAGCATGATAGCCAATGTGCGGATCCCCTGACGACTTATAGGAACCACCGGTAACACTGCCGGTTTGATTGATCCCCAAGGCCATACTGCTCTCTCCACCGAGGGTTCCGAGGTCGTCAATAGCGCTGGTGGTTCCGCAACCAGTGAAGTGCAAAGCGGCAAACAGAACCACGGACAGGGTCGGCAGTCTTCGCGTCATTTCTCTTTGATCTCACTTCGGCGGGGTACTGCTACAGGAGGATATCACAGCTAAGCCACAGCTAAGCCGGAATTTCCATTTTGGCTCCCGATGTGCCCGATGTGCCATGAGCATATCACAAGCCGCCAACTTTTGATCCTCCGAAATGCACCCGATGTGCAGGTTATTTTCTGGAGCCGTTTTTTGGCTCCGCCAAGCGCCCATTGAACCCCGCCGGAAAATTCAAAACCGGGAAATCCTGTCTTTTTAGCGCATTCCACAAACACATCGCCGACCCTCACCTCCTGGCCGCCTGATTTCGCTGCATTCACCGCCTCCTTCTACCCGGTCGCCACCGGCAAGGCGGCGATCCTTCCTACCATCGCCCCGAAGAGCCGCCGGGGCAGATGGCTCTCGGCCAACAGCAGCCAGTAATACCGGGCGTGCTTGACCAATCGCCCCCCCGTCTTCACCAATCGCTGCTGCAGGCTCGTCAACGACCAGTTGCCGATCCGGTTTGGCAACACCAGCCGTGGCCACAGATTCCCCAGGTTGTAAGCGATCACGCTCAACCACAGCCGCACCTCATTCGACCGGAATCGATGTTTCGCTGCGACTCGCGGCACGCTCGAATTCTGTCGGGCGCCTGTGCGCGGAGGCGCGCGCGCGGTTCCCGGAGAAGGTGACTGCGGTTCGCGAAGGCATGGCCGTTCATGGGCGCTTCCGCAATCCAGAACGGCTGCGAAGCGTAATAGCCCAAGGAGATCTCTGTTACGGGGTCTCTCGTGAGCTGGGAAACGTGATTCAACGCTCGCTTTGCGGTAGGAAGAGCGAATTCGTCAATGACCAGTTCTGCGAGCTTCTCGCCGGTGATAAGCTCTACTGTGGTGTCTACTGTTTTGAGGTCCGCGACCGCTCCCATTACATTCCCATTCGCATCCGACAGGGCAATCAAGACGCGGTAGTAGATCCGCGGTCGCTCCAGCAGAGCCGGGGACAGCGGGATGTCCCGTGGAACACCGCCCTTGCCCTCGCGCACATGCAGTACCATTTTCTGGGTGTCGATATCGCTTAGCGTCGCGACAGGTATCCAAGGTCGGTCACGACGGGGCTTCCCAGAACGCCGTCTGGGGAGGTCATTACGTAAGATCGTTGTCCGCAGCCCAACGCAGTGATCAGATCTCCGACCGGCCGGAACTGGGCATCACCAGATCCGCTTCATGAGATCAATGCCGTTGGCCTTAGTGATAATTCGTACGGTACGCCTAAGTACGCCTAAACTATTCCTCGACGGCCTTTGAATCCTGTAGTATGATCTTGGAAAGGAGATTCTCATGTCGGATGCTAAGGATGGGGCTCGCTGCGAGGTAAGACCGGACGAAGTCATCGGGCGAGTGGTGCCTGACCCCAGCAACCCTGACGTTAAGAGCCTCGCCGGCGTCTTCCTCGGCGAGAGTAGCCGCCCAGGGTACTGGCGTCTTTACACCTCGGTTGGCCTCAACCAGTATTGTGAGTTCCGGAAAGATGATACGCTTGGCGCGGAGCGTTTCTCCTCGGGTCGAATCGTCGTCTGGGTAAAGCCTGTGACTCGCGTGAGTGTGATGACCGCGACGTCGGCCCCTGTCGAGTTCCTCCAAGGCGCCATCGCGAGTCGAAATCTGCGTGGCAGGAGCATCGCTCAGATGATAGGTGGGGGGGGCTGCGGCTGTGGGTCGGGCGATCCACCCCCAAACACAGCGCCGCAAAACACCTACCCGTGTTGTAATAACCCGATCACAATAGACCCCGGCGACCCGATTTGCGGCGGCGGAGGGGGGCCTGCGTGATCCAGGTGGCGAAGCGTGAACCTGCTACGCAGTGAGCGCGACGCCGTTTCTTACCTCATCGAGCGGCGTCTCCTGCGGTCCGAGCACATAGTCGATGGCACGGTCCTCGCGTCCGATGTGTCGCGCCGAAATCTGGACTTCAAAGTAGTTTTAGACGACGGCCCCAGCTTTCTGGTGAAACAGGCCGTGGCTGCGCAGACAGCGGCCACGTTGGCGCATGAAGCCGCCGTGTACGGTTTTCTCAGGTCCACCCCCGGCCGGGTCCGCCTCTCCCGTTATTTGCCCCATTTCCACGACTACGATCAGGACAACCAGATCCTGATCCTGCCAGTGATGCAGGGCGCGGAGAGCCTGGCGAGCTACTACCGTCGGCGTGGGCGTCCTTCAAGTGCTCTCTCTCGCCAACTAGGGAACGGATTGGCCGCGTTGCACGCGATCACCGACGGCGACACGGCGGGCTGGCCGTTTCCGCACTCCGAGCCCCGGGCTTTCTCCCTGCACCGGCCCGATATGCTGGCGTTCCTGACCAGCGCCTCGGCCTCCCTGGAGTTCGTTCGGATTCTTCAGCAGAGCGGTACCCTCTGTCAAGGTATCGAGGCGGTTCGGGCGCACTGGCGGGACGAAACCATGGTTCATGGCGACCTGAGACCGGACAACTGCGTCGTCTACAGCGAATCCGGGGGGCGCCCCACAAGCATCTTTCTGGTGGACTGGGAATTCGCCGGCCCTGGCGATCCCGGCTGGGATGTGGGCACGATATTCGCGGAGTATCTCTCGCTCTGGCTGGACTCGGTCCCGCTCGGGGGGGAGATGCCGGTGGCGCGTTCGGTCGCGCTTGCCGGTCTCCCCCTGAAAGCCATTTGGTCTTCTGTCCGCGCTTTCTGGCAAGCATACAAATCCTCTCTGCCGGGCGGGAGAGCGCCGAACTCAGCGGCCGTCGTTCACGCCGTCCAATTCGGGGCGGTCCGCATGGTTCAGATCGGGTTTGAGCAATCCCAGACTGAGAATCAGGTTTCTGCCAAATCCATCGCGCTCCTTCAACTCGCATCGAACATTCTCGAGCGGCCTCAAGAGTCCGCCGTCCAGCTTTTGGGATTTGAACTCCACGAGGTTGACCCATGACGCGCGCGTGTCTGGACCATCTGATGGACGTTGTCCGAGCCACCACCCTGCGTGGCCCCACGTCCCTATCGTGGTTCGGCAAACGGGCTCCCGACCTTCCCACCGCCGTGCGGCGTGGACTACCATCGGCGGCGGCGCGAATGTATCTGCATACCGCGCTTCAATCGCGGCTATACGCAAACTTCTATCGCACCGGGGGCGCCGTTCCGGTCCGAAACGAAGGAGCGCCGCAATCCAAGACCGCGGTCGCGCACTTTCTCAAAGAACTCGGCGGCGCGAACGCGGGAGAGGGCTGCTGGGAGCCCGGTTGGCGCGTTCTGGGCGAGCAGGCCGGTGAGCTTGAGGTAGTCCGCGCCGGACTTCGGATTCGGGTGCGGCCTGGCCAGTGCGTAAGCGATGTGGAGGCGCACGATGGTGCCGGAACGGCCGTCCGCTTGCGGCTGCCGAATGCACTGGCCGACTTGTCGCCGGGCTACTACATGGCTTTGGGAGATGCCCAACTGTCCCATGCATCACCCGGTGAGATCCTCCGGGTCTACTGGCATGTGACTGCACCGGGCGCGGCGGCGCTTATGCAGTCGATCACGCGCTCGCTCAACCGGGCAGGCGTACCGTTTCGGTTCAAGACCCTGATCAATCCAACCGACTACACCCGCTGCGACTCGGCGGTGCTTTATATCCTCCGGGAGCACTACGAGGTTGTACGACCGTTGCTGGATCCCATTTATGGCGAGGTTGCCCGCTTCCTCCGATGGCGCACGCCGGTTTTCACCAAGGCGCTGGCGCCGGGCCTCGCGATCGCCGAGCAGCCGCCGTCTAGCGAGAGCTTTGGAATGGACCGCTGCCGGGTGCTGGCTGATGGACTCATACGCGCTCAGGAGCTGAAGCGACCATCTCCGGACGGGCGCCTGCGCGTGGTGCTCGATCGCTTCCGGCGCGCTGAGATCCGCCCAGGCGCGCCGTACTTGAACCCGGGCTCGATGGATACCTACGAGTTCAGCGCCGGACATCGCGAGTCGACCGCGCGAGTGTCGTCGGAAGACAGCGCGGGCTCGCAGTGCGTCCCCGACGAACTGCTTCGCACAGCGGAGACGATCGGCCGGGGCCTCTGCGAGCGGGCCGTATGGCACGAGGATCGATGCAACTGGCTGGGCGCGCTGCCCGCCCCCGGCGCAACAGAGGGTGGATGGAGCTGGGGTTCGCTCGGTCCCGATCTGTATGCCGGAAGCAGTGGCGTCGCGCTGTTTCTAGCCCAGTTGCACGCCGTATCTGGATCTTGTGAGTTCAGGCGAACGGCCCTCGGCGCGCTCCGGCATGCGATCTCGCGCGCGGAGCCCCAACTGGGGAGGCGCCGGCTCGGCCTTTACACCGGCTGGACCGGGATCGCTTACACGGCCGTATACGCAGGTCTGCTGCTACGCGAGGAAGAACTTGTTGCAACTGGCGCGCGGCTGGCAGCTCGCGTCATGGCGGACGCCGCGGAATTCCAGGCGTTCGACCTCATCGATGGGAAGGCCGGAGCCACCCTCGGCCTGCTCGCTCTTTACGACCTCCTGGACGATGACGCTCTCCTCGAATCTGCGATCGGCTTGGGGCGAGCATTAGTGGCCGGTGCTCAGCGACGTGAGGCCGGCTGCTCCTGGCCATCTCCCGAGTTTCCCCAGTGGCGCGACCTCCTGGGATATTCGCATGGTACGGCCGGTGCGGCCGCTGCCCTCATCGAGCTTTACGACCTTACGCACGAACCATGCTTCGAACAAGCTGTGCGAGGGGCGTTCGAATGCGAGCGCCACTGGTTTAATGAGGGCGAAGCCAATTGGCCCGATCTGCGAAGCCAGCCCCGCAGACGCCTGCCCAGAGGGATCGCCTTCTCCACGACCTGGTGCCACGGCGCTCCCGGGATCGCTCTCTCGCGCTTGCGTGCGCACAAGGTCTTTGGCATTCAAGACTGCAAGACCGAAGCCCTCATCGCACTCGACACGACTCGGCAGTACGTGGAGTCGATGCTGGAAAGCGGCATGCCTGTCGACTTCTGTCTGTGCCACGGCCTATGTGGCAATGCCGAGGTTCTGTACCAGGGTCACGTCGCCCTTGAACAGGAGTTCCCGGCCGGCAAAGCAGTGGCGTTACGGGTCGCCGCCGCCGGAATCGAGCGGTACGCGGACGGCGGCTCGCCTTGGCCGTGCGGTCCCGGCGGAAGCGGCGCGCCATCGCTCATGATCGGCCTGGCGGGCATCGGGCAATTCTACCTCCGCCTTTATGACGCTACGTTTCCGTCCGTACTCGTCTTCGCGCGCGACCGGCTTTCCAAGCCATGATGATCGTGAGTAAGGGGTCGTAAAGTGATGCGCCCAAATACGGGGTCGACCCGTCGTTCGATCAATTCGGCAATGCGTCGCGCAGTCAACGCCCTCTTCGACCGCGTCGTCCGAGCGAATACCCGGGTCTTCTCCAAAACCGAAGCGGCCTTTCCCGTGCTGATCGGTGGCGGAATCGTGATCGGGATGGCCGCCGGTCTGCTCGCTGCGCGAGGTGTGGGCCTTTCCTTTGGCCATTCCGCCGCAACGGTCGCGGTCGCCTTAATGTCGGCGCTGACACTTCCTGCCGCCCGTGTGACGATCGGGACGGAATACGCCGCGGTCCGGTGGGCCAGCAATGGAGTTTACCATTACCAGATCGCCGCCTTTACGGGCGCCGGTATATTCGTTGCGTGTATGGGCTGGCCGGCGCCGGCCTCTCTCGACATCGTAGCCGTCGGGTTGGGAACAGCCCAGGTTTTCGGTCGGATGGGCTGCCTTTTGGCGGGATGCTGCCACGGCCGGCCGCACAGTTGGGGCATCCGCTACGTTGCCGACGGCGCCAGCGGCGCTGTCCGTGGGCATCTTATTGGGGTGAGGCTCTTCCCGATTCAGGCGTTCGAGGCCCTTTGGCTCGCGCTGTTGGTTGCTCCCGGGAGCATCCTTTTGCTGAGCGTTCGTTCGCCGGCCGATTCAATCACTTGGTATGTGATTAGCTATGGCGCCGCGCGGTTCCTCTTCGAGTTCGGACGGGGAGACAGCTGTCGCCTGTACTTCCAAGGTCTCTCGGAACCTCAGTGGACAGCGGTCATTCTTACCCTGGTCATGGGGGCAGCGGTGTTCCTGCGCGTCTTGCACGTCAGCCCTTGGCTCGAAACAGGAACGGCTCTCACGGTCGGGTTTCTGTTCGGGGCCACGGTCATCGTCACCGTGCGCCGGCCGGTTGACAGAGAATTGCTGGGCTCGGGTCACGTGAAGGAGGTGGCTGAGGCGCTCGCATGGGCCTCGACTTTCCCGAACACTCCCGAGATCCCGGCCCGATACGCCAGTCGAACATCTTTGGGATGTCGCATTGCGACCGAGTACCCGGTCGAAGAACCGAATGGCTGCCGCTATCTCCTGTCCCGCCCTGGCAAGCCGCTCAGTTCCCGGGACGCTGTGAGTCTGGTAAGGCTGATCCGCGCACTGAACCACCCGGAAATGCCTTACCAACTCGTACGGACGGGCCCTGGAACGTATGCCTTGACGATTCAACCAGAGGAGCTGGTTTTGACGGCTACGAGCGTATCGCGGCGCGGATTGGCCGCCAGTCACAAGGCCAGAGAATAATCTCGTCTACCGCCTCAGACCCTGCCCTTTCTCCGTGGCAGAAGAGCTCAGCGCTCCAGGTGCGGGAGGGACCACTCGAGAAACACGACTCGCAGCAACAGAACCGAGCTTTCTTTGCAGACGGATGCGCCGGTCTCCAAGTTCCGGCTCGCCCCGTCAGGTGCCGCAGAACTGTTCCGCCTTCTCCGCGGAGTTCAGCCATACAAGACCGGTGAACCTGGTCATACACTCCCCGGAGGGGTTGGAAGATCAGGAGCGGGGATCAGATGTTCAGGTGGGAGTAGCGCCGCTGCTTTTTGGCTGTGCCAAAACTGTGTCTGAACTGCATCCTTTCCAATCATTTGGAATTGCTCTTTGAGCGAAAGCAAATTCCCCAGATTGTTGTAAACTTTAGGAGTTTGCGAAAAACGACGGAGCCGTTGGAGATCACGCGCGTCCCTTGGGCGCAGGGGGTCGGGCGTTCAAATCGCCCCGCCCCGACCAAACTTTTCAATGAGTTGCGGCCCATCCTGGGCCGGCCAAGAATTCCGATGTTCGTAGCGGCATAACCTTAGAAATCCCAGGCCGATTCCGCCGGGCTCCAAAATCCGGGCCCTACCATGAAGGCCAGAGGGAGATGCCGCCAGCCCTCCCCAGAGGATGTCATGGTATGTTTGACGGCCTTGCGCCAGGCCGATGGCTCAATTGATATACTTCATTTACTGCCCTGCCATCGTTCAGCATCGCGCAGCAACGGAGCCAGTTCGGCGGTATACAGACGGCGCGGCGGGTCATTCTTCTTGACATTGTGAAGCCCTCATGACCGAAAGGCATCCGCTTACAGTGATGATTGTAGATGACCACCCGGTGGTTCGGGACGGTCTCAATGCAATGCTCTCCACGGAGACCGACATTCAAGTGGTTGGAGAGGCGGGAACGGGAGCCGAGGCGCTCAGTCTTCTGGCGAAACTGCACCCGGCGGTGGTCTTAATGGATCTCTTGCTGCCCGATATCGGTGGCGCGGAAGTCATCAAGCGCATCTGCTCTGCGCGCTCTGACACGAGCTTCATCGTGCTCACGACCGTCGCCGGAGATGAAGAGATCTATCGGGCCCTTGAGGCAGGCGCTCGCGGATATCTCTTCAAGGATATGGTGAGGAAAGAATTGATCCAGGCCATACGGACCGTTCACGGAGGACAGCGTTATATTCCCGCGCAGGTCGGCAGCCGCATCGCCGAGAACTTTCCGCGGCAGGGCTTGAGCTTGCGCGAGATCGAAGTGCTCCAACTCGTAGCAGGTGGATCGCGTAACAAACAGATCGCCCACAGGCTGGACGTGTCTGAAGCCACAGTGAACGCGCACGTGAAACACATCCTGGAGAAGCTGTATGCGTCGGACCGGACCCATGCCGTGACCATCGCACTGCGCCGCGGCATCATCAGGCTGTGAGGGCGTGCGGCAACGCCTTATGCGAGCCGGCTGGCGTCCGCCAGCCGGCTCGGTGCCTGTGCTTGGTCGGATACCTGGCGCACCCGAAGTAAATCTTGAACGCGTCTGATGGCGTCAAGTCGAGAGCGTGTCTGTATCCACTTCTTCCGCGAACTCAAAATGCACAGGAAACCAGTTGGCGTCGATGTCGTTCCCGGAGGGAAAGCCTCCCAGGACCACATCCTTGGCATCGCCCACTGGAATCAACTTGGGATGCTCGTACATACAGTATTGTCTCCTTTCCTTTCTTGTTGCGTCTCATTATGAGCTTTTCCGTTGGGCTTACACGCCGGCGCGGCGTTCAAAACCGCTCCAGGACGCGCAGCTTCTGCTGGTAGCCGGAAGAATCGTTAACCACGCGGCCATTCACCTCCACCCAGGCATGGCTCGCGAATGGGGCGGTCCGGCATCCGATCACTACTTGCGCCTCGATCCCGTATTGGCGCAGGAGACGCGCCGTGACCACGGATCGTTGCAGGCAAGGTACCAGCTTCCAGTAAAACGAACTCACGGCTGTTACCATCCGGGGGACTACGATCTCCAGCTCGGAGTGGCTGGAGCGGCGACTGCAGGCCAGGCCCTGAAGTCTCCGGTGCACACCCGGGAAACCCGACGTGCCAACAACCAGATCGTAGCGGAGCAGCTCCCACATCGCCCGCACCGCCATCACTGTCCGACCAAACGGCGGCATCGTCAACCTCCCATGCGGCGCGCCACCAGCCCCTTTGCTTCCAAGTCGGTGACAAAGCCGGCGGCGTCCTGCTGGACCTGCTCAAGTGGAACGCCGTATTCACCGCTGATGTGTGCGGCGATGGTTTCCAGACTGTCATGATCGCGCAGTCCCCGCCAGATGCGAGCTGCGATGCAGTTCGACGAGAAGACCGCTCCGCTGCCTACATGCAGCAGCACGATGCCACCCTGATCCAGAGACGCCCTTGCATCGGGTGAAATCGTGAACCGGACCCCATCCCCGCACTCTGGTCGTTGCCGCGTTGGGCCTGCTCTTGTTCTTCTCTTGAGGAACCTGTATATTCGCTGCACTCTTTCGGCCTGCCTTTCGCCGGGATGAACCATCATTGCCGGTAAGTTTCAAAGTACGCCCCATGCTTGTTTTGGCCCACCCGAATTCTTATGATTTTCTTATGGCTTTTCCAGGCGATCGGGGAGTACACACGGTTGGCTATCATGGAATCTTCGGCCCCGAGGCAGATTGAGGGTCAGGGGTTATGCTGGGATCCATGTCATGTCTACCCTGAGCAGCGCGGGTGGGGCGCCGTCCGGCGCTCGGCGCAATCCGAGGAAAATGGGCTCACGGCTCATCCCCTGCATCGTCCTGCTTGTAGTCTGCATGAATTCGCTCTTTGCGCTGGACAAAAGCCTCTCTATGTTTCAATACCTGCACACCAGTTGGACGCAAGAGGAAGGTGGCGCACTTCCCGCCATCCAGGCTATGGCGCAGACCTCGGACGGTTATCTCTGGCTGGGAACGGGCAATGGGCTGATTCGATTTGACGGGATACGCTTTGTTCGCTGGGAGGCAGGCCAAGGCGAGGAGTCGCCCGGCAGGGATATCCGATGTCTGCTTTCCTCTTCCCGAGGCGGCCTTTGGATCGGCACGGCTTCCGGCATTGGCCGGTTCGATCGAGGGCGCCTCATCCGCTATCCAGCAGCGGATCGCACGCTTGGCGCCGTGATCGCCATGGTCGAAGATTCGTCAGGAAGCCTTTGGATGATCCACGTGCGGGACACCAACGCCAGTCTGGCGATCCTGCGGCAGGACGGTTCAGTGCGGACCTATGGTCCAGCGGATGGTCTGCCGGATCAGAGACTGGCAACGCTTTTTCAAGATAGGGCCGCCAATCTCTGGATCGGCACAAACGGCGGGCTCTGCCGTTGGTCTCCGGGAACCCGGGCGGCATGTTCGAGTGTGCCTTCTCGCCGGGTTTTCTCCGTGGTTGGCGACAGCTTGGGGGAGTTGTTGGTCATTGATGGCGCCAGCAAGAGCATTCTCCGATTCCGCAACGGGAGATTCGAACCTGTCGTGACGGGATTACAGAATGCGTCTCTCTCGCCGATAGTCATGATGCGGGACCGTGACGGCAACATCTGGATCGGCACTGCCGGCCAGGGATTGTTGCGCCTGCGTGGGGGCCACGTGGAGCGGATCACACGGAGGGATGGGCTTTCCAGTGATCACATCAGCGCGCTATTGGAGGATCGCGAAGGGAACCTCTGGGCCGGAACCGCCAGAGGGATCGATCATTTTTCGACCCCTAAGAGCATCCAGTTATCAACGCTGGACGGTCTTTCCAGCGATTTGGTCACATCGGTGTGCGCAACGCACCAAGGGGCCACGTGGGTAGGAACCGCCGGCGGCGGTGTGAACCGCATCCAGGGGGGCCGAATCACCTCTTACCAGATGGATTCCGGCTTGCCCAGCACCACCGTGCTTTCTTTGTACGCAGACGCCGGCGGACGGCTATGGGCCGGGACAACCGGTGGACTTGCCTACTTATCCGAAAATCGCTTTGTCGAGATACGCGCACCCGGCGG
>Ga0265316_10005021_pt1 | contig 12989 bp, 13 predicted proteins | sample 4522metaG_FD_202092 | JGI IMG/M metagenome (GOLD analysis project Ga0265316, IMG submission 202092) | Rhizosphere microbial communities from Carex aquatilis grown in University of Washington, Seatle, WA, United States - 4-5-22 metaG | ecosystem: Host-associated > Plants > Roots > Rhizosphere >... | reverse complement strand
GGTTGAGCACGCCGATGCGCAGCCGCGTGACATCGAAGCTCACGCCGTAGCCGTAGATCAGCAGCAGTGCGACGGGCAACGCGAAGGCGATGATGACGCTCGAAGGATCGCGGACGATCTGGTAGCTCTCCTTGCGGCACAGCGCCACGAGCCGCCGCCATGCGATCCCGCGTGATGGCTTCACGCCGCACTGTCCAGGTTGGCCGGCAGCGCGCGCTGCACCAGAGTGATGAACGCATCCTCCATCGTCGGATCCGGCTGTTGCGTGGTGACGGCGCTGCGCTTGAGTTCATCCGGCGGTCCGACCGCGATCATCCGGCCCTGGTAGACCAGCCCGATCCGGTCGCAGTACTCCGCCTCGTCCATGAAGTGCGTGGTTACCATCACGGTGACGCCTTTTTGAACGACGCCGTTGATGTGCGCCCAGAACTCCCGGCGCGTGACCGGATCGACCCCTGAGGTGGGTTCGTCCAGGAACAGCACGGCCGGTTCATGCATCAGCGCGCAGCTGAGTGCGAGGCGCTGCTTGTAGCCGAGCGACAGCACATCCGGAGTCGCTTCGAGGAACTGCGCGAATCCGAAGCTCGTGACCATCTGGGCGACCTTCGCGGCGCGGCGGGCGCCGGTCAGTCCGTACACGCCCGAGAAGAACTCCAGGTTCTGCCGTACGGTGAGGTTGCCGTACAGCGAGAACTTCTGGGCCATATAGCCGATTCGCGCCCGGGCCAGCGCGGCGTGGCGCCGCAGGTCGATGCCGAGCACGCTCGCCCGGCCGCTGCTCGGGACCAGCAGGCCGCAGAGCATCCGGAATACGGTCGATTTGCCGGCGCCATTGGGTCCGAGCAGCCCGAAGATTTCCCCCTGAGGCACCTCGAAACTCACCTGATCCGTGGCCGTGAATGCACCGAACTGCTTGGTCAGGCGGTCGGCCGAGATCACCGCAGCACGCAGCGGCGCGTCGAGCGTGCATACCGGCATCAGTCGCGCCAGTTCCGAATCCCCGCCGGGACCGCCGCCGAGCGCGTCGATGAATGCGTCTTCGAGGCGCGGCGTCACCGCCTCCAGATACGCCCCAGGGCCCGCCTCGAGCGGCTCCAACGCCGGCGGCCGGCCGGCTGCGCGCAGCAGCAGGCGCAGGCGGCTGCCCTGGATGACCGCATCCATGACTTCGGGCGCGTGTAATGCCCGAGCCAGTACGGCGCGTCGGCTGCTCGTGATGTCGCACAGCTGCAGGCTGCGTCCGGCCATGGGTCGCGTGAGTTCGCTCGGCGCACCGGCATATACCAGCCGTCCGGCATTCATCAAGAGGATGTGGCCGCAGCGTTCCGCCTCGTCGAGGTAGGAGGTGCTCCACAGCACCGACATGCCCTCGGAGGCCAGTGCCGTGACCATGCGCCACAGCTCGCGCCGCGAGATCGGATCGACTCCGACTGAGGGCTCATCGAGCAGCAGCAGGCGTGGCGTGCCCAGCAGCACGCAGGCGAGCCCGAGCTTCTGCTTCATGCCTCCCGAGAGCTTGCCGGCCGGGCGCGCGGTGAAGCGCGCGAGATCGGTGAACGCAAGCAGCCGCGTGAAGCTGGCGGCGCGCGCGTCCCCCACCACGCCGCGCAGGTCGGCGTACAGCTCGAGGTTCTCCTGCACCGTGAGGTCTTCGTAGAGCCCGAACCTCTGCGGCATGTAGCCGACAGTCCGGCGCAGCTGCTCGCCATCGCCGATCGGATCCAGGCCATCGACCCTGAGACTGCCCGCGCTTGCCTTGAGCAGCCCGGCGATCAGCCGCATCAGCGTGGTCTTGCCGGCTCCGTCCGGTCCGACCAGCGCGCTGATCTGTCCGGCCGGGATCGTCGCGGTGATGCCATCGAGCGCCGGCACCGTGGCGCCCGGAAAACGGTGCGAGAGGCCGACGAGCTCGACCGGCGAGGTCACGGTGCACCTGTGCCTGCCAGTCGCACCGTGACCGGCATGCCCTGGCGCAAGGCGTCGTCGGCGTCGGTAACGATGACGCGCGCGCGGTACACGAGGGCGGTGCGCAGCTCCGGAGTCTCCACGTTCTTCGGCGTAAATTCCGCATCCGGCGAGACGAAGCCGATCCGTCCGTGGTACGGGTGGTCCGGGTGCGAATCGGTGTACAGCAATACGGCGCGCCCGGGTGCGACGCGCCCGAGATCCGGCTCGCTGACGTAGACGCGCGCCCAGACCGGTGCACGCAGCGAGAGCGTGAGTACCGGCGTGCCGGCGGCGAGAATCGCACCGGGCTCGAGCGCGCGCGTGAGCACGATGCCGTCCGCCGGAGCCGCCAGTACCGCATCGGCGAGGTGCTGCGCGGATTGGGCGGCCGCGGCGAGTGCGCGGGCGTGATTGGCCTGTGCCTCGGCGACCTCCTGCGTGCGGTAGCCGCTGCGCTGTTCGGCCAGTGCCTGTTCGGAGGCCTGGAGTCGGGCCCGCGCCGCGTCGCGCGCGGCGAGCGCATCGTCATAGACCCGCGCAGCAACCGCTCCGGTGCCGCGCAGGCGCTCCTGCCTGCCGAGCAGGTCCTCGGCGTTCTTCAGGATGGCGCGGCGCTCCTCGACGGCCGCGAGCGCCTGCGCTATGTCCTCCGGTCGGTAGCCGGACTGCAGCAGCGCAAGGCGCCGTCCGATCGCCGCCGCGTTCGCCTGCGCTTCATTCACTTCGAGCTGCAGTGGCGTCAGATCGAGGCGGGCGAGTTCCTGGCCCTCGCGTACCGCATCGCCCTCATCGACGCTCAGCTGCGCGAGCCGTCCTGCCACGCGAAAGCCGAGGGTGACCTCGCGGATGTCGACGTTGCCGTAGAGCGCGAGCTCGCCGGTGCGCCGCCCGGTCGAGAGCGCGTACCAGGCGCCGATCGCGACGGCGGCGAGCAGGGCGGCACCGATCAGCAGTCGGCGCTTTGATAAGGGGTTTGGCATCGGCAATCCTTCTAAGGAGCCAGTCCACGCATGGCCCAGTCGAGCCGCTGGATGACACAGTCGCGCTCGCGCGCGACGCGTCCGAGCGCGGCGGAGAGTCGTTTTCCGAACAGTGGCGGTCCCTGCCATGCACCGGCCAGTACCAACGGCAGTCCAATGGCCGCCATCAGGAAGCACAGTACCTGCAGCGGCGGCGCCTCGCTGATCTGCCCCTCGGACTGCGCGGCGCCTATGAAGTGCAGCAGCAGCCGGGGATGTCTGCCTGCCAGCGATCCAAGGAAGGCGCATGCGGCCGGTTCGCGGGCCGCGGCGGCTGCGAGCACGCGGCCGAAGAACAGGTGGTGCTCGATGCCGAAGTCCACGAGCCGCAGGATCGCGCGCCGCAGGCGCTCGAGGCCGCTGCCCTCGCTACCGGCGACCGTGGCGACGCTCTGCAGCAGTGGTGCGTACCATTCCTCGATGAGTGACTGGCAGAATCGCTCACGGGTACCGAAGTGATAAACGAAGCTGCCGAGGTTCGCGCCCGCTGCCGCTGCCACCTCTCGCACCGTCAGGCGCTGCATTCCGTGACGCAGCACCAGCGCGTGGCCGGCGGCGAGCAGGCGCTCGCGCGTCGGCGGGTTCGCGCGGATGCCATCGTTCATGGGTCTGTACTCACCGATGCACTTTATACGGCTGTATAACCGGTGGCAATGATGCCGTCACGCGCGGTGGCGAGCTGCGGCGTGCCGGATCCGGCAGCCCCGGGCGACCGTTTCCGGGTGAATTTGACGCGATTGGAGCCCCGGAACTGGCAAACACTTGTTTCGATTGGGTGTGCTGAGGCAGACTCCTTTGCGCCACAGGCGGTTACTGTTGCAGACCAACACAAGGTGGGCAAACCCGAGGAACGGGTGCCACCCACGAGGTTCGATCATCACCATGGCGACCAATACGCTTGCCCAGCCACTCGCGTTGCCGCTACACCACGCTGCGACCGCGGACGCCGCGACCCGCGATCCGCAGCGCGCCATCTTCGATGCGGCGGAGCAGCTGTGCGCCGAATACGGGCTGGAGGTCGTATCGGTGCGCGACATCGCCCGCGCAGCCGGCGTCAATCTTTCCGCGATCAACTACTACTACGGTTCACGCACCAACCTGATCGTCTCGATTCTGCGCAGCCGACTGAACGAGCTCGAGTCCGAGCGCGAGATATTGATCGAGGCACTGCAGCATCAGGATCCTCCGGACGTCCGCGAGATTCTGAAAGCGGTGCTGCTGCCGCTGTCGCGGTGGCGCCGTCCCGGGTCCAATCGGCGGTATGCACTGATGTACCTGTCGCGCTCGCTCAGCGCCGCGGAGCCTGAGCTGCGGCAGGAGACGGCGGTGTGCGCCAAGAACTTCCGCGCCGTGATCGACCTGCTGCAGCGCGCGCTGCCCAGCTACAGCCGCGCGGAACTGTGCTGGCGCTTCCACTTCCTGATGGGCATCGAGCACTTGAATGCCTACGATGCGGACCGCCTGCAGGTACTCTCGGATGGAGCCTGCCGCTCGGACGACCACGAAGAGACGCTCGAGCGCGCCGTGGATTTTGCGCTGGCCGGGTTCCTGGCCCCGCCACGCGCGCCCCTCCCCGATCCTGGCTGAGGCGCCGCAGCCAGGGCGGCGGCGCTGCTGCCCGCGGAATCCGCTGCATGCAAAGGATGCCTGTTCGCCGCCTCGGACCTGGGCTCGGGATCCTGGCGGGTCTCGCCCTAACGGTCATCGCCAACGCGGCTGAAGTACCGGCGTTGCCACGCCCAGCCGAGCGGGTCCTGTTCATCGGCAATAGCTTTGATTTCGGCAGTGGCTCGGCGGTGCGCTTCTATCGGTCCGCAACCGTCACGGACCTCAACGATCAGGGAACCGGCGGCGTTCCGGCGCTGTTCCAGTCCTTCGCCGCGCAATCCGGGCTGGCCTATGAGGTCGCGCTGGAAACCGAGCCGGGTGTCGGGCTCGACTGGCACCTCGCGCACAAGCGCACCGTGATCGGACGCCAGGCGTGGGACCTGGTCGTAATGCACGGCTACAGCACGCTCGATCAGAGCAAGCCCGGCGATCCGGCGCTGCTGGTCGCGACCGTGCGCCAGATGAGTGAGTTCCTGCGCACGAAGAACGCGCAGGTGAACCTGCGGCTGATTGCCACGTGGCCGCGCGCGGATCAAGTCTACGAATCAGGCGGAGCGTGGCATGGCAAGTCGGTCGAAGCGATGGCGCACGACCTGCGTGCCGCGTATGACCAGGCTGCGGCTGCGACTGGGGGTGTCCGTTCAGTGATTCCCGTCGGCGAGGCGTGGATCCGCGCGATGCAGCAGGGCATAGCCGATTCCAACCCTTTCGATGGCATCGATGCCGGCAAGCTGAACCTGTGGACCTACGATAGCTACCACGCGAGCACCTACGGGTACTACCTCGATGCACTGATGATCTACGGCAGCATCACCGGGCGCGATCCGCGCAGCCTGGGAGCGAACGAATGCTCCGGTTTCGAACTGGGCTTGTCCACCGCACAGGTCGGCGCACTGCAACAGGTCGCGTATGAACAGCTCGCCGCCGCGGGTCTGGTGACCACTGCCGCGCCACGTGCGCCCGGAGCGGAGAAGCCGTCCCGCTGCCGGTGAGCGGCTGGAACCTGATCAGTTGCGGCATGTTCCCAGGGCCGGATTGCGCCGGCAGACCGCGATCGCCAGCAGCCCGAGTCCGCCCAGCAGTAGTGCGTCGGTTGCCGGTAACGGTACCGGGGCCGGTGGCGCATTGCCGACGCTCGCGCTGAACCCGAGCGTATCTCCAGCCGCTATCTCAGCCGGGCTGAGGTAGAAATAAGGGTCGATGTAGGCGAAGCCTCTCTGGCCCCCATTCTCCGAGTAGGCATATGCATTCAAAGTCGCCACCAGCGTTTCGCCTGGGGACACGTCGACACTTCCGGTAAAGAGGTTGGATACCCCGGCGGGACAAGCACTCTGCTGTGCGCAGGAATCCACGTAATCGTAAATCGGACCGCTGATGCAGCTGACCGCGCAAATACTGGCCTCCGCGTAGGTGAATCCATCGAGTCCTCCGGTGGCTCCAGAGACGATATCCGTGCCGGAAAAGAACACGGTCAGAGGTCCGGTGGCTCCAAGACCGGCGTTCGCCTTGATGAAGTAACTCAAACCGATCCCGTTCCACGTGTAGTTGGACGCCGTAGTAGGCGTTACCGGAGTTCCAGGAGTCACTACCCCGGTCGGGGGCGTCGGCGCGACCGACGTGGCAGAGGCTGACACCCAGGGCAGCGGAAACACGCTCACCTGAACGTTGCCTCCGGAAGGGTTCGCGAAGCTCTCCACCGAGTTGACGACGTTCCAGCCGCTGGGGCTGGCGGGGCCCGACCCGAATCCGGTGATGTCGTTGACCACGAGCTCGCTCGTGATCCCTTGCAATACGTACCCGTACGAGGCCTCGCCCGACGGATCCCCGAACGGAAGCTGGGCGAAGGCGAGGTTCCCGCATAGCGCGAGAGGAAGCAGTGCCAGGAGCGTCCGTTTCATGATGCACCGTCCGGATCGCGGTGGGCGTTCAAGCGAGGTTTTCCAGACTATAGAGCAAAACCGGCGCGGTGATCGCGCCGTGTGCGTGCCGGCGACGGACCCGCACCGCTAGCTCGGCGGCGGCGGCGCGGGCTGTCCCTCGACGCTTGGCAGGGTGGTAGAGATACAGGCCCAGCTGGGCGCCTGGCCGGTCCAGATCGTGATCGACGGGCGCGCGAGCTCGGGATCGTCGAGCGTGCCGCTGCGCACGAAAATCAGCTGCGGGCGGGCCTCCGCGGTGCTGAACAAGTGCACACCGCAGCGCGGACAGAAGCGCCGGTGCATCGCGTTGCCACTGTCGGCGATGCTGGGGTAGTCCTGGGTCTCCCCCTGGATCGTGAATCCTGCCGACGGGAAGCCGGTGTTCACCGTGCCGCTGCCGGCCCCGATGTACTGGCACAGCCGGCACCAGCAGATGCGGGTGATGATCGGGGCGGCGGTGCTGGCGTAGCGCACCGCACCGCACAGGCATCCGCCGGTGATGGTCATGCTGGCGATGCTCCGTGGTCGGCAGAGGGATGGACCTGGCGCTCGCGGATCGCATGCCGGTCCCGCAGCTCCTCGACGACCTTACTCAAGCTCAGCGATCGCACGCGCAACAGCACCAGCAGGTGGTACAGCAGGTCCGCGCATTCACCGACCAGCGCCGGATCCTCCTCGGTACAGGCGGCGAGCGCGACCTCGAGCCCTTCCTCGCCGACCTTCTGCGCGACGCGTCGCGTGCCGCGGTTCACGAGGCGCGCCGTGTAGCTGCCCTCCGGCGCCTCGGCAATGCGCTGCGCGATGATGCGCTCGAGCTCGAGCAGGAAGCCGGTGGCGCCGGCAGTCGTGGCCGGCGTGTCCCCGAAGCAGGTGCGCGTGCCGGTATGGCAGACCGGCCCCTCCGGCAGCGCGATCACGAGCAGCGTGTCGCGGTCGCAGTCCAGCCGGATCTCCTGCAGCTGCAGGTGATGTCCCGAACTCTCGCCCTTTTCCCACAGTCGCTGGCGCGTGCGACTGAAAAACACGACGCGGCCGCCGGCGAAGCTGGCCAGCAGTGCCGCGCGGTTCATGTAGCCGAGCATCAGCACCTCGCCGTTGACGGCGTGCTGCACGATGGCCGGCACCAGACCCGCGCCCTTGTCCCAGTCGACACGATCGACGTCCGCCGCGCTGAAGCTCACAGTCGCACCTCGATGCCGCGCGCGCGCAGTTCCCGCTTGAGATCGGGTATCGCGATCGCGCCGCTGTGGAAGACGCTCGCGGCGAGCGTCGCATCGACCCCCGCCTGCTCGAAGGCCTCGGCGAAATGCAGGCTGGTGCCGGCGCCACCCGAGGCGACGAGCGGAACTTCGCACAGTGCGCGCACGCGCTGCAACTGCAGCAGGTCATAGCCGGCGCGGGTGCCGTCGGAGGACATGCAGTTGAGCACGATCTCGCCGGCACCGCGCTGCTGCACCTCGCGCACCCAGTCGAGCGTATCGCGCGCGGTCGCGAGCGTGCGCGACGGATCGCCGGTGAACTGGTGGACGCGGTAACCCGCGGCGGTAACCTGGCTGTCGATGCCGATCACGACGCACTGCGCGCCGAAGCGCGCGCTGAGCGCATCGATCAGCGACGGCTGCTGCAGCGCCGGGGAATTCACCGAGATCTTCTCGGCTCCCGCGTTGAGCACGGCCTCGGCGTCGGCGACCGAACTGATGCCTCCGGCGACGCAGAACGGGATGTCGAGCACCCGTGCCACGGCGCTGACCCAGGCGCGATCGACCGAGCGGCCCTCCGGGCTGGCCGTGATGTCGTAGAACACCAGCTCGTCCGCGCCTTCGTCGCGATAGCGCACGGCCAGCTCCAGGATGTCGCCGACCACGCGGTGGTCACGGAAGCGCACGCCCTTGACGACCTGGCCGGCGCGCACGTCGAGGCAGGGGATTATGCGTTTGGCAAGAATGGGCGCAGCTCCGATTGGTTGATCCGCTCCTCCAGCAGCGCCTTGCCGCTGATCGCGGCCGGCACACCGAGGGCCGCGAGTGCGCTCAGGTCGGCTGCGTCCGCGATCCCGCCCGAGGCCTGCCACTGCAGCTGCGGGTGACGCTGCAGCGCCTCGCGGTACAGCTCGGTATTCGGGCCGGCGAGGGCGCCGTCGCGCTCGATGTCGGTACACAGCACGTGACGCAGCCCGTGCGGGACGAACGCCGCCACACTGTCCCACAGCGCGGCGGTGCTCGCGGTGCGCCAGCCACGGGTCTGCAGCCGCGGGACCGACTGCGCATCCAGCCGCACATCGAAGGCGAGGCAGATGCGCTCGGGGCCGAACTCGCGTATCCACTCCACCACCAGCGCGGGCCGCTCCACCGCGGCACTTCCGATCACGACGCGGGCCACTCCGGCGCGCAGCAGCTCGCCAATCACCGCGGCGCTGCGCACTCCGCCGCCGACCTGCAGCGCGAGCCCGCCTTCGTGGGCGAGGCTGGCGATCAGCTCGCGGTTGCTCTGTTCACCGTCGCGCGCGCCGTCCAGGTCCACGATATGCAGCCAACTCGCGCCGAGCACGCGATAGCGCGCGAGCAGCGCGGACGCATCGACCTCGTAGCGTGTCTCGGCCGCGAAATCACCGCGCAGCAGCCGCACACAGTGGCCGCCGCGCAGGTCGATGGAGGGGATCAGCAGCATCGGGGTCGCATCGGGCGTGGGCGGCTAGGCCGCCAGAGCCAGGAAATTGCGCAGGATGTGCGCACCGGTCTTACCCGAGCGCTCCGGGTGGAACTGCACGCCGTAGAAGTTTTTCCGGCGTACGACTGCGCTGAGCGGGCCGCCGTAGTCGGTCGCCGCGAGCGTCGACGGACCGGGGGGAACCGCAAAGCTGTGCACGAAATAGACGTGATCGGCTGCCGCGATTCCTTCGAGCAGCGGGTCCGGCTCCCGCACTTCGAGCGTGTTCCACCCCATATGCGGCACGGGCCGCCCGGGCTGGCTGCGCAGTCGCTCGACCGTTCCGTCCAGCACGCCCAGACACGGCGTGTCGCCCTCGGCGGAATGGGTGAACAGCAACTGCATGCCGAGACAGATGCCAAGCAGTGGCGCGGTGAGCCGCGGAATCAGCGAGTCCAGGCCGTGTGCGCGCAGTCGCTCCATGGCATTGCCGGCGGCGCCGACTCCGGGCAGCAGGACGCGTGGCGCGCGCGCTATCACTTCCGTATCGACGCTGACAATGCTGCGCGCCCCGAGGCGCTCGAGTGCGTAGCGCAGCGATGCGAGGTTGGCCCCGCCGCTGTCGATGATCGCGACGTTGAATCCCATGCTCACAGGGTGCCCTTGGTGCTCGGCAGGTCCTGGCCTTCGCGGTGCAATGCCGGGCGCAGCGCCCGGCCTACTCCCTTGAAGCAGGCCTCGATCATGTGGTGGGTGTTCTCGCCGCGCACCGCCAGGTGCAGCGCGCACCCAAGCGCATCGGCGAGCGAGCGGAAGAAATGCGGTACCAGCTCGGTCGGCAAGGTGCCGATCTGCTCACGCCCGAAGCGGCCTTCGAACTGGAAGTACGGCCGCCCTGCCAGATCGATCGCCACTTGTGCCTCGCTCTCATCCATGGGCAGCAGGAAGCCGTAGCGGCCGATCCCGGCCTTGTCGCCGAGCGCACGGCGCAGGGTCTCGCCGAGCGCCAGTGCACAGTCTTCGACCGTGTGATGCTCGTCGATGTGCAGGTCGCCGGCGGCGCTCAGCTGCAGGCAGAAGCCGCCGTGCTTGGCGAGCTGTTCGAGCATGTGATCGAGGAAGCCGATGCCGGTCGCGATCCGGTTCTCGCCAGCTGTATCCAGCTCGACCTCGACAGCGATGCTGGTCTCGCGCGTCTGCCGCTTGAGACTGGCGCGCCGCGCCAGCAGCGCGTGCGTCACCGCCGGCCAGCCCTCCTGTTCACTGCCCTGGGCCCGGACGCGCGCCGAGCGGATGCCCAGATTGCGCGCGAACGCGAGGTCGGTCTCGCGGTCGCCGATCATCACGCTGCGCTCCCGATCGAGCCGGGGCTGCGTCCAGTATTCGCTCACCAGCCCGGTCAGCGGCTTGCGGCACGTGCAGTCCTCGTGTTCGAAATGCGGGCACACGAACACCGCATCGAAATCGACGCCCTGCGAGGCGAACAGGTGCAGCAGGAACTGCTGGACCTGGTCGAAGTTGGCGCGCGGGTAGCGCTCGGTGCCGAGCCCGTCCTGGTTGGTCACCATCACCAGCCGATAGCCCGCGCGCGTGAACGCCTGCAGCGCCGTGATCACGCCTGGCAGCAGCCGGATCTGTTCGACGCGGTCGATCTGCTGGTTGGCGGGCTCCTCGATCAGGGTTCCATCCCGATCGACGAACAGTACCGGCAGCGCGCTCACGCGAGGCTCGAGAGCAGTCGGTCGTTCTGCTCCGGCGTGCCGATGCTGATGCGCAGGGACTGATCGAGGCCCGGCACGTGCCGCAGGTCGCGGATCAGCAGGCCGGCGTCGTGCGTGCGCGCGAGCGCGAGTGCGGCATCGGCAAACTCCACCAGCAGGAAATTGGCGTCGCTGGGCCAGACGCGGCGTACCGCGCTCATCTGTGCCAGCTGGGCGGCGATGCGCGCCCGCTCGGCCTTGACCGCTGCCACCCGCGCCAGCGATGCGCCGACCGCCGCTGGCTCGAGGCTGTGCAGCACGGCCTCGATGGACAGCTGTGTGACGGCGTACGGCTGGATCACTTTGCGCAGCAGCGCGACCAGCTCGGCGTTGGCGAGCAGGCAGCCGCAGCGCGCGCCGGCCAGGCCGTGCGCCTTGGAGAGCGTGCGCAGCAGCACCAGTCCGGGGCAGGAGGCCAGCTGTGCGGTCAGCGGTGGCTGCCCGGCGAATTCCACGTAGGCCTCGTCGACGACCAGCAATGCGCGGCCTTCGAGCGCATGCGCCAGCTCGAGGATCTCTGTGGCGTCGAGCAGATTGCCGGTAGGGTTGTTTGGCGAGCACAGGAACACGAGCTTGACGCCCGCGGCGCTGTGCGCGCGCACCGCCGACGCATCGAGGCTCCAGCCCGCGTCGCGCCGCAGCGGAACCTCAATCACGCGCGCGCCCTGGACGCGCGCCGCGACCGCGTACATGCCGAAGGTGGGCGGGCAGATCACGACCGCGTCGCTGCCGGCACTGCAGTAGCTGCGCACCAGCAGGTCGATGGCCTCATCGCTGCCGCGCGTGGCGAGCAGCATCCCGGCATCCACGCCGTAGTACCTGGCGAGAGCCGCGGTGAGCTCGAAAGGATGCGGCTCGGGGTAGCGGTTGAGGCCGGCGCGCGAGCCGTCCCCGTGTGCTCGCCACGGCAGCTCGTTGGCGTGCAGCCGCACGTGACCGGGTTCCCACACCGCATGTTCATAGGCGCGTAGCGTCCGGATCTCCGGTCGCGCGATCTGCGACAGCCAGCTCATGCGGCCACCTCGCCCGCCAGCGCGGCCAGGCGGATGTCGACGGCCGCGGCATGTGCGTCCAGGCCCTCGAGCCGCGCCAGCGTGGTCGCGGTGGGACCGAGCGCACGCAGACCCTCCGGGCTGACCTCCTGCACGCTCATCCGGCGCTGGAAATCCGCCACGGACAGGCCGCTGTAAGCGCGCGCGTAGCCATAGGTCGGCAGCACGTGATTCGGTCCGGCGCAGTAGTCCCCGAGCGTTTCCGGCGACCAGTGGCCGAGGAACACGCTGCCGGCGTTGTGGATCTGCGCGAGCAGCGCGCGCGGCGCGCGGGTCTCGATGATCAGGTGTTCGGGCGCGTAGGCTTCCGCGATCGCGACTGCCTGCGCGAGGTCACCCACGACCAGGATGCGCGCGGCGCGGATCGATTGCTCGAGGATACCGAGGCGGGACAGGGTGGCCATCTGCTGCGTCAGCGCCGCCGCGACCTGCTGCGCCAGCGCGGCCGAATCGGTCACCAGCAGCGCCTGGGCGAGCGGGTCGTGCTCGGCCTGCGCCAGCAGGTCCGCGGCGACGAACCGCGGTTGCGCGCTGTCATCCGCGATCACGAGTACCTCGGACGGACCGGCGGGCATGTCCAGCGCGGCGCCGGCCGGATCGGCTGCGCACAGCTGCTTGGCTGCCGTGACCCAGGCGTTACCCGGCCCGAACAGTTTCGCCACCTTCGGCACGCTCGGCGTTCCATAGGCCATCGCCGCGATCGCCTGCGCGCCGCCGAGCTTGAAGACCTGCTGCACGCCGCACAGCCGTGCCGCCACCAGCACCGCCGCATTGGCGCGCCCATCGCGCTGCGGCGGCGTGCACAGCACGCGCGTCGGGCACTGCGCGAGCCGCGCCGGCACGGCCAGCATGATCACCGTGGAGGGCAGGGGGGCGGACCCGGCCGGCACGTACAGACCCACGGCTCCGATCGCTCGCAGCAGCCGTTCGCAGTGCACGCCCGGCTCGATCTCGAGTTGCAGCGGCGCGCCGAGCTGGGCGCGGTGAAAGCGCTCGACGTTGGCGATGGCGCGCTCGATGGCGCTGATCTGTCCGGGC
>Ga0265316_10005015_pt1 | contig 12997 bp, 13 predicted proteins | sample 4522metaG_FD_202092 | JGI IMG/M metagenome (GOLD analysis project Ga0265316, IMG submission 202092) | Rhizosphere microbial communities from Carex aquatilis grown in University of Washington, Seatle, WA, United States - 4-5-22 metaG | ecosystem: Host-associated > Plants > Roots > Rhizosphere >... | reverse complement strand
TCGGTGCGCCGCCGGCTCAACGAGGTCGAAGAGCAAGGCGAAATTCTGACCAGCGCGGTGGTCGTGGGCGAGCTGATCTACGGCGCGGAATCCTCGGCCCGCTGCGAGGAGAACCGCGAGAATATTCGGCGCAAGCTGGAACGCGTCCGCGTTGTGCCACTGGACGCACTGATTGCGGACAGGTGGGGGACGCTCAAGGCGCAGCTACGGGTGCGTGGCAGGATGAAGGCTGACATCGACCTGCTGATTGCGGCGACTGCGCTCGCGGAAGAGGCCGTCTTGGTCACCGACGATGCAGCCTTACTGGCCGGCGATATTCCCGGCCTGACCGTCGAGAACTGGGTCTGAGCGGTCGGGTCCAAGCCAGACGTGCGATGGCAGGCGCACGTCCGCCTGTCGGTGAATGGGAACGGGGACCACGATGACGTCGCCGAAATGGCAGGGCATGGCGTCTGGGGGCCCTACGTCTCGTCGTAGACGTCGTCCTCGGGATTGTCCCAGACCTTGGCGAATGCCGGCACGGAAGCTGCGGCGGCGGCATGGACAAGCTCGCGGTCGGCATTCCGCAGGACGAGAAAGTCCACAAAGTCCTCGACCTCAGCAACACGGGCAGGCGGTAGATGGCATCCCCCGGTCAGCGACCGCCCGACCCTCACGCTGTATGCGCGCGTGGGCAAGGGCGAGGTGGCCCTGGGCCGCTGGCCGACCACCATCGGTGGCTGGAAAACGATCGAGAAGTCCGACGGCAGCATGGCGCTCAAATACAAGAAGTCGGTGACCGGCGACGCCATCTGGCCCGAGATTCTGGCCACGCCGACCTGACACCCGGCGACGGGCATACCCACGCGCAAGCTGCTCATCAAGCGGGGGAACACCGAAGACCGAGATCATTGGCCCGGGCTACCGCGCGGCCTATGCGGTCCCATCTTGGGACCATTCTCCTTGCTCCCAAAATGGGAGCATGCTAGCGTTGGACCGTAGAACCCAAATGCGCGTGATTGCCAGGAACACCTTGCGGGCCTTCTGGGAGAGGTTTCCCGCTGCCGAGGGATCCCTCAAGGCATGGTTTTCCGAGGCGAGCAGAGCCCATTGGCACACCATGGCCGACATCAAGCGGAGATACCAACGTCCAGATGGACCTGCCGGCCCACGTATGCGAAGCCGGTGCCGAGTTCTACGAGGAAGTCCTGAAGGTGACGGAGTAGGCCGGTTTCGAGTTCGCGCTCATGAAACGGCTTTTCCAGCGTGAGAAAATCGAAGAGGTAGGGGTCTTTCAGAAGCTGGGCCGCAAGATCCGACTGGGGCGGGGGCAGGGTGCGCCGGAAGTTGGTGACGGCCTTGCCCTGGCGTTCATGGACGCGGCCTTGGATCTGGAGAGAAAGGACGTCGCGGCTCCATCCGTGCTCGAATGCCTTCCGCGCATACCAGAGGCGCGTATCGAGATCCTTGACCATCTGGATGAGGATCACGTTGTGCGCCCAGGGGATTTGGGTGATGGCACGAAGGAGTGTCGATTCAACGGGGGCCGTCGGCAATTGGGCCACGGCTGGTGGCCCTTTTCCCTTCTTGGATGGGCGGGCTGCTAATTGGGCCACGGGCCGTGGCCCAATTGCAAAGAGCGACGGATATTCCCGAAAGAACTGCACCATGCGTTTGAGGTTGCGCTCGGAAAACCCATGCGTCTCTGGCAGATCATTGTGCAGATCAATCGCGAGCCTGGGCAGGACGGCGGCACCCCAGCCTTCCGTGTGCTGTCTCGCAGCCAGGACGCCGCCGATCTCCCAGTAGAGAAGGAGCATGCTGGCGTTTCCCGCCATCGCGGTGCGGACTTGGGCCGCGCGGACGCGCTGTTTGATGTCAGCCAGGAGTCTGGGGTAGCTGTCAGTTCCGGCCAGGGCGCGTTGTTCAGGTTTCAGGTGAGGCATGAAATGCTCGCCTGCATGTTAACCCATCGCTGCAAATCCAAGCTGGCTTTCGCAAGAGCGGCACGGGGCATGCGCCCACTTGCCCTCTGCGCCACCGTCTCTAGTGGCATCCCCCCGTTAGCGACCGCCCGACCCTCACGCTGTACGCGCGCTCGGGCAAGGGCGAGGTGGCCCTGCGCCGCTGGCCAACCACCATCGGCGGCTGGAAGACGATCGAGAAGTTCGACGGCAGTATGGCGCTCAAATAGAAGGAGTCGGTGACCGGCGACGCCCTCTGGCCCGAGATTCTGGCCACGCCGACCTGGCACCCGGCGACGGGCATACCCACGCGCAAACTGCTCATCAAGCGGGGGAATAGGGGTGCGTCGCCCAGGACGCCGGCAGCCGACAAGCTGGAGGTCCTGGTAACCCTCGTCGACGCTTATGAATCGCGACACCATCCCATTGACCCGCCCGACCCGATCGACGCTATTCGCTTCCGCCTTGAACAAATGGGCCTCACTCGCAGAGATCTGACCGACATCATCGGCAGCCGCGCCCGCATTTCCGAGGTCTTCATCCGCCGCCGGCCGCTCACCATCGCGATGATCGCGAAGCTGCGAGACAGACTCGGAATCTCGGCTGACGTTCTCATCGGACCGCAACGCCGGGCAGCTTGAAAGCGACCGTCCAGAGGTTGCCGGGGCGGCAACCCGCGGAGCGCGCATGGGCAAGGGCGAGGTGGCCCTGTGCCGCTGGCCGACCACCATCGGCGGATGGAAGACGATCGAGAAGTCCGACGGCAGTATGGCGCTCAAGTACAAGGAGTCGGTGACCGGCGACGCCCTCTCGCCCGAGATTCTGGCCACGCAGACCTGGCACCCGGCGACGGGCATACCCTCGCGCAAGCCGCTCATCAAGCGGGGGGACACCCGGGAGCCGAAGACCGAGTTTGTGCGCGCGCCCTTATCGCACGGCTGGCAGCCCTGGTAGACGGCACCTTGTGGTCGAGACAGGCCTTTGCAGACCCTCCGCTGGCACCCGGAGTCGCCTCGCCGATCCCGCGGCGGCACGTCGACGGCCATGCCGACCCGCGGACGAGCGTTCCTCTGCGGCGGGCTAGAAGAGCGAGCCCAAGAAACTCACAAAGTCGAACACAATGGCGACCGCGGACAAATCCCGGAGAACGGGCGCTGGCTCGCTTTCGATCACAGACGCCGGCGGGAAGTCCTGCCGATGTTCCAGCCTGGTCAGGCGCGCTTCGATCTCTTCGGTGGTGACTCGCGCTGCCCGCTCTTCAAGGTCCGCCATGCGGCCTCGCTCGAAGAGGGAAGCGAACTTGGCGGTGTTGGCGCCATCAAGCCAGATTCCACAGGTCAGGCATTGGTGAACGACCACACCTGACACCTTGTGGTACTGCGCACGATTCATCGATTCATGGCAAAGCGGGCACGCGGGATACACTTTGCCTGCGGACCGGCGAAGTGAAGCGCGCCCCACCAGCGTGCGAAGTTCTTCCGACAAGTCCGCAGGAGAAACCTCCCTGGGCAGCCGTTCGAGTTCGTTTCGATCAAACCAGAGCCCGCCACAGGCAGCGCATAAGTCGATCTCTAGGGCACCTATGCGCACAATCTCCGCTGCCTTCTCACAATCAGGGCAATTGATGGGTTGACTCTCGTTCCGTTGATGGAGATCGACAATCCGCCGATCGCAGTGGGCGCAACGAGCCGCGGTCTTTGAAGTCGGCTTGTGGCAGAAGGGACAGAGGCGCGAGCGACCATTGGCTGAAGGACTCATCGCTCGGCCGTTCCTGCCGATCCAGGTCATGAGGAGAATTGTCGCGCCGACGCGGCAAAGAGGCAAGCGGGGAAGGCGCTCCGAGGAAACTGGTCGATTGGTGAACGGAACGAAGCTCACCGATACTGCGGGGCGGCCACGAAGGCCGAACCCAACGAAGTGATGGCAGAAACGCCGCTCGCGTTGGCTCGGTACAGGTCGTTGTAGGTATTCCAGGGGTACCAGGCGTAGCGCTCTACCAGCGGGTGATTCTTGAGCATCGCGATCGAGGTGTTGAAGAAGGTGAGCAGGGTCTGCTCGTTGGGATTGCTCGATCCCATGCATCCAAACTCGGTAATCCACACGGGCAGGCTCCACTTCGAAGCCCAGTTGATGGCACCCTCGAGTTGACCTGAAGTACAGGAGCCAGCATTCCAGCCGTACCAGTGCATCGCGATGAAGTCGACGCGCAGACCTTTCGCCTTGACCTGAGTCATGAAGCTTTCGAGCCAAGCGCGCCCATCGTCGGAAACAGCGGGGCTGCTAACCCGGATGTTGGGATTGCTGGTGAGGGTCGGCCAAAGCGCAATGGCGGCATCGACCGTCATGTTGGACTGGTCAATTTTGTTGGGTTCGTTGAAGCCCAACACCGTCTTGTAGCCGGCATCGCCAATCGCCTTGATGGCGCCCGCGACATTGCCTCCTCCCCAAACCATCGGCACGAACAAGGGATCGTTGCACTCAGTGGCTTTGGGCGAGGTGCCCCAGTTGTAGCACCAGGTGGCGCCCAAGGCCGCGAGCTGTGCCGCAGGGGAGTTCGCCACACCTTTGTACGGAGATTGGCCCGTTGTTGCCCCCGTGCTGGTCGCACCACCCGAGCCCGCTCCGCCAGTCCCGGTGGCTCCGCCGGTCCGTCCACCCGTGGAAATGGTGGCGTCCGCCGATGTCCCGCCGCTGCCCGTCGCGCCACCCGTGCCTGTCCGTCCGCCGGCGGCCGAGCCACCAACCGCTGACACGCCGCCGCTCGCGGTAGCGCCGCCGTTTCCCTGGCCGCCCGCGCCCCCACCGGTTTGCGACGATGCCCCACCGCCGCCCGCAGTAGCGCCGCCCAAACCGACCTGACCAGTCGCGCCCCCGGTCCCAGTCATGGCGCCACCACTGCCTGCCCCATGCGAGTCGTCTTTGGCACTGCAGCCGAAAAAACCCAGACCTAACAGTGCAGTCACGAAGACCACCGCTATTTTGCGCATTCTGCTTCGCTCCGTTGCTACGCTCCTACTGTACAGGAAAAGCAGGTCTTGGGCATGCAGAACGGTTCGTGACCCCGCCAGCGCCGATCGCTTCCTCCGCCACCAGGGCCAGTAGACCGAGTCTCTCGCTCTCTCCCCGGCTCGGCCGCCGCCCTCTATCGCTCGGCGTCCGTCTACTTTCCAGCGGACATGACCTCGAAGGCCAAGGGGATGGTGAGCATGCCGGTTCGGTTGACCAGATCGCGGGATGGTGCCGGAAAGGGCTGGGCTTGTTGCACGGCGGAGACGGCAATCTGGTCCAGCAGGGGCGCACCCGATGGCACCACGCCCCTTGCGAGATTGCACACGAATCTGTCATGTCAAAACCCGCGTGCTGCGGTCGTCGCGAGAGAAGCAAGCTGTCACCCAGGCGCGGACGTGCAGACCAGCAAATCGGCACATCGTCGAGCCAGTTTGGTGTACGCTCCGCCGCGGCGCCCAGGCCTCGGTGTGCGGGACCGGGGGGGGCGTCGTGCTACTCCGGGAGGCTCGATGATGAAAACGAAGCGGCCAAACAAGCAACTGTATTGGCACCTGTGCGGGATGGCGCTCGTGCTCTTCGTCGCGACCTGTACACCCGACACCAACCAGGACGCGCCGGTTGCGCCTTTGCAGGCACGCTTCGCCGCGCACGCAGATCGGGTGCTGGGCGCCGCAGGCGGCAGCGCGCTCGTGGCAGCTGCCGACGGCAACGGCTTCTTGCCAGCACCGCCGGCCGGGGCGGACCCGGTCAAGGCGGCTGAGGCGGCGCTCGCGGCCCGCGGTGGGCTGCGGTCGAGCTTCCCGCCGAAGGGCGACGGGGTGCTGCTCGGCGCCCCGGCGTGGCAGGTGACCGGCTCCATGGCGAACGCGCGGGAGAATCACACGGCGACGCTGCTTCCGTCGGGCAAGGTGCTCGTGGCCGGCGGGTTCAACAGCAGCGCCGGCTACCTCGCCTCGGCAGAGGTGTACGACCCTGTGGCGGGCACGTTCGCGCCAACCACCGGGTCCATGGCGACCGCGCGGAAGATTCACACGGCGACGCTGCTGCCGTCGGGCAAGGTGCTCGTGGCCGGCGGGTTCAACGGCGGCAGCGCCGGCATCGCCTCGGCAGAGGTGTACGACCCCGTGGCGGGCACGTTCGCGCCAACCACCGGGTCCATGGCGACCCCGCGGCGCTATCACACGGCGACGCTGCTGCCGTCGGGCAAGGTGCTCGTGGCCGGCGGGTTCGACAGCAGCGCCGGCTACCTCGCCTCGGCAGAGGTGTACGACCCGGTGGCGGGCACGTTCGCGCCAACCACCGGATCCATGTCGACCGCGCGGGGCGTTCACACGGCGACGCTGCTGCCGTCGGGCAAGGTGCTCGTGGCCGGCGGGTACAACGGCTCCACCGCCGTCGCGTCGGCCGAGCTGTACGACCCGGTGGCGGGCACCTTCGCGCCAACCACCGGGTCCCTCGCGACCGCGCGGTACTATCACACAGCGACGCTGCTGCCGTCGGGCAAGGTGCTCGTGGCCGGCGGGTACAACGGCTCCACCGCCGTCGCGTCGGCCGAGCTGTACGACCCGGTGGCGGGCACCTTCGTGCCAACCACCGGGTCCATGGCGACCGGGCGGGAGATGCACACGGCGACGCTGCTGCCGTCGGGCAAGGTGCTCGTGGCCGGCGGGTCTGGCAGTACCGGCGTTCTCGCCTCGGCGGAGCTATTCGACCCTGTGGCGGGCACCTTCGCGCCAATCACCGGGTCCATGGCGACCGCGCGGTCGGGGCACACGGCGACGCTGCTGCCGTCGGGCAAGGTGCTCGTGGTCGGCGGGTACGGCTCCGGCTACCTTGTGTCGGCCGAGCTTTTCGACCCTGTGGTGGGCACGTTCGCGCCAACCACCGGGTCGATGGCGACCGCGCGGCGCAATCACACGGCGACCCTGCTGCCGTCGGGCAAGGTGCTCGTGGTCGGCGGGTACAACGGCAGCGACTACCTCGCGTCGGCGGAGCTGTACGACCCCGTGGCGGGAACGTTCGCGCCAACCACCGGGTCGATGGCGACCGCGCGGGGCTTTCACACGGCGACGCTGCTGCCGTCGGGCAAGGTGTTCGTGGCCGGCGGGTACAACGGCTCCAACCACCTCGCGTCGGCGGAGCTGTACGACCCCGTGGCGGGCACGTTCGCGCCGACCACCGGGTCCATGGCGACCGCGCGGTCTTCGCACACGGCGACGCTGCTGCCGTCGGGCAAGGTGCTTGTGGCCGGCGGGTACAACGGCTCCAACTACCTCGCGTCGGCGGAGCTGTACGACGCCGTGGCGGGCACGTTCGCGCCAACCACCGGGTCTATGGCGACCGCGCGGGGCGTTCACACGGCGACGCTGCTGCCGTCGGGCAAGGTGCTCGTGGTCGGCGGGTACAACAACAGCACCATTCTCGCGTCGGCGGAGCTGTACGACGCCGTGGCGGGCACGTTCGCGCCAACCACCGGATCCATGGCGACCGCGCGGCGGGAGCACACGGCGACGCTGCTGCCGTCGGGCAAGGTGCTCGTGGTCGGCGGGTACAACGGCTCCAACTACCTCGCCTCGGCCGAGTTGTACGACGCCGTGGCGGGCACGTTCGCGCCAGCCACCGGGTCCATGGCGACAGAGCGGGGCTTTCACACGGCGACGCTGCTGCCGTCGGGCAAGGTGCTCGTGGTCGGCGGGCGTGGCAGCACCAACTACCTCGCGTCGGCCGAATTGTACGACCCCGTGGCTGGCGCCTTCGCGCCAACCACCGGCTCCATGGCGACAGCGCGGGAGATGCACACGGCGACGCTGCTGTCGTCGGGCAAGGTCCTCGTGGCCGGCGGGTACAACGGCAGCAACGGCGTCCTCGCCTTGGCCGAGCTGTACGACGAGGGCCGAGGGGCACAGGCCGGCTGGACGCCGACGCTCGCGGCGCCGCTTGCGACGGTGATTGCGGGTGGCACGCTTTCTCTGACGGGGACGCTCTTCACGGGCGTGTCCGCGGCCTCATCCGGGAATACCCAGAGTTCGGACACCAACTTTCCGCTTGTGCTCGTCATCCGAACGGACAACCAGCAGTTCGCCTACCTGCCAACGACGGGCTTCACCGCGACCTCGGCGACGGCCGCCGTCCCGGCGACGCTCACGCCGGGGCAGTACGTTGCCTGGGTGGTGGTGAACGGCGTGCTGAGCAACGGCGCGGGACTGTTGATCGCGGGTCCCCCCCCAGAATGATGATTTTGCTGGAGCGACACCGTTTTCCACCGTGCCCTTCCTCAGTGCCATTGACACAACCAACGCCACCGTCACGTACGACGATCCTGCCCTGACGTCGTGCAGCCGACCAGCGGGAACGAAATCGGTCTGGTATTCCTACACGCCGAGCACCACCCGATTGGTTTACCTCGACACGTTTGGCAGCAGCTACGACACGATGATCGGGGTATTCACTGGAGCCCGAGGCAGCTTGACTGCGGTTGCGTGCAATGACGACGATAGTCGCAGTCCTGGCGGGATCAATTCGGGAGTGTCGCTCAACGCGACAGCAGGCACCACCTACACCATCGTCGTGTACAGCAAAGCCGCAGTGACGACCGCTACGCTGCAATTCCATGCGACGAGCTTCTACGATGTGCCTGGAAACTATGTGTTCTGGCGCTACATCGAAGGCTTCTACTCCCAACGAATCACGACGGGTTGTGGATCAACGCCGTTGAGCTACTGTCCGGAGAGCGCTGTAACCAGGGCCGAGATGGCGGTGTTTCTCCTGCGTGCGAAGCACGGGGGCTCCTACCAGCCTCCGGCACAGACAGGAATCTTTGCAGACGTCCCGGTGGCCGGGAAGGAATGGATGCAGCCGTGGGTGGAGCAGTTCTACCGGGAGGGGATGACAACCGGATGTGGCAGCAATCCTCCGCGCTATTGCCCAGAGGCTCAAACGACCCGCGCTGAAATGTCGGTATTTGTGCTGCGATCCACCCATGGACCTTCCTACCAACCTCCGGCGGCGACAGGAATCTTTGGAGACCTACCGGTGGCGGGGAAAGAATGGATGCAACCGTGGGTGGAGGAATACTACCACGAGGGGATCACAACGGGATGCGCGGCCAGTCCATTGCGGTACTGCCCGGAGAATTCCGTCACGCGAGCCGAGATGGCGGTCTTCGTCAGCAGGGCATACTCGCTCACCCAATTGCCGTGATCCGGCCCCGATGGCCGCATGGCTTGGCCGCGCCGGGAGCCCCACCTCTGGCTGACACGACCGAAAATGCTGAAAGCGTGGCGTGCCTCATCGCCGCGGCCGATGCTTACGAGATGTCGGCCGCTCGCCTGCTGGAGCGATGGCCAAGGGACCGGCTGGGCGCCCGGACCCCAGTCTTGCGGCGTTCCTTTCGACCAAGGCCTTGAACGCTTGCGCCTGCTTGCGCGCCACCCAGGGGCTGGGTAGCTGCCCGAGCGCCCGCATCAGGCGAGCCGGCAGATCATCGATCGTGCGCCGGGTAACGATGTCGGGAATCTTGAGGTGCTTCGCCAGCGCCTCGAAGTCTCGCCGCTGCAGACGGTTCTTGCGCCCATTGATCGGCAGCGCGAACTCCTCCGGGTCGTCCACGAGCAGGCGGACAGGCAGAAGGTCGTAGGCAGGCGAGAGCACTACACGGCCGGCATCGCGCACCAGCGTCCAGTTCTTGAGGTGCATGTCGGAATTGCCGACCAGGAAGGAGAAAAGCGTCACCTCCAGCAAACGCAGGGCATCGTCTCCGGGCGCTGTCGCGAAGCTACGCACCAGCGTCCCAACCTTCTCCATGCTTGAGCGGTACTTCTGCTCGGTGGCGAGGCTGGAGAGCTGGCACAGATCCTCGACATGTACGCGGCGGCTACCGTCACGATCGTGTGCGGAGGCGGCCGGGTCCGCCGGCAGTTCGGATGCACGGGAGGGGCTGGGAACACTTCCAGCGTTCCCACTTCGGTCGAAGCGTCGGGTGATGAACGCTGGTTCTCCCGAGGCGAGCGGGATTAGGCCGGTTTCCGCCGTGCGAAGGCCCGAGGCGCGCGCGAGCACCATGGTCCAGTGCTCAAGCTCTGGCATACCCGGGTATTCCGGCGTTGGCGGTTTGAGGATGTGTGAGCCACCTAGGGCGCCGACGATGGTTAGTCGGCGATCGGCACCGTTTCCCGAGCAAGACAGCGATAGTTTGCGTTGCACGCCGGTCAGCGCCAGACGCCGGTTCACTGTTTCGATGGCGAGGCGTTCGATGTCGTCGATTCCCACGGCCAGTCGGGGGGGCGAGGCCGAGCCGTAGAGATCCCGGGAGCAGGCCGGGTGCTCCTGCCCGCGTTCCGGCTCCGCTGGGCCAAGCCCGCCTTCGCGATCGCGACTAGTGCCGCCGGTCAGAATTTCTGTCAGGTTTTGGCTGGCGATCCATCCCGGCCGGCGGCGTTGCTCCTCGGTCACATAGGGTTGACTATGCCCCCTCGTCGCGCCTTGCCGGCCGGGCGCCTCGCCACCCAAAACATGGCCGATCTTCTGACCGGCGGCACTAGGCGACGGGCGGAGGCAGATAGGGCAGACTCGGCTCACCATGGCAGCACGCGCACGGCCCCAATGCACTCGGAGCAGAGGTTGAGGAGCAGCCCCACGCGGTCCCGCGGGTCGAGCTTCCAGTTGCGCGTGGCGATGTCGAGCAGCCAGCCCTCCGGTACCAGCCCGTCGAAGAACGGGTGCAGCCCGATCGTCTCCACCGCTTCGGGCGACAACGGCAGGGTCAGTGAGACTGACTCGGCATCTGGACGGGCCAGGTATTCCGGTAGATAGCAGAAGACCACGATGCCGTCGGGCCGCTCCTCGATCGCGCCCGCCGGGATGTCGCCAAACATCACCCGCCCGCGGCGTTGGGTGACCGTCGGTGCGTGAGACTCGCTCGGCGGCCGGCCCGTCTTGGCCGCTTTGAGGGCGCTGCGAGCCATCACCGCTCTCCCCTGGGTCGTGGCAAGACGCCCAGCTTGAGCCCAAAGTACGCGAGCACCTGTTCGACCCGATCCATCCGCAGCGTGGGCTTGCCTCGCTCCAGTTCGCGCAGGAACCGCAGCCCCACGCCCAACCGAGCAGCCAACTCGGCCTGCGTGTACCTCAACTCCCGCCGGCGCTCCCGCACCGTCCATGCGATTTCGCCCACCTCGGATTTTAGCTGCTCCAGGCCTCTGCGCATGTGGTGTACCCGTGCGGGTATTATGCTCGCATTCGAGGCCAATTGCATCCCGATGGGGTATCAATAGTTCAAAGACTGCAACTTAGATACCCGAACGGGTAGCAAATACTTCAGTGAAGCAGACGGCACGCGCGATAGAGGTCCTCGTGCGCAGGCTGTGTTACGGTGACTCACAGTCATGAGCAGTCGTGCGCTTGGTTTTCGGCCGACGACCGGAGCCGTATCGTGCCGACCCCGGATGGCGGTGCGTTGGTCGTAGGAATGGGGGCCAGGTGCTGGACAGTTGGATGGAAGCCGACGGTGTGAGGGGTCTGGCCAAGGACGGGCGCATCCTCAAGCTCGCGCTTCTCCGTGACCCGAAGAATCCAGTCGTCAGCCTGGGTTCCAGGCTCACGCGTGCGCATCGGGAGGGGAGGGTGGTGACCGTGCGGCTAATGGCCGGCGGCCGGATCGCGCTGGTCCGCGTGCTCGACTAAGGCGGTGACCTGTGAGCAGATTGTGGTCTGTCTCCGAATGTGAGCCCAGACGCCTTTCCGTTCCACACGTCCCGTGGCTACCTCGACAATATCAGCACATGGCCTTTCGGCCGGCTGGGTCGCTCTGGTGCGTGACATTTCGCCACGCGAGACAAATTGCCACGTGTCTGGCGGGCAGAAGCGCGGCTTCGCTAGGAAGTCCGTCGTCGATCGGCCCGCTGCAGACCGAATTTCAGCGCGATCGGCGTGACCAGCGTCGTGATGATCACCATGACCACGACGGCTGAAAATGTCCCGCGATCGATGATCGGTTCGCCGCCCACGGTGAGGCCAACGCCGATGTTGGCGAAGATGAGCCCGACTTCGCCGCGCGGGATCATGCCAAGGCCGACCGTCAGCCGATCCACACCCCGTCCCCAGACGCCCAGTGAGCAGGCTTGCTTGCCAAGCACCGCCACCAGAGTCAGCGCCGCCGCAAGGCCGAGCACGCCGGGAGTCGCAAACGAGCGGAGATCGGTCCTCACCCCCATGAGGACGAAGAAGATGGGGGCAAGAAATCCCGAGATGGGCTGGATGAGGTTTTCCAGCGGGTGCTCGCCACGGTCGACGAAATTGCGGTAGTGCACGTCCTCCAGGACGAGTCCGGCGGCAAAGGCGCCAACAATGGGGGCCAGCCCCACGAGGTTGGCGAGCCAGGACATGAGGAAGCACAAGGCCAGACCGAGCGCCAAGAGCACTCCGCGCGCATGCAACCTGGACGCGAGTTGAAACAGCCTGGGGGACAGTCGCACGCCGAGAAAGAGCGAGACCACCAGGAAGGCGGCTGCCTTGAGGATGATCATCGCCACGCTCACTGAGGAGAAGGAGCCCCCGCTATCCGCCGCCCCGATCATTCCGGTGACGACCGCCAGGACCACGAGGCCCATCACATCGTCGAGCACGGCAGCGCCAAGGATGATGCGCGCCTCTCGCGTTTGCAGACGGTCCAGATCCTTCAGAACGCGGGCGGTGATGCCCACGCTGGTGGCGCAGAGGGTGGCGCCCAGGAAGGCATGCACGTAGACGCTGTGTCCGGGGAGCAGCCAGGCACTGACACCCCAGCCGAGGGCGAACGGCGTGACGACGCCCAGGGTCGCCACCAGCAACGATGGAAGTCCCACTTTCAACATTTGCCCGACGGTCGATTCCAGGCCGACCTCGAAGAGAAGCACGAGCACGCCGAGCCGGGCCAACATGTCGATGGACGGATCGGTCCATAGGTGTTCGAGGCCGGAGTACCCGACCAGACCGAAATTTCCCAACAACACGCCGACCACGAGTTCGCCCAGCACGGCCGATTGGCCCAGGCGCACGGCCAGCTCCCC
>Ga0265316_10005014_pt1 | contig 12997 bp, 9 predicted proteins | sample 4522metaG_FD_202092 | JGI IMG/M metagenome (GOLD analysis project Ga0265316, IMG submission 202092) | Rhizosphere microbial communities from Carex aquatilis grown in University of Washington, Seatle, WA, United States - 4-5-22 metaG | ecosystem: Host-associated > Plants > Roots > Rhizosphere >... | reverse complement strand
CTTGTGCAGCGCCATTTTTGCTGTCTTCGATCCAAACACGTACCACCGCGAAAGGAAAGCCATTCGGCAGGTTCGCCACGGCGGTAGCAGACCGTGGCCGTGAGACGCCTCTTCGCAGATCGTCATAGCCATTTCAGTGTTACACTGTCTTGGTGCGGCCCCGCACCTACGCGCGCAACGTCAATTGCGAAGGGATTCGATCATGAAGAACGTATCTGTTTTGGCCATGGGTCTGTCCCTGTCCTTCGTCCTGGCAATCGCGTTCGCATCGGGCTGTTCCGAGCTGACCCCGGCACCTTCGATCACTGGAGGCTCGTCCGGACAAGGAGGAGCCACGAACAATGGCGGCACAACCAGCATGGGTGGTGCGCTGTCGACCGGCGGAATTGCGTCAGGCGGGTTCACCTCGACCAGCGGTACGACCGTGACCGGCGGCATGACCAGCACGGCGGGGGTTGCGACCACTGCAGGCAGGTTTGACACAGGCGGAACGATCTTCGCGGGTGGAAGCGTGGCCACAGGAGGTGTGTCTTTCGATACGAGCGCTGGTCCCCGCGACGGCGGAATCGACGCACCGGCGACGGGCGGCGTGCTCACCGATGGCGGTTCAGCAACAGGTGGTGCGTCTCAAATCGGCGGCACTATCGGCTCGGGCGGAGCCACTGTTTTGGGCGGTGCCACCAGCTCGGGAGGCAACTATGACCTAGGAGGGACCATCAGCTCGGGTGGCACCGCTACGTCAGGCGGCACCACTGACTCGGGCGAAACAACGGGATCAGGTGGAACCGCCAACTCGGGCGGCGCCACTAGCTCGGGTGGCACGACCAGCTCAGGTGGCACCAGCAGCTCAGGCGGCACCAGCAGCTCAGGTGGCACCAGCAGCTCAGGTGGCACCAGCAGCTCAGGTGGCACCATCGGGCCTGTCACCACCAGCTGTCCAGGAGCCGCGCCCGCTGGCTTCACCTCGTCCTTCTGCAAGTGCGACCAGTACGCTTCATGGCCCAACGCCGGCTTCACCTACAACAACAACGTCTGGGGAGGCACCGCCGGCTCCCAGTGCATCTGGGCCAACACGGCAGGCCAGTGGGGACTGGCTGCCAATCAGCCTGCCAATTCATCTAACATCAAGTCCTATGCCAACGTCTCGTTGATGCCCAACAAGTCCATCAAGGCAATCAACAGCTTCAGCAGCAGCTTCGACGTGAGCGTGCCCAGCAGTGGATCCTGGGAAACCGCCTACGACATATTCGTCAAGAACAACACCGTCGCGCCGTCCCCGCCCCGCGTCGAGATCATGCTGTGGATGAATCAGAATGGGCCGGTGCAGCCGTATGCGTCTGCGAGCAGCCCGTCTGGTCCGGTGGCTGACCAGACCAACGTCGCAGTGGGTGGCCACACCTGGAACGTCTACTCCGGCACCACCGGCGGCCATGCCATAGTCACGTTCGTACGCACCAGCAACGCCAACTCGGGCAGCGTGGACATCAAGGCCATCCTGCTCTGGATAATCGCCAACCCCCCTCCACAATATGGGGTTTTCACATCCAATTGGACCCTCGATCAGGTGCAGTTCGGTTTCCAGATCACGTCGGACGTAAACTCCACCCAGGCCTTCGTGACGAACAGCTACTCGACCACGTCAAGCTAGCCAGGCCGCTCAGCTAGCTTCGACTGCGCCCAGCGTACATGCGCTCGGGCGCAGGTTGCCGCGCTGATCGATCCAACCATCACAGTATGCGGATTTTTCGGCCCCGATGCAGCGGCCGATGTTGGCAGCGTGCAATTCCAAACCACTCACCTTGCTGAATTCGTGCGACAATTCCGCGGATGTGGTTTTGGACGCCACCGGTCCAACGATGACGCGAGAACAGGTCCCATCTGAGCAAAGCCCACCGCGCCGAGTGATCAGCATTCGGGCCGGGCTGCTGTTTGCCTTTGCGCTCCTCGTGTTGCTGGTCTTGGGCAGCTTGTTGACGGCGTCGCTCCTCGGCACGGCCCGCCTGGCACGCGACGTTGCTGGATCCCTGATGTTCGCGTTGGGGCGAGATACGGAGTTCCGGCTTGACGATCTGTTCGATCCCATCCGGCAGAAAATGATCGAAGACTACGCAGCGATCCGGCAGGGACATTTTTCGTCCAAGGACGCTGACGCTCGACGGGCTTTGCTGATTCCTGGACTCTTTTCGCTTCCCAAGGTCGATTCCATGATGCTCGCCGATCAGAAGGGCGGGCATTTCCTCGTGGAGCGCTACAGTGAACCCATACGTCGATCCGCACTGCTCAGCCCCATGTCGGACCGGCTGCCGGCGCCCGACCCAAGCCGTCTGCAATTCCTCACGCGGGATTTCCGGCCCGCCGAGTGGGGTGAAACCAGTCGCTGGGCGCTGTGGGAGGACGCCGGGCGACAGCTTGTGCAGAAATGGGATCTGTCTCTGTCCGGCTACGACGGTCGGCAAAGACCCTGGTACAGGGTGGCCATGGCGGCGTTTCGCGATCAAACCCTGCCCGAGGCGCAGGCCGCCGCATCGAACTTGGTGGCGTGGACTGATGTCTACCCGCTCTACACCGCGAAGGGACCCGGCATTTCCGCCGCCGTGGCCGCGCGCGACCCGTCTGGCGAAATCCTGATCGTTACCTACAACTTGCCCCTGGACGAGATCGCCAAGTTCACGATGTCGGCGCAGCCCTCGCCGCGCGGGATGATGTTTGTGTTGACTGATGACGGGAGGCTGCTCGGTCCGCCCCGGAACAGTCGGAGCAACAACAAGCCGGACGCCGACGTGCCCTCGCTGCAACCGGTCGCCGAATCCGGTTCTCCCAACGTTGCCGAGGCGGTGGCGAGGTGGCAGGCCGACCGCGGAGGCCAACCCGATCGCTTTCGTCTCACGCTCGAGGACGAACCATGGTGGGCGGGATTCACTCCATTCGAATTCGGTTCGCAGCACCGTTTTTGGATCGGCGTGCTGCTGCCGGAGTCCGACCTCATTCCCGCGGCCCGCCAGTATAGGGGACTCATAGCCGCAGTCGGATTGCTGGCCCTGCTGGGCGCCGCCTTGCTGGCCCTGCGTCTCGCCCGCTGGTTTTCGCGACCTCTGGCGGAACTGGCCACGCAAAGCCAGCGCATCGCCTCGCTCGACTTGGCTGAAACCGTGCCGGTGTACTCCCACTTGAGCGAACTCGATCTGCTTTCCGCCACGCTCGGCCGCATGCGCGACTCTCTACGCAAACACATCTCGGAGCGCGAGCAGTCCCGTCGCGAAATTGCCGAGCGCGAGCAGCAAGTGCGGACCTTGGCGGAAAACTCGCCCGACCTGGTGGTGCGGCACGACCGAGAAGGACGCTATCGCTACGCTAATCAGGCTTTTGCCCAGGCCACCGGGCTCTCTCTAGCGGAGATGATCGGGCGCCGGATGGATGAGTTCGCTTTTTTTGCGGAACACGTGGCGCTGTGGCAACGAACTATCGCGCAGGTCTTCGCGAGCGGTCAGTCCGTCACCGTCGAATTCGAACTCAAGACACCCGCCGGGCTGCGGCGCTTCGAGTCGCGGGCCATCCCCGAGGTTTCTGCCGACCACGCCGTCGCCTCCGTCCTGGTCGTCTCCCGCGACATCACAGATCGCGTGGCCACGGAGCGCGCCCTTCGGCAAAGCGAGGAACGCTACCGCACGCTGATCGAATCGGCGATTATCGGCATAGTCGTGCAACAGGGCGGGCACGTGCGCTACGCGAATCCGGCAGCGCTGCAGATGTTCGGGTACCAAACGCCGGCCGAATTTCCCTGGCAGACCGACTGGAGTGAACACGTGGCGCCCGCGTACCGCTACGAATTGCGTTCCCAGACCGAGGCCGTGCTCCGCGGAGCGCACTTGCCGCCTCATCCGGGCTGGCAGATTATCTGGAAGGACGGTTCACACCGCTGGGTGCAGTCGAGCCTGACACGCGTCGAATGGGACGGTGCCGACGCCGTCCTTTCCTTCATCCGCGACATCACCGAACTGCACGAGGCTGCCGACCGGCAGAGCGCGCTGGAGGACCAGCTGCGCGAGGCGCAGAAGCTCGAAGCCGTGGGCCTACTGGCCGGTGGCATCGCCCATGACTTCAACAACTTGCTTCAGGTGATCGGCGGCAACGCCGACCTTGCGCTCGCCCCGGAAGGCCAACGCCACGATCGCGATGCGGCGCTTGGCGCGATCGTCACGGCCGTGGCTCAGGCCAGCCAGCTCACCCGGCAGTTACTCACCTTCGGACGCCGGCAGGTGCTGACTTGGGAGAGCGTGGAGATCAACGGACTGGTGGCCAACCATCTGACAATGGTCCGTCGGCTGATTCCCGAGAACATCCACATCGACTATCATGCCGCCCCGCAGCCGATGGTGACCGAGGCGGACAGGGGCCAGATGGAGCAAGTCCTGCTCAATCTCTGCCTCAACGCGCGGGACGCCATGCCCGCCGGCGGCCAACTGTCGATCGCGATCGAGCCCGTGGTGCTCGACGCTGCGACAGCCGAACAACTGTGCCAGCGACCAGCCGGGCCGTTCGTTCGAATCACAGTGTCGGATACGGGACACGGCATGACCGCAGCCGTGCTCGAGCGGATCTTCGAGCCATTTTTCTCCACCAAGCCACGCGACAGGGGTTCCGGCCTGGGCTTGGCGGTCGTCTACGGCATCATCCGGCAGCACGGCGGGCACATTTCCGCCCGCAGCGAACCTGGACGGGGCACGGAGTTTGTCGTGCTGCTACCCTGCGCGACTGGCGAAGGAGTCTCGACAAAGGAACCTCCCGCCAATCCGGATCAGGACCAGGGATCCATCGCGGCCACGATCTTGCTTGCCGAAGACAGCGAAGCGGTCCGCCGGGTCGCCGAAAAGGTGCTGGCCCGTTTCGGCGCGCGGGTGATTGCCGTGGCCGACGGACAGCAGGCGGTCGATCGGTTCACCGCTGATCCCGGGCAATTCGACCTGCTTTTCCTGGACATAATGATGCCGGGACTCAGCGGTTTTGAAGTTGCCGCGCGCTGCCGGTCACTTCGCCCCAACATTCCCGTGCTGTTCGCGAGTGGCTACGCGGCCGAATCGTTGGGGGCCAAGACCGAGATTACTGCCAACGACACGATCTTGCGCAAGCCCTACGATCCAGAAGCCCTTCGGGTTGCAGTGCGAAGGCTCTTGGCCCGGCAGCGTGGGCGGGATCAAGGCTGAGGCGCGCCAAGCCCAACAATGAACGTCCTCCGCGACTTCGCAGCGGTTGCATTTGCGTGCACCGGACCCCAAAATGTTCTTGCTCGTGGCCGTGATTGTCCCTGGCGTTAGGCAAAGATCAACATGCGAAAAGAACTTCTGGCGCAGATGCTTCTCGGGGCAGCTTTGGTCGTGGCTTCCTGCGGCCGCGATAGCTTGACGGCGTCTGCCGGAATCGATGCAAGCCACGATCAGGCGACAGGCACGGGTGGATCACCAGGGTTTGGCGGATCTCCCGGCTTCGGCGGATCTCCTGGCTTCGGCGATTTTCCTGGCTTCGGCGGCTTTCCTGGGTTTGGTGGGGCCGGAGGTGCGGGGGTCGGGTTTCAGCTCCCGGATGGTGGACTGAGCGCTCTGCTGGGGGATGGCGGTCTGCTGGGTGGCATTCTGGACGCCCCGCGGGACAACATGCTTGGACTGATCCTGTGCGGGCCCGAGGTTCGCATGGGTGCGTCCTGTTCCAGCGACGTGCCGGGTTGTCTTCTGCAGAGCCTGGGCGGCTTCTGTGCTTGTGTTTCGGGCACCTATGTCTGTCCGTTGAATACCGGCCCTGCCCAGCCGTGTCCTCCTGGGGCAGCCACCGGAACGAGCTGCATTTCACCGCTTGCTGCCTGCCTCGGTGGATCTGGTTTCGGCTGTATTTGCCTTCTGGGCAGCTACACTTGCATCTAGGAGAGTCCGCAGACCGGTCGCCATGCGAAGACCGTCAACCCATCTGATCTCGGTTCTCGGCCTCTGCAGCGCGATTGGCGGAGCCTGCACCGGCAACCAGGTGCCCTCCGGTCAAGGCGGCAGCACCGGCGGCACAAACAGCACGGGCGTCCTGCTCGTGGGCGGCACTTCCGCGACCCGCGCCACCACCATCACTGGCGGCACAGTGGCCGCCGCCGGCTCGCCAACTGGTGGCACGCCAGCCACGGCCGGCACCCCGGCAACTGGTGGCGTGTCGGCAAGTGGCGGTAGCCAGCCGACGGGCGGCACGCTAACGGGTGGAAGCGGCACCACAGGCGCCACGGGTGGAACGGACGTGGCCGGCGGCACCGTCGCCGGTGGAACCACGAGCGCAGGCGCAACCGTCTCTGGGGGAACCGCTGCGACCAACGTCACGGCTGGAACCGCGGGTGCCGGCGGCAGCACCAGAACTGGCGGAATCGTCACAGGTGGCACCACCGTGATCGGTGGCGCCACCTCAACCGGCGGTACCACAACGTCTGCCGCCACCACGCCGACTTCACTCGGTTCGATATACTCCGGTGTGCCGTTGCTCGACACGAGCGGAAACCTGGTCAACGCACACGGCGTAGGCTTCATCAAGGTCGGCAGCATCTACTACATGGTTGGCGAACAGCGCTCGGGCGCCAACGACACCTATTCCGGCGCTCCTATCAATGCCGAAGACAGCTTTACCGGCGTCAGCATGTACTCGACGACGGACTTTGTGAACTGGACCTTTGTCGGTACCGTTGTGAAGCCGATCCTGGGCACCATTGTTGCGCCGCCATACTACGGTGAGAGGCCGAAGATTCTGTATAACTCTTCAACCAGCAAATACATCATCTACATCAAGATGTTGAACTATACGGGAAGTCCCCCTAACTATGACGGTCGCTATGCCGTGCTGACGAGCAGTAACATCTCTGGGCCATATACCTTTGTTAAGGACTTGGGCCTGGGCGGAGCCAACGACTTCGAGGTCTTCCAGGATACCGATGGCTCGCAGTACTTGGCTCGCGACGGCGGCTGGCTATACAAGTTTTCGGCCGATGGTCTCAGCGTACAGCAAGTAAACTCTACCAGCATCCAGACTGGCGAAGGCACCTCACTGTACAAGGCAGGCAACACCTACTTCTGGCAGAGCTCGCAGGGTTCCTACTGGTATTCCAACGACAATTCCTATTCTACAGCGACTTCACTGAACGGACCCTGGACTGCGCATGGCTTCTTCTGCCCGAGCGGCACCAAGACGTGGCAGTCTCAGGACACGGCGGTCGTGACGGTGGCAGGCAGTTCCGGCACAACCTACATCTACATAGGTGATCGTTGGGTCAACGGTGACCTCCCGGCATCTACCCTGGTGGTTCAACCCCTGACCGTCAGTGGCTCTACCGAATCAATTTCCACTTACTATCCAGCGTGGAATCTCGATGTGAGCGCCGGCACCTGGAGCGCCGTCACGCCTGCCGGTGTTTCGGTCAACGACAACACGACCGGTACCGGGCAGAACCAATTCAACTACAGCAGTGGCTGGACATACGGCTCATTGAGCGGCTGCTACAACGGCGATGCGCACTCTTCTTCTACCAAGGATGCAACTGCAACCATTGCTTTTGGCGGAACTCAGATACTGCTCTACTCGGCCTACAACGGCAACTCGGGTATCATGGGCGTAACCCTGTGCAACAGCGGAGGGACCGCGTTGAACCCTGAATTGCACGTGAGCCTGAGATACGATGCTCCCGCGACGGGGAACTATCTGGTCTATGCCAGCCCGGTCCTGCCGAGCGGTTCGTATGTGCTCAAGGTCCGCGTAACGGAAAACAAGGATGGCTACAGTAGCGGCACCACCTGCAACATCGATCGTGTATTGATTCTCGGCGGCACATAGAAGGGCGGAGGTCAACGTGCGCAGCAGCGTCAAGGATTGCGTCTGCCCATTGGCGTTGGCGATTTGCTACAGGTGCTCCAGCCGGCCGTCAGCCGCTGGTTTGCAGACCACCGGTGGAGCGTCTATGGCACGTGGAAGGTGCGTGAGGCGTGCCGGCCGCCGCTGGAACTGCTTTCCCACTTCCAACATCAGATGCGTACGCTGAGCCGTGTGATATCTTTCGCGCGGTTTCGTTTCCAAGACGAGGCACACAGGAGAGATGGGAGCAGACATGAATACCTTCGCGAATAGAGTTGCATCGAAGTCGGCCGTCATCGGCGTCATCGGTCAGGGCTATGTGGGCCTGCCGCTTGCGCTAGTGTTTTGCGAAGCTGGATTTCGGGTTGTCGGTTTCGACGTCGATGTGAAGAAGGTCGATGCCCTGAACAAAGGTGAGTCGTACATCAGGACCATCGGTCCCAATCGCGTGGCTGCCGCCACGCGGACCGGGCGTTTCTCGGCCACCTCGGACTTCGATCGACTACGCGAGTGCGACGCCATCCTGATCTGCGTGCCGACGCCTCTCGGCAAGCATCGCGAACCCGACAACTCCTATATTCATGCCACCGCGCACGACATTGCCAAGCGCCTGCGGCGCGGGCAGCTGGTGGTGCTCGAATCGACGACCTACCCCGGCACAACCGATGAGGAAGTGCTGCCGATTCTCGAGAAGAGCGGCCTCAAGTCGCCGACGGACTTCTTCCTCGCCTTCTCTCCCGAACGCGAGGATCCAGGCAACGCGAACTTCTCGACCCGAACCATCCCGAAGGTAGTGGGCGGCATCAACGCCGAATCAACCGAGGCGGCGGTGGCGCTGTACCGAGCCGGCCTGGATCGCGTGGTGCAGGTTTCGCACTCGCGAGTGGCGGAATCGACCAAGCTGCTCGAGAACATCTTCCGCTCGATCAACATCGCGCTGGTGAACGAGCTCAAGCTGACCTTCCTGGCCATGGGCATCGACGTCTGGGAGGTCATCGCGGCGGCGAGCACCAAGCCGTTCGGGTACATGCCTTTCTATCCGGGCCCAGGCCTCGGCGGCCATTGCATTCCGCTGGATCCTTTCTACCTATCGTGGAAGGCGGCGGAGCACGGCATCTGGACGCGCTTCATCGAGCTGGCCGGCGAGATCAACACGCAGATGCCGCACTTCGTGATCTCTCGCCTGACCGAAGCACTCAACCAGGACGGCAAGGCGATGAACGGCGCGAAGGTCTTGGTCCTTGGACTGTCCTACAAGGCCAACATCGACGACTGCCGCGAATCACCCTCGTTCGAGCTGCTGGAGTTGCTCAAGGAAGGCGGCGCGCTGGTGCAATACTGCGATCCCTACTTTCCCGAGGCACCGCGCACGCGCAAGTATGACCTGGGACTGAAGTCGGTTCCCTGTACCGCCGAGAGCTTCGCTGAATTCGATGCCGTGCTGGTGGCGACAGCCCACGACGAGTTCAAGAACCCGGAACTCTATCGCAACGTGAAACTCGTGGTCGACTCCCGCAACATGATCGCGCCGCTCTTTCAGGATCGAGGCGGCAGCCTCGCACGCCTGGTCAAGGCATAGCGGGCCTCTGCCTGCCACAGCTAGGTCAGGTGATAAGAACGCGGTCCAAGCGCAGGAGGCGGAAAATGGCGAGCGGCTGGCCGTGCACACCCGTAGTGGCCAGGCTGCCGCCGTAGGCGCGCACGGCCTTGAACAGAGAAACTATGGCGCCCACACCTGAGCTGTCGATGAGACGAAGGGCTGACAGGTCGACGACCACTCGCGGAGGTTTTCCCTCGGCGATGGTGTTGAGGGCCGCCCTGATGTCGGTAACCGATACCGCATCTAATTCGCCCTCTATACGAAGGACCGTGACACCGTTCTCTGCGCTGGTGGAGAAGAGCATACCTGGATCACCGTCTAAGATAGGTTACCCGCTCTTGGCAGGGCCCCTGCGGCGGGAATTAGGGCTCGCCTCGCGAGGCTCGTCAAGTCGTTTGAAGAGGGTCAAGATATTGGGAGGACCTGGCACATAAGTTACTTCGTCGACGAATGACTGCATAATGAACACCCCGAGGCCCGATTCGGGCAGTGCGTCGAGGTCGGGCGGGCGAGCCTGGGCCGGATCGAAGCTAGCACCTGTGTCCTCAAGCACAACCCGAATCCAGTCCGAACCTTTTTCGATCTCCATCTTGATGGAGCCCGGTTCGCACCCAGCATAGCCGTGCAGGGCGATGTTGTTGTATGCTTCGCCAACCGCAGAGACAAGATGGGCAGAGAACAAAGAAGCACGCGAGCTACGCCCACGGGCGCTCGGCGTGATCAGCTTGCAAGTGGCGGACAGAGTGCGCAGCATGATGTCCCGGTACTGAATCACCCCTGGCACTTCCAGCCGGACGATGATGCATCCCTTCATGCGCGTGTAGCTAATGATTGCGCACAAGACTTAGCGTCTCTCTTCTAGAAAGGTCGGACGGTCGTGAGAACCTCGGTTCGGATTGCCAAGCGCGCATTGGATGTCGTTGCTTCCAGTGTCGGCCTGGGCCTGACCGCACCATTATATCCGATAATCGCCGCTGCGATTCATTTAGATTCACCAGGGCCGGTGTTGTTCCGACAACGTCGCGCCGGCCGCCTGCTGGGCCCCTGCGCTGGCTCGCGCAATCGGTTTCGCTTCGAAGAATTCGACATGATCAAGTTCCGCACCATGTGCCTGGACGCGGAAGCCTCCACTGGCGCGGTAATCGCGGAAGAAAATGACAAACGCGTAACACGGGTGGGAGGTTTTCTCCGTCGTACGCGACTTGACGAGATTCCCCAGCTTTGGAACGTCCTGCGCGGCGAGATGAGCCTGGTCGGGCCTCGGCCGGAGCGACCGCAAATCATCGCCGATCTGGCGCTGGCCATCCCGTTCTTCGAAGAGCGCATGCGCGGCGTGAAGCCCGGACTGACGGGGCTGGCCCAGGTGTCGCTGGGCTACACCGGCAGTCCGCTTCCGGGCAGCGATATCGAACCCTTCAAGACCACGCTGACCAATCCCTTCAAGGTCGAAGGTGCCGAGGGCTCAATGGCGGACGACATGCGCATCAAGGCGATGTTCGATTTCGCCTACGGCGCTGCGGTCGAGAGTTTCTCTTCTTACCTGCGGACAGAAATCTCGATCCTTCTGCGCACCCCGCTGGCGGTGTTCAGGAGAACCGGGCGTTGAACGTTCTTGAGATCGTGGCCGCTGGTGCCCTGATCCTGCTCGCCTACACCTACTTCGGCTATCCATTGCTCTTGGGCATTCTGGCGCGCCTGTTTCCCTGGCGTCCGCGCCCCGACGCGACCTGGAAGCCCACGGTCACCATGTGTGTGGCCGCCTACAACGCTGAGGCTTTCATCGAAGCCAAGTTGCAGAGTCTGGTGGGCCAGGACTACCCGGCCGACAAGATGGAAATCCTGGTCTATTCCGACGGCAGCACCGACGGCACAGAGTCGATCGTGACAGCGTGGGCGCAACGAGATCCGCGCGTCCACCTCATCCGCGGCGAGACCCGCCAGGGCAAGCCGACCGCCCTCAACCGCATGCGCGAGCAGGCCACGGGCGAGGTCCTGATCATCACCGACGCGCGCCAAACGCTGGATCCGGGTGCGCTGCGAGCCTTGCTGCCGCTCTTGGCGGCTCCGCAAGTTGGCTGCGTAACCGGCAACCTGGTGCTCGACGGCGCCGAGGGCAGCGGTGCGTACTGGCGCTACGAGAATTGGATCCGCAAGCAAGAGTCTCGCTTCAGCAGTTTGGTTGGGGTTACCGGTGCGCTCGCGGCTCTGCGCCGACGCGACCTTGGGCCGCTGGCGGTGGACCTGGTACTGGACGACATGTGGATCGCCATGCAGACGCGCCTGCGCCGCGCGCGCGTGCTGTTGGCCGAGGACGCCATCGCGCACGACCGGACTTTTTCCGACGAGCGCGAGTTCGGCCGCAAGGCGAGAAGCCTGGCCGGCAACTACCAACTATTCTCGCGCATGCCCCGTCTGCTGCTGCCGCTGGTGAATCCCTCGTGGTTCGAAACCTTTTCCCACAAGATCGCCCGCCTGCTCTGTCCCTGGGCCATGCTCGCACTGCTCGTGGCGTGCGCAGCCGGTGCGGCCGAACCGGTGTCGCAGGGACTGCCAAGGGCGGCGTTGCTCTGGCTGCTGCTGGCGCAATTCGCGTTCTACGCCATGGCGGGGATGGGGTCCCGCGCCGGTCGCATAGGAGTCCTGGCGCGAACCTTCGTGGTGCTCAACGCTGCGGCGCTGGTGGGACTGTGGCGCTTCGCCACCGGCCGGCAGAAGATCACCTGGTAGGGCGCGGGGTCCGCAGGAACCCACGTACCCGAAGATAGCCGTGCATGACCACCAACCACAGCACAGTGAATCCAGTAATAGCCAGCAGCTCGCGCGCCGAAAGCGACACGGAAGCGCCCACACATACGCCACGGTCGCGTCGGGGCGAAGATGACGCGACATTGAGTCAAGAACCGGGTATCTTACGGGCGAGGTTTCCTCAGGAAAAAGCATGATAGTCCTTGTCACAGGAACAGCTGGTTTCATCGGATCGGCACTCGCGATGCGTCTCCTTTCGCGCGGGGACAAGGTCGTCGGCATCGACAACCACAACAACTACTACGACCCGGCAATCAAGGAAGCGCGAATTGCGAGATTTCTGGCGCATCCAAACTACACGCACTTGCGGCTCGACCTCGCCGACAAGACTGCCATCATGGATGCCTTCGCCAAGGGCAAACCGCAACGGGTGGTTAACCTCGCTGCGCAGGCGGGCGTGCGATACTCCATCGACAACCCGCTGGCCTACATTTACAGCAACATTGTCGGCTTCACCCATGTTCTCGAGGGCTGCAGACACCACGGTGTCGAGCACCTCGTTTACGCCAGTAGCTCGAGTGTGTACGGTGCCAACACCGCTATGCCCTTCTCGATCCATCAAAACGTAGACCATCCACTCAGCCTCTACGCTGCAAGCAAGAAGGCCAACGAGTTGATGGCCCACACGTACAGTCATCTCTACGGCCTGCCGACCACGGGATTGCGCTTCTTCACCGTGTACGGCCCTTGGGGGCGCCCCGACATGGCTCTCTTCAAGTTCACGAAGGC
>Ga0265316_10005013_pt1 | contig 12999 bp, 11 predicted proteins | sample 4522metaG_FD_202092 | JGI IMG/M metagenome (GOLD analysis project Ga0265316, IMG submission 202092) | Rhizosphere microbial communities from Carex aquatilis grown in University of Washington, Seatle, WA, United States - 4-5-22 metaG | ecosystem: Host-associated > Plants > Roots > Rhizosphere >... | reverse complement strand
GTCCATCATGGACGCGCGCAGCGCGGCCGTTGATGGACGTCCCCCGAGGAGCATCTCCTGTCGACCGCCAGCGCCGAGCGGCCGCCTGCCCCAATGGTCTCCGTCAATTAGGGACACCCACTAGCCCCGGTTGGTGAAGTAGGCGGTGCCCGCGCGTTTCTTCACCTGCGCCTCGGGCGATTCCTTCACCGCCATGCCGATGAGGCGCAAGGCTTCGCGCATGTGGGCGATACCGCCGCGCACAAGTACGGGGCTGGCGCTGCCCACATCGGGAAAACCGCGTCCTTGGGCATCGGCCGGCACCTGGCCCCAGTTGGCAAACAGACGGCCCCAAGGGCTTTCCAGCACGGGCTGCATCTTGGTCTTGGCATAGCGCGGGTACCAGAAGGCATCGTGATATGCCACGCTGGCCACGTAGGCCCAGGGTGCCAGCCAGGTCTTGAGCGACCATTCCACAGGCTTTTTGAGTGGGCCCCAGTAGATACGATGCTGGTTGCGTGAGGCGAAGGTCATTTCTTTGAACGGCCCGTCGAAGTGCCAGTTCTCGCTGGCCGCGGCCACATCGCCCACCACCTCGATGTCGCGCGTGTCCCCGCAGCCCAGACCCAGGTCGTGGGCCAAACGCACGAACTTGATATCGCGCAGAGGATCGAATCCCATCAGCTTGGCCGCGAGCGCATCGATGGCCACCTGATCGCTCGAGGCTAGCAACACATTCTTCACGTGGGGAACCATGCAGCGCGGGCCCGGTCCGTCGCCGGCAAAGGTGCCATCCATCACGGCGAACACGCCACGGTGGATCTTCTTCTGGATCATGAGAAGGTCGACCAAGGTTTCGTGGATGACCGGGTGGGTCCAGTGCCGGTGCTCATTCAGCAAGCCACCGAAAGCATTCTTCATGGCGCCGGTGGTGGTGGTGAAGATATGGGTCTTGATGGTGGGCAGGTGGATGATGTTCTCGCCGATGAAGCGCTTGGGTATGGCAAAGCCTTTGGGAAACACGTCACGCAGGCAGAGGAACTTCTGGGTCAGATCACCCACGGCTTCCTGCACGGGAATCCACTCTTCGCCTTCATAGAGGTGCACATTGCGCAGTCCGTGGGCCGCCACCACGTCGAGCTGCTTGTTCTCGCGCTCGCCCAGGTGGGCATCAATGACGACCGTCCGGTTGTGGCAGGCGTGGATCAGATCCTTCTGGTATCCGTCGCGCAGCATGGCGCGGATGACGCCATCCAACTGCCAGGGCGTGGTCGAGGCCGCGGGAAAGAAGAAGTGCCACGAGATGTTCACCTTGAGTCCGGTGTCGGCATCCTTGGCCACGACGTCCTGGTACCCGGCCAGATTCATCACACGGTGGTAGTCCTCGAGCACGGTCTCGGGGCTGGTCCTAACGATTGCGACTTTGCTCTTGGGAGTGGCCATATACAGCTTCTATGGAGCAGACGCGGCCGCGAAGCAATACCCTGCCTCTATATGAGGCGTGATCTGATCACTTGTGGCTGACCCGCTCGGGGAATAGGTGCGCCAGTCCGTTGGCACTGGCTGCGCACACGCCGCGCTCGGTGACCAGGCCGGAGACCAGGCGCGCGGGCGTGACGTCGAAACCGGGATTGGCCACCGGGCTGTGCGCCGGTGTTACCAGCACGGAGGTGGGCTTTCCATCAGGCCCCAGCCCGCGCACCAGGCGCACCTCGTCGGCGCCGCGCTCTTCTATCGGGATCTCGGCCACGCCGTCGCGAATGGTCCAGTCGATGCTGGGACTGGGCAGGCAAACATAGAACGGTACCTGGCAATCGCGCGCGGCCAGCGCCTTGAGGTAGGTGCCGATCTTGTTGCACACGTCACCGGTCGCGGTGGTTCGATCCGTGCCCACGAAGCAGACGTCGACGGCACCGTGTTGCATGAGGTGGCCACCGGCATTGTCCACGATCACATGGTGGGGCACGCCGTGCTGGCCCAATTCCCAGGCGGTCAGCGACGCGCCCTGGTTGCGCGGCCGGGTTTCTTCCGCCCACACATGTACCGGGATTCCGGCATCGTGGGTCTTGTACACCGGCGCCAGTGCCGTGCCCCAGTCGACCGTTGCCAGCCAGCCGGCATTGCAGTGGGTGAGCACGTTCACAGGACGCGATCCATTGCGCTTGGCGATCTCTTCGATGATGCGCTTGCCGTGCTCGCCAATGGCCGAACACAGGGCCACGTCTTCGTCACAGATCTGCGCCGCGCGACGATAGGCGGCCGGGGCGCGTTCCGCGGGCGGCAAGCGGACCGTGGCAGTGCGGATCTCATCAAGAGCCCAGCGCAGGTTGACCGCCGTGGGCCGCGTGGCCAGCAACTGCGCGTGTGCGCGCGCCAGGCCGGTGTCGCTGGCGTCCTGTCGCAATGCCAGCGCCATTCCATACGCCGCGGTGGCGCCGATGAGGGGCGCGCCCCGCACCACCATGTCGGCGATAGCCCTAACTGCATCTTCCAGCGTGTGCAGTCGCGCGAGACGAAACTCGTGCGGCAGCACGGTCTGGTCTATGACCTCGACCGAGCAACCGTCGGCGTGCAGACGGATCGTGCGATACGGGATGCCAGCGACGTTCATGCCTACTCCAAATACTTCGCAGTCAACCGCCCAAGACGATCGCGCACCTCGCGCGGGATTCTGCGCCGGTCGCTCCAGATGGCCAGCTTCAAGGATTGCTGGCAGGTACACGCGCTGTCGGGCAGCGCCGCGATGGAAGGCAGCCCGGCCTTGATCAACGTCAAGGCATTCTGTGTCGCGGACTGCACGTTGCCGATGATTTCTTCGAGCAAGTGAATCTGATCAACGTCGGTTCGGTGGGCGCGCCAGCAGTCGTAGTCGGTCGACAGCGCCACCGACGCGTAGCAGATCTCAGCCTCGCGAGCCAGCTTGGCTTCGGGCATGAGGGTCATGCCGATCAAGTCGCCGCCCCACTGGCGGTGCATTTCGCTCTCGGCGCGCGAGGAGAATTGCGGGCCCTCCATGCACACGTAGGTGCCACGCAGATGGACCTTGACCGGCACCGCAGCCGCCGCGCTGGTGAGGGCCGCGCGCAAGGCCGGGCAGAAGGGCGAGGCCATCTCCACGTGCACGGCCAAGCGCTCGAAAAAGGTGCTGGGCCGATGGATGGTGCGGTCGATGAACTGATCGGGCAGCACCAGATCGCGCGGCGCAATCTCCTCGCGCAAACTGCCCACCGCGCCGCTGGCTATGATGCGGCTGACCCCCAGTTCCTTGAGCGCGAAGATATTCGCGCGATAGGGTACGGTGGAGGGATTGAACACGTGGCCTTCGCCGTGACGGCAGAGCAGGGCCACGGGCACGCCGCCCACTTCGGTCGTGAGAATAGGCGCTGAGGGACGGCCAAAGGGCGTATCGATGTTGTGCGTCTCGCCCTTGCCGATAGTGCCGAGCGCGTCGCCAAGTCCTGTGCCTCCGATGATGCCGATCATGAAAACCTCCGTGGTGCCTTTCGTCGAGGACACCAGGTTGCATCGCCGGGCGCGCGGGTGCAAGCGGGATGCTAGAACTTGTACGTGATCTCGCCGTCGAGCTTCATCATCACATCCACTGACCAGTCTTGTTCAGGCGGTCGCCCGGCCACTTGCAGTTCAATGACTGTCGTGGCGGCGGACCAGATGGGAGTGATGTCAATGGGTTTCGGCATGGTGACGTCGATGACTGAACTGGACGGCGCCTCGTCGCACCGGTCGTAGCTGACCAGCTCGGTGGTCGTCTCCGAGTCATCGGAGTCGGCCATGGTCAGATGCGCGGAATGGATGAAGTCCAGGTTGGACACGCCGCTGTTGGCAGTGACTTCGACTTGGCGGACATACACGCGCGAATTCATGCTCTTGGCCCATGCGGTGTTGGACGATGAATAGGTGAAGGAGCTCGACACTGAGACATCGCCGGACAGCTTGGACTTGGGCACGCCCGGCATCTTCAGCCCACGCTGCGTGATCTCGACGCCAGGGATGTCCGCCTCGACGGAGAAGGTGCAGGCGCCAGCCAGCGTGGCCAGGGCCGGGATGATGGGGAGCGTTCGAAGGGTCATGGTCAGCGCTTCACCAGATGTAGACGATCAGCCCCAGTTTGACTGACGATCCGATCGCCTTGACCGTCGGCTCCTGCGGCACGACCACTTCGGTCGTGCCTGAGCCCGCGCCGGCTTGCGAGGTTGCGTTGCGGATTGCGGCCTCGACGTTGTGGATCTGGCCGCGGACAAGGGTGACGCCCCCATGCACGAAGAAGACAACCCTGCGCGAACCGAAGTCCAGACCCAGGTGCGCGTTCAGGTAGTCGTAGCCAACCCGCTCCAGCAGCGGGCTGCCGTCGAAGCTGCCACCGATGATTTTCTTGGCCAGAGGGTTGGCGTTGCCGTCCTGATAGTGGCCGTATTCGAAGCTGGCCGATGGACCTGCGGTCCAAGGCAGGAAAGTGATGCCTGTGCGCCAACCGCGACTGATGCTGTTGCTCCCGCCGCCGCCTGAAAGACGCAGCCACTTCCACGGTCGCGCTACCACCGAGCCGATGAGGCCATCGGGCACGCCCACGTCAACCATCGCGCCAAAGTAGGGCAAGCGCTTCTTGGGTGAGGCAGGCTCAGCAGGTACCGTGATGATCGGCGCGTTCGGCCCCTTCTCGTAGTCTTCCCAGGCCCAGGCCGGCAGCGCCGCGCCGAGCAGCAGCGCAGCGACGACAACCAGGAGAAGACGCAGCCTCATGATCTGTATATCGTCAGCCAGAGCGTAATCTTCACTACTATTCTACATGACAGAGAAGATTCTGCGTGACGCCGGCGCTTGCCGCGCAACTGGCCGCAGGTCTTAGGTAATTCGGCCACCGCAGCGCGACTGGCGGCGCCAGACCGCGCACACGAACGGCATCGCACATGTCGGTTTTCTCCGCCAAGCGGTGATGGGGTAGAGTGCGACCGTTCATGATTCCAAACGCGGCTCCGACGGACGGGCAGACACGCGGTTCACTTTCTCGCGGCTGGATCGCGTTCTTGGTCTGCGCCTTCGTGCTGGGGGCGCTGCTGCGCAACCTTGCGCTCGTCGATATGGAGTACAAGGGCGATGAGCGCTGGATGTTCGAGAGGACGCAGCGGATTGGCGTCACCGAGCATTGGCCCTGGCTGGGCATGAATTCGGGCCCCGGGATCCGCAATCCCGGGCTCAGCGTCTGGGTGTTTGTGGCGCCCGCGCGGCTGCTGCACCTGCGCGAGCCCACCAGGCTGGCGCGCGTGGTAACGGTCCTGGCTACGGTTGCCATCGGCTTGTGGTTGCTCTTCGCGGCCTGCCAGATCCCCCAAGCACAGCGCGAGCCGTGGCTTTGGGCCGGGGCCTTGGGGGCGGTCAATCCCGGGGCGGTGCTATTGCAGCGAAAGATCTGGGCTCAGTCGATCTTGCCGATTGTGACGCTGGCCACGCTGTGGGGCTGGTGGCATCGCCGCACTCGGTGGGGCGCGTTTCTGTGGGGCGCGGTGGGCGCGAGCCTGGGCCAGATCCACATGAGTGGTTTCTTCTTCGCGGCGGCGTTCCTTCTCTGGACGCTGTTCTTCGATCGCGATCCCGAGAACACGAATCGCCGGATTCGCTGGGAGTTTTGGCTGCTCGGATCGGTGTGCACCGGCTGGCCGCTTGTACCCTGGGCGTGGGAAATCCTGCACGCAGGAGGCGGCGTCTCCGCCGCGCACTCGCTGTTTCAACCGATTTGGGGCGGATTCTGGCGCTACTGGCTGCTGGAGATCGCGGCGCTGCACCCGATCAACAGTCTGGGATGGGACTCGTTTCGCCAGTGGCTGCTTGGGCCCAGGATTGGCGGACATCCAACCTACGCCGTTGCGGCTCTGTATGCCGTCGCCTTGGTGTTACTCGCTGTCGCGCTTGCCGGCTGGGCCAGGTCGCTTTGGCGATGGCGTTTGGCCGGGGAAAGTGCGGCCGGCGCCAGCTCGACAAGCCTGGCGCAAAATGCTGCTTTCGTCGGCTTTGGCGTGCTGATGACCCTCTCGGGGCTGCAACTCTATCAGCACTACCTGATCGTGGCATTCCCTCTTGCCTATCTTTGGCTGGCGCGCGTGACCCTGGCGCGTCCGCGCCTGGGCCGTCCCGTGCTGGCTGGCCTTTTTGCCGCATACGCCATTATCTCGATCAATCTGGCGTGGTACATCCACACGCAGCACGGAGCGCCCGGCGGCGACTATGGCGTGACCTACTCCCAGCAGATCGCGCCGGAGAAGCCTCCGCGATGATGCGATAGTGGCTCTGGTTGGCCAGCGTCGCTGGTCAGGCAGTTCCACGTCCTATTGGTCCCGCCCCCTAGTGGGAGAAGTAGTTGCTCTCCCACAACTCAGTCGACAAGGGGATGAGGCGATTCGTCCTGGGGTCGTAGCCCTGTATGGGCTGACAGTGCAGATGGTTCCACTTGCAGGCGCCGGCAACCGCGGCAAAGACCTCGGGATAGCGACAGCGGAAGTCGCTCGGGCCTGGACAACGTAGCTGGATTGGTTCCCGCGCGGCCCTTGCGGTCAACTCTTGCAGGAACGCGACGGGCTTGTCCCCGACCGGTGCAAAGCCATCCCCGCGGATGCGGGCGGCGTTCTCCGGCAGCACATACAGGTGGTGCAAGGGCAGAAGCAGCAACCCGACGGCAAGTGCGCGAACCAGCCACGTCCGAATTCGACCAGAACCGAACTCGCGCCAGGCCAAAGCGTACAGGACGCAAAAAGCCGCGAGCGCCGGGGTTTGCCGACGAATACCGGGAAAACTGGTGGCCATCGCACTTACTGCCAAGGTCGTGAGAATCGTGAGCCAGGCAAGCCCAAGCAGTAGCCGGAGCTTGCGTTCGCGAACAACTAGCGCGGAAGCAAGGATTGCCAATCCCGCCGAAACGGCCGCCAACCCACCGGAGAACTCTACATGGGGCAGATCCGAAAAATAGTAGCTCTCACCCTTTTGGAAAAACTCCCGGAAGGTCCGACCCAGGTTCGCGAGGATGAACGTGATGTTGGTGTTGAACCCTCCGCCGCCACCGCGAAAAGCTCCTCGGTAGAGAAGCGAAGGGTCACGCAGAAAGGCTGCAAAGCCAGCGAACGGGAGCACGAAGGCGAGAGCGCCGATGAGCAAACTGACGGCATAGATCGACCAATGCCTGTGGGCGCAGAATCGGCGGACTCCGACGAGGTAGGCGATGCCCATGGCTGGCAGCAGCAGGCCAAAGGCGGGGTAGGCCAACCAACCGACCATGGCCAACGACCAGAAGGCGGCTTGCAAGACCAGACCACTTGCCAGCCGCGCGCAAGGGAAAGAGACTAACAGCACGATGCCGATGGGAAGCAGTTGCAGGTCCACGCCAAACGAGGCCTGCATGCCGTTGAAGTAAAGCAGGGTGGGCGAGAGGGCAACCGCACACAGTGGGACGACCGCGCGTCTCATTCCCAAGAGACGTTTGAGCAGCCAGGCCGCGCTGGTCATGGACAGGACGTGCAGGGCCAGGCGAATCCATCGCGCAAGGTGCAGGTGAAACCCAAAGATCTTGTACAGCCCAAGGATGAACGCATACCAGGAAACGTTGGTCGAGACGTGGTCGTAGAGGGTCCGCTGGTCCAACCAATAGGGATTCCGCACCGACTCGGCGATTTCCTCGTAGGCGATGCGGTTGCTGAGTCGCCACATCACTATCGCCTGCCCCAGCGCCAGCACAAACGGCAGCGACCAGAACAGCACTATCCAGACGGTCCGAGTTTTGGTTTCGCGCGGGTTCGGCAAGTGGGGTTCGGGAAGCAAGTCTTGCGGAGTCAACGTCGCGCCTGTTTCAGGCCGTCTTGATGCTGGCCGCGGTTTGCAGCTTCAGCTCTTCCACCGCCACCTCGCGCATCTTGAACTTCTGGATCTTGCCGGTCACCGTCATGGGGAAGGCATCGACGAATTTCCAGTAGCGCGGGATCTTGTAGGTCGCGATCTTGCCCTTGCAGAAAGCGCGCAGCTCGTCGCCGGTCACGCTGGCGCCCGGTCGCAGCTTGATCCAGGCCATCAATTCTTCGCCGTACTTGGCGTCAGGCACGCCAATGACCTGCACGTCGGCAACTTCGGGCTTGGTGTAAAGGAACTCTTCCACCTCGCGCGGGTAGATATTCTCGCCCCCGCGCATGACCATGTCCTTGATACGGCCCACGATGTTCACGTAGCCGTCAGCATCCATGGTCGCCAAATCACCAGTGTGCATCCAGCGCGCGTTGTCGATGGCCTGCCGGGTTGAGTGCAGATCGTCCCAGTAGCCAAGCATCACGGAATAGCCGCGCGTACAAAGTTCGCCCACGGCGCCGCGGGGAACCACGTGGCCGGTGGCCGGTTCCACGATCTTGACCTCCAGGTTCGGGTGCACGCAGCCAACGGTGGCCACGCGCTTGTCCAGGGGATCGTCAACCTTGCTTTGCGTGGACACCGGCGAGGTTTCGGTCATGCCGTAACAGATGGTGATCTCCGGCATGTGCATGTCCTTCTGCACGCGCTTCATGACCTCGATGGGGCAGGGCGAGCCGGCCATGATGCCGGTGCGCAGGCTGGCGAAATCGGTCTTGCCGAAGTTCGCGTGTTCCAGCTCGGCGATGAACATGGTCGGCACGCCGTACAGGGACGTGCAGCGCTCTTTTTCCACAGTGGCCAGCACGGCGCCTGCGTCGAAAGCCTCACCGGGGAAGATCATGCACGCGCCGTGGCTGGTGGCAGCCAGGTTACCCATGACCTGGCCGAAACAGTGATAGAGCGGGACCGGGATGCAAATGCGATCTTTCTCGCTGTATTTGAGCGTGCGGCCCACGAAATGGCCGTTGTTAAGGATGTTATGGTGGGACAAGGTGGCGCCCTTGGGGAAGCCGGTGGTGCCGCTGGTGTACTGGATGTCGATGGGGTCATCGGGATCCAGGGTATGCTCGCGCAGGGTGAGGTCTTCCTCGGAGACTTGTTTGGCGTCCTCCCGCAGAGTGCCCCATTCGTCGTCGATGACCAGGGCCTGGATGTGCGCGGGCAGTCGTTCTTCCACTTGCTTGAACATGGACACGTAGTCGGTCTGGCGGAACGCACGCGCCATGATCAGCAGCGAGCAACCCGATTGCGTGAGCACGTGTTCCAGCTCGTGGCTGCGGTAGGCTGGGTTGATGTTCACCATGATGGCGCCAATGCGCGAAGTGGCGTACTGGATGAGCACCCATTCGTAGCGGTTGGGCGACCAAATCCCGACCCGGTCGCCCTTCTTCACCCCGCGAGCCATCAACCCCCGCGCGACGACGCTCGTCTCTTCCCAGAGCTGACGGTAGGTGGCGCGGTAGTTCTGGTGGCGCGAAACCAGTGCCTCGCGATCACCGAAGCGTTCCACCGTGCGGCGCAGATTGTCGCCGATGGTGTCGCCTAGCAGAGGTACAGACGTGATCCCGTGCGAATAGGATGGCTGCATGGCGGACATGGTAGTGCCGTTGGCCGACGGCTCGCAAGGGGGTCAGGTCCTGGGATTCGGAGGAGGTGGCCGACTTGGCGCGGTAACGCACGACGTCCGCCCGTGCTTGCGAAGACCGCCACGTGAGGCGAAGCTGCAGTCGGATACGAGTTTGGCAGAAGCCTTCATCCCCGCGTGCCAGGAGGTTGACTAGTGACGGAACAAAAGCCCCCGGACACCCAGAACAAGAAACAGATTCCCGGTCGCATCGCGGAAGTATTCGCACGAGCGGTTAGCGCTTCCATGAATACGTCAAGCGCTGCTGAGGACGTTCGTCGGGTGCGTGACAAGTATCCAGGCCTCCCGACAGACGAGCTCGCGCAGCTCCTAATCAAGCGTGCTGCGCGGAAAACAAAATGGGAGGGGGCCACAAACGGGCTAGCTGTAACCGGATGCGAGGCCCTGGTCGCGGCACCGGTGCCGGAACCGAGCCACAAATTGGCAGCAGGCGCTGGGGCTCTCACTCTGCTGCTTGGAGACGTAGCGTTTGCGACTCGGATGCAAATGCAGCTGCTACTCGCGATTGCTACCCTCTATGATTGTCCATTCGATCCCGACGACGAGGAAGATGTCTATGTCGTCTTCAAGGCCGCCCTCGGGTTGACGGGAACGGAGCGAGTGGGCAGCTACGCTCGGTTCATCTTCACAGAGACCGCCAGAAAGCAACTCCGCAACCTTCTCCGGTCTGGCGTTCGCCGAGCGGTCCAGGAAGCGGTAATCAAAGTCGCTGGACGGAGGGTAGGAGTCTACCTTGGCGAGAAGTACGTAATGCGACTTATCCCGGTCGTCAACGCAGCCATTGGCTACTGGTTCAACAATGCCATCACCAAGAGCGTCGGTAGGTGGGCGAAAGTGCGCGCCAAGATAAGGTCGTCAAGTTTTCGACAGATCGAGCAGATCGCCGTGACTTCTGCCGACGCACTAGTCTGGGTCTTGCCGATTATCTTTCATGTGGGGACTGCGGCCGACAGCCTGACTGATGGAGTCTTGACCCTGTACTCCCAATGCGCGAAACGTTTGCCACTCAGCGAAGAGCAGCGCGGTCGGGTCGCGATGTTGATCGATGCGGAAGACCTCCCTGAGATTCTTGAGGCCGAATTGCCGCAGACAAGCTCGGCAGAAGCGCGCAAAGCACTGTACGAAATAGCCCTCACAACTGCGGCGGCCAATCTCAATCCTAGCCCACAGGAGTGTGAATGCGTAGACAGCGTCGCGAGGTGGCTGGGATTCGCGTCCGCGCCGGACGATCTCAACGCCCGCGTTCAATACCTGAAGCGATAGCTCTGGCGAACAAACCGATGAAGCTATCGCCGCAGTGAAATCACGTAGCATCGACGGCAGGCCGGTGCCTGGGCAATCAGCTTTCGCCTTCGAGAAACGCCAGCACCTTGGCCAGGAACATCTCCGGTGCCGAAGTCATGGCGGCATGACCCTGGCCAGGCAGCAGTTCGACACGACTGTTCTGCAAGGCCGCGTGAGCCGCCATGGTCGAATCGTGCATGAGGCGTGGGCTTTCCGTGCCGAGCAGCAGCAGCGTAGGTGTGCGCACCTTGGCCAATCGACTCGGATCGAAATGATAGGTCTCCGCCACGCGTATCTCGCGCGGCAGGGTGTGCGCGGCCTGCATGCGCACACGCCAGGTGGATGAGCGGCGCAAGGACTGCAATTCCGCTTCGCTCACCCCAACCACCTCGCGCAAGAAGAGTTCCACCAGAGCATCGCGCTCGCCGCGCCGGAGCAAGTCATCCAGTTGCTCGGGGATGTTGGGGCCGAAGAGCGGGCCGGGGTTGCCCACCGGAAAGGGTGGTTCATAGAGCACGAGTTTGTCGATGGCTGAAGTCAAGCGCGAGGCCTCCATAGCACAGACGGCGCCATACGAATGGCCCAGCAGATGGGCCGGCTCGCCGGCGGCGTCCACGACCGCCGCCACGTCTTCGAATTCGCGCTCGATGGAATATGTGGGGGCGTCCCCGCTAGCCCCACGGCCGCGCCGATCCATCATCAGCAGCGTGAATCGTTCAGCCAGGCGCACCACACTGGAGCCCCAGCGCGCGTGGTCGAGCGACGACCCATGCACCATGACCAGCGGCGGTCCGTGGCCGCGTTTTTCGTAGGCGATATTGGTTCCGTCAGGGGATCGGACCTGGTGCATCGAGTGCATCGGGACGTGTTGACCTCGCGAAGGGCAGTTTCAGATGGCGCGAGTATACGCCACCTGATCCACCGACCGTCGATTTCCGAGATCGCGCGGCCGCCGGTCAGTTCTTGAAGAATTGAACGTCGTCGAAGCAGACGCTGCTGGAATAGTAGAGCGTACCGTTGAAAACCAAGCCTGCGGCGGTGTCGCCGGTGGCAGAGGAAATCTGATGCGTGAACGTCTGGTAGGTCGCGGGGACAGCGTCGTCGACGGAGTACAGTTCAGTGTATGGAGCCTCGGAGTGGCCGATCTTGACCGTAACGTCTGCCAAGCCGTTTGCCCGGTAGGACAGAGTGTAGGTAGCGCCTGGCTCAATGACAAAGGCGTCCGACGGGGTAGGGGGATAGCCAAGGCTGAAAGAAAGGTAGAGCTCCTCGGACAGGTTGTAGACGCAATACTGGCCGTCGTCGTACGTGGAACTCGCGACTTCGCCGGCCTGATAGGTCAGATCCCAGTATTCTTTGCCGGCGCTGAAGTCGCCGTTCTTGATCAAGTTGGGGCCGGCCGTGCCGCCGGTGCCGCCGGTCCCTGCAACGCACAGGTTTGACAGACAGACGAGATTGGCGTTGCAAGTCTGGTTGGGGTAGCAGTCGCAGCGCTCGGCGCCGGGGCAAGCAGTGCTGACGGTGGTCGTGCCGCCGCTCGCGGCCGTCGTCCCACCGCCTCCCGCCGAGGTGACGCCGCCCAGTCCAGATGTTCCGCCGATTCCCGCACCGCCCATGCCAGTGCCGCCAGCGCCGCCCAGCGAGACACAGAAGCCCGACAGGCAGGCGAGATCCCCGTTGCAGGTCTGGTTGGGGTAGCAGGTGCAGCGCTCAGCGCCGACGCAGGGAATGTTGCCGGTCGTGTTGGCGGTAGCACCGCCACCAAGGGCAGTCGCCCCGCCGCCCCCCACCGATGTGACGCCGCCCAGTCCAGGTGTTCCGCCGGCTCCAGCGCCGCCCGCGACGCCACCGCCAGCCCCCGCACCGCCCGGACTTGTCGAGACACAGATCTTCGACAGACAAGACAGCCCATTGTTGCAGGTGTTGTTGTCGTAGCAGGCGCAGGTCTCTGCGCCCGCGCAGCTCTTCTGCGATGAGCCGCATGCCAGGCCGAGCACAAGGAACGCGGCCAAACCACAGAACGAAACAACTCTCACGATCAAAGTATTGTTCAACATAGTGTGGCGCAGAGTACCAAATCTCAGGAGAATTCACAATCTCCCATGCTACCAAGTCGACCACAGGCGCTTCGTTCAACAGGACCGCTCGTCAAGGTGCGCAGCCAAGCCAGTCCTACTCAGAGGGATCGCGCC